>ERZ507665.784-NODE-784-length-2545-cov-2.32008_pt1 | contig 2545 bp, 2 predicted proteins | sample MGYA00513947_ERZ507665 | MGnify/ENA metagenome assembly ERZ507665 | reverse complement strand
CCAAACCAACATCCCCGAACGGAGCCAATGCTCATGGACATTATACAATACTTACTTTCTTTTATTCAATACCAACACCAACAAATCTGCTGGCTTTTAAATTTTATCTGCAGATATATCCCTCTTAAACAGTGGGCTTTCGATGATTCTCATTCTCCCAAATATCAAAAATTCAAAGTTGATGAACTTCCGGTCATTAAAACCTTTGTCAAACAGGACTGGCAATTCCTTCTAGAATACTATACATGGAAGTATCACAAATCACTCAAACCAGTGCAACGACGCAATGGAAAATCCATTCCTGAAGATACCATCTGCCCCTTATGCGGTGCTCCACACCATTTCATCTATGACAACAATGGTGGAAACGGACAATACCAGTGTAAAGTTTGTGGTCAGACTTTCATCTCAGGTGAAGTAGCTTCTGTACCTGTTCGTTTCATCTGCCCTCACTGTGGTAAGACCCTTGTAGCTAAAAAAGATCGCAAGTTCTTTCGTATACATAAATGTGTAAATCCGAAATGTCCTTATTATCTGCACAATCTCAAAAAAGTTGAGAAGAAGGATCTAAAAGAGGACTATGGCAAAAATAAATATAAACTCCATTACATCTACCGTGAATTCACTGTAGATTTCTTTACCATGGATTTAAATTCACTACCTAAGAATGCTTCATCCTTAAAATTTTCCAAACACAACGCACACGTCATGTCTCTTTGCCTGACCCTACATATCAACCTTGGATTATCTCTAAGAAAAACATCCCAAGCACTAAAAGACCTTTACAACATCAGCATCTCCCATCAGCAGATTGCTAACTATTGCAAAACTGCGGCTGTTTGCATTAAGCCCTTTGTTGATCATTATGACTATAAAACAGGAGATGTTTTTACTGCTGATGAAACCTATATCAAAGTAAGAGGAATCAAAGCTTATATCTGGTTTATCATGGATGCTGCAAGTCGTTCTATCATCGGATACCAGGTCTCAGACAATCGAAGTGTCGGTCCCTGTATCCTTGCAATGAGAATGGCTTTTCGACATCTCACAGAACTACCGAAAAAATTTAAATTCATTGCAGATGGATATAGTGCATATCCACTAGCTGCCATGGAGTTTGCTAAAAAATTTAAAGATGATTTTAAATTTACCATCACACAGGTTATCGGTTTAACCAATGATGACGAAGTTTCAAAAGAATTTCGTCCTTATAAACAGATGATCGAACGTCTCAATCGCACCTACAAAGCTTCCTACCGAACTACCAATGGTTTTGATAATTATGAAGGTGCCAATTACGATTTAGCCTTATGGGTTGCTTACTATAATTTTCTGCGCCCACACAAGCACAATCATTATCAGGTACTCAACAAAGCTGATATGCTAAATGGCGCTGATAATATGCCAGGTAAATGGCAACTGCTCATTTTCTTAGGACAACAGACCATCTTAAACCTTCAAACTGAAAGTTCTAATTGTTCTTAGATTCCGAGCCTGAGGTAATATATCCAGCCATCGAAAGCAACGCTTTCGGCTTGCCCTTGATGGCACGCAAAAGAACTGCTACACTGCTGTATTCGACGGAAGAAGTTCTAACTGTTCTTGAGTTCTTCGCCGTCGGTGATTTATCTACAGCAGTTCTTTTGCGTGCTGTCAAGGGTGGCGTAAACTTACCTCAAACTAACATATCTGCAATTTTCAAGGTTCATCTGAGCCTTTTTCTTATCGCTCAGTTTTTCATAACTCAGTTGACACTACCCTATCCTATGTCCGATAGCCGGGAGGTATTCGATAAATCAGTGTTTGAAAAACTGTTGACTTTTTTTGTAAAGTGGCATATCATAATCTTAGCTAAGGAAATGGAGAATATTCCATAGTCAAAGTGAACCCCCAAGGAGGCCAGTCCTTGGGGGTTCTTTTTGGGCTAACTGTCTTTATCATTCCGGTCTAACCACTTGCGTATGTAGTAGCCAGCCACACTCGCCATAACCGAAACAAGGAATCGGAGAATATAATCCATAGTCTCACCTCCCTTCTGCTGGAAGGTTTCGACAGCATATTCATCATATCACAGCATTTGTTTCTTTTCCATGCATTTTTTCAATTCCACAGAGTCAAAAAAAACGCCATCTATGCCCCCATAGAATGGCGTTTTTCTTCCTCTATAAAATAATCATCGCATCTCCGAAGCTGAAAAAACGATACCGTTCTTTCACTGCCTCTTCATAGGCTGCCATGACATGCTCTTTTCCCGCCAGTGCAGATACCAGCATGATCAGTGTAGATTCCGGCAGATGGAAATTTGTGATCAGCCCATCTAATATCTTAAACTGATATCCCGGATAGATAAAAATTTCTGTCCAGCCGCTGCAAGGCTTTAAGCGTCCGTTCTCGTCCGCCGCAGATTCGATGGTACGACAGCTTGTTGTTCCCACACAGATCACACGGCCTCCATGTTCTTTGGCTTTGTTGATCTTCTCTGCCGCTTCTGCATCCACCATGTAAAACTCCGAATGCATATGGTGCTCGGTCACATCCTCCACTT
>ERZ507665.735-NODE-735-length-2837-cov-4.57584_pt1 | contig 2837 bp, 2 predicted proteins | sample MGYA00513947_ERZ507665 | MGnify/ENA metagenome assembly ERZ507665 | reverse complement strand
AAGATACCATCCGCAGAAAAGCCCTGCAGGACCACTTCCCACAATAACGGGAGAATGTAAAAGAGGTGTCTCACCCGGAGAGGGAAATTCATATGGTTTCTCTTTGATTAACATAATGTTGTTATTGTTAACTTTTTTGGCGAGTTTCTGTTCATCTCTGATCGTTACATCTACAGTATATACAAAGATTTTGTCATTTTTGTGTCTGCAGTCCAGAGATTGCTTTCTTATTTCGTAAGTAAAACTGTTTCCGGGATTTTTTAATGTTTTTGCAATCTTTTTTTCGAGCTGTGCCTTTGTATGTGTGATCGGAAGTTTCAACTGTGAAATTCGAATCAATTTTTCTCCTCCTTTGCTGCATTTTTGCCGGCCACTGCGCCGCTGCTCCATGCCCATTGCAGATTATATCCGCCGCATGTACCGTCAATATCCAGAAGCTCCCCTGCAAAATACAGACCCTTACAGAGCTTTGACTCCATGGTTTGAGAATTTACCTGTGAGGTATCTACTCCCCCGGAGCAGACCTGTGCCTGTGAAAATGACATACCATCCTGCACTTCAAGAGGAAATTCCCTTATGGCAGAAACCAGTTGTTTTTGTGATATAAGGATTTTGATAAGCTTTTCCGGGAAAAGTCCCACCAGGAGTTCTTTTTCTTTTTTATAGGGACATGCCTTCTTTCGTGCATACATAAGTTTCTTTAATTCTTCTTCTGACAGCTCCGGCATGAAATTAATGCGGAGCTCTGCTTTATGTCCTTCTCTGACTGCACGTACTGCATAAGTGCTGAGCTGAAACACTGGGATTCCGGAGATTCCGTATTCTGTAAGCTGTAGCTCGCCATGTTCAGATTTACAGAATTTCCCATCTGTAAAAAGAGAAATCTCTCCTTCTGTACGTACGCCTGCCCATGCCTTAAAAGAAGAACCTTTACACTTCAGGGCAGTAAGTGCCGGATAAACCGGGACAATGCGGTGATGAAAGCTCTCTGCCAGCATATATCCGCTGCCGTCTGAACCTGAAACAGAAGATGCCCGGGATCCATTGGCAAGTATCAGTGCATCTGCATCATAGTGCCATCCTTTTGTCAGGATTTGGAAATTCTTTTCATTTGTCCCGGTTTTTATTTCTGTAACCTGTTCGTTTGTCTTTATTTTCACACCCAGACTGGCAGCCTCCATACACAGTACATCTACAACACTCTGCGCCTGATTGCTTCTCGGATAAAGATAGCCGTTCCTGTTTAAAGGATAGATTCCTATCTCTTTGAAAAACTCAATGGTATTCTCGACAGAAAACTCTCTGAGTGCATCTTCGACAAATTCCGGATGTTCGCCTCTGTATGCATCATCCGGTCTTGCAAGATTGGAAAAATTACATCTGCCGTTTCCTGTAGCACAGATTTTCTTTCCGGGTTTCTCGTTCTGTTCCAGAACAGTGACTGCTGCCCCGTTTCGGGCTGCCATGATCGCTGCCATCAGTCCACAGGCTCCTGCTCCTGTGATTACTACCTGTCTTTTTTTCATAAAGTTACAAGTCCTTTATCAACCATTTTCTGCAGGGACATCAGAACACCCAGTTTTGCATGTTCCCAGGTAAGTCCTCCCTGAAAATACACTGCATATGGAGGCTTCATCGGACCATCTGCAGAAAGCTCGATGGAAGAGCCCTGTACAAAAGCACCTGCTGCCATGATAACCTGACTGTCATATCCGGGCATATCCCATGGCTCCGGATCCACATAACTGTCAACCGGAGCTGCTGCCTGAATACCCTTACAGAACGCGATCAGACCTTCCGGTGTGCCAAGGCTTACTGCCTGAATGATGTCCTGACGTGGCTCTGTGGAATCCGGGATTACCGGGAATCCAAGTTTCTCATAAATATTTGCCGCAAACACAGCTCCCTTTAACGCCCCCTTGGTAACCATTGGTGCAAGGAAAAATCCCTGGAAGAAAGAACGGTTGACTCCCAGAGTTGCGCCTACCTCACTGCCAAGTCCGGGACAGGTCATTCTGTAAGAAGCATTCTCCACGCACTCCTTAGTACCCGCAATATAACCGCCGATAGGCGCAAGTCCGCCGCCCGGATTTTTGATCAGAGAACCAACGATCATATCAGCTCCCACATCACTTGGCTCAATGGTATCTACAAACTCACCATAGCAGTTATCCACCATACAGATCACATCCGGTTTAATACTCTTTACAAAAGAGATCAGTTCTCCAATCTGCTTTACAGAGAAAGACGGACGTGTCTGGTATCCTTTGGAACGCTGGATCTCCACAAGACGTGTTTTTTCATTGATTGCTTTACGGATGTTGTCATAATCAAAGGTTCCGTCTTCTAACAGTTCCACCTGACGGTAACTTACTCCATATTCTGCGAGAGAACCTTTTGACGGGCGGATGCCGATTACCTCTTCCAGAGTATCGTAAGGCTTTCCGGCAGGTGCCAAAAGTTCATCACCCGGACGGAGATTACCGAATAAGGCAATGGCCAGCGCGTGAGTTCCGCATGTGATCTGCGGGCGTACCAGACAGGCTTCCGTATGGAAAGTATCTGCATAAACCTTTTCAAGTGTTTCCCTGCCAATATCGTCATATCCATAACCGGAAGAACTTCCGAAGCATTCTGCGCTTACTTTATTTTTCTGCATGGCAAGAAGCACCTTCATCTGGTTATATTCTGCCGTTTTATCAAATTTTTCAAATCTTTCTTTTAAAGATTCCTCAATCTTATGACCAAAGTCATAAACCTCTGAAGAAATCCCAAGCTGTGCGTACATTTCTTTCATAATTTGTTTCGTCCTCATTTCTGTTTGCATTATTATCTTT
>ERZ507665.656-NODE-656-length-3538-cov-7.99828_pt1 | contig 3538 bp, 4 predicted proteins | sample MGYA00513947_ERZ507665 | MGnify/ENA metagenome assembly ERZ507665 | reverse complement strand
GTCAGGTCTGCAAGTTCGTCAAGGAGTTTCGCCCGGATCTGCTCGGTGTCTGCACCGCCGGAATTGAAGTGCCTTGCAAGCTGGTTGAGGTTGCCGCCCACCTTGTTGCACTGGGCAAGCAGGGTGGAAACAGCGGTCAGGGTTTCTTCTCCGCCGCCGGCAACGATGACTGTTTTCTCGATTTTGACGTTGTGGATGGCACGGCGGATGAAAGTGGAGAGGGAGAGATTCAGGAGTTTGCAAGTGAGTTCCAGTGACGTTTTTTCTTCCGCTGTCACACGGAACTTGATGACGTGCGTTTTGTTGTTCGGCGTGTCGTGGTGCTGGGAATTGCTAGGGGTCGATTGAACATTCGTTTTGGTCATTGTACCTCCTGTCTGTTCGATAACTCCTCGGTGAAGTTATGTAAAGCACGACACGCCGTTCCATTCGTGCCGCTAGGCACGAATGATGAGCAGGGTTTGGGGCAGGCACGCCCCAACAAGATCACTTCGGAAATGCAGACGCATTGTAGAAGTGAAGTCCCGGATGGACAGGAAATTTTCAAGAATTGAAAATTTGTGGCCACGGGACGGTTCTTGCCCTCTACCGCTGCGCTCAAAATCGTTTCCGGGTAATTGTTTCCGAATTGTTAAGACACAAAAATAAGTAGAGGTTGTCCTGCTCATGTATGAGAATCGCCGTTTGCTCCGAACGAAGTTCCTGCCCCTGTTTGTGCAACGGCGTTGACGGAAAGTCGGTATCACGTCCGGTCGGCTCATGAAATTTTCAAGGTACGTTCCCCACAAAAGAAAAATACCGCCCACGCAGCGCAGCGATGATTTTGTCGGGGTGAATCGGCGGCAAAATGAATCGGGTGTGTTGCGGGGCGGTAAATCTTCGCAGGAAATAAAACCGCACAGAATCGTTTCTTTACAGAAATCTCTGTGGATTTGTTGGGAATGATAGCATAAACATCAGCTAATGTCAACGATTTCGGATAATGAATACATCAAAACTTTGGCAATCACTCCTTGATGTATAAAAAATCAGTTAGCGATTTTCTCAATTAGTAAGCCAACACTCACAGACTCATTTAACGTAAAATCGACTTCTGCCTCTATCTCTTTGGACGTCACATCATAAATCGAGGTTAAATACGTAAGCAGCTCATCCTTTGAATGATAGTCGTTTTTGAAAAAAGATACAATATCAAATTGTGACTCATTCATTTCGTAAGTTGTTCCCGTCTTCATATTCAGTCCAAAGTAAATTCCACCACGTTGTTTTACAATTACATCTTGAGATAATCTGTACATCTTATGCTCCTTGCTTCATATTAAGTGTGTTCGGAATATTTATGAATAATATCAAAAGCGTCCTCAATTTTTTTGTCACAAAAAAAAGAAATCGCTTCTGCAATCGAATATTTCAAGCATCTTCCCCATGGTTCCGAGAAATCTTTTGAATTTAGCAGCCTTTGATTTAAATCAGTCACATCAGAGGAAGTAATCTCATAGTCTTTATCGGTGTATTTGGGAAAGGATTTCGAAACCGTTCCATTTTCATGGCAAATAACATAGTGTTCTGGAATTATTTCATCAAAAGGTTTTCCGTTCAGACAACTATAAATCACTTCCACTTCAATGTTATTGGAATCACGCATCAAAATATGATCAGCCTCTACTTTGCTTTTGCAAAAAACCAATCTCTTACTTGTCGGGATTGAGACAACGTAATGTTCATCAATATATTTGTGAATACTTTCATTGAACGTCAAATATGATATAGTTTTATTAAAACAGCTGTCATCAACCAACTTGAATGGAATGCTATTGATTGTTTCTCCAAAATCTACCGATTCACTTACTGAAGTCCGTTTTCTGCTTCCAAATTTAACAATAGAAATATTAAAATTTTCAACTTGAAATATTTTTGCCAAATGATATGCCGTCAACGTTCCAATGTTTGGCTTGGCTATATTAGAGCCTCCACTCCCTGAAATACCAACCATATTATACACTGGTGGAGATTTTCTAAAGAACTCATCCAATTCATTCAATGTATAACTTTGATATGCAGACAAAGCAATTTCAAACGCTTTGTCATATTGATTTTTTGAAACATTATTAAAAACACACCGATATAGTTCTTCAATGTCCATTTTTGAGCCTTCTCTGAAGCACATGATCAATCATATATGCAATAAAAAGAATAATTGTAAAACCGATATAATTGGCATTAAATGACAAGTTCTCAAATGAAGCCGTAATTATTAACGTTATAATCATCCGATATATAATATTCACAAAGCTAATCATTGACTGATAATAAGAACTTGTTGTTAAATCGTCAATACTGTTTATGATGAAAATATCGAGATCACAATTATAGTAGGAAAAGCTCATCTGTTGAATGAATATTGCCAATAGAACTAGCGGAACTTTGTAACTTATCAACATTACAAAACTAAATGGTGCTACTATAAGAAGAAGCTTTTTCAAGACGAGAAAATTATTTTTTTGATAAACAAGTATTCCGAGTGCATTTATAATCATAAATGTGGAATAAATCGGTCCAATGATTTTTTCACCAATGCCTGCTTTCTGAAAAACAACAGTATAGTATTCAAAGTTCAAAATATAAATGGCTGTACAAGTTATGGTATAAAGCATTTTCCAGAGAAGGCACTTGTTATGAACAATTTTACCAAGAACAACTTTACTGTTTTGGGTGAAATTTGATGATAAAGCTTTGTTGGCTCGAGTGGATTCCATCTCCTTAGGCATTCCTATGATAATAGTAAGCGAAATCGTCATAAGAATAATTGTTCCCCAAAAAGGAAGAAAAGGATTGATCGAGTAGAGTAGCGTACTAATGGCCATCAATGTAAAGTTGAACAAGTAAGAAATCTTCTTTATTGTTATTTTCAACGAACTGTATTCAACCTCAAACTGTTTGCACAAAATCAAAAAATACGAGTCAACCGCACCGCTTTCCCACGCATTTGCAATTCCCAATATTAAATTAGCTGCAACAAATCCCCAAAAGTATGGGAACATACAATAGGCAAGCAACGACATAATCATTAAAAATCTAGAACATACCAAACAAATTTTGTTTCCGACTTTATCAGAAAAATATCCACTTGGAAGTTCAAAGACAAACGAAGCAAATGTGAAAACAAACTTCAAAAAAGAAATATCCTGAGTTTGCATCATAAAATGGAGTAAAAATAAAGTCTTCACAGGCGTAAATAACGCTTGAGTAGAAAAAATAGTTGCCAAACAAATTTCAGCTCGACATTTCTTTTTGTTCATTATAAAAGCTCTCCATTAATTCCATAAAACATCTTATCGTCTTTTTTCTCTTCAACTTATCATAAGCCGGATCAAATGTATTGATGATAGCACTATAATAATTTATCTCACAGATTTTTGTTCCATTGATTTGCACAATAGTATCTGCCAAACTTGAATCATCACATATGTGAATTTCAAATTCATAATTTGACGTTTTTATTTTTGCACAACTCTTATCGCAGGATAGAGATCGGAAG
>ERZ507665.493-NODE-493-length-5790-cov-5.0816_pt1 | contig 5790 bp, 6 predicted proteins | sample MGYA00513947_ERZ507665 | MGnify/ENA metagenome assembly ERZ507665 | reverse complement strand
ATCACGGAATGTAGAAACCAGAGGAAGCATAACTACCTGGAAAGGAATTGTCATGGATGCGATAAATGTCATGTAAATAGCCGTAGACCATTTTGTCTTGTTACGGCAGATAACCCATGCAGCCATACCGCCGAATAAAGCAAGTAATACAAGGGAAACAACTGTAATGATCGCAGATGTTCCGAATGCACTCCAGAAACTGAAGTTAGAGTTGTTGACAACGTTTGAAATATTTGTCTTAAACTGTGCAAAGCTTGCACCTGCAAAGCTTACAGGGTTGGCAACAATACCGTTTGCATTCTTAAATGTATTAATAAGTACCAGATAGAAAGGAGATAATATGTACGCTGCGATAACAATCGCAACAGCTGTAAGCACTACCTTTGGAGTTTTCTTCGTAACCATTACATTTCAACCTCCTTCTTATTGGAAATTCTAACCTGAATAATAGATACAGCAGCCAGGATAATGAAGAACAGAATAGCTTTCGCCTGACCAAGTGCATAATTGTTCTTGGAGATCGCTGTATTATAAATATTCAGAGCCAGCATCTGAGTACCGTTTGTCAGATAGTTTCCGAAGAAACTTGTGACAGAACCTGTACCATTTGTCAGAGCCATGTTAACATCGAACTGTTTGAATGCAGATGTTAAGGTAAGGAATGTACAGATTGTAATTGTAGCTGCGATCATCGGAATCTTGATCTTAAATAATGTTGTAACAGCATTTGCGCCATCGATCTGAGATGCTTCCAGTACATCTTTAGGTACCTGTGTCAGACCTGTTACATAGATCAGCATGATATAACCTGCATACTGCCAGATATAAACAACGATGATAGCCATCATAGCTGTGTTTGTCTTTGACAGAAGTGAAATATTATTTGTCATCTTGATCAGTACGTTATTAAATACGAACTGCCATACATAACCAAGTACGATACCACCGATCAGGTTTGGCAGGAAATAGGAAGCTCTGAAGAATGAGAGTCCCTTAACCTTAGAGGTACAGAGTAAGGCCAGCATAAACGCTACTACGTTTACCAGAACCATGTTCAGAACTACAAACAGAATTGTGATGATCAGTGACCAGAGAAAACTTGGTTCATTGAACATTGCCTTATAGTTTGTAAATCCTACAAATCCTGTCATCTTGATTCCATTCCAGTCTGTAAAGGAATAGAATACACCAAGGCATAATGGAATAATAACTGTTACTACAAATGTAAATAACAACGGAAATACAAATATAAAGTTAACGATGCTTCTGTGATGTTTTAATGTTGGGAATAAATACATTCCCAGTAAGATGCCAATTGCACCGATGATCAGCGCCGGACCTCTCCAGCCAGCTCCGCTTCCGGAAATATCCTGAATCAATGCTGCTGCCAGTAAAATAATACCGGCTATCAGGCATACCATGGAAATTGCTTTTTTACTAGCACTGTTTGTATTCATTTTGCCTTCATCCTTCCTATTTCTTATTTCAAAGCAAAAATCAATGCGTCTTAAACTTTTTGCGTACCTGGGTAAAGGTCTGCCGGACCTTTACTCAGGTATGCAGCGCAAATAAAAGTGGGCGGCAACATAAGCGCCGCCCATAAGTTTCAATTATTAGTTTGCATATGCACTTTCAAGAACCTGCTGCATTGTCTTTACAAATCCAGCTTCATCAAGGCTTCCAGATGCATAGTCAGCAAATACCTGACCTGTATAGTTCTGTGCGATACCTTCTTTGAAACCTGGAATTGACCAGTGCCATGCGGATGTCTTTTCTGCTTTCTGATAATCAGTAATTGTCTGAGCAAACGGATCGTCGCCTACGATTGTGCAGGATTTGAATGGACTTACGAATCCAGCTTCTTTTACGAGGACTTCCTGAGCTTCGTCTGTTGTCAGCCACTGAAGGAATGCTTCTGCTGCTTCTACATTACCATCTTTGTATACGGACCACCAGGATGGGGAGCTTGTAAGGATTGTATCCTGTCCATCTTCGAATGCGTACGGGATCATACCAACTTCGAAGTTACCAGCTTCTTTGTAAGCGTCAGCGTCATCACCAACCATTGTTGCACCGATCCAAGATCCCTGTGTAACAAATGCATATTTACCGGATGAGAAGTTCAGAATCTGCTGATCATATGTACCGGAAACAAGGAGCGCAGGATCTGAATACTGGTTCAGAAGACCTACAAAGTTAGCGAAATCTGTGAAACGGCCTTCGTCAAGTTTACCGCCATCATTGAGCATGTCAATGTAAGTAGTGTCATCTCTGTCAAGACCTTCATCCAGATATGTACCAAATAAATGGTTACCTGTTGACCAGTAAAGGTTAACTGGTTCTGCTGCATAACCTACAACTGCTGTCAGTCCAAGTTCATCTTTCTTGGAATCAATTGTCTCAAATGCTTCTTTGATTGCATCCGGACTTGTTAATGTGGAAGGATCAATTCCCGCTTTATCAAGGATGTCTTTGTTATATGCAAGACCGATTGCTTCTGTTGTATATGGGAAACCGATTGTACCCTGGCTCTCATCAACATAAGCTGCATCTGTATCAGAAGCCCATTCCTGATCGCTCATATCTACTAACATATCTGTCCAGTTAGCAAAGTCTGCTCCACTACCGTTTACGAAGATGTCAGGCATGTTATCTGACTGGTAGTATCCTTTCAGAGTACCCTGGATATCGATTCCGCCGCCCATGGATTCGATTTCTACTTTAGTTCCTGTTTCTTTCTCATACATTTCAGCTAATTTCTTCAGCTGAGCGTCAACTTCGATCTTACCGTTTACAAGACGAATACTGTCACCGTCTGCTGCCTGTACGGATACTGCTGCCGGAACCATTGATGCGATCATAGATACTGCTAAAAGTGTTGCAAATACTTTTTTCTTCATTTTCGTCACCTCGTCATTTTTTTAACTGTTTCTTTTTACCTTTTGCGCATAAGGTTTTTTGATAGTTGTATAATACCACTTTGTTTCTGAAATAGCAAGACCTTTTTCGCATAAGTTTGAATTTTTTTATCTTTCTTTTTCGTCATTTGTTAAATATGCACAATTTGTTTTTTCTATCTTATTACACTATGTCCAAAAAAGTGCTACTTTGAGGTCAAAAAAGTGCATACTCTTTGAATTGTATCCTATGGCTTGTGCCTGTTTTTCCTTCGTCAGACAAGTAAAAACTTCTGCGCAGAACATTACGGAATAATTTCCTGTAACATAATAAAACAGCATTTCAGGTTCTGCACCCGAAATGCTGTTTTATTATGTCTTATTCATTTTGTATCCGTTTATGCTGCCTGTTCTTTTTTCTTACCGGTAACTGTAAGCAGATGACTTTTGATCAGTACCGGACGTACTGCATTGTAGATCACTGCTACCAGGATCACAGAAACAACTGCATTGAATAATGTCGCTACAGCACTCATTTTTGCAAGTGCCTGTGCCAGTTCCTGAGGCTGTCCGAGAATATACTGTTTGTAGAAATATCCTACGATCGGATCTGCCACAACATTAAATGCAAGACCTGCTACAGAAGCAATCACACTCCATTTGAAAACATATTTCTTATCTGTACTTTCATTAATCTTTGCAATCTTATGTGCTACCAGACCTGTGATCAGGCCAATACAGAATTTCAGTACAAATGTCTTTGGTGCGCCTGTGATATATACAGGATCCATCAGGTCTGCGATTCCCATTCCGATGGCACCGGATAATCCGCCGTATACACCGCCGATCAGAAGTGCTGCCAGTACGCAGAATGCATTTCCGATATGGATGGATGTTGCATCACCGCCCGGTACAGGGATCTTAATCTGCAGGAATGTAAAAGATACATAGCATAACGCAGCCATAAGAGCTGTCTCTGCAAGTTTTGTAATTGTGCTGTTCTGAGTATTCATAATAACTGTCCCCTCTCATATGATCTGATAGAAGGCCCATATCAATAAGCCAGATTGCCTGTTTGATTTTCACTATCAGATTTTTTATATTTTGACGCATCAATATGTTGAAGTTATCATACGTGAAATGTGTCATTATTTCAATGACCAATTTTTTGAATTTTTTAGAGGTCAGATTAAATATTATGCAAAAAGCCCTCCGTCTGCATGCTGTTCACATGAAAACAGAGGGCTTCATTATTCTATTTGCTTAAATCCTTGCTACGCCTGATTTTCTTGCTGCTTCTGCTACAGCTTTAGCTACAGCGTCTTTTACGCGTGGGTCAAATGCTGCCGGAAGAATATATTCCGCTGTTAATTCTTCGTCACTTACCAGACCTGCGATTGCATATGCTGCTGCAACTTTCATTTCATCGTTAACATCTGATGCTCTTGCGTCCAGTACACCACGGAAAAGTCCCGGGAAGCAGAGTACGTTGTTTACCTGGTTCGGGTAATCAGAACGTCCTGTGGATACCACTGCTGCGCCTGCTGCTTTTGCTTCGTCAGGGAAGATTTCCGGTACCGGGTTTGCACATGCAAAGATGATAGGATCTTTTGCCATTGTGCGGACCATATCCTGTGTCAGTGTTCCAGGTGCGGATACACCGATGAAGATGTCTGCGCCTTTGATCACTTCTGCAAGAGTACCTTTCTCTTTGTTGAAATTTGTGATCTTAGCCATCTCTTCTTTGATCGGGTTTAATCCTTCTCTGCCTTCGTAGATCGCACCCTTTCTGTCTGTCATGATTACATTCTTAAGTCCCATGGACATTAACAGTTTGATGATAGCGATACCTGCAGCACCTGCTCCGGAAGTAACGATCTTCACTTCATCAAGCTTCTTGCCAACCAGTTTCAATGCGTTGATAACACCTGCAAGTGTGATAACTGCTGTTCCGTGCTGGTCATCGTGGAAGATCGGAATATCACAGCACTCTTTCAGTTTCTTTTCGATTTCAAAACATCTCGGTGCGGAAATATCCTCAAGGTTGATTCCTCCAAAGGATCCGGCCAGGAGGCTTACTGTCTTAACGATCTCATCAACATCTTTACTGCGGACGCAGAGCGGAATCGCGTCTACACCGCCAAATTCTTTAAAGAGTACACATTTACCTTCCATAACAGGCATACCAGCTTCCGGTCCGATATCTCCCAGTCCAAGTACCGCAGTTCCGTCTGTTACAACAGCAACTGTATTCCAGCGTCTTGTCAGATCATAACTCTTGTTTACATCCTTCTGGATCTCCAGACAAGGCTGAGCAACACCCGGTGTGTAAGCAAGGCTTAAAGCATCTTTGGAATCTACTTTGGCTCTTGATACAACCTCAATTTTACCTTTTAAGTCATAATGCATTTTTAAAGATTCTTTTGCGTAGTCCATTTTGTTTTGGCTCCCTTCTGCACTCTTTTTTTGAGACGCCTACATTGTAACATTAACCTGGCTCAGATTCTACTGTTTTTCTGACCTTTTTTATCAAAATAACTAAAACAGCATCTTTCTGTAGAAAATTGGAAAGATGCTGTCTCAGTTATGATACTTTATTTTTTGATATCAGGTCAGGGGCAAAATACCTTTTGACCCTGACATCATTATTTATCTTTATCAAAATGTACTTCTGCGCTGGCAACTGCACGCTCATCCAGGAGTTGTTTGAAAGTCTTGGTCTTTGCTTTTTCTTCGTAGTCATCGGACCAGTAGTAGCCTTTCAGCTCGTCCATATACTCATAGTAATCGCAAAGATAGATATATACTGTGGAAACATCTCTGTCCTGTATCGCATATGTGTTATTGCTGTTTGACACGCCTCCATATGGCATGATATCTCCATTGGCATCCA
>ERZ507665.429-NODE-429-length-6627-cov-4.65931_pt1 | contig 6627 bp, 7 predicted proteins | sample MGYA00513947_ERZ507665 | MGnify/ENA metagenome assembly ERZ507665 | reverse complement strand
GCCCGGCTTTTAATACATCATTTTCGGTAATAAAAATCACATAGGTTTCAGTGAGAGCATCATATTTATCGCCAGCTTCAGTTATATTGGCATCTATAAGACTGCTATTGTATCTTGCACGTTTTGCATCAGCACCACGATCACTTCTTTGAATTTCTATATTATAAATGCGGTTATTGGAATCAACAGCTAATATATCCAAGCGAATAGAACGTCCCTGTAAATTTTTTATATCGTATTGTCCCTGCACAGATTGTACTTTAAGGTCATGTCTTTGCAAAATAATTTGAAGTAGAAATTCCGCACATGCCTTATCTTCAAAAACTTTACTCATAAAATCATCATCTAAAAGACGAAAACCCCTAAGGCGTTGTAGATCTTCTTTATGTTTTTGCTCAAAATCCAGTGTTTCTTCTGTATTATTCATTGTAAAAACACCACCTGCTTTCCTTTAGAATGGGATATAGTAAACATGGATTCCTATATCATTATTTTAACATGGCAAATAGCAATCCTCAATACCTGAATTTTGAAATGACAAATGCCGATAAAAAATAACAGTCTATAAATCTTTTACTTTTTCAATCTGTTCATTCACATCTTTAAGTTGCTGTTCAGTATCTTTTAAAGATTTTCTGGGAGCACTGGTCTGGTCTGATGCCTGATTGAGTTCTACATGGAAATCATCAAGAGAATTATAGCCATGTTCCTGTATGTAGGCAACAGTCTGAGCCATCTGCTTCAAATTGGTGAGCTTTACTTTTTGAGCATAGGCTCCACTTTGCTGTGCTTTAATACAGGTTTGCAGATCTATGACAAGCCGGAGATCTGATTTTATGAAAATGAATGGTGTAGAGATAGCAGAAGTATCAGAGAAAGGAACAGTTGGTAAATCTGTGGAAGTATTCGGAGCCTGCTGTTCCAGAATTTCTTCTTTTTGTTCTTTATGGGATTTTGTGTTTTCCTCAAATGCTTTCAAGAGAAAATCTTCTGTGTATCTAGTTCCAAGATTCTTTCCAGTGATATATTTGTTCCTGCCAGGGTGAAGATAACTGTACCGGTTTCGACTGATCTTGAAGATGATGTGATATTTTACATCAAGGATTTTTGAAAATTCTTCTAGTGATCGGGCGGTACTTGCGGCATCATCAATAGCGCCACGAAGAAATTGTTTCTCTGTCTGGTAACGAGTTTCCTTTGGAGTGATTCCATCTTCTTTCATTTTCTGATTTAACTTATCGAGTTTTTCCTGTCCCCGGCGTTGTGCCCAATATTCTTTTTCTGTGATTTTTCTTTCAGCAGGAGTGAGCAGATCAACCTGATGTAGTCCTTTTTTTTACACATATCCATAACTTCCTGTTTTAAATGGGTAAGGTATGCTGTGCTTAGGTGGTGTTTGTATCCGGCTTTTGCTTCACAGTCAAATTCCATATAGGGTTCCTGGGGTATGTCATATTTACGGAGACTGTTGATTACGATGTGTACATGGATGTTTCCACTTTCGTTATGACCATCGGTATGAGTACAGACTAAAGCCTGATGACCGGGAAAGTTTTTCTTTGCAAAAGTCAATCCGAGTTGCTGGGCACGTTCACCGGTCAATCCACATTCATCCCTGTCTTTTGGGTCGAAGCTGATGATATAGTGATGGGATTTTATTTCATTGAAGTTTTTGTTCTTGTGATAGTAGCTGTTCAGTTCCTGACATTCAGATGCAAAAGAGAATGGATCACAGTTCAGACCGTCCAGATAATATTCTTCTCTCAGTATCATATGCCCTTCTTCATCAAGAATCGGTTTTTGCGTATACTCGTTGTGCTGGAAGATAAGATACCGTTCCGATTCTCCATAGTCAGAGTTTTTGTTTGCGATATGTTTAATTACTGCCACGAAAATCACCTGCCATTTTCATCACTTCATATTTCATTTCATAAATATCCCGGAGAGACTTTCGGATTTCATTTCTCATTTCAGAAGAGAGGATTCCACCCTGATTAAAATATCGGACAATCTGATTTAGGTTGCTGCCAATTTTACCAAACTCGCTAATAAGTTTTTTTATTTCGGGAACATCTGCGGTAATTTCGTATTTGATGATGACTTTCTGGTTGTCCAGGGCACTTCGGACAAAATCAGAAACCGTCATGCTGTTAGCCTTGGCTCTTTCTGCAAGAAGATCATATTCAGTTTCATTCATGCGTAAATGCACATCTTTAGTTTTTGCAAGAGTTTCCTCTTTCTTAGGTCTTGTCATTGATAACTTCCTTTCTTACGTGGTAGTGGCTTCATAAGAAAATCCAAATTTCGCAGCCTGCTGGGAAAGTAAGGAATGAAAAATTATCGCACTGTGACCATGTAAATGGAAACCAATACACATATCTGTGATTGTGGTCGAGGGTATGGGGAAACGAAATCCCCATCAAGTTGCAAGTCGCCAAGAACCCGGAAAGGGGTTATTGTGCTACATTGCGAAACTTGCTCTATAGTGTTGAAAAATTGCTGCTTATAAATATATATAAACCAGAAAAAATAGGTGAGCAAGATTAAAATAAAGTTAATTCTTGTTCACCTATTGGATAATAGAATTTAATTCCTTGTTATTCGCTTTAAAACGGATGAAAGTAATAATAAATCTTCTTCAGAAAATTTACTAATATCTGAAATAATAGAATGTAACAAAGTAGGGTTCTGAAAAGATGGATCAAAAAATTCAGTAGGAGTAATATCGAAGTACTTACAAATATCTAAAAAAGTATTCATAGAGGGTAATATTCTGCCAGAACTAATTGATTGTATATATCCTTGCGAACGACCGATTGCTAAGCTCAAAGTGTATTCGGAGATTCCTTTTTGACAACGTAATTCAGTAATTCTATTTTTGATAAATGCTGAAAAATCAGTTTCCTCATTCATTCATGACACCTCCTATACATATTGTAAGTGTTTTAAAATAATTTTATTCGATTTTAAATATCTATTTGACAATTATTTTGATGAAAAATATACTATAAATATCTAAAAACGGTTTTGAGTGAAGATTTAAAAGGAGATGACTTGCATGAGTAATACCGAGAGAGTATTATACTTCCCGGAGGGAAAAATCATGAAGACTATAATTTGCGATGATGAAAAAAGCACATGTTCCGAGCTAGAAGAGATTATACTGAAATATGCGAAAGAGAAGAGCGTTTCACTTGTGACAGAAGTTTTTTATTCTGGAGATACTTTGTTGGATTATTTGAAAAGAGAGAAAATAAACATTCTTTTTCTGGATATAGAATTGCCAGGGAAAGATGGAGTTATGGTAGGCAAATATATAAGAGAGGTTCTTGAAGAAGAGAATATATTTTTGATATATATATCTTCAAAGGAAAATTATGCATTACAGCTTTTTCAAAATCGCCCGTTTGATTTTTTGGTAAAGCCCATAGAAGCGGCGAAGATATATCATGTTTTGGATAATATTTATCGTATATCGGGAAAAAATAGTGTGGGATTTGAGTTCCAAACTCAAAATAGTACATATCGCATTTCGTATAAAGATATTTTGTATTTTCAAAGTACTGGAAGAAAAATTAATATTGTAATGAAAAAAGAGATCAGAACATTTTATGGAAAATTGAATGAGATTGAAAAACGAATTCCAGAAAATGTTTTTTTAAGAATACATAAATCGTATTTAGTAAATAAAAATTATGTAAAGGAATTTACATACGAGTGGGTAAAAATGCTGAATGGAGATGTACTAAATATAAGTAAAATTAATCGTGCAGATGTACGAAGAAAGATTTTGGAGAGTGCTGCAGATGAGTTTAAAAATATTTAATGATATTATAGCGTTACTGGCAAATGCATTACGTTTTTACGCATTGAAGTATTTTGTTGGTATTTTTGTGCAAAAAGAAGAGAGTAGATGGAAGCATGTCTCTATTTTATATATTATAGGCTGGGCATGGACAAGTGCGATAAGCTTGCTATTTTCCTCTCCGGCTATGAATATTTTGTCAAACATTACAAGTCTTTTTTTGATTTTTTTTCCATACCGCATAAAGAAAACAAAGAAATGTTTGGCTGTATTTGTTATATATGTGATTAATGCATTGGTTGACAGCATTGTCATTTTATCTTTAACAAAATATACGATGGGACAGCCGGTGAATCAGGTATGTGAATGTATTACCAGCTTTGCTTTATTATTTATTGCAATTATTATCCAGAGGACAACAGAACCCGAAAAAGAAATTACATTACCGGCATTAAATATGGCTGCACTTTTAATGGTTCCTGTTGTCAGTATTGTATATATATATTATCTGATTATTGTTGCGCATGAAATAAAAGAAATTGTTATTTTTGCAGCACTGGCACTTCTTTTTATTAATATTCTCATTTTTTATCTGTATCATTCACTCCTTAAATTTTATTCTGCCCGTATGAATGAGCAGGTGTTTAAACAGATGTTAGAAGTTTATTCTTATCAATTAGATATAGCCAGAGAATCGGAAGAACGGGCGAAAGCATTGAGGCATGATATAAAACATCATATCATTGAGTTGTCTGCAATGGCTAAAAAAAATAATAATGACGACATGATAAAATATTTAAGCGGCATGAAGGATTTTATGCTAAATCCAAAAGAATATTCAACTACAGGTAATCAGGAAATAGACGGAGTATTAAATTATATGCTGCAGAAAGCAAACAAGACGCTGAATCAAGTAGATGTTCAAATAAATATTCCGAAAGATCTATATTTTAATAATTTTAATATTTGCGTGATTTTGGGGAATCTGGTAGATAATGCAGTAAGAGAGGCCAGTAAATCGAAGGAAAAGTTACTAACTATAAAAATGCAAATAAAACAAGAGGTGTTATTAATCTTTATAGAAAACAGCTATTCAGGAAAAATCCTTGAAAAGAGAAATGGACTGCAGACAACTCAGCCAGAACTTGCAATACATGGTATTGGATTAGAAAATGTAAAAAAAGTGGTCATTGCCAATGGAGGAGAAATAAAAATAGATTATACATCTAATAGATTCTGTGTTCAGGTCCTTTTATATATGTCGCGGATTAAAAACTAAGAGACTCGTTAGGGGTCTCTTTTTTACTTGAAAGAAAAGTCTAATTTTGACAAAATCGTGGGCGAATTTTGACAATTGAATAAATAATCAATAATTATATGCTACAATTCAATCACTTCAAAGGGAGGTGCAAGCCAATGGATAGGGAATACACATACTGTATCCCTTAGCTGAATTATAGGAGAAAAAATATGATGAAAAAAATAAGAGCTTTTAGTCTGATATTATGTGCATGTTCGGTTTTGGCTGGATGTAACAAGAGTTCTGTAGATGTCAAAGAAAAAGCAGGGGAAGAAATAGTTTCAACGGAAGAAGCAGAATATAGTTTCCCGGAAAAGTATGAAAAAACCTCTGATTCGGGGAAGGTAAAATTTAATTGTGAGTTGGAAGTGCCGGAAAATATAAAAGGACAAGCTATAAGCACAGTTGATGTAAAGGGACTATATAGCTGTGACAGGGAAAAAGCATGGACTATATTCGGTGAAGGAAAAGAAATAATTGAAAAATCGGAAATTCCGGTAAATGAAGGGAGGGCACCAGAAGACTATTATCTATTTGCAAATGATGAATGTCTTGATATAAATGAAGGCATTACTTACGGAAGCAGCAATTCCAAATATTATTCATCCATCGGTGCGCGAAATTCAAATAATCAGGTTGTGTTTGAAGAGTCAGATGTTTCCTTTAAAAGCGGCGAAGAATGTATTACAGAATTACAAAAAATAATAGATGAATTGGGATACCATTCAGAAGACTTTATATTTGCTTGTTACCCCTTAAATTCTCAGACAATGAAAAATTTGGAAGAACAATATTTACAGGAAGGTCGTTTAACAGAAGAAAAAAGAAAGGAAAGCTGGAGTCAGGAAGATGATGCGTATTTTATTTATGGGTATCAAAAATATGAAGACATTCCTATTTTTCATGAAATGATGAGTATTGCCAGAAGCATGGCATACGATACTCCGGATAATGCTCCTGTCCAGGCGATATATTCTACCCGGGGAATTGAAATTCTGGATATTGGCGGCGTTTATGAATTTGAAAAGGGAGAACAACAAGTTTTACTGAAGCCTTTCGAGGATATTGCTGCTGTGGTTGAGGAAAAATTTGAGAATATTTTAAACGATGCGGAGTATGAAGTGACGAGAGCAAAATTCTATGAGAGGGTATATCTGGATGAGGGACAAAAATATAAGGCAGATCCTATCTGGTATTTTGAAGTAGTCGAAAATAATATAAGTAAATCTGTAACATTAATTAATGCGGAAACAGGAAAGGAAATATTCTTGCAATAAAAATTAGCGAAAGGGATGTTTTATGAATAGATCCACAATTCCTTATTCGATTGTAGAAGAACGAAGAAGGCTTAATAAATGTATAGAAAATGCCCCGAATGAGTGGGAAAGAGAAATATATAAAAAAATCAGAGACATGAAGATACCTTATGACAAATTGGATACAATTCTCGAAACAAGCAAAGAGCTGATTAAAAAGAAAGAGAAACAAAGAAAAAAAAGGATGTTATTCCTGATAAATGTAA
>ERZ507665.344-NODE-344-length-8593-cov-10.4769_pt1 | contig 8593 bp, 9 predicted proteins | sample MGYA00513947_ERZ507665 | MGnify/ENA metagenome assembly ERZ507665 | reverse complement strand
TCGAATGGCGTGTGATCAATGCCGCAGACTATGGCTGCGTCCAGCGCAGACGGCGCACCTTCATCTTTGCATTCAAGAACACCACCAAGCAGTATGAGCGTATGATCTCGTGTTTCTCTGCGGACACAAAGGACGGCCGTGTCTGGCTGATGCAGGAGGGCTTCTTTGCCCATGCGTTCCCGGTGCATTCTGAGGTCGCAGACCCCAGGAAAGTGACCACCGTCGATTTTAATGAATATACCGACACCGTTGATGTAACGAATCGTTTCAGAGCCGCTTTCTACAACAGCGGTGTGCTGTGCAACGGTAAGATCTTCTCTCTGGAAGCCGTCCCGAACGGCAAGGAGCCGATGCTGCTTGGCGATATCGTTGTCAACGGCGATATCGACAAAAGCTTCTTTATCGAGGACGAGGATCTGGAAAAGTGGAAGTACATGAAGGGTGCCAAGACCATCGAGCGCACTTCCAAAACCGGCTACTCCTACACCTTTTCCGAAGGTCCCATTGCGTTCCCAGACCCTCTCGACCGTCCCGGTCGTACGATGCTCACCAGTGAGGGCACCAAGAACCGCAGCTCCCATGCGATTACCGACCCTAAAACAGGGAAGTTGCGTATCCTGCTGCCGGAGGAGTGCGAACGCATGAACGGTTTCCCGACGGGCTGGACCGACACTGAGATGCCGAAGCGTCAGCGTTACTTCATCATGGGCAATGCCCTTGTCGTTCCGCTCATCACCCAAATGGGCAAGCAATTACTGGACATCTTATAACGAAAAACCAAGGCTGCACAGTCGGCCTTGGTTTTTATGCTTTTTTCGCCACGATCAAGAGGTGCCCTATCATGGAGCAAATCCGTGTTGTTGAGCTTTTCGCCGGGGTCGGCGGCTTTCGCCTTGGGCTGGAGCAGGCTTCCTCCTGCTTTCAAACTGTCTGGGCGAATCAGTGGGAACCATCCATGCGTTCCCAATTTGCTTTCGAGTGCTACGAACGGCATTTCGGGCATCGCCCAGAACACGTTTGTCAGAACATCGTGACCGCCAAAGAAAACATCCCTCCACACGACCTTTTGGTCGGTGGCTTTCCCTGTCAGGATTACTCCATCGCCAAAAAGGGCGCACGAGGGATAGAAGGGAAGAAGGGCGTTCTTTGGTGGGAGATCAACGCTATCCTACGGGCACACAAGCCTCGCTATGTCCTTTTGGAAAACGTAGACCGGCTCATCAAATCTCCGGCATGGCAAAAAGGGCGTGATTTTTCCATCATCCTGCGGTGCTTCTATGAAGCAGGCTATGCCGTTGAATGGCGGGTGATAAATGCCGCCGACTATGGCGAAGCACAGCGCAGGCGGCGCACCTTTCTCTTTGCCTTCCGAAACGATACCGCCCTGTTCCGAAAAGCGGCGGAGCTCATCTGTGTGGAGGGTCTGAAGGGTGCCCATCAGTTGCTCCTGCAGGACGGCTTCTTTGCCCCCATCTTTCCCTTGTATGGCTTTGAACGGAAATACAGCGAGGGATGGCTCGATGAGTTTCGCTACCTCGATCTGAAGGATCTGTCTGCCGCACAATCCTGCCACTTCTATGCCTCCGGGCTTATGGTCAACGGCCGCTTCTATTCCGTCGAGAGTATCCCTCTTCAATTCCCATATAAGCCGCTCTGCTCCGTGCTGGAGACCGCCCCACTTGCAGAGCGATATTTCCTTTCTGCTGCCGACATCGATCACTGGCGGTATCTCAAGGGCGCAAAGCAGGAGACCCGCCACCGCAGGAACGGTTCTACTTATTTCTTTTCGGAAGGCTCTATGGCATTCCCCGATCGTTCCGACCTTCCTGCCCGCACGATGCTCACCAGCGAAGGCTCCGTTTCCCGCAGCACCCATGTAGTCGCAGACCCACAGACCCAACGTCTGCGTACGCTAACGCCCATCGAATGCGAACGGCTCAACGGCTTCCCGGATGATTGGACAGCCGGGATGCCGGAACGACTGCGCTATTTCACCATGGGGAATGCGCTCGTCGTTCCGCTGGTCAAGGCCATGGGCAAGCGTATCAGCGCACTGGCCGAGGACGAGCAGCGTAGTTGATGGGCGTTTCTCTTGGGTTTCCAAAGGGGTGCGGGTCGCCAGTGGCGACCTCAAAATGCAGCACATTTTGAAGCACCTGACCGAGCCGACAGGCGAGAGGCAGCACCCCTTTGGCACACGACTTTGCTTGCAAAGTCTAGTGTGTTACACCTTGGTTCCGGCTGACGCGGAAAAGGGGCTGCGAAAGGCTCCGGCAAGCACCTGTTCTGTGGCAGAAGGATGCGCGGATGGGCGTGGCAGTTGACGGTCTTTGCCCACCCAGCGCAGGCTTGCAGAGGAACCAATGGTGTACGTTCTCCCGTCCTGCCGCAGCAGCGTTTCTCCTATAAGGCGCAGGGCAAATGATCAACGTCTGTGCTTGCCCCGGTTGCCTGCAAGTGTCCCCGGTTTCAGCATTGCCGTTTTATAAAGAATCTTCTTTATCAACTTTCTTTCATCCTCTGTCAGCTTATCGTAGTTGATGCCGATTGCCTTCAATGCTGTTCGGATCTTCTTTTCATCCGCAGACCCTTCAAGTTTCTGTGCATCCTCCAGTTCCTTCATCAAGTTATCGACCATTGCACCATCCGAAGTGGTCTTGTCCTTGCGGTGTTCCGTCTTGATGTTCTTCAGGATAGCCACCAACTCGTCATACAAGACCCGACCAAAGTACTCATCTTCATCGATCTGCCCCAGCTTCAAGGTGCTCATGTATAGATCGTTTTCATCTGCTGCATACTTCTTTTTCAGCATTTGCCGGGTCGCTTCCAGACCAGCATTGAGGTTTTGAATGTTTGCGCTGACATATCCATCCACATAGATTTCCAGATCGGTCATGAACCGCCGGAAATTCTCATGCACGATCAGTTCACACAGCAGCCGATGATTGAATTTTCCATTCCTTAATATGTCCACTGCGCCGTCGCTCAGATGCAAGTCCGAAAGGACTGCATCTGGGCGTTTTTTGTTTTCCGTCACACCCAGCAGGTAGTCGGTGGTCACACCATAAAACTCAGCCAGCGTTGTCACCGCATAAATACTGAGGTCGGTCACATCGTCGCTCTCATACTTCGACAGTGCCGATTTGGACAGACCCGTCTGCTCTGCCAGCGTTTCCAGCTTCAGATTCCGCTCCACACGCAGATCTTTGAGCCGTTCTCCCAGTGTCAGCTTGATGTTCATGGTCGCACCTCCGATGTTTTTTGCACAGTATACCACTTCCAGCGGTTCCTGTCCATAAGCGTGGAATTTTGCAGTTTCTGCACCTGTTTTCCGACATTATGGATATACGGCACAGCGGCCATTGCGGTGCTATCCTATAGACAGAAAGAAAACATATTAACTCCCCAGCAGCGAACATATTAAGGGCTTCCCGCGAAAGCCCTCTGAAATATCTTTCATAACTGGACCTTGAGAACAGAATGACCGTCCGAACTGCCCAGACCGCCAAGACCTCCCATCGGGGGAGCGAGCGCCCTGCATAGGGCCGACACAGAGTCCAAAAAGATTTCCTGTCGGGAGGCAGCAAGGGAGACCGGCTTCACCGAAGTTCCCATTTGGGGAACACCGGTGACCTTGAACGTGGCAGGGATCAAAATGGTCCGTGCCAAAACCTTTGACCAAAGGAGAAATTTTGAGTTTATATCAAAAGATCAAGTCCGCCATCACCGTTCGGCAGGTGGGAGAGATGTACGGCATGGAGCCCGACCGCCATGGCATGGTGTGCTGTCCGTTCCATTCCGACAATCACCCCAGTATGAAGCTGAACGACAACTATTATTATTGCTTTGGCTGCGGAGCCAACGGAGATGCCATCGACCTCACCGACAAGCTGTTCGACCTAAACCCCCGGCAAGCCGCCGAGAAGCTGATACACGACTTCGGGCTTGACCCGGACAAGCCGCCCGCCAATGCCATCGCCCTGCTACCGCCCAAGCGTGGCCTGACAGACGAGCAGTGGGCAGACATCGCCTACTGCCTGCGGGTACTGACCGATTATCTTGACCTGCTGCACGACTGGCGAGAGCGTTACAAGCCCGCCAGCCCGGAAGAACCGCTGGACGAGCGGTTCGTGGAAGCCCTCCACACGACCGAGACCATCGAGCACCTGACGGACTGCGTTGCATTTGGGACGCCCCAACAGAAGGCCGATGCCGCCGCACAGCTGCTGTCCGGGTCGTACCTGCTGATGTTAGAAGAGCGCACCGACCGCCTTGCTCTGGCGAAGTGCGCCTGACAATTTATTCACCTGAAGTGGTGGGTCTCACGGTGAGACCCACCACTTCACTTTTCTAAAGGAGAACCACCACATGAAGAAAAACATTTCCCGCAATCCCTTATGGCCGGACTGGTACAACGGCAAGAAGATCGATGAAGTCCAGTTTGGCCGCGCCTTTCTGGAGCAGTGGCCGCTGAAATGCGTCAACGGAACGCTGTACACGCTGGACGGTCCGGTGGAGGACGAGAGCGAGATCAAGCAGCGCATCTTGGAGAACATCGAGGAATATGTCACCTCCGGCCTGTCCAAAAAGGTCACCAACATTCTGGAGACCATCAAGCTGCTGGCCTTTTCCGACCCCTTTCCCATCGAACAGGACTGCATCCACCTCCAGAACGGCGTGTACCATCTGCCGGACGGCTCTTTTCAGGAGAGTCGCCTGTTCTGTCAGAACCGCCTGCCTGTGAAGTATAACCCCAAAGCCGCCAGTCCTGATCGCTGGCTGACCTTCCTGCATGAACTGCTGGACGATGCCGACATTCCCACCTTGCAGGAGTATCTGGGCTACTGCCTGATTCCCAGCACCAAGGGACAGAAGATGATGCTCATCGTTGGCAAAGGCGGCGAGGGTAAGTCCCGCATCGGGCTGGTGCTGAAACGGCTCATGGGGGATGCTGCCAGCAACGGCAGTGTCCAGAAAGTGGAGACCAACCGCTTTGCCCGCGCCGATTTGGAACGCCGCCTGCTGATGATCGACGACGATATGGACATGAACGCCCTGCCCAAGACGAATTATATCAAGACCATCGTAACTGCCGAAGCCAAGTTGGACTTGGAGCGCAAAGGTGTCCAGAGCTACCAGCGGGACATCTACGCCCGATTCCTCTGCTTCGGCAACGGTGCGCTGACCTCGCTGTATGACCATTCGGACGGCTTCTTTCGCCGTCAGCTCATCCTGACCACCAAGGACAAGCCTGCCGACCGTACGGACGACCCTTTCCTTGTGGAGAAGATGTACGCCGAGTTGGAAGGCATCCTGCTCTGGTGTCTGGAAGGGCTGCACCGGTTGGTGCAGAACAACTTCCGCTTCACGGTCAGCGAACGAGCCGCCGCCAACGTGGACACCATCAAGCGCAGCAGCAACAATGTCATCGACTTCATGGAGTCCGAGGGCTATTTCCGCTTCAAGGCAGACTACTCCATCAGCTCCAAGGAGTTCTACGACATTTACAAGCAGTGGTGCGAGGACAACGCCTGCCACAGCGTATCGGCGATCCGTTTCAGCGCAGAACTGCGCCAGAATGACCGCCGCTATAACCTTGAAGCCACCAACAACATCTATCTGCCCGGTGGGCGCAGGGTGCGGGGCTTTGTGGGCATCGAGCCGCTTGTCCACCCCTGCCCGTAAAAAGTGCATTTTTTCACGGAAGAAGTTCGTACAACCTGTACGGTCTGTACTTGTACGCACCTGTACGGCAGATTGCAAAAAAATTAAAGCGTGTTATCGTTTATATTTTGCTTATCCGTACGCCGTACGAACCGTACAGGTTATTTGAAGTCCGTACAGATTTTTTGTACCCCCAAGAAGGAGCGTGATCTATGAAAGCCCAATACGGCATTTTAAGATTCAAAAAGTACAAGGGGCCTGCCATCAGCCCCATCGAAGCCCACAACGAGCGCACCAAGGAACAGTACGCCAGCAACCCGAACATCGACACGAGCCGGAGCCGCTACAACCTCCATCTGGTGCAGCCGCAGGGCAGGTACCGGGAAGAAGCCGACCGCATGATAGCCGCCGCCCACTGCCGTGTCCGCAAGGACAGCGTGCGGGTGGTGGAGGCTCTTGTCACCGCCAGCCCGGAGTTTTTCAAGGACAAGACCAACCGGGAGATCAGGGCGTACTTTGCGTACGCCCTGAAATTTTTGGAGGGCAGACAGCGCCCGGATACCTTTCTCTCTGCCGTTGTCCACATGGACGAGAAAACGCCCCACCTGCACCTCTGCTTCGTGCCCCTGACTGCTGACGGACGGCTGAGTGCCAAGGACATCATCGGCAACCGCAAGAACCTTGTGAAGTGGCAGGACGAGTTCTGGCAGCACATGGTCAAGCAGTACCCGGAGTTGGAACGGGGCGAAAGCGCCAGCCAGACCGGGCGGGAGCATATCCCGCCTCGTATCTTCAAAGAGATGACCCAACTGACCAAGCAGAAGGAGCAGTTGGATGCCCTGCTGGTGGGTATCAATCCCTTCAACGGCAAGAGCCGTGCGGCGGAGATTAGCAAGGTGCTGGACAGCTATATCCCCAACGTAGCACGGATGAAGGACCAGCTGCGAAAGTACAACGTAGCCTTCACCAAGACCGCCACCGAAAACGAAAAGCTGAAAGAGAAAAACAAGACGCTCTCTGCCTCGCTGGACAAAGCGAAAGAAGGGAGCATCTTGAAGCGTCTGGAGGATGCCAAGCTGCGGAAGGACTACGAAGCCTCCGTCAAGACGCTTGAAAGCATCCCGCCGGAGGTCATCAGATTTTATGAGGGGCGCACGCAGGAACCTGTGATGCACCGTGAAGTATAAGGAGAACCGTATGGATATGAATTTTGAGAAGAACGCATCTGTGAAATTTGAAGGTTATACGAAAAAGTTCTTGCAAATGGACTCGAATCCCACTACAATGGAGTTGGTCACTCAAACCAATGCCGTCAAGTCTCCGACTGACAGCCCGAAAGAGGAAACCGCTGTGTACACCGTGGAACAGATCGCACGGCTACTGGCGATCAGCCGCCGCTCTGCCTATAACCTGTGCAACAGCACCATCGAGTTCCGTGTCCTTCGCGTGGGTGGAAGCATCCGCGTCCCGAAAGACAGCTTCGATGCGTGGCTCAACCGGGCAGCTTGATAAGGAGGCAACAGTATGGCATATATTACGAAGCGTGGCAACTCTTACAGCGTCCGCTACACCTATGAAGATGAGCACGGCAAGAGCTGCGACAAATGGGAGAGCTTTCCCACCAAAGAGGAGGCAACGAACCGAAAAAAGCAGATCGAACACGAACTAGCGACAGGCACATTCCTGATTCCCTCTACCGTGACGGTAGCAGAGTTCCTGATGGAGTGGCTGCCCAAACAATGCAGCAAGCACAAGTGGGCACCGCAGACCTATCAATCCAATCTGGGAACGATTCAGAATCTGGTCATTCCTTATATTGGTGACTTGGAGATGCAAAAGCTCAAGCCCTACCACATGGAAAACCTCTACACGATCCTGAGCAAAACACCCTGCGGTTCGTATATTGAGGGCAGGAAGCAGGAACTGACTGAAAAGCAGAAGCAGCAGTTCCTTTCCGGCACCACTTCCCTCATCCTAAAAAGCACCAAAACCGCGTCCTCCTGACGCACCATCTTCATGACCTCTGCACTGAAAGAGGAATTGAAGAAATGGTTGAATCAGCTGGCGGCAGACGAGAGGAAAGACCCGGCACGTTACCATGACAGCGGAATGCTGTTCCGTCTACCCAACGGTCTGGCGGTGGAGCCTGTGCTGATCCGCAAGAAGTTCCTCAAATGGCAGGACGCACACCCGGAGTTCCCCCGCATTGTGTTCCACGGTCTGCGGCATTCCAGTGCCACCTATCAGCTGATGATCTCCGGCGGCGATGTGAAAGCTGTTCAGGGAACTACTGGACATGCTACGGCGGATATGCTGGTGAACACCTACGCTCATATCCAGCAGTCCTCTCGTGTAGAACTGGGCAGGAAGTTTGAGGAAGGGTTCTACGCCAAACAGGAAAGCCCCAGCCCGCAGGCTGTACCCGCCGAAGGCGAACCGATCATTTCTATGACCGCCCTGTTGGAACTTCTGAAGAACGCAGACCCCGAAGTAAAGGCTCAGCTCCGTCTGGCTCTGCTGACCTGATGCAAAATTTACCACGCATTTCAAAGCAATTCCAGCCCATGCAGAGGATTCCCACGAAAACGCCAACCGTGCAAAAACCGTGCATTGACCGTGCAGACCCCGAATTTTCGGGGTTACATAACAAAAAAGAACGCCAAATCTTACGATTTGACGTTCAATATCTAGTGCACCTCCAGGGACTCGAACCCTGGGCCCACTGATTAAGAGTCAGTTGCTCTACCAACTGAGCTAGAGGTGCATATTGTCAAGATGCGGTTTCTTCATCCTGACAACTATGAGTCGGCGGCTACCTATTTTCACAAGCCGTTTCCAGCTAACTATCTTGGGCACGAGTGAGCTTAACTGCTGTGTTCGGAATGGGAACAGGTGGAACCTCACCGTCATCGTCACCGACCATATGACT
>ERZ507665.293-NODE-293-length-10724-cov-6.11201_pt1 | contig 10724 bp, 7 predicted proteins | sample MGYA00513947_ERZ507665 | MGnify/ENA metagenome assembly ERZ507665 | reverse complement strand
CGGGCATGGGCACCACGGCGGTCTGCGCCCTCGTGCGGGGCGGCAGCGCCTTTATCTGCCACGCAGGCGACTCCCGGGCCTACCTCGTCCGGGACGGCAGACTCACCCAGCTCACCCACGACCACTCCTATGTGCAGGAGTTGGTGGACTGTGGCACCATCACCGCCGAGGAGGCCGAGCATCACCCCCAGAAGAACATCATCACCCGGGCGCTGGGCGTGGACTACCGCCTCGACCCCGAGTTCACCAGCCTGCCGGTGCAGAGGGGCGATATGCTCCTGCTCTGCACCGACGGCCTCACCAACGTCCTGCCCAAGGAAAAAATCGAGGAGATCTTCACCAAGGGCGGGTTCTACGACATCCCCGACCGGCTGGTGGACGCCGCCAACGCGGGCGGCGGCCCCGACAACATCACCGCGCTGCTGCTGGGCGTGGAGCCGCTGGAGGTGAAGCATGGATAATCTCATCGGCAAGACGCTGGACGGGCTCTACACCATTCGGGAGCTCATCGGCGCAGGCGGCATGGCCAACGTCTACAAGGCCGTGGTCTCTGCCCCCGGCGGGCCTGTGCCGGAAGGCACGGTGGTGGCCGTCAAGGTGCTGCGTCAGGAGCTGATGCACGACGCCGACCTCGTCCGCCGCTTCAAGAACGAGTCCAAGGCCATCTCTCTGCTCAACCACCCCAACATCGTCAAGGTCTACGACGTCTCTGTCAGCGAAAACCTACAGTATATCGTGATGGAGTGCGTGGAGGGGATGACCCTCCGGGAGTACCTCAACGAGCGGGGCGGCAGGATCACCAGCCGGGAGACCGTCCACTTCATCGCCCAGATCCTCCGCGCCCTCGACCACGCCCACCGCAACGGCGTCGTCCACCGGGACATCAAGCCCCAGAACATCATGCTGCTGGACAACGGCCAGCTGCGGATGATGGACTTTGGCATCGCCCGCATCTCCCGGGCCGAGAACCAGATACAGAACGGCAAAAAGGCCATGGGCAGCGTCCACTACATCAGCCCCGAACAGGCGAAGGGGGAGGAGACCGACCCCAAGAGCGACATCTACTCCGTGGGCGTCATGATGTACGAGATGCTCTCGGGCAGGCTGCCCTTCGACGCCGACGACATGGTGGAGGTGGCCCGCAAGCAGATACGGGACACCCCGAAGCCGCTGGCAGAGCTTGCCCCGGAGGTGCCGCCGGGCCTCGTCCAAATTACGGAACGCGCCATGGCGAAGCTGCCGGTCAACCGGTATTCCAGCGCCGCAGAGATGCTGGAGGCGCTGGACGCCTATGTGCAGGACCCCTCCGTCACGTTCCAGTATCAATATGTAAAGGAAGAACCTGAAAAGGTGGTGAATGAACCCATGCCGCAGAAACGCAGCATCCGCAGACCCCCGGAGAAACCGGCGGCGAATCCCGCCCGCCCCAAGGCGAAGGCGAAAAAGAAGAAGCGCAGTGGCTTTATGCCGGTGCTGCTGGGCATCACGACGGCCTTTGCGCTGGCCTGTGCGGCCCTGTGCTGGACCATCCTGAACGATTCCAGCAACATCATGACCGACCGCGACGACATCGTGCTGGGCGATTTCAGCGGCATGACCCAGGACGAGGTGAAGGCCTCTGAGCAGGTGGCCTCCGGTCAGGTGGTCGTCAACTGGGAAGAGGAGTACAGCAACGACTACGCCGCAGGCTATGTCTACAAGCAGTCGCCGGTGGCGGGCCGCACCGTCCGCGAGGGCCAGAGCGTGACCCTCACCGTCAGCCTCGGCATCCACTATGTCACCGTCCCCGACCTGACCAACTATGTGCAGGCCGACGGCGAACAGCAGCTGAAGGACCTGGGGGTGTCGGTGCTGGTCACACAGGCAGTGGATGAGTCGGTGGCCGCAGGCTCCATCATCCGCACCGACCCCGCCGCAGGCAGTCAGGTGGCCGCAGGCACCACGGTGGTGATCTACGTCAGCCGCCCGCAGGTGGCCACCACCACCAAGGTCCCCAGCCTCATCGGCATGAGCGTGGACGACGCCCGCACCCTGCTGGTGCAGCGGAAGCTGGGTCTGGGCAGCCAGACCGAGCAGTACAGCGACCAGCCCGTGGGCAGCATCATCAGCCAGAACCCCGGCGAGGGCGCATCGGCCAAGCTGAACACCCGGGTCAGCGTCGTGGTCAGCGCAGGCCCCGAGCCTGCACCGGAGCCCGAAGCACCCAGCGAGAGCACCGGAAGCAGCGACGGCTCCGGCGGCTGGCTGGGCGGCCTCTTCGGGGGCAGCAGCTCTTCCAGCGAGAGCACCGGCGCCAGCTCGTCTTCGTCCACCGGCGGCGGCGGGCTCAGCGACTGGTGGACGTCCTTGCTGGGCTGAAGGAGAAGGTATGACAGGTTATATCACAAAAGGCATCGGCGGATTTTATTACGTCAAGACGTCGGAAGGCATCGTGGAGTGCAAGCCCCGGGGCATCTTCCGCAAGCAGAAGATCACCCCCGTGGCGGGCGACGTGGTGACGCTGGAGACCGAGAAGGGCGGGGCGGTCATCGCGGGCATCGCGCCCCGGCGGAACGTCTTCGTCCGCCCGCCCATGGCGAACCTCGACGTGCTGTTCCTCGTGGCAAGCACCACCCAGCCCACCCCCAGCACCCTCGTGCTGGATAAGCTCTCGGCCATCGCGGTGGACAAGGGCGTCCAGCCCGTCATCGTCTGCACCAAAGGCGACCTCGCCGAGGCGGAGTTCCTGCGCAGCGCCTACGAAAAATCGACCCTGCCCTTTATCCGCATCGACTACGCCACCGGCGAGGGTCTGGACGATGTCAGGCACTGGATCAATGGCCGCCTCTGCGCCTTCTGCGGCAACTCCGGCGTGGGCAAATCCACCCTGCTGAACGCGCTTTTGCCCGACGTGGAGCGTCAGACCGCCGCCATCAGCCAGAAGCTGGGCCGTGGCCGTCACACCACCCGGGAGGTGACCATCTTTGAAGCCTTCGGGGGCCGCATCGCCGACACCCCGGGCTTCGCCAGCCTCGAGGCCGGCCGGGCGGGCTTCATCCCGAAAGAAAATCTGGAACACGCCTTCCCGGAGTTCGGGCCTTACCTCGGCGCGTGCCGGTTCACCGGCTGCTCCCACCGCTCCGAGAAGGGCTGCGCCGTCCGCGCCGCCCTCGCGGAGGGCAAGCTCTCCCAGACCCGCTACGACAGCTACTGCGCCATGTATGATGAGGTCAAGGATGTGAAGGAGTGGCAGAGGCCGAAGGGGATGTGAGGAAAGGCTTGCCCGTGAGCCAAAGCCTCTCCCCTTGGGAGAGGTGTCACCGAAGGTGACGGAGAGGGCAAGCCCGGCAGGAAAGAGCCGCTGCGCAGCGATAAGCAGTTGTTTTGTCAGAGCGATATTATCGCTGTGTCAGAGCTGTTTGGCAGCGTCCTTGCCCTCTCAGCCGCTGACGCGCCAGCTCCCCCAAAGGGGGAGCCATTGGCATGTCGGTCAGGTCTATGCTGGACGAGCGAAGCACAATATCTCGGAAACGGTAGTGCTCCGCTGTCTAGGCCAGCGACAGCTTGACAAGGTGCGTTGTCCAGAAGCTGCTGCCCTCTGTAGCAAGGCCCGCCCTTTTGCGCCGTATCGGGCCTCAGGCGTCCAGTAGGAAGTGGCCCGGCCTGCCAAGGCCTCTCCCTCTGGGAGCAACGGCGACGACCGCCGCCAGTGGCGGAAACAGGGAGGAGCTGTTGGGGCCGCGGCCAGCAGGATGCAAGCGATAGCGAAGCAGACGCTGGGAGCCGCAACCCGGGCAGTGTCACCGAAGGTGACTGAGAGGGCGCCTTCCGGGCCAGCGCTCTAAAAAATGCCCCAGAAAGAAGGAATCCCATGTCCCGCTGTGTTATCATTTCAGCCTGCCCGGTCAGCGCCTCGCTGGCGTCGGCCCTGCGGCCCGGCGACACCATCATTGCCTGCGACGCGGGCTACCGCAACTGCGGGCCGCTGGGCTGCCGCCCCGACATCATCGTGGGCGACTTCGACACCGCGCCCTGCCCGGCGCAGGAGGGCGGCGACACCATCATCCTGCCCCACGTCAAGGACGACACCGACACCGAGTATGCGGCAAAGCTGGCCTCCGAGAAGGGCTTCGACGAGGCGCTGCTGCTGGGTGTGCTGGGCGGCAGACGCCTCGAGCATACGCTGGCCAACCTCTGCACCGGCCTCGGCCTCGAACAGCGGGGCGTCCGGACCACCCTTCTGGACGAGCGCAGCCGCATCACCTTCGTGATGCCCGGCGAGACCCGCCGCTACCCGAGGAATGAGTATTTCTACCTCTCGGTCTTCCCGATGGAGGGCAGGGCAGAGGGGGTCTTGGAGCGGGGCTCCTTCTACGAGCTGACCGACGCCGTCCTCACCGCAGGCTACCCCCTCGGCGTCAGCAACGAGTATGCCGCTGGCTCCGACTGCATCACCATCTCCACCCAGAAGGGCGCGCTGGTGGTGGTGGAGACGGTGCCGGACGGGCCGATCCTGAGCTGAACCGGAACATTCCGGGCGCAGACCGCCTATAATGGCGTATCAAGCGACGAAAGGTGGTCGGCTCTATGCAGGTGGTCGTTCTCAAAAGCCCCAAGTGCCTGAGAGGCTTGCTCCGGAGGCTGTTCGGCATCCGAAAAGAAACGCAGGACTGAAAGAAATGGAAAGCCGCTGCGCGGCCCGGGGAGACTTGGGCTGTGCGGCGGTTCTTTTTTGCTGTCCAATGAAAATATAGGTTGAATTTATCCTAATATTTGAGTATACTAAAGACAGAAAGGGGACTGATGTTATGAATATCAATACGAATACGATGGTGCCGATCTCGGTCGCCAACCAGAATTTCTCCAAGGTTGCAAAGCTGGTAGACCAGTTCGGCTCTGCGGTCATCATGAAAAACAACGCGCCCCGGTATATCATCTACGAGTTCAACCAGGCGGATGCCATGCAGGCCGCAGCAGATGACGATGTGCTGGCCTCTTCGCTGAAGCTGATGGACCGCAACAAGCATGTATACGAGGAACTTGCAAAATGAAAGTGCTGACGAAACGGCAGATACTTCTGCTGCATTCGGCGCTCATCCAGCAGTCTGGCGGTGCTGACGGTATCCGGGATGAAGGACTTCTGGATTCGGCGGTCAATACGCCATTCCAGACCTTTGCGGACCAGGAATTATATCCCTCTCTGTTGGAAAAGGCTGCCCGTCTGGGCTTCGGTCTCATCTGTAACCATCCGTTCATCGACGGCAACAAGCGGATAGGGACCCACGCGATGCTGGTCTTTCTGGACATCAACCAGATGACGCTTTCCTACGAAGATGATGACCTCATCGAAACCATCCTGCGCGTAGCGTCGGGAACGCTGGATTATAACGGTCTGCTGGACTGGCTGCAAAAGCATCTGGAATAAGGCAGGGTTTTCTTATCTGAAAAGATAGAATAACCGATGATTTGACGGTAAAAAGCGGCCTTTTCCCGCCCTTTTGCGCAGAAAAACATGACCGACCGCACCCCGGGCAGTGGCACGCCGCAGGCGTGACGGAGAGGTTGAGTCCAGCAGCGGCTCACGGTCAAGCTTCCCTTCGTACAACCTCTCCGTCATCGCTGACGCGATGCCACCTCTCCTTGTAGGAGAGGCCTTGGCAGTCCCCGCAAAGTGAACGGTTTCGCCAGAGGCTCCCCTACTAGGGGAGCTGTCGAACGGAGTGAGACTGAGAGGTTGTACAAAGACGGGCCTGCCCTAGGCAGCAGCCTTGCAAACCTTCCGCACCGCGCTTGCCTTCCGTCAGGAATATCACCCCCAAAATGCCAAGCCCCCAAGGAGGTCAACCTCCCCGGGGGCTTTTTGCTGCATGAATCGCCCCGAAAATGACACGGAACGGCCTTGCCATGAGGGGGGGGGGGGTATAATAGTGGTAGAGATGACCCCAGAAAAAAGGAGGAACTACCATGAAACTGAAAAAGCTTCTTGCCCTCACCCTGGCAGGCGCGATGCTGACGGCGTCCCTGACAGCCTGCACCCCGCTGGACGCAGCCGAGCTCGTGTATGATTCGATTTTTGGCGGCGGTTCGAGCAGCACCGGCAGCGGCAATAACGGCTCGACCGGCGGCACTACCGGCAGCGGCTCGACGGCGGAGGACGCCGAAAACCGCGCAGTCGCGGCGGCCTATGTGAAGTCTTTGCAAAGCGGCACTTATACCGGCAAGACGTATGCAAATATCACTCCGGTCTATGACATTCCCTATCTGGAAGATTTTGTTAAGGCAATCGATGGGTACTGCACGAAAAAGAGCGAGGCGAACGGAGAAAGCTGGGAAGAAACCGTACATAGTTTGTCCAGGGATGAACTGAACAAGCTTGCACAAGTGTTGCATAAAGAAAACTATGGAAGCGCAAATGCATCGATCCAATTCGGGAAAGACATTCAGGGAACTCCGGAGCAGAAGGCAAATTCGTTTACCCGTATCTGCATATCGTTCTGGGATACCAAACAATCGACTCCCTACAAGGACAATGCATGGTTTGATTCCGTCGTGCTGACCCGCGCGGACGGCTCTACCTATCGCTTCCTGCTTTCCATCTGCCATAATTAAAATTTTTACCCCTTCGGAGCAGCCGCCCCGAGGGGGTTTCTCTTTTTTCTGCGCCAAAATACGCAGAAAGCTTGCGTTGACTGCACAACCTTTCGTGGTTATAATAAAGGCAACAAAACAACCAATGAAAGGAGCTTTTATGCAGAAAAAGATGACCGACCGCACCCCGGGCAGCTACGACGACTTCGTGGCCTACCTCGGCACGGTGCGCACCGAAGAGGAGCTGTTCTCCCGGCTGACCTACTGGTTCGCCGGGCAGAACCGCCCCGAGGACGTCCTCAGCCGCTCCGAGCTGGTGGAGGCGAGGGCGAAGGAGCTGGGCTTCTGGCAGGGCCTGACCTTCCGGATGGAGCGCTGGCTGACCGACGGCAAGAGCGAGCTGGAAGCGGTGGGCCGGGAGGAGTTCCAGAGCCGCATCGCCGAGGACTACGCCGCCTACCGGGAAAAGGCCGATGCGGCCCGGGCGCGCTTCCGGGACCGCCGCCGCGCCGCGCCCTTCAGCTTCACCCCCGACTGCCTCGAGAACGTCCCCATCCAGAACGTGAGCTGGCTGGTGGACGGGCTGCTGCCCATGGGGGAGGTGTCGCTTCTGGGTGCCGACGGCGGCACCGGCAAGGGCATCTGGCAGGCCCAGCTCATCGCCTATGTCACGGCGGGCCGGACCTCCGGCTTCTTCCCCCAGCCGCCGGAGAAGACCGGCAGCGTCCTCCTTTTTTCCGGCGAGGACGACCCCGGCAAGGTGCTCAAAGCCCGCCTGACGGCGGCAGGGGCCGATATGAGCCGGGTGATGGTGGTCACCAGCGACGCCTACTTTGCCCGCACCGGCAGCCCGCTCTGCATCCCGGACACCAGCTTTGCAAAGTACGTGGGGAAGGCCGCGCCCGCCCTCGTCATCATCGACCCGCTGCAGAGCTTTCTGCCCGCGGGGGTGGAGATGGCCAGCCGCAACCAGATGCGCAGCGCCCTGCTGCCCCTCAAGGCCCTCTGCGCAAAGCACGGCTGCGCGGCCCTCATCTCGATGCACACCAACAAGCGCGCCAACGTCTCGGGCCGCGCCCGTCTGGCCGACAGCTCCGACATCTGGGACATCGCCCGCAGCGTCCTCATGATGGGCCGCGACAAGAACAGCGAAAAGCTCTACCTCAGCCACGAGAAGAGCAGCTACTCCGCCCCGGCCCGGACGGCCCTGCTCCACATCGAGCAGGCGCAGGTGGAGGGCGTGAAGACCGCCGTGGCCGTCTTTGACAGCCGCACCGACAAGAAGGACGCCGACTTCGTGGAGGAGCGCCGCGTCCGCACCGCCCAGACCAAAGAGGATACCGCGCAGGCCATCCTCAACGTGCTGGCCGAAAGCAAGCTGGGGAGTATGCCGAATACCCAGCTGAGGGCGGAGGTGATGAAGGAGATGGGGTGCAGTGATAGGACGTATGAGCGGGCCTATGCCGATATGATAAGAAAGGGCGAGCTTCACAAACGGCAAATCATGCAGAAAAATGGGGAGCGAGGATGGTTCACATTTTTGGCCTACGGCGGTAAAACAAATGGCGAAGTGACAATTTAATAATATAGATACGTTATATTTTACCAGTTCGCCAAGTTGGCGAAGTGCCTGTATTTGGCGAAGTGGTCAGTTCGCCAGCTTGGGTCAGTCCGCCACGATGGCGAAGTGTGATTTTTGACTGTACTACGATGAAAATATACAACTTCGCCAGATAACCCGCCCCTCTCGGAGCGGCAATCTCCGAAAGGGGGTCCTTTGCGCCTTCCGGCCTGCCAAAGCCTCTCCCCTTGGGAGAGGTGTCTGCGCAGCAGACGGAGAGGGCAAGCCCGGCACGAAAGAGCCGCTGCGCAGCGATAAGCAGGCTCTTTGTCAGAGCGATACCATCGCTGTGTCAGAGCTGTTTGTCAGCGGCCTTGCCCTCTCAGGCGCTTCGCGCCAGCTCCCCCAAAGGGGGAGCCCTTGGCAGGCCGGGTAACTCTCCACTGGACGCCTGAGGCCCGATATGGCGCAAAAGGGCGGGCCTTGCTACAGAGGGCAGCAGCTTCTGGACAACGCTCCTTGTCAAGCTGCCGCTGCCCTAGACAGCGGAGCACTACCGTTCCCGAGACATCGTGCTTTGCTCGTCCAGGCGAAAGCTGCCCGACACGCCAGTGGCTCCCCCTTTGGGGGAGCTGTCACCGAAGGTGACTGAGAGGGCAAGCCCGCTGGCGGCTCACGGTCAGGCTTCCCTTCGTACAACCTCTCCGTCATCGCTTGCGCGATGCCACCTCCCCTTGTAGGGGAGGCTTTGGCATAGCGGAAAACTTCTCCTCTTCGCCAGAGGCTCCCCTACAAGGGGAGCTGTCGAACGGAGTGAGACTGAGAGGTTGTACGAAGACGGGCCTGCCCTCTGTAGCAAGGCCCGCCCTTTTGCGCCCTATCGGGCTTTCAGCGTCCAGCATAGACCTGACCGACACGCCAGTGGCTCTCCCTCTGGGGGAGCTGGCGCGCAGCGCCTGAGAGGGCTACCGTTGCATACCTCCTTCCCACCCCGCATACACTCTCATCAGAGCAAGGACAGGAAAGGAGCATCACCATGGAGCTGAAAGTGTTCCGGGACGTTCTGCCTGCGGCGGGTGCGGACTGCACCGCCAAGGCGGAGCTGCCCCTCGAGACCGAACTACTGATCTCGGACTATCTGCCGCCGGTGCAGCGCATCGTCAAGTGCTTCGCAAAGCCGGTGGTGCTGCAAAAGCAGCTGGCCCCCGGGCGGCTGACGCTGGAAGGATATTTGCGCTGTACCGTGTATTATCAGGGCGAAGAGGGGGCGGGGCTGTGCCAGACCGAGCAGAAGCTGCCCTTCACCAAGGCCCTCGAGCTGCCCTCCTTCGCGGCCACGGCGTGGACAGCCTGCGTCGAGGGCCAGACCGAATACCTCAACTGCCGGGCCGTCAACCCCCGCCGCATCGAGGTGCGGGGGGCCTACGGGCTGGTGGTGAGCGTCCACGCCCAGCTGTCCACCGAGGTCATCACGGCCCTCAGCGAGGGCGGCATCGAGCAGAAGCCGGTCACGCTGGCAGGGGTGCGGCGGGCCGCCACCCTCGAAAAGCTGGTGACCATCGAGGGGGCGCTGACCTTCCCGAAGCCTCCCGCCGCCATCCTCGACATCACCGGCACCGCCGAGGTGCGGGAGCTGAAGCGGATGCAGGGCAAGGCCGTGGCGAAGGGGGTCTTGCACGTCCTCTGCGGATGGCGGGCCGAGGGGGACGCCGCCCTCCGCAGCCAGACCGCCGACCTGCCCTTCAACCAGATCCTGGATGCAGACGGCCTCAGCGAGGACTGCCGCTGCCTCTGCGTGCTGGAGCCGGTGGGCTTTGCGGCGGCGGAAGGGGAGACCACCGAGGATGGCGCGGCCTCCACCACCCTCACGGCCACGGCGATGCTGCGGCTGAGCGGCTGGCGTCCCTACCAGCTCCAATGCGTGGCCGACGCCTTCTCCACCCGCTTCGAGACGACCCTCACGCCCCAGACCCTCGCCACCGAGTCGCTGCTCTGCGCGCTGGACGAGACGACGGTGCTGCGGGGCTCCGGCCCTCTGCCCGACGCAGGAGCGCATATTTTAGCCTGCTTCGCGTCCTTCGGGCCGGTGAGCCTTATTCGAGATGGGCGGCAGGAGGGGAGAGCCGTCCTGACGGCCCGGGCCGTGGTGTCGGCCTTTGCGGAAAACACCCTCGGGGAGATGGAGTGCTACGAAAAGGCGCTGGACTACGCCCTGCCCCTCCCCGCCGACCTGCCGCCCGACACCGACGCCTACCCCGAGTGCTGGCTGAGCGTTCAGGACCTGCAATGCGCCGGCGCAGGCGGCGCGCTGGATGTGTCCCTCACCGTCCGGGCCGAGGGCGCGGTGCTGGCGCGGCAGACGGCCTCTCTCGTGGGGGCGGTGGAGCTGGGCGACCCCCTGGCCCCCGCCGACCCGGAGGTGTCGCTCCGCATCTGCTACGCCCAGCCGGGGGAGGAGCTGTTCGCCATCGCCCGGCGCTACCACGTCTCGCCCGGCCAGATGCTAGCCGCCAACGACCTCCCCGACACCACCGCCCGCCTCGACGAGGCGCGCAGACTGCTTGTGCCGGGGGGGGGGGGGGGGGGGGCTCCCCCT
>ERZ507665.278-NODE-278-length-11358-cov-7.16589_pt1 | contig 11358 bp, 10 predicted proteins | sample MGYA00513947_ERZ507665 | MGnify/ENA metagenome assembly ERZ507665 | reverse complement strand
TCCGGCCCACAACAGCGGGCGGCGGTGAGCAGCAGGGGCTGTTCCTCTGCCAGACCGGGATCAGTTCCATGCTCCAGCAGGAAGTGGATCATGGGCACATCATTCCGAAAAACCGCGATTTCCAATGGCATCAGCTTGATGTATTTGCTGAGCTGGATGGGAACATCTAAATCCAGACCGCCTTGGAGCATTGCCTCCAGCTTGGGAGTGTCATGGTCACAGATAGCGGCGGCTGTTTCCGGGAGTGTCTCCCAGCGGCCAATATATGCAATTTGGTACACTATAAACACCTACTTTCGTCATTTTATCATTCACTCTATTTGAGTAAATTGTACCATAAAACTTGTGAACAAGTCTACCTCATTTCAACCTGTCAGCGGCATTATTTTCTCTGGCATACCTTCGCGCTGCTTCCAGCCGTTCCTCGCTGTATGGGGCGGTCAGACGTAACCCGAACAATCAAAGCCGGTTTCCGGGGTTGAGCCGTCCCAGACGTAGGGTGTTCCCACATACTTTTGAGCTTCCTTGTAGATGGCAGCAAATTCGCTGTCTGTCAGGGCTTCTGCCGGAACGGTATAGTCGATGCCCGGTGCGCCGGAGCCATCGGAGCCACCGGGCGGCAGACCGCCGTTGAACAGGTAGGGTCTGCCGCCCAAGGTATCTTGGAAGATCTCGTACCGTTTCCACTGATCGTTGTTCAGTTCCTCCCGGATGACCACCTCCAAGCCACGGTTCACCAGCTTGGTGTGGAAGATTCGATACTCATAGGGCACCTGCGCAGGAATTGGGATTCCTGCCGGGCTGATGACCCACACGGTCTTATACCGTATCTGCACCTCCACCCATGTGGTCAGCTTGTACTGCTTTTTGAAGGTCTCCTTCAATTTGCCCTGCACCTCCGACCGGGTATAATCGTCATACAGAGTCGTGAGAAAAGAGGTCAACTGCCACGGGTCGTGCTCGATGGGGTCAAGGTGGTACTGGTACTCGTTGTAGCCGGGGTGGTCGGTGGGGGTGCGCTTGATCTTTTTGTCCAGTTCCTTTTCCAACTTCTTGTAGTCCTGTTCTGCACCACGAATATCCCGGTCCTCGGCAGAGTACATGGTCTGACCGGATACCTGCGTGGTGCCTGAAAACAGAATGGAACAGGACGAAAATGCTGACATGACCAGCAGCAAGAGCAAAAGAAAAACGCCCACTATCACCAGAACGTGTGCGTTGCCCTTGGCGGCATTCATCAGCCCCTTTACGGCAGTGCTGACGGCGGTTTTACCTTTTTCTACGGCTTGTTCCACGCCGGACCGGGCAGCAGATGCACCGTTGGATGCCGCCTTGCCGCCTGCGGTCTGCGCCGCCGTGCTCGACCGGGCGGCGGCATAGTAGCTTTTGTGGATTTCTTGCCGTTGCTTCCAGCGTGAAAGCCAGTTGGAGCCTCCCTCGCCGGTGCCGGATGCGCCTGCATCTTGTGCCGCAGTCGGCTTCTGTGCGGAAGATTTAGCGGTTTTGGAGCCTTTCTTGCCCTGCAATTTGGCTTTCTTTTTCAGCTTCCGGGCATAGCGGCTCTTGGAAATATCCCGGACATTTCCTGCCGCCTTTTCGCCCTCGCTCAGAGCCTGCGTGCCCACATTGTCATCCTCGTATGGGTCAACCTCCCGGTGCACCGCAGACCGGGCGGCAGCAACAGTGGCATACATAGCACGTTTCTGCTGCTTTGTCATGCGGGATGCTTCATCCGGGGTAATCTCCGCTTTACCAAATCGCAGGTGCTGTGCCTTTTCCGCAGCTTTGTCTGCATCGGTTTTCAGCTTCTTCTTTCTGGGCACCGACTGCTCCACCTTGGCTCTTTTCGGAGGTGAACGGGTCTTTTTTGCGGACGATTCCTCTTTGAGATTCAGCTTCGGATTGCTCATTTCTGTGTGCCCTCCGAGATCTCGTTGAGTTTGGTCGTAAGGATGCGGTAGAGTTCAAGGTCTTTCGGGAAGTGGTCAACGAAGGGCAGGATCACATTGCCGAAAAACAGCAACCCTTCACCCTCGCCGGAGTGGGTTACATAGGAAAGCTGATGGGGCGAAATATTAAGCTGTTTCGCAAGAATCTGCCGGTCGCCGTTGGCCTGATTCAGCATATACACAAAGTCCGAGTTCTCGAAAATGTTCGATACTTCGGGGCTTGCCAGCAAATCTTTGACGTTCTGTGTTAAGGCTGTCGGGATGCCGCCCCACTTACGGAAACGTTTCCAGATCTCCACGGAATAGGCGGCTGTCTGCTCGTCTTTCAGCAAAAGGTGGAACTCATCGGCGTAGTATCGAGTCGATTTGCCAACGGAGCGATTGGCGGTCACACGGCCCCAGACCTGATCCTGCACGATGAGCATACCGAGTTTCTTCAACTGCTTGCCAAGCTGCTTGATGTCAAAACAGACGATGCGGTTGTCGATATCCACGTTGGTGCGGTGGTTGAAGATATTCAGACTGCCCTTGACGTAGATTTCCAGAGCAGCTGCAACATGATGGGCTTCCGGCTCATCCTGCGTCAGCAGAGCATTGTAGAGATCTTCCAGCATCGGCACGGTTTCGGGACAGGGGTGCTCAAAGTAAGGAGCATAGATTTTGTGGACGCAGCGGTCAATGACCGTTTTCTCCACAGGCTTCAACCCTTCTTTGCCGCCGACTACAAGTTCGCAAAGGGAAAGAATAAAATCGGCTTTCAAAGCCAGCGGATTATCTTCCTCGGAGTAGTTGGCATTGATGTCCATCGGGTTGATATACTGGGTGCTGGAAGGGCTGATATGGATGACCTGCCCATGCAGACGTTCCACCAGTGGAGCATACTCCGACTCAGGATCGCACACAAGAATATCGTCATCCGTGACGAGAAAAGCATTGCAAATTTCTCGCTTTGCGCTGAACGACTTGCCAGAGCCGGGAGTGCCCAGAATCAGACCGTTGGGATTTTTCAGCTTTTTGCGATCCACCATGATAAGGTTGTTGGACAGGGCATTCAGGCCATAATAGAGGGCTTCTTTGCCATTGTCGAACAGTTCCTGCGTGGTGAACGGAACAAAAATCGCTGTGCTACTGGTGGTAAGGCCGCGCTGAATCTCGATCTGGCAGTCTGCCAGCGGCAGCGAGGACATAAGCCCCTGCTCCTGCTGAAAATCCAGCCGGCACAGTTCGCAGTTGTGCTTCTGCGCAATGCTGACCGCCTGAAAGACGTTGGTTTCCAGTTCCTGCTCGGTCTTACCGGTGTTCAGCACCAGAAAAGTGACAAGGAACATCCGCTCGTTCTGACTCTGCAATTCTTTCAGCAGGGCTTTTGCATCCCGCCCGTAAGTCGCCAAATCGGACGGCAACACGTCCATGTCGTATCCGGCGCGGACGGCTTTTTTCTGTTCCTCGATCTTTGATCTATCGAGTTCGGTAATCGTGTGCTTGATGGTTTTAATGGCCTTGTTCTGGTCAACGGACTGGATGTGCATGGTAACGATCTGGCTGGAGTCCATGTCCAGAAAGTCCTTCAAAAGCTGGTCGGATAGGTCAGATGCCGTAATGGAGAGAAAACTCACTGCCCCGAAGATACCGCCCATCTGAAAGGTCCGGCTGTTCTTAAACGCCAGCGCAGTGGGTGCAATGGCATCCTTTACGGACAGACCGCTGGGCACAAGGTCTTTCCAGTTGAAGTGGAACTTGTTGGCTCCGTCCATGTTCAGCATTCCGTGCATCAGCCGCAGACGCTCCGTACCGTCCAGCGGCTTTGCCAGAACGCCAAGTCGGTGGAAGTTATTCATCAGGTCGTTCTGGATGTGTTCCAGACGCGGTTTGACCTGCGCCATGCTTTCGCCCTCGATGCCGTAGGTCAGAAACTTCGTTTTGGTCAGGCCGTTGTTGCCCTTGGAAAGCTGCTGGCGGAGCATCTGCGAATATTCCGCGCGAACATCATCAAAGCCGTCCTTCTGGTAAGGGATGCGGATGGACTTTTCAAAGTCTGCGCTGTCCGTGGCAGTGTTCACAAAGGAAAGTTCAAAGTGGATGCTCGAATCAAAAAAGTTGAGGAACGAACACCATTCCTCAAAAATCGCAGTCTTGTCCTCCTGCTGGGCGAGCTGGTAGTTGATGTCCTGATACTGGATGGTACGGGTGTAGTAGCCGGGGCGAACACGGCAGGTGCCGTCCTCAAACATCCGCTGAAACGGGATACTCTCTTGTGCCGTGCGGGGCACCGTGGACTTGGGCGGCTTCTTGCCATCCTTATTCTTTTTCAGAAACGGAATCATCGGGCACTCCTCCCTTCATAAGCAGAGAATAGTAGTTGTTGGTCTGGTACGGACGCACTTTCGGTCGAAAAAAACGAGCCCGCACATAGTATATCAGGATTTTTTCGGCGGGCTGTCCGTTCTTCTGGTACATGGCCAAAAAGAACATGGGGAGCATCACTGCCATCATGCCGAGTGTTGCGCCGGTATTGTCTGCGGTATCCCGCAGGACAAAGAACAGCGGCACTCCTACGACTGCCGCCGCACCAAAGCAGATAAGCTGCCGCGCGGTCAGATTGAACATCACTTTGGACTTCACCTTGGTCAGATCACGCGGCACAGAAATATATGCTGCCAAAAAATCACACCTCCAATCAGTGGGCACCCAGTATGCTCTTGGCCACAGAACTGGTCTTGAACAAACTGAAACAAAGAAGCACCGTGTACCCCACGATGCTCCAGATCGAGTTGATGGCATCCCCGGATATGGCGACATTCTGAAGCAGGACAGCGTAGATCGCCACGCAGATCAAAATCAGGAAGCCCTGAAATCCCAGCGCAAACAGCGAGCGAAGATAATTCTGTCCCACATGGCTCTGCTCATGGTTGCCCCATGTTGCCATCGGGATGGGAGCCAGACTGACGGCCATATAGATTTCGATCATTCTGCCATAAACAATGACAAAAATAACGATGGACAGGATACGCATGGTAATGCCGATGAAGAATGACTGCAAGAACAGCCCGAACAGGGGGCCTACGTCCATCTGCATCATGCTGGATTGCAACATCGACAAGCCGATATCGTTGACACGGGTGTTTCCGGCGATGATGCCGCTGGAATCGGACACCACCTTTTGGGTAATGTCGAACACCGCCATCACAATATCGAAAGTATTGCTGATGAGCCAGACGGACACTGCCGTTTTGAAGATCCAGCGCATGATGAGGGCAGGCTCAAACTGTGCCATATTGTTGTGCTGGGTGATCATTTCGATCAACTCATAACAAGCGATGAAGGTCAGGATGATGCCTGCAATGGGCAGCACCACATTCCGGGAGAGGGCTTCGATCATGGCGAACACCCGTGGTTCAAAGTTGGAGGGCTTGGTGCCCACCTGCTGGGCAATGTTTCCCACCTGCGTGTTCACATCATCGAACAGGCCGGAAAGATTGGACATAATGCCTGCCGTCAGGATGCCTTTGATCCAGTCGGCAATGGCTTTGAGAACGGTTTCCATTCAGCAGTCACCGTCCTTAGCTGAAGTGGTTGATAAGGGTCTTGAGCAGATTCAGGAGAAAAATAATGTGGGTCAAAAACTGCATAATAGCACCGCCTTTCATTGATGGGTGGAGATTCGTATTGCAATGCGCTCCTTATGATAAAGGGCTGTTATCCACAGCAAAGATGGAGCGATTGCGTATGTACAGGCGGGAAAACCCGCCTGCGGCTCTTAGCCGAACAGACCAGACAGCAGAGGAATGAGGGTGATGCCCACCAGAGCGACACCGCCGCCAGCCATGAGCTGCTTCATACCCTGACTCTTTGCTTATGTGCGATAAAGAAGTAATAGAAGTGTAAAAAATTTTGCCGTTCCTATCAGACACTTGCGCAGGGTGTCGGATAGGTCGGGCTTATTCTTCGGGCAAGTCAATCTTGCCGACAAAGCTGTAATAAATATCAATGCGCTGGCGGCGTACTTCGTTCTCGTCATATTCACATTCATAGACAACGATTTTCTCCACCATTTCACGCAAGAGGGTGTGGGTCAGTTCCTCGATAGAAAGGTACTTGCGGACAACGTTCATAAACTTTTCAGCGTTTACCGTGGCTTCCTGTGCCTTGTCCAGTTCGCCCTGCAATGCGGCGGCTTTCTCTTTCAGTTCCCGCTGCTCGGCTTCGTAGTCTGCGGACATTTCCATGAAACGCTCATCACTGATTTTCCCGTTTACATTGTCCTCATACAGACGCTTGATGTAGCGGGAAAGTTCTGCAATCCGGCGCTGCACCTGTTCAAGCTGCTTCGTGGCTGCCGCCTGTTTCCTCTTGCCGCCCATTTCATTCTGCTGGATAAGCAGCTTCACGAACCGGGCTTCATGCTTCTGTGCATAGGCGGTCACTTTCCGCAGATTGTCCAGCACACCCGCCGTCAAAAGGTCGGTGCGGATGAAGTGCGCCGTACAGTCGGCGGTGCGCTTCTTATAGCTGCCGCAGATGTAGCAATCCTGCTTTCTCTTGTCGGTCTGATACCGCTGCTGGTACATCACATGACCGCAATCGGCGCAGAACAGCAAGCCGGAGAACAAGCCCACATCATCGTAGCGGTTGGGGCGTTTGCGCTGCTTGCGTAACTCCTGCACCCGTTCCCACGTCTGCAAGTCGATGATTGGCTCATGGTGGTTCTCGAAAATCGCCTGTTTCTCAATGGGATTGTCTACGCTGTGCTTCATCTTGTAGGATGGTTTTTCCGTCTTGAAATTCACAAGACAGCCTGTGTACTCCCGGTTTTCCAGAAGATGAACAACAGTATTGGTCGCCCACTTACATTCATAGCCGGGGTGGTAGCGGCGTGTGCTGCCTGTGCGCTGGTATTCCAGCGTCCCCGGCGTGGGGATTTGCTGCTCGGTCAGCATACGGGCTATCTTGGTAGGCCCGTTTCCGGCAAGGCAGAGCTGATAAATCTGCTTGACTACCGAGGCGGCTTCCTCGTCAATGATGAAATTCTCGTCATCGTCCATGAGGTAGCCGTACACGGGCTTGCTGGTAACAGGCTTTCCGCTTAGACCTTTTGCTTTCTTAACTGCCTTGATTTTCTTGCTCGTATCTCTCACCATCCATTCGTTGAAAAGATTACGCAGCGGGGTAAAATCGTTGTCGCCCATTGCGCTGTCCACTCCGTCATTGATAGCGATAAAGCGGACGCCTTTCTGTGGGAAAAGCATTTCTGTGTACATTCCCACTTGGAGATAATTTCGCCCTAAACGTGACATATCCTTGACTATGACTGTGCCGACTTTTCCGGCTTCAATGTCTGCAAGCATGGCTTGAAATCCGGGTCTTTGGAAGTTCGCACCACTATAACCGTCATCCGTGTACCAGCAGAGGTTGGTAAAGCCGTTCTGCTTGGCGTAGGTTTCCAAAATGCGCTTTTGGTTGGATATAGAGTTGCTTTCTCCTTGCAGTTCATCTTCATGGGATAATCTCGGATAAAGGGCGGTAATAAGGTTTTGGGTTGTCTGTCTTAACATGGTTTCCTCCGTTTCCGACAGCCAGCCCCACTATTCCGTACTTTGATTGTACCATACAGCGGGGCGGCGTGTATAGCGGCAAAATGTGAAAAATGCTTCTTTACAGCCCGTCATATTGCCGATTTTTGCGTAGCGGTTTCCGCTTCCAGCACCTTAGCCATTTTGTCGGCTGCGGTTTCCGTGGCACTCTGCTTGAAAAAGCCGGACACCACAAGGACGGAGTTCCCTATGCGGATTTCCGTCACGCAGTCGGCGGGTGCGGTGCTTTTCATGTCGTGTCTGATATGCTCTTTTTTCTCGGTCATAGGCGAACTCCTTTCAATCGTTCATCAGTTGCTTTAAGCGGTTTAGCTTGTTTTGTGCGCTTTCCCTGCGGAAGTTCTCGCCGGAGAAGCAGACCGGGGCGCACATTTCAAGCAGTCGGTCATAAATCCGGGCGTGGGGCGTGTCCTGCGGGTTCTGTAACTCGGTAAGCGTGAGGTTGGTCGTGACGATCAGCGGCTTGCCGCTTCGGTAACGACTGTCAATCACATTGTAGACTTGCTCCAATCCGTACTCTGTGCCACGCTCCATTCCAAAATCATCAAGGATAAGCAGCGGATAGCGGCAGAGGTTGGAAATATATTCGTTCCTGCCCTCAAAGGTGGCGGCAAGGTCACCCAGGATAATGGCAAAGTTCGTCATTTTTACGGAGATTTCTTTCTCCATGAGGGCGTTTGCAATGCACCCAGCAAGGTAGCTTTTGCCTGTGCCGACGCTGCCCCAGAGCAGATAACCGATGTTCCCGGCTTTCATGTCCTCCCAATGCTCCACATAGAAATGGGCGGTTTTCATCTGCGGGTTTCTGCCGTTATCGTTGGCAAAAGTCCATTCCCGCATAGCCGGGTCGGTAAATCCCCGGCGTTTCAGTTCTTCTACCTTGTCCCGGTGCTTTCTCTGCTGTTCGGCGGCTTCACGCTCCATGCGCTGCGCCCGCTGGCAGTCACACTCTGACGGGTGGCGGTCACGCCCAAACAGGGCGATTTTATCAGCCGGAAAATAGACTTCTTTCGGTGTCCGGCACTTGCCACAGTAGAGCAGACCGTCCTCACCTGTGTAGTCCTCCGGCTCGGCGGTGGCTGCTGGTATCTGTAAATTCATATCTTCAAAAGCTGGCTTCATAGACTTTCTCCCTCCTTGTAGGTGTAATCGGGTATGCCCTTTTTCGGGGCAGCTTTAGCGGTATCGTCAGCCGCCCATCTGCGGATAGTGGCGGCATGGTTCTTGTATTTCTTCCCGGTAGAAGCGATATAGCCGGATAACCGGTCAATGTAATACTCCCACTTGTCGGGCAGTTCTGCTTGCAGTTCGGAAAGTTCCATCTCTGTCAAAATCACATTTTTGTATCTGCCGTAAGCGGCGGGGGTGGCTCGTCCCGGTTTTAACTCTCTCTCTTTTTCTATCTCTATATCTATCTCTTTCTTTATCTCTATCTCTGGTGGACAAATGTCCGCTTTTGCTTCGGACACTTGTCCACTAAGCCGTTTTTGCTCTGAAATCTTCATTCTTGCCCTGCGCTTGCGCTCCCCCTCGGTAGAGGATTGACCGATGAAAAGCTCGATATTGCTCATATACAAAGCCCCGTTGTCCAGCGGTTCGACAAGCCCCAGCTTCATAAAGATTTGCAAAGCCCGTTCAACTGTGCCGACCTGCTGGCGGGTAATGGTGGCTATCATTTGGGCGGTGTAGGGGATATTCTCGTCAAGCTGCAAAGTCCCGCCGTATTTCAGCGATTTTAAGTACAGCTTCAAGAGGATATTGGAATACAGCATACCGTCCTGCATACTTTCCAGCAGCACGATAGCGTCATCGTCAAAATAGCTCTCTTTCAGTTTGAGGTAATAATATTTGCGGTTATCTGACATAATTTTGGTTCTCCTTATCTGCGGGGCGGGCTTTCCATCTCTTTGAGTAATACCGGGGGCAGAGTACCACGATAGCCCTAAAACTCTGCTTGCAGTCATGGGTACAGCCCCGGCAAAGGGCATTGAAAGTAATGCGGTTTCGCTCATTGAGGAAGAACGCCCATTCCAGCCGCCGCTTCTTGCTCATTCTCGGCATGAAAAAACGCTCCTTTCTTCGGTTTGGTCGGGTGTAACGGGACAGGGGCAAAATCTGTATGTTCCCGGTATCATTTTCGGGGAAAATCTGCCCTGTAAGCCCCGTTGGAAAGGTTAGGGGTATTGCGGATAGGGTATGGCATACCCTCTGCCTTTTGTATGGTTTCGGTATCATTTCGGGGCGGTTTTTAACGGTCACGTCCCGGCTTTTTATCCGGGTACAGACTTCCACAGCATACGGCGGCATGGCTACGGATTTTGGCTTCTCCCCGCTGTTCGCTTGCCTTTGCGTTCTTGTAGCCCTCGTCAGAGAGGAAAATCCCCCTTGTACCCAACGGGGCTGTCATTGCTCAAAATATCAACCACAATCATGTGCCGGTTCTGTGGCAGATAGCGTTCAAAACCCGTAAGGTCATGCCCCTGCATAATCGGCTCTTTCGCCTGTGCCTTTGCTTCGGCAAGCCGCCGGATAGAGTTGTCCCGTTCTTTAAGGAAACGGGCTTTGATATCAGCGATAAAGCAGCTGCACTCCGGCTCCGGGATTTTCTCCAGCTTGTCAATGGTGTTTTTCACGATTGCCTTTGTGAGAGGGTCTTTGAGTACGGGGACAATCTCTGCAAGCCCCGCAACGGTAGCCGCCCGGTCAGTAGCGGCGTACTGGTAAATCATTTCTAATTCACTTCTTGTGAATGTCATGGTGCGTCCTCCTGTTCTTATTCGGTATCAATTCGGGGCGTTTTATCGCTCCTGTTCCTGTTTCTTCTGTCGGCTTGGTGTGCCGTGTAGTATCTGCTCGGCGTTCCGCTTGGCTGTGGCAAGCTGCTCATGCTCGGCTTTGGCGGTGCGGTAGGTGTTGTAAGCTGCGTTTTTCTCGGAAATGAGGGTTTCAATCTCTGTATTCAGCTTTGAAATGGCTGGCAGCTTCTTCCCCGGTGCAAGCACCTTTAGCTGGCGCAGGGTGGCTTCATAGATGATAAAATCCGCTTCGTTGGCTTGGTAATAGCGGTCTGCCTTTTTCCCGGACAGCTTTTTATGAACGTCAATGACGGGGCGGGTGCGGCGGTAATCGCTGACAACCTTTCGCAGATTTTTCTTATCGGAAATGCTCTGTTCAATGCCCCGCAGACTTTCCCTCGCTTCGGACAGGGCTTTCCGGCTGCTCTCCACGGCTGCGTCCAGCTTGTCAAGGTCAAGCAGTTCGTTTTCCATGAGAAAGTTGTGGGTAGCCGCCATCTGTTTGAGATTGTGCAGGGAAGCCCAGCGGTCATAGCCTGCGCCCTTGCCCTCGGCTCGCTTGGCTTCCCGGTCAACCATACGCTGTAATCCGTCCTGTTTCGGGGCGGTTTTGGCGGCTTTTTTCCGCTGTAAATGCTCCATAATGCTGTCGGGGTATTCGGGTATGGCTGCGGTCTGTTCGGCGGCTCTGTGGGCGTTCTGCTCCAAAAGGGCAAGGACGGCGGTACGGTCAAAATCGTCCCCCAGCTTCCGGGCTGTGATAGGCTTGGTCCTGTCCGGGGTAAGGTAGGACAGCCGCCCCCGGCTTTCCTTAACGGTTACACCTTCCCGGAGAAGTAATGCGGCAAACTCGTCAAAGCTGCCCGCCCGGTCAAGGGCTTTCCGTATGGTCTGCCGTAGCCGTTGCTTGTCCGTTTCAAACTTCGTCTGCCGGGGCGTGATACCGTCCGCTATCATCGGGGCATTGGCTTTATCAAGGGCAAGCTGCCCTTTCTTCTGCGCCCAGTATTCACGCTCGGTCAC
>ERZ507665.251-NODE-251-length-12873-cov-4.83063_pt1 | contig 12873 bp, 7 predicted proteins | sample MGYA00513947_ERZ507665 | MGnify/ENA metagenome assembly ERZ507665 | reverse complement strand
ACATCCAGAACTTTACATCCCATATCTTCATAATTCTTTATCTTCTGCTGGTCTTTACTGCTGGTTGCAAAGATTGTTGGAATTGTTGATGCCGTTTTCACAATTCTGGAATTCAGTGGTGTCCGCAAGTGGGAGTCACAGATAATACGCACAGGATTTCTGCCGTTTTCCAGTCTGCATGTAAGCATCGGATCATCTGCCAGCACAGTTCCCACTCCAGCCATAATCCCTGTATATTTCAATCTCTGTTTCTGCACATGCATTCTGGCAGCTTCGCCTGTCACCCATCTGGATGCGCCTGTATAAGTGGCAATTTTTCCATCCATGGTCATCGCATATTTCATGACTACATATGGTTTTTGATTCTGTATGTAATAGAAAAATGCTTCATTGAGTTTATCGCACTCTTCTTTTAAAACGTTTTCCGTTACTTCGATCCCATGCTCTTTCAGAATCCGGATTCCTTTTCCTGAAACCAGGGGATTAGGGTCCGAGGAACCAATGATCACACGTCTGATCCCCGATTCCAGGATTGCATTGACACACGGAGGCTGTTTCCCGTAATGGCAGCAAGGTTCCAGAGTAACATATATAGAGGCACCTTCTGGCTGTTCTGTACATGATGCCAGAGCTTCCCTTTCTGCATGAGGTTCACCGTATTTTCTGTGATATCCCTGGCCAATGACTTTTCCTCTTTTGACGATCACGGCACCTACCATTGGGTTAGGTGCTGTAAATCCCATTCCTTTTTGTGCCAGTTCTAACGCCATTTTCATATATTGCCTGTCTTTTTCCATATCCGTTATATCTTTCAATCCCTCATCTCCTGTTCTTCTGATGGTACTGATGATACCCAAAAAGCCCCGGTGTCTTTCAACATCCAGGGCCTGTAAATTAATATCTGTTTGAATTATCTTCGTGTGAATCTGACTTTTTGCTTCATCATTAAAACTGCTTTGATGATATAAAAAAGCTCTGGAATAAATTTATTATTCCAGAGCAGTCGCTTTCACAGATCAGTTAATTCTTCTGTATCTCTACTACTATCTTCTTTCATCCAGACTGTACTGTCGGCTTCGGAATTGCACCGAATCATACCTTACGGCTCGTGGGCTTTACCACCGGTAGGGAATTGCACCCTGCCCTGAAGATCTTATTTTATTTTTATCAGCAATTTCTAAATTTTATCCTGCTGATGTCTGAAAGTATACTCTTAACTTTTATTTATGTCAAGATTTTTTCAAACATATAATTTCAGTTTTTCAGGAAAGTAATTCTCTTACCATCTCTGCATTGAATGTCACACCTGTCAGGTGATCTACTTCAATCTGGTACAGGGCATTGGCTGCGATATGCTCTGCTGCCTGTTCCAGATCACGAATACCGCTTGTATTTTTATGCAATTCAACGATGGCATTCAGACCCTCTTCTGTTACTACGCATTCTTCTGTCTTGAGGCTCATGCGTTTCAGAACCTTCGGAAGGACGTATTTAGAGAAGATGATCTTCTTCTCTTCTGATGTATAATCCGGGATATCGATCACTGCAAAACGGGACATAAGAGGTGCGCTGATCTGGGATTTATCGTTTGCCGTAGCAATGGGATAAACGCCCACTGTGGGCACCATACATTCCATATAGTTATCTGTAAATCCAAGGTTGTCAAGCAGAGTAAGAAGTACGTCTGCAGGGTTTCCGTTGCCCTTACCTGACGCTGCTTTATCAAGCTCGTTGATAATAAATACAAGGTTGGATTCTCCTGCTGCCGAGAAAGCTTCCATGATGATTCCGGGCTTTGCGTTTGCATAGATTCTGGAACTTCCTGTAAGCTGTTCCGGATCATTGATGGAACTCATGTCCAGAGTTGTCCAAGGCAGTTTCAGGATACGGGCAACTGCGTATGCAATCTGGGATTTACCTGTACCTGCAGGGCCTACAAGGAGAAGTCCGTATGCAGGAAGTGTATGGGTACGGTTGATCTGGATGATTGTTTCAATGATACGCTGCTTTACAGATTCCATTCCGTAGAGTTCTTCGTCAAGGATTCTGCGGGCTTCCTGAGGATCAATTGCTTCAAAGTAATTACTCTTCCACTGTACATTCATCATAATGGAAAGAGCTCGCTGAGCATGGCGTCTTTCCTCCGGAGATACTTCGTGGGAACGGGCAACTGCAAGGTTTCTTCTTGCCCAGAGACGGATGTTGTCCGGAAGGGTTCTGCCTGCGCAGGTCATAAAATCAGTGATGCTCTGAATACTTGTCAGCTTCATTTCATCTCCTGTTTCTTCCTCATCTTCGTCTTCTGCGATCTCTGCCGGTGCACTGCTTGCAAGAAGTCTCTCGATCATAAACTGAAGAAATCCGTCCTCTGCGGAGAGCTTTGTGCCGCCGCCGAATGCAGTCTCACGAATCTTATAAACTGCATATCCTTTCTCCTGATTCTGTCCGGAAAGACGCACATTGATATGATTCTCTCCAAGCCATTTCAGAAGGCTTACGAATCTTGAATCAATGCTGAGAATATCTGCTGCGAAAGTTCCATCGTCCTCTTTAAACTCAAAGGAAGTACATTTGATCGGGTTTGTAAAAATACCGCAGGAATGATGTTTCCACTGGCGGCTACTGTTATCAAGAACCATGATCGGTTTCTCAGGGGATGTTTCCTGTTCATTGGACTGGAAAGTCGTGTAGGTACATTCAGACTGTACACCTGGTTTCTTGTCTGAAGCACCGCTGAAATCAAATACTGGCATGGTGTGTTTACTCCTTTTATCTTATCCTTATTCAGTGTAAAATTTTGTATAATTCCTTATTATTTTAGCAGAATCTTTCCTTTTTATCAATTATGGAAATGTATTTCCTGTATAATTATTCACAAATTTAGCTGCTTTTTGATTCTGACCACTTTTCTCTTCCAATATATCATAATACCATACAGATATATGGTATTATTTAGCGTACATAAAACCATACTGGTGTAACATAATACCTATTTATTCTCTCAAAATCATTGACGGTAACATTCGCAGGCTTTATAATAGGGATAACTGAGAATTTCCAGATACTCTCTGGGAAATCGGAATTCACTTTTAGGAGAGCAAAATGAGCAAAATTATTTTAACCGGTGACCGTCCAACCGGCCGCCTTCATGTTGGACATTATGTTGGTTCATTATCCGAGCGTGTTCGTTTACAGAACTCCGGCTTATATGATGAAATTTATATTATGATCGCAGATGCACAGGCATTAACAGATAACGCTGAACACCCTGAGAAAGTTCGCCAGAACATCCTTCAGGTTGCCCTGGATTATCTTGCATGCGGCATTGATCCTGAGAAATCCACTATCTTTATCCAGTCCATGGTTCCGGAGCTTACAGAGCTTACTTTCTATTATATGAACCTTGTTACTGTGGCACGTGTACAGCGTAACCCTACAGTTAAATCCGAGATCCAGATGCGTAATTTTGAGGCAAGCATCCCTGTCGGTTTCTTCTGCTATCCGATCAGCCAGGCTGCAGATATCACTGCATTCCGCGCTACTACTGTTCCGGTTGGCGAAGATCAGCTTCCAATGCTCGAGCAGTGCAAGGAGATTGTCCACAAATTTAATACTGTTTATGGCGAAACTCTGACAGAGCCTGAGATTATTCTGCCATCCAATAAAGCATGCTTACGTCTGCCAGGTATTGACGGAAAAGCAAAAATGAGCAAATCTCTCGGAAACTGCATCTACCTTTCAGATGAAGAAGCTGATGTTAAGAAGAAGGTTATGTCCATGTTCACAGACCCGAATCATCTTCGTGTGGAAGATCCGGGACGTGTGGAAGGAAACCCTGTATTTATTTATCTGGACGCATTCTGCAAACCGGAATATTTTGCAGAGTTCCTGCCTGAATATCAGAATCTGGATGAACTGAAAGCTCATTATACCCGCGGTGGTCTGGGTGATGTCAAGGTTAAAAAATTCCTGAACAAAGTACTCCAGGCAGAGCTTTCTCCAATCCGAGAGAGACGTAAATACTGGGAACAGCATCTTGATGATGTATATGATATCCTCAAAGAGGGAAGCAAGGTTGCTGAAGCAAAAGCAGCACAGACACTTCATGATGTTCGTTCAGCAATGCAGATCAACTACTTTGATAATAACAGCTTAATTAAATAACTATATACTAGAGCGTGTCTGAAAAATCATTCCCACAAATTGTGACGCACATCTTGCGTAAGGCATTTTTCAAACACGCTCTAATATTATTATGTGAGAAAGCATTCTGCCCAGAAGACTTTTTCATGCAAAAATCAGTGCGTGATCATTATTGAATAATCACACACTGATTTTCTCTTAACATATATGTTGTCTCATATATACTTTGCTGCCGCAATAATCCTGTTCTTATTTATTGTTTAAATTTACTTATGCATTTATTTTCAACAATCAAACACTGTAAATAAGAATTTTAAATCTGATACCATTTAATCTCATTTGCCTCCATATGTAACCGGAAGCTGCTTCCATCACCTCTGTAAACTACTGTATCCTGTGGTTCGTAAGTGTTGTTGACTACACAGTATTTTCCATTTTTTACGTAAGCATGTACTTCTACATTGTAGTTGGTTGAATACCAGCAGTGAAGTTCTTCCTCTGCGGATGCTGACCAAAGGACTGCACGATAAAGCACGCGGCTGTTCTTGAAACTGTATGGAAGTCCGCTGATATAAACGCCTCTTCCTTTACCGAAAGTCTTTACAGCCATCTGCACTTCCTGGTCTTTCTGGATTAAGATTTCTGTTTCCGGTAAGGCATAAATGTTCTTCTTACCTTCACCGAAATCAACCTCGCCTTCTGCATCTTTAAGGATGAAATGATCTCTGTGTTCTTCCCAGTTATATTTATCTGTATTCAGGTTAAATCCATGTTCTTCTTCTACTCCAAGTACATCATCTAACTGAATGAATCTGCCCTGCCACTGATGTGCTGCCGGTTCTCCTACACCGATAAATCCACCGCCATTATATACAAATTCTCTGACTGCTGTGATGATTGTTTCGTCGATCCAGTTTTCGCCGCCTGACTGTGCAGTGTCCGCATCTCCCACATTGATCACTACGTCAAATTTCTTCAGAAGATCTTTGTCTGCTTTGATATCATCAAAGCTGATAAATGATACATCAAACGGTGCGCCGCTTAATGCTTCGATAATTCCGAAATAAGAATAATTCTGCTTGTAATAAATGGCGTGATGTACCATATGGTTACCCCATGAACGCATCTTTCCCCAACAGTTCAGGACTGCTACCCGTTTTACGCAATAAGGAGTCGTTCCCTGAATGTTATCATATAAAGTGCGGAACTCTTCGCAGACTTCTTTGATATACTGTACAAAATCCGGGAATTCCAGGGCAAGTTTCAGATATCCGCCGTATCCGATTCTCTGGATCGGGCTTCGAAGGATTGCTCTTCTTGCTGTTACCCAGTTCACTTTTGCCTCCTTTACAGGATCGCCGCCTTCATGGAACGTATCCGGGAAAAAGTATGGCAAAAATCGTCCTTCTGTATATTTTACATTCTTAATATCACTGAACAGACGCAGAGTCGCACCATTTCCAACACTTCCAACTACAGCATCCAGTCCGATAGATGCAAATTCGTCCATAAACGGTTCCATGCCAATCCAGTGATCTCCCATGAACATCATGGCCTCTTTTCCGTATTCATGTACGATATCTACCATCTCTTTGGCAAGCTTCGCAACTTCGCGTCTCTGAAATGCCTGGAAATCTTTGAATTCTTTTGAGGGAATCCGATAGGTATTGTTCATGTATCCCTGGTCAATGATATATTCCGGTCTGAAAGGATAGCCCACTTCTTTCTCAAACTGCTCCAGAATATATGGGCTGACTGAAGCGGAATAACCAAACCAGTCTACATATTTCTCTCTTGCAAGTTCATCAAACACAAGCGTAAACTGATGGAAAAAAGTAGTAAATCTTACAACATTTACATACTCATGAGTATCCAGAAATCTGCGCAGACGTTCCAGAGAATGTGCTCTTGTTTTCGGCTGACGCACATCAAATGTAATCTGCGGTTCTACGTCTTTCCAGTCATTTACTACTGCATTGTACATATGTACAGGATCCCACATAATATATGCCAGGAAACTTACAGTATATTCATGGAAGCGTTTCGCAGATAAGATCACTACATTTCCTGTCTCTTCTTCATATGACCACTGATCTGTCGGTACCGGCTCTCCTGTGGTACGATCCATTACTTCCCACCATCTGCGGACATCATCTCTTGTGTTGACTGCAAGCATATCCGGATAGAGGTGATCCATCAGATGAATCTCCAGTGTATCTACAACCGCTGTGTGGAAAGATGTCATAATATACATCTGCTGGATTTCTTCCGGATGTGCTTTCGCCCAAGCATTGTCCTTACGGGTTGTATAGTAGGTTGCATAAATTTTGGCACCTGTGTCTTTTAATTTCTGCGGAAATTCTGTTCCGTCACAGTCACGTATAGCATCAGCGCCCCACTCTTCTATCATTTCCAGTGTCTGTGGAACTACATCCAGGTCAGTTGGTATGGTTACACGACCTTTTCCCATTTTCTGTTACCTCCTTCATTTTGCTGACAAGCGGATAATTACTGTCCGTTCGCTTCTGTAATCACATTATTTTCAGTCTATCTGTTTATAAAATACTTTCTTTCAAAATTTTTTTCAATTCACTTTTTGCTTTGTTTTTTAGAAATCTTGCTCTTATAAAAAAATTATGGTATTATAGAAAATATGTTATCAGCTATCTGAAAAGCCTTCTATTTTTTACCTTAATAACTGATGTTGATTTTATTTTTTATCATTTTTTATGCACTTATTCTAATTATCCCGAAGAATCTCAGTTATATCTTTTGCGATATAAAATACTATCATTCAGAATCCGCAAACAAAATTGCTACAAATATACTCATCTGCCGTAAACAGAAGAAAGGAGAATCTGCCATGAGCTCACAATCATTTCGTTTCAGCCCCGAACACCCAACAGCTCAGAATATTACACTTTTAAATACCTCTTCCTCCCGCTACGAGGGTGACTGGCCCAGTATTCCTCACTCTCATGCCTTTACAGAATTGTTCTATGTACGTGACGGTCAGGGAGATTTTTTGATCGAGGATCAGATTTTCCCAATCTCAAAGGACGATCTGGTCATCATTAATCCACATATCAATCACACTGAAATCTCCAAAGGGAGTCCTCCTCTGAGTTATTTTACTGTAGGTGTGGACGGACTATGTTTTTCCTTTAACGGTCATAAAGAGTATCGCATTTTTAACTGTCGTGAAAAGAAAACAGATTTGTTATTTTACTTTAATTCTCTGTTTCAGGAGCTGGACAGACAGTCTGAAGGATATGAAACCATCTGCAGTCATATGCTGGATATTCTGATCCTGCAGCTTCGGCGCATTACGGATTCACCATTTGAACTGATCACCGCACAGCATCCAAGTAAAGAATGCGCTCATATTAAGCGTTATCTTGACTCCAATTACGGGGAAAATATTACTCTGGATCACCTCTCAGAACTCAGTCATCTTAATAAGTATTATCTGAGTCATGAATTTACAAAATATTATGGGATTTCTCCTATCAATTATCTGAACCGGAAACGCATCGAAGTGTGCAAGGAACTTCTGGAAAATACTGATTATGGGATTTCAGATATTGCACATCTCACAGGATTCTCCTCTCAGAGCTATCTCTCTCAGAGCTTCCGCAAATCCTGTGGAATGACTGCAGGAAATTACCGCAAACTCAAGAAAAAACGAAAGGAAGCAATGTGATACCATGCAATTTACATTTCCAGATTACTATAAAGAATTTTCCTGCATTGCAGGAGCCTGTCCGGATACCTGCTGCGCAGGATGGCAGATCGTGATTGACGATCAGACACTGAAGAAGTACCAGCACTTTAAAGGTCCGTTCCGCAATCGCCTGCACAATGATATTGACTGGAAACAACATGTTTTCCGCCAGTATAACAGACGCTGTGCTTTTCTCAACGAAGAGAACCTGTGTGATATCTACACAGAAGCAGGACCGGAAATGTTCTGCAGAACCTGCAGAAATTATCCTAGACATATTGAAGAATTTGAAGGTCTGCGTGAGATTTCCCTGTCGCTCTCCTGTCCGGAGGCAGCAAGGATTTTACTTTCCCAAAAAGAAAAGGTACACTTTATCACAAAAGAAAAAAAGACAAAAGAAGAAGTCTATGATGACTTTGATTATTTCCTGTTCACTGCACTTATGGACACCCGTGATATGCTTATAGATATCATCCAGGACAGATCTGTACCCATGCAGAAACGTCTGTGGAAACTTCTGGCTGCTGCACATGATTTCCAGTTATGTGTAAATAAAAATGAACTCTTTAAATGGGAAGAAATGCGAAAACGACATGAAGATTCCGGATACGGAGATAGATTTTGCAACAAAATTTACTCTCGTATAAATGCAGATAACATAGAAAACAGTTCTGCTGCATCTGCCTGCGTAAATACACCAGAACAATTATTTAAAAAAATGTGGAAAACTGTTGTCCCGGAAATGGAGGTTCTGCGCCCGGGATGGCAGGAATACTTAAAGAATTGTCTGACTCCACTGTATAATGGAAATACAGATCCGCAGTCTGACTCCGAAAATCTTTATTCCTGGCAGAAAAGTGAATTTGATTTCTCTTATCCGGACTGGCAGATTCAGGAGGAACAGCTTCTTGTTTACTGGATCTATACCTATTTCTGCGGTGCAGTTTATGATGATGAGATCTTCGCCAAGGTGAAAATGGCAGTTGTGTGCACCCTGTTCATCCATGAATTAAATGTGGGAACCTATCTGAAAAACAACCGGCAGTTTAAGCTGGATGACCAGATCTGTATCTGTTATCAGTTTTCAAGAGAACTGGAACACTCAGATCTTAACCTGAACAGATTTGAAGAATTAATGACTGAAAAAGAGATTTTCTCCTTTGAAAATCTGCTGAAAATCTGCTGATGCAAATAAAAAATCCAGTTATTATGAGCATTAAATCAATCGGAAGGCCTCTGATGGTCTTCCGATTGATTTTAATAATTAATATTGTCCTCTCATTACTGTGTTTTCAGCATATGCCAGAATTCTATCTGTTTTCATTTAGAGCGTGTTTGAAAAATCATTTCAACAATCTGTACTCTCTAATCTACGGATCATAGATACCAGATGTCCGGCACAATTTCGGATTTCTTCTTCTGTAAGTTTACCTTCTTTATATGCCTGGCGAATATTCTTATCATCATCCGGATTTCCAGGCATGATAATGTCATTGCCTGCTGCCACACATTTCCATGGAACGCTTCCATCTTCCGGAACTGTTGTGTTCCAGTCTGACATAATTGCTCCGTCAAATCCCCATTCTTTTCTGGCAACTGTCATGCACAGATCTTTGCTGTTCGCCGCATGAATACCGTTGATAAGATTATAGGAAGTCATAATAGAAACAGGATTTCCTTCTTTTACTGCAATTTCAAATCCGCGGAGATAGATTTCTCTGAGCGCACGTTCGGATACACAGGAGTTAACACCCATGCGGTTATCTTCCTGATTATTGCATGCAAAATGCTTGATTGTTACGCCACATCCTGACTTGCTCTGAACACCCCGGATCACTGCTGCTGCCAGCATCCCTGACAGATATGGATCTTCTGAATAATATTCATAATTTCTTCCACATAATGGGTTTCTGTGAATATTCATACCCGGTGCAAGCCACAGATTTACATGAAATTCTTCCATTTCTTCTGCGATTGCTTTTCCAAACTCTGTCATGAGATCTGTATCCCAGGTCTGTGCCAGTGCTGTTCCTACCGGAAAAGCAGTACAGTACTGATAATAAGTGTCTGCATTCTCATGATGCACACCAGGTTCCAGAATTCCATTTTCCAGTGAACCAAGAACTCCCATTTCATAGATACTGTCTGCCTCTTTATCTACTTCATACCACTGTCTAAGGCGGATACCTGCCGGACCGTCCGCCATAACAAGAGAGGGGATTCCATACTCTTCCAAAGTACCGCAGGTTTCACCTGCTGATCCCGGTACTCGAATCCCTGCTGCACCAAGAGTACTGATATTCTCTGAAATCTTTCCATAAAGCAGAGGAATCAGCTCTTCTGTAGTTCTGTCTTCAAGAACAGAAACAAATCTTTTTTCTTCCTCTGTCAGATTTTCCTGATTTTTTCCGGCATTTTCCGATTTTGCCGGTATCATCGCAGGTTTAAAATAATATTCCGGAACCTGCGCTGTTATCAGTTTTTCCTGTCTCTGCACAGATTTTTCTTTCAATTCTTTTGTCAAATGAATCTGTTTCAGTTCTTCCTGAAGCGGGCAGATTTTATCCATCTGTTCCAGTACTGTATCATCTGAAACTACCAGAACTGCTTCCAGTTTCAGTTTGTCTGAACTGTTTCCGACCAGAATGCCATATTTGCCTTTTTCCACTATCCATGTATGTGTTTTCTCATTGAAAGAAGCCAGTTGTTTCTGCGGAATCTCAACAGTAAGTGTTTGTGTTTCTCCCGGCTTCAGAAGTCTGGTTTTTGCAAAACCTGCCAGTCTCTTATACTCTTTTTCCAGTTCTGTCTGCGGAAGCGTAACATAAATCTGTACCACTTCTTTACCAGCATATTCATTTCCTGTATTTGTAACCTGAACCTCTGCTCTGATCTTACTTTCTTCCATATTTATGCTGCAACACATCATCTCAAACATAGTATAAGAAAGACCAAACCCAAACGGAAACATCACCTTTTTGTCAAAGCTGTCAAAATATCTGTAACCTACATAAATACCTTCTTTGTATTTTTCCTTTTCCAGATTGCCATTCAGATACCCATACTCTTCTGAAGCCGGATAATCCTCGTATCGCCTTGCCCAGGTTGTTGTCAGTTTACCGCCCGGCACTTCTTTTCCCAGAAGTACATCTGCCAGGGCATCTCCCCCTTCCTGACCAAGCTGAGAAATATTTAAGATTCCTTTTATATTGTCTGTCTGTTCCAGAATATCTGTCAGCTCCACAGGACCACCTGCATTAAGAATAAGGATCACAGGTTTGTTCATTTCTGCAAGATAACGTAAATCTTCCTCTTCTCTCTCGCTTAAATAGTAATCTCCCTTTACTTTGCGGCGGTCTTTTCCTTCTCCTGAAATACGACTGATCACATAAATCACCACATCTGCTTCACAGATATCTTCCTCTGCCACCTTACGTCCCAGCGGCATTGCAAAAGGATTCTCTGCATAGGCATCAAAAGGATTATCTACTTTCTTAGCTTCTTCCAGAACTTTTTCTTTCCACGCCTCTCTCGCCTGCTCATAGCGATTGTGATAATCGCTGATCCAGTCTTCGCTTACAATTTTTACTCCTGCTTCTTTCAGTCCCTGATAAATAGAAGTATTCTTTCTGTTGTTAACATCTCCAGAACCAATTCCACCCTTTACGGTTTTCTCTGCTCCATACCCAAGAAGTGCAGCAGCTGTATCTTTCTTTAATGGAAGGATTCCTTCATTTTTCAGCAGAACAATGCCTTCTGACGCCGCTTTTCTGGCAAGCTTTCCATGCATCAGTTCTCTCTCTGACGGCTGTTCTTCTCTAGTTCCACTGTAAATCCATTTCTTCATATAATTATACTCCTGTTTTTAATATTATAATTCTCATGAAAAGAACCTCCATAGCATTCTCTCTATGGGGGTTCTTAATTCTCATTATTCTTTTACACCACCAAGTGTTACACCTGCAATAATGTATTTGGATAAAAGCAGATATACAATAATGATTGGCACGATCGCAACAGTGATCATCATGTAAATTTTACCCATATCAAAGTTCATATAATCAGCACCACGCAGAGTTGCAATCAGGATCGGCACTGTCATTTTGCTCTTTGACTGAATGATCAGGGCAGGAACGAAGTAATTGTTCCAGGATCCTACGAAAGTAAAGATTGCCTGTACTGCTACTGCCGGTTTCATGATCGGAAGTACAATACTGTTAAAGGTTCTGAATTCTCCGGAGCCATCAATTCTTGCCGCTTCTACAAGGGATAAAGGAAGGGAAGACTGAAGGTAACTGTACATAAAGTAAAAGACTGCTGGAGATGCAATGGATGGAATGATCAGCGGAAGTAAAGAGTCATACATTCCCATCTTTGTGATCAGTCGTAAAAATCCCATTGCTGTTACCTGTGTAGGCATAACAAGAATTGCCATAATAAAGGTAAAAGCTGCTTTCTTCATTTTAAAATCATAAGCATATAGACCATAAGCTGTCAAAGAAGAAAAATATGTACAAAGTGCAGCACTGCAGGAAGATACAACAACACTGTTAAGAATACCGCGGAACATCGGGAAACTTCCGTCATTTGCCACATTCTTCAGATTCTCAAGAAAATATTTTCCGGGAAGTGCTGAAAATCCTTTCTGCAGATCCGCATGGGAACGTGTTGCATTTACAATCAGAATGTAAAAGAAAAACAGACACAGGAAGGATAAAAAGATCAGCACAAGATGAACAAAAATACTGCGCACACGACCTGATGTATTTGGTTTCATAGTTTATCTCCTCCTTCTTTCTTCTTTTGCTTTTTTCTTTGCAGCTTTCTTAGATCCGTCCGGGTCTGTGTCATTTGTCATCTTATATACGATCATACATAAAATACCGCTGACAATAAACAGATATACGGACAGTGCACCTGCCATACCATAGTTCTTGCTCTTTAAGTGGCTGTTCAGGAACATAATCAGAGTCATAGATGTACGGTCCGGATTTCCCTGTCCATTT
>ERZ507665.73-NODE-73-length-45427-cov-7.10253_pt1 | contig 45427 bp, 41 predicted proteins | sample MGYA00513947_ERZ507665 | MGnify/ENA metagenome assembly ERZ507665 | reverse complement strand
CTCTGCATGGGCTGGAATTGCTTTGAAATGCGTGGTAAATTTTGCATCAGGTCAGCAGAGCCAGACGGAGCTGTGCCTTTACTTCGGGGTCTGCATTCTTCAGAAGTTCCAGCAGAGCAGTCATAGAGATGGTCGGTTCGCCTTCGGCGGGTACAGCCTGCGGGCTGGGACTTTCCTGTTTGGCGTAGAAACCTTCCTCGAACTTCCTGCCCAGTTCTACACGAGAGGACTGCTGGATATGAGCATAGGTGTTTACAAGGACAACGCCGATACCATCATCGGCAACATGGATACCTCCATCTTCCTGGGCGGCAAGGAACCGACTACCCTCAAGGAGCTGGCCGCCGTGCTGGGCAAGGAGACCATCGACACCTACAACACCGGCGAGAACCGTGGGCGGGAAACCTCCCACTCTCTCAACTACCAGAAGCTCGGCAAAGATATGCCATACTTGTTCGTGAAGAGTTCAGTTGCCTTGAATTTATCATGAACAGGGACACGATCAACTGGATTCTGAAAAAAACTGAATACAGGAGGTCGAACATGGAGCATTTACCAAAGAAAATCCATCAAAACGGCATCAGCTACACGCTGGTGGGAGACTACTACATCCCCGATCTGAAGCTACCGGAGGAAAGCCGCCCCATTGGACGGTGGGGCCGGATGCACAAGGCGTTTCTACAAGAACACCGTCCCGGCCAGTATAATGCCCTGCTTCTGTCGGGAAAGCTCTGGACGTATCTTGCTGACCTGAACGAACAGGCCGCTGACCGGCTGGCGTGTATCGTCTCGCAGATGCAGAAGGCGGAGGCCGTCACCGAGGAACTGAAAGCCCGTGACCAGCTTGCATGGGTCGAGGCCATGAACAGCATCCGCAGCCGGGCAGAGGAAATCATCCTGTCTGAGATGATTTTTGTCTGAGGGAGGTGGGTGCATGATACTGGAAGAAATGTTTAACGGCAGATTTTATCCCTGTGAAACGGTAGTCGCTGATTCACCGAGGTTCAAGCAGGCAGTCAAGGCCAGTGCCGCCCTGATGGACACCTTATCGGAGCATCTGAGCAAAGAGGACTATACACTGGTTGAAGAACTGCGGGCGCAGGTGGCAATCGCTCAGTGTGAGGAAAACGAAAGCCACTTCAAATATGGCTTTTCGGCGGGACTGCTTGTCCAGCAGGAAGCCCATGAGCAGGTGTCGCAAAGGGAAAAAGAGTAATATCCCCCATTGTAGCCGTTCTCATTTTGAGTACGGCTACTTTAATCTCATGAAGTGGTGGTGGACAAAGTGGCCACTACCACTTTAGCATTGTGAAGTGGTGGGTATCAAAATGATACCCACCAGAAATCAGTCACTCGCTTTATCTGGATAAAGTGGTGGTTCCCATTTTGAGAACTACCAAAATTGCAGGAATTATTTCCGTTATTCTTTTGAAGTAGGTGTACCCAAATTGGGGACACCTACTTTAACGCGCGAAAGTAGTCGGGGTCATTTTGACTCCGACTAAAATCGAAACAACATCGACTTTTGGCTGTGCCCATTTTGGGCACAACCACCACAACAGAATACAGTTTCATAAAGGTCATTTGCCGATCAATCGGCGGATGGCCTTTTTTCTGCCTTTACAGCCGTCAACCGTGACAAACACGCCCGGTAGCTGTACCGCAAGTCACTCTGATTCTGCCGTGTCCAGACTTATACTTTTTATTGTCAGAAGCGAATATCGAGTGATGGGCTATGTCTACAAGACATACCGAACTGCGTCTGCAAGGGACTCTGGAACCGGCGTTTCTTCCCTTAAACTGGAAAATACAGACAGGGATATACATAAAGCCGATACCGGCAGACTTACTTCTGCTTGCGCCTAGCCTTACGGTTGGGCAGGATGGGGCTGGCCTTTCCTCGCATGTTGTTGGGATTTTTGAGAAGTTTGGACAGGCTCAGTATCCGCAAAAATGCCGAAAAATCCTCCGAGGAAATCTTCTCAAAGGGAATTTGCATTGCATCGCAAAATCCGTGGATGGTCATTTCCTCCTGGCTGCCCTGCTTGAGCGCCTGTTCAAATTTTTCCTTTACATCATCCAGCGCGGGCTGCGGGTCGGCGGTAGTCTTGTCCTTGCGGTGTGCTTCCCGGATGTCCCGGACGATGCTGTCCAGATCATCGTGTATGACGTGGCTGTAAAAATCGCTTTCCTGCACCTGCCCCAGTTCCAGCGTCCGCATATAGAGGTCATCTTCTCCGGGAGCATATTTGCTCATGACGGTCTGCCGGGTGGCCTCCAACACCAGATTCATCTGCTCCACCCGCATATTGGCAATCTGGTCGATGCAGATTTCCATATCCACCATCAGCCGCCGGAAGTTTGGGTGGGTAGCCAGTTCGCAGAGAAGCCGGTTGTTGATTTTGCCGCTCCGCAAAAGGTCGATCATTTCATCGGTCAGATGGAGTGACTGCACGTCAGCGTTGGGTACTTCCTTATTTTCCGTCAGCCCCATCAGATAGTCGGCGGATACGCCGTAGAAGTCCGCCAGCGTTGCAATCGCAAACGGGCTGATGTCCTTGTAGTCGCCAGCTTCATAGTTCCCCAGCGCAGATTTAGACAGACCGGTCTGAGCCCCCAGTTGTTCCAGCGTCAGGTGCTTGTCCACCACACGCAGGTCTTTGAGCCGCTCCGGGATTGACAGCTTTGTGTACATTCAAATCCCCCTCTCACATCGTTGTTTTTACGAGAATACAACCATTATAGCACGATTCCATAAGCGTGGAAATATGCGGATTTCAAGCGTTTTTCCGACGTTTTGGATATACGGGAAAGGGCCTGTTTTTTCGGTAAACTGGTTCTTGCAGACAGGCACTGAACCTTGAAAATTGAATGACCGGCTGCAAGGGGTATGGCCTCCGGGGAAGTGACGCCAGGACGGAAATCGAGCGCACCAAAGAGGCCGATACGCCGGGAGAAATTCCGGGCAGGAGCGGCTTGCAGGCAGACCGGCGGACAGGAAACAAGTTTATCATGCGGGGCGCACGGCCCCGCAGCAAAGAAACGGAGGAAATCATTATGACACTGAGTATGAAAGAAAAGAAGATTCTCTACGCTTACGGCTGTCCCAGCCATCACAATACGGTGACACGGCTGAAATGGCTGACGGCCCTAACAGTTGACCCGGAGGCCAAACGCCGGATGCTGGGGCTGGCCCGGAAGGTGGAGACGGAGGTGGGCGAAAGCTGGTACGAGGATTTTTACCACCATCTGCGCATGGAGATGGACGAGTACCGCCGTCTAAAGCGCAGCCTGCGTGTGCTGAAATCTTACACTGATTATGAGGAGGATCTGTATGAGGAAGCTGTCTAAGTATGAGAAAGAAACCATCATCAACTGGAACGAGGCGGAGAACCTTGCCAGCATCTACACCTTCAACGCCAGCTTGAAGCGCAGGCTGGCTGATTTCAGCCGGAAGTACCCGCTGCTGTGCCGGTTGGAGCGCAGCACGCCGGAGGGCAGCGTGACCTATGTGCTGGATAAGTCCCGGCTGTCGATCCGGCTGGTGCCGCCGTACAGCGAGGAACGGAAAGCCGCTGCCAGCGCCTACGCAAAGGAGCATGGCTTTCAGGTGGTGGGAGCGGAAGAAAAAATCGCCTGAAATCGGGGCGATTACGGCAAAAATGCCGGGTCTGCACCCGGCATTTTGACCGGCAATCCCCGCAGGCGTATTCCGTATCCACTCCCCGCCTATGGGCGCAAATGTGCGGATACGGAGCCGGTGAAACTGGCAAACACCGCTCTTGCGGTGGAAGCCAGCTTCGCCTGCGGGAGTACAGAGGGCAGCCAGCCCTTTGTGCCGGGGTGCAGGGGCGGCAGCGCACTGCTGGGGTCAAGGGGCAACGCCCATTGGCGGGTTAAGGGCGGCAGCCATTATCGGGTCAAGGACGAAGTGCCTTGGCGGGTTGAGGGCAGCCGCCCCATCGGGTCAAGGGTGAAACGCCTTGCCCAGGGAGAGTTGATGCCTGCGTCAAGTCGTACTGGGTATTACCTGACGCAAAATTCGCAGGATTTGCGGCTTCGCCGCCCCTTCCCGGCCCCGCAGCATCTTCGCAGGAAGGAGGAAATCTGTTTGAAACTGACACGACACAATGGACGCTCCGGCAAGCATGGCACCTATAATCCCCGCCACAATGACCGCCGGTTCGATGTGGAGAACAGCGAACACATTGACGCAGAACGGGCAAGGCAGAATGTCTACTGGGACTGCTACCGGGGCTTTACGACACACGAGTTCCGGGAAAACCCGGAGCAGCCGGATTTCAGCTTTGAGGAAATCGAGCGGAAGTACTACTACGAGCATTACGGCGGCCATGTGGAGGCCCAGAACGCCCGGAATGAGAAAACCCGGCACACGGAGCGCAACCGCACCGTGGAGGACTTGCTGAAAAATAACAAGACCTGCCCGGAGGAAAGCATCTACCAGATTGGCACGATGGGAGAATCCGTCCCGCCGGATACGCTCTTTTCCATCGTCAATGAGTTTTATGAGGAATTTGAGCGCCGCTTCGGTTCCCATATCCACATCTTAGACTGGGCGCTCCATCTGGACGAGGGGACGCCCCACATCCATGAGCGGCACGTCTTTGACTGTGAGAACCGCTACGGGGAGCTGTGCCCCCAGCAGGAAAAGGCGCTGGAAGAACTGGGCATCCCTCTCCCCAACCCGGAGAAGCCCAAAGGCCGGAACAACAACCGCAAGCAGACCTTTGATGCGGTCTGCCGGACGATCCTGTTTGACATCGCCAGACGGCATGGGCTGCATCTGGATCAGGAGCCGTCCTACGGCGGGCGGGACTATCTGGAAAAACAGGATTATATCCTGATGAAGCAGAAGGAGCAGCTTGCGGCGCAGGAGCAGAAGCTGGAAGAACTGACGCTCAAAATCGAGGACGTGGAGACGCTGTTGGATGATGTTTCCGATGCGGCCTATGACAAGGCGGTGGAGGTCGTGACCGATACCGTCCGGCAGGAGACGCACAAGGAAGATATTCGTCTGGTGGAGGAATCGAAAAAATGGGTGCTTTCGCCGGAGCGCAAGGCTCCAAAGAAGGAGCGTGAGTACGCCGCTGCCCGTCTGGATGGGGTCATTAACAAGATTAAAAATGTCATGCAGACTGCTCTGGCAAAAATCCAGCGGACGCTGATGCAGCCGGAAGTCAAGCAGGCCGGGAAGGAGCAGGTCAAGAAGAAAGCCAAAGAATCCATTATGGATATGCTGGCAAAGGCAAAAATTGACGCTGACCGGGATAACCGGGAGCGTTGGGAACGGGAGGGGCGGATCGCCCCCACAAAGAAACAGGATATGGAGTTGTAAGGCATCTGATTTCCTGCGGAAACCGGGTGCCTTTTTCTCTGTCTGGAGGTGAGAAAATCGAATGTATTTGAAGCGGTGAAGCAGGCTGTCCCCACAAGGCAGGCTGCGGAATCTTACGGGGTACGGGTCGGCAGGAACGGGATGGCCTGCTGTCCCTTCCATGATGACAAACATCCCAGCATGAAGGTTGACCGCCGGTTCCACTGTTTCGGCTGTCAGGCGGACGGGGATGTGATTGATTTTGCCGCCCGTCTGTTCGGGCTGAACAAAAAAGAGGCGGCCTTGAAGCTGGCGGAGGATTTCTCGGTCAGCTTTGACGCCAAAGGCCATGACCCGCCCCGCAGGAGGCCGGTCAGACGGAAAATCAGCGAGGAACTGCGCTACCGGCAGGCGGAGCAGAAATGCTTCCGGGTACTGTGCGATTATCTGCATCTGCTGGAACGCTGGGAGAAGGAATATGCCCCGTATACGCCGGAGGAAGCATGGAACCCGCTGTTTGTGGAGGCCCTGCAAAAGAAACCATACACCGAATATCTGCTGGATATTCTTTTGTCCGGCAGTATGGAGGAACGGGCCTGCGTGGTCGCTGAGTATGGAAAAGAGGTGAGGAAGATTGAGCAGCGAATATCAGAGTTTACCGCCAGCCACCCGGCAGGCCGCTATGAGCGCAGCCGAAGCCTTAGCGCCGGAGCAGAGCGTTGACGAGGTGCGGGAAAGCCTGTCCGTCACGGAGAAAGGCCAGCCCGCCAACACCATCGGCAACTGCCGGACGGTGTTCTGCCATGACCCTCTCCTGCGTGGGGCGATCCGCCTGAACCTCCTGACTGACCGGGTGGACATCGTGCGGGATTTGGGCTGGCGCAGGAACACCAGCGCCCTGACAGATACGGATGTGAAGTATCTGCTTCTCTATTTTGAGCAGAACTACGGCCTGACCAGCGAGAAGAAAATGACGGCGGCGCTTTCCATCGTGGCGAATGAGAACTGCTACCATCCCATACAGGACGTGCTGAACGGCCTTGTATGGGACGGGACGCCCCGCATCCGCTCCTGTCTCCATCACTTCTTAGGTGCGGAGGTCAGCGACTATGTGGAGGAAATGTTAAAACACTTTCTGCTGGGCGCTATCCGGCGGGTGTTTTTCCCCGGCTCCAAATACGAGGAAATGCTCTGTCTGGTGGGCGGCCAGGGGGCTGGTAAGTCCAGCTTCTTCCGCCTGCTGGCGATCCGGGACGAGTGGTTCAGTGACGATCTGAAAAAGCTGGATGATGACAGGGTGTATTTGAAGCTGCAAGGCCACTGGATCATCGAGATGTCGGAAATGCTGGCCACCAGCAGCGCCAAAAGCATTGAGGAAATCCGCTCGTTTATCAGCCGCCAGAAGGAAACCTACCGCACACCCTATGAGGCCCAGCCCAAAGACCGGCTGCGGCAGTGCGTGTTCGGCGGTTCTTCCAACACGCTGGACTTCCTGCCCCTTGACCGGGCCGGGAACCGGCGCTTCCTTCCCATCATGATTTACCCGGAGAATGCGGAGGTTCACATTTTGGAGGACGAGGACGCTTCCAGAGCCTATCTGTTGCAGGTCTGGGCGGAGGCCATGACGGTTTACCGAAGCGGCCACTATTCCATGAAGTTCAGCAAGTCCATCCAGCGCCAGCTTGTGGAGGTGCAGAAGGATTTCATGCCGGAGGACACCGAGGCCGGGCAGATACAGGGATTTCTGGAACACTACACCGGCAGCATGGTCTGCTCCAAACAGCTTTTCAAGGAGGCGCTGGGCCACACTTATGACGAGCCGAAGCGGTGGCAGCTTCACAATATCAACGAGATCATGAATACGGTGGTGACGGGCTGGAAGCCGTTCTCGAATCCGAGAATGTTCGCCGGATACGGCAGGCAGAAGGGCTGGGAACGGGATGTTTCCGGCAACGAACTGCCCGGCAACGAAGATGAATTTGTGGAACTATCCGAGGAAGAATGCCGCCAGTTGGAGCTTCCGAAGGAGTGGATCGCCTGAAAATGGCGGTCCGTTGCCGGGATGGTTGCCAGTTGGTTGCCGGGTTCGTTGCCGGGGATTTCCCTGTCTGGATACAGGAAAAGCCAATAACTAAGGGATATTTTACTATTTATCTTTATCTCCGGCAACGAAAGCAACGAGATTTTTCAAGAAAATTCACAAAGTAAGATTTACAGGCCAGACGGTAGTTTACAGGTTTTCAGAGGTTCGTTGCCGGACTTCGTTGCCGATGCTGCCGTCAGGCCTGTCTCTCTATGGAGGTAGCCTATGGAAAAAAGCAAAAATCAGAAGAATAAAGTCCGTTTTGTGGTGGTGCGGGAGTTCTCCGGGGAGAAGTCCATGCGGGAAGCCTTTGAGCAGCTCATTGAGCGCCAGACCTGCGAACACTTCGAGGAATGGCGTCATCAGCGGGAAATGGCAGAAAAAGCTGCGTAAAAACGGTTGATTCAGGGACAGGGACATGGTACTATAATGGTATCGTGTCCCTGTTCATAGAAGGAGAACGCTATGAGCAGGAAAAAACAAGTCTATGAGAAAATCACCGCTCTCTACTGCCGCATCTCTCTGGATGACGGCGGCGACAATGAGAGTATGAGCATCAGCAACCAGAAACTTATGCTTCGGGACTTCGCAGAAAAGCATGGGATGTTCCAGTATGAGTATTATGTGGATGACGGCTACACGGGCCGCAATTTCAACCGTCCCTCGTTCCAGCGCATGATCGCTGACATTGAGGCGGGAAAAGTCGGCTGCGTGGTCACGAAAGACCTATCGAGGCTTGGTAGGAATTATATCGAAGCCGGCAGCTATATCGAAATCTTTTTCCCCAAACACAATGTACGCTATATCGCCGTCACGGACGGCGTGGACAGCCTGACCCGTCAGGAGATGGACATCACACCCTTTAAGAATATCCTGAACGATATGTACAGCCGGGATATTTCCAAGAAGGTGCTGGCGGGCATCACTACCCGCTCCCGGCAGGGAAAGTTCTGCGGCGGGACGCCGCCGTTTGGTCTGATGCGTGACCCGGAGGACAAAGGGCATCTTATCCTTGACCCGGAGACAGCGCCGATCATCCGCAAAATCTATGACTATGCCCTTGACGGGCTGGGCTGCATGAGGATTTCCAAACGGCTGATGGAAGAAAAAATCCCCATCACCCGTGTCAAGGCCAACACGGAGTTTGACGCCAACTATTATTCCTGGGGAGGGGCGAGAATCAGCCATATCCTGCGGAATCCCTTCTATAAAGGCGCACATCTGGTCTTTCGGACGCACCAGAAGGGCATCCGCTCCAACACCTATGATATTATCCCCCGTGACCAGTGGGAAGTGATCGAGGGCTGCCACGAGGCCATTGTGACGCCGGAGGAATGGCAACAGGTGCAGGAACTGATTGACCGCAGACCGACCATTCAGGGAAATTCCTGCCCCTTTTATAATCTGTTCCACGGGCTGGTCTACTGCGCCACCTGCGGGAAGTCCATGCAGGTGCGGTATGAGAAGGTCGGGAGAACCGGGAAGAACCGCTTCACCGGCGAGATGCGGGAGCCGATCGACAAGGCGTATTATATCTGTCAGACCTACAACCGCATGGGCTGCAAGGTCTGCTCCAGCCACAAGATCGAGGCCAGGGATTTGTACAATCTGGTGCTGAAGGATATACAGGAACTGGCGGCGCAGGCCATGAAGGACGCCGATGCGTTTTACCAGCGGCTCAGCAGCCGGATGGAGCGCCGGTATCTGGTGGACGCTTCCCAGACAGAGAAGGAACGGAAACGGCTGGAAGCCCGGAATCAGGAAATTGACGGGATGTTTTTAAGCCTGTACACCGATAAGGCCAAAGGCGTCCTGACTGAACAGCGGTTTATGAAGCTGACGGCGGCGCTGGAACAGGAACAGGAAGCCAACCAGAAACGCCTGCACGATCTGGCATTGATGCAGAGCCGGGCGGACGCACAGGAAAGCGAAGTCCGCACCTTTATCAAGGAAATCCGGCGCTATGCCGCCATTGAGGAACTGGACGAGGCGGTACTGAACCGGCTTATCAGCAAAATCCTGATTGGCGAGGTCAAAAAGGTGGACGGCCAGAAGGTGCAGGAAGTCAAGATCGTGTATAACTTTGTCGGGGAAATCCCGGAGATTGCAGCGTAAATAGTTTGCCCCATCTCTCACAACCATTGAGGGATGGGGCTTTTATTTTGCCGTCGTCCGGCAGCATTATATTGATTGGGTTTACTCCATCCGCAACCGTTCCACTACGGTGCGTTTTGCCATCTCATGGCCGGTGATAACAGGAATACCAGCCCCAAGCAAGGCAAAGAGAGGGATGATGAACAGGAAGGGCGTGAGGTTCAGATGGTAGGTAAAAAACCAGAATAGTCCTTCCACCGCCTGGAAGGCAATCGGGCCCAACGTCAGCGTCAAAATCAGAGCCAGCCCTGCCGCCCCCAGAGCGTACAGCAATCCTTCCCAGATCAGCATAGCGCGCAGTTGCCGTCCGGTCATGCCCACGGCCTGGAGCACCGCCAGTTCCCTCTGACGTGCAATGATGCCAGTCAGGATGGCATTGAAGAAGTTCAGCACACCGACCAACCCAACGATGAAACTGAGCGCACCGCCCAGCAGCAGGAACATGGAGCGCATACTCTCAAATTCCCCAGCATAGGTGGCCTTGCTCTCGTAGTCCAGCTCCGGGTTGACGTTCTCAGTGTAATCCGCCAGGAAGGACTCCATGGCGGCGTTGGTCTCGTCGGTGGTGTCGAAGGCGTAGTACATCACATCCGACGTGCCGGTGTCCTGGACAAAGGTCTCGTCGTTCAGGATGAACTCATCGCTACCATAGTAGCGGTAGCTGAGGGCGGAGGGCACCGTCACCAGGGCCGCCACGGTGTAGTCAACGTCCCGGTACTTCACCGGCCGCTCCACCCAGTTGGCCCCGTCCGGCACATCCTCCAGGGAAGCCCAGACCTCGCCGGTGTCTGGGTCGTAATACTCGCTCTCCTCCACATAGCGGAGGGTGACGGTGTCCCCCAACCGGGCCCAGTGGGAGGCCATGTCTGCGTTTCCATAATCGTCCTCTGAGTATACGGCGGCGATAGCCCGGCTGCCCGGCTCGTAGAGGGCGGACAAATCTCCCTCCAGCACCGTCAGGTGGTCCAGGGCAAAATCGCTCATACCGGAGATCTGAACCCCGTCGGCCAGCAGGCCCGCCTCGTTCTTATCAGTCAGGCGTATCAGGTTGTCCATCTCCTCCGGGGTGTAGAAGTTCTGCTTGTTCTGCCGGAACCAGTCTTCGGTGACGTACTCCAGCACAGGAGAGGTCTGGCCGTACACCACGCCGCTGTCGGTGATGCCGCCCTGGGCGTCGATGTCATCAATGACGGACTGGGGCACGGCCTGTTCCGCACTGAACAGGGTGCCGGTCTGGAATTTTCCAGCATTGGCCACAATGAAATCGCTGGCGGTGAAATTGGACACATACTTGTCCATATCAAAGCCACCGGCAAAGTTCACCGTCACAGTAAGCAGCACCACCGCCAGTGACAGCGACAGCACCGTCACCACGGTCTTTCCCTTGCTGCGGCCCAGGTTGGCCCAGGCCATCGTGAAGGGACTGACCTTTCGGGCCTTCCGGCCCTTAACACGGGTCTTTTCGCTGCTGCCTTCGGTGTAGCGCACTGCCTCCACCGGGGAGACCCTGGCCGCCATCCGTCCCGGCTTCCGGCAGGAGATCAGCACCGTCAGCAGTGCGAAGGCCGCGGAAACGACAAAGATCCAGGGGCTTACAGAGGTCATTGGCATAATCCCGTTGAGCCGGGCCACAATCACCGGGGTTAGCTGCCCGCCGATCAGCCAGCCGATCACCAGCCCGATGGGGATACCAACAGCAGAGAGGGTCAGGGCTTGCAGACGGATGATCCGCCGCAGTTGCCGGGGGGTGGTGCCGATGGTTTTCAGAAGGCCATAGAACCGGATATCCCCGGCCACCGAGATCTGGAACACATTGTAGATGATGAGATACCCGGTGAAAACGATAAGCAGGATTACCCCGGCAATGGCCATGACCGTCATGGGGTCCACAATGTCGGACATCCGGGCCCCGGTGTAGCCCCAGTTGACGCCGGTATCAATGTAATTGTCCCCAGCGGTCTCGCTCTGGTAGCCGTGGTTTTCCAAAATTTGGTTCAAATCCCGCTCGATATGTCGGGAGTCGCTTTTCAGCATCACGTCCAAATTCCACCGGCCTGTCATGCCGTCATCAGGGCTGTCAGGATCTACGCCCACTTCCGCCAGGATTTCGTTCACCCGGCTTTCGGGAATCAGGACATGGTTCGCCACAATGGCCTCATCGTATTCCCACCAGCCACAGAGGGTGAAGGTTTGAGTGGTTTCGTGTCCATCTACGTCAAAAGTGAGGGTAAACTCGGCCCCGATCTCCGGCTTTATGCCCAGCAGTTCCAGTACATGGGTGTCGGTAGCAGCCTGGTCGGTGCCCTCCTGCGGCAAAGAGCCTTCCACCGGGTCACAGTACATCCAGTGGGCCTCGTTGGCGTCGGCAAAGCTCACCTCCACATGAGCTTTATTGAAAGGCGCCTCCCTAGGCATACCCAGGTATCTCCGTTCGCCCCACTGGCCGATGAGAGGATCATCCTTCAGTTCATCAAACTGCGCCTGGGTCATGTACTTAAATCCGCCGTGGGAGAAGCCGCCCACCTGTCGAAAATTGGATTGCTGAAACCCATCGTTGATGGACAAGGCGATGGTGAATAGAGAAGTAAACAGCATCGTTGTCAGGGCGATAGCCACAATGGCAATCAGATTGCGCGTGCGGCTTGCCAGCAGGCTTTTCCACGCCAAATGGCGAACACATTTTCGATTTGAAACTTTCATGGCTCTCCCCCCTTACTGTGTCACAATCCGCCCATCCTCAATGCGGACAATTCGGTCAGAGAGTTGGGCAATTTCTTCGTTGTGTGTAATCATGACCATCGTTTGGGAAAATTTCCGGCCCGTCACCTTCATCAGGCTCAGTACATCTTGGCTGGTACGGCTGTCCAAGTTTCCGGTCGGTTCGTCGGCCAGGAGAATGGCCGGTTTGGTCGCCAAGGCACGGGCGATAGCCACCCGCTGCTGCTGGCCGCCGGAAAGCTGCCCCGGCAGGCTGTTCAACTTCTTTTCCAGCCCCAAGGCGGTGACTACCTCACCTACATAGCGCTCATCTACTTTACCACCATCCAACTGGATGGGCAAAACGATGTTTTCCCGCACCGTCAGCACCGGCACCAGGTTAAAACTTTGAAATACAAAACCAATTTTTCGGCGGCGAAAAATTGTGAGTGCCTCATCCTTCAGGGAGAAGATGTTCTTCCCGTCCACGGTGACGGAGCCGGAAGTGGGCCGGTCCAGGCCCCCCAGCATGTGGAGCAGGGTGGACTTGCCGGAGCCGCTGGTGCCCACGATGGCTACGAACTCCCCGTCCTCCACGCTGAGATTGACACCATCCAGTGCTTTTACCTGCGTATCTCCTTTTCCGTAATATTTCTTTAAGTTTTTGGTTTCTAAAATCGTCATCTTGTATACCTCCACAAAAAAGTCTGCATTGCCTTTTGACAATACAGACTTTACCACATAATTCTTTCCTGAGCCTTTCTCAAATCTAACAGAGTTGAAAGATTTCCTGTTCTTCATATCCGATTCAACGCACGAGGCAAATACAGTGAGAAAGTGCTTCCGTTTCCTGGTTTGGAGGATACTTTGATATAACCGCCCTGAAGGGACAGAATTTCCCGTGCCAGGTAAAGTCCCAGGCCAAGCCCCTCCGCCGAGTGCGTTAACGTACCACGATAGAAGCGGTTAAAAATCCCGCCCTGTTCTTCTTCTGGAATACCGGGGCCCGTATCCGTCACGTCCACCCGGCAAAAGGTTTCGAGCATCTGTGCAGATACGGTAACCCTTCCGCCAGCGGGTGTGTACTTTACCGCGTTGTTTACAACATTGCCAAGGGCTTCGCTTGTCCAGCGCGGGTCAAAGGAGGCGTCGCCTACAAACGGAAGGTTCTGCAAGGTGATTTTCTTTTTTTCCGCCGCAGGTCTTTCCTGTTCGACAGTCGCCTCTAATAAAGGAGCCACAGGACCCAGTGTGGGAGTTGGAACCACAATACCTGTTTCCAATCTCGAAGCCTTAACCAGAGTCTGAATCAGAAATGACAGTTTCTCCCCCTGTGTTAGCAGCGCCTGGACTTGTTCCCGCTGACGCGGCGACAGATCGCTTTCCGTCAAAAGCGAAGCGTATACAAGTAAATTTGCGATGGGTGTGCGCGTCTGATGGGAAATATCGGAGATCAGTGTTTTCACCGCTTCCTGTTCGGTTTTCATCGTTTTTTGCGTATGAGCAGAGCCGCGCAGGAAGCGAGCAAATTTTGTCTCCAGCGCAGACAGTTCTGTTTCATCAAAATGTTCCTCGGTAAAACCACTGGAAATAGACTGTTCCAACATATTATCCAGCCGCTGAACGGTTCTGCGCCGGGCCGTCCACTGCCAGAGCCCAAATAGAAGCCCAATGACAGCGAAAGCCAGCAACACCCAGGTCAAAGCTGTCATTTGCTTACCTCCCAAGTGTAACCAACCCCGTACACAGTTCTGATCGGGGCATTCCCGAGCTTCCCGCGCAGGCGCCGCACCGCCACAGATAAGGCATTTTCATCCACAAACTCGCCGCCGTCCCACACCTTTTCAAGCAGCAATTCTCTTGGTAACGTGCGGCCCCGGTTCTCCACCAGCAGGCGCAACAGGCGCTGTTCTGTCTTGGAAAGGTCGATGATTGTCCCTTCTTTGGAAAACTCCATCCGTGTGAAGTCGAGGATGAAACCGTTCAATTCGATCCGTTCCTGCTTTACCGGGACAGAGCGCCGCAGTTGGGCATTTACTCTGGCCCGGAGCACTGCCAAGGAGAAAGGCTTGGTAATATAATCATCTGCCCCAGCTTCCAGACCGGTAACTTCATCCAGTTCCAAATCATTAGCCGTAAGCAAAATAGCAGGTGTGGAGGTGCCATTCTGTCGCAGTGTTCGCAACAGTTCCAGCCCACTGCCGTCTGGCAGGTTAATATCCAAAATCAATAAATCAAAAACTACGCCCTGCAAAATCTTGATTGCCTGGAGACGTGTGCTGCAATGTGTGACGGTACAGTTTGGTGTTTCAAGTGCCATACAAATACCACGCCCCAGCGCTTCATCGTCTTCTAAAAGCAAAATTCGACTCACTTCTGTGCTCTCCCTTCCTTTGTTCTGCCATCGACCGGCTTTACAGCATCTTTAGGAAGCAGCCAAACACCGGCCATTTTCACAGCGCCGGGAATACGCCCCTCGACGCAGTAATAGTTGACTTGACGGGACGAAACGCCCCATTTTTCGCTTGCCTCTTTGAGTGTCATGTAGTCCATGCTCATACCTCCGACAATTTCTTTCATTATATTTCATTAGCTCGAAGAACGCAAGGCAGGAAATGTGAATAGATGTTGAATACGCTGCTATCGAAGAAGGATTTCTTTGATAGCTTTTTTTAATTCATCACTTGACATTGTGGCAAAGAGCTTATGAGCCAGGATGAACTGGCCGTTATGGACGGCGGCAAGTGCATCCTCCAGCTGCGTGGTGTTCGTCCGTTTTTATCGGACAAGTACGACATCACCAAGCACCCCAATTACCCGTACACCGCCGACGCGGACCCCAAGAACGCCTTTGACATCGAGGCGTTCCTGTCTACCCGGCTCAAGCTCAAGCCCAACGAGGTCTACGATGTGTACGAAGTAGACGCAGAGGGCGCGTAAATCTGTTCCGCTGTGAAAGGAGTGGTCTTATCTATCCGCCTCAACTGCCCTTTTGGGGCCATTGGCGTACAAAGCGGACAATCACCAAAAATAATGACAAAGGAGGACAGCCGGAATCAGCCCCCGGAAACCGGGCGGCAGATTGTTCCGGCTTTTGTATGCCTATGAACCATGACTAATCAATCTTTCAAATGATTCCGGCTAATTTTGTATATGGCATTTTTCAATCAGGCTACTCTGTTCTTACTTTTCTTGATTCGTTTTGTCAATCACTATATGCTGCGGCGTAAACAAAAAGAGTTTGCGGTCCAGTCCATTATGGGAATGGAACAAAAGACCGTCGGCAGACTTTTCTTTGCAGAAACTTTTATGATGGGGATCCTCTCGATTGCCATTGGAATTTTTCTCGGTGTATTCTGCTCCCAGTTTATCACAGCCATGCTGTTGACTACCTATAGAAAAAGCTATGAATTGTCGTGGACACTATTTCCGGATACAGTCTTGCTGACAATCGGCTTCTTTATATTCAGCTTCTTGATTGTTGGGATATTCAATACTCGCACTATTCGCAAAACCAAAATCATTGATATGTTGGCAGCGGAGAAAGAAAATGATCCTGAGCTAAAAAAGAGCCGCTGGATTGCTGCTGTGGTTCTGCTGTTTGAAGGATTCACAGTGTGGATGCTTCTCACTGGCGTGCAAAAAATAGTATTCTACTATGATGGCCGTTTTGCTATCCCTGCCAAACTCATGTTCTGGGGAAACATTCTATTTCCGGCCATTACATTACTTTGGTCTGGATTCTGGCTGATTAGAAAGAGAAAAACCGGCGTTTCTACCCTGCTTCCGGGACTGCTGGTATGCACAGTTCTGAACACGGTTATGGCCGCCAGTGTGCCGGCTTTGACCAGTCGATACTATCTGGCTTTGGGGGCCGGGGCAATCAATCAATACTTGTTATTTCTCCTGATTGATCTTCTTTTCTTCATTTGTTGTGTCATTTATCTTAGCAGCAGCTTTATTGTTGCATGGAAAGCAAAGGCCCCGGAACACAGGTACAAGGGCGAAAATCTGTTCTTTTTTGGGCAGATTACATCCAAACTGAATACTACCAGCAAGACTATGACGCTGATCTGTGTAACCTTAGTGCTTGCAATTTTTATGCGTCTTTTCTGTGTTTGCGAAGATAGTGTTTGTTTAGCAGTTCCTGCTGCATGGGGGATAGATTTGGATTCATTGCTTTCGCATGGAATGTCATAAATGCCAATTCTTCCAGAACCGCAGAATTATGAACGGCATTGTTCGGATCGGTTCCCCATGTAAAGGGGTCATGGGAATACACGAGGACTGCCGGAATATCATCCGGCGACTTATCCTGAAATGTTTCTACGATCATGTTACCTGTTTCTAGTTCATACCGAAATGTTGACCTTGGGCGCATCACGGGGCAGGGGGAATCTTGTGAATCAAGTCCCACTCTACTGCGTAGGAGAATGCTGTTTTCAGCAGCGTGTGAACTTTGTGGATGAACGAAAAAAGGATTGTTCAAATTAAGATTTTGTCAGAGAAACCATAGATGAACAACAGCCTTCATGGTACGGGCCATGAGGGCTGTTGGTATGAAGGAGAAATTGTCTTGAGAAAGTCAAAATTTGTTAAACTTTGCGCATTCGAATTGCCATATATTGTTTCTCCGGCATGTCGATACGGATACGGCCAGAATAAATACCGGGCAGTTTTTCAATGGTCATACTCCAAGTGTCGATTAGTTCGATTTTATAGGTGCAGTTGTCTGGCAGTTCATAGGTGCGGAAGGCAGGTTTGAAGAATCCGAAGTAGTACAGGAAATACGAGTTATCATCCTCGCGGCACAGGCACGGCACATCCCAATTGGCTTCATGGTTTTCAGAAGTAAGCTTGAGCAGAGCCACACGTTCCGGGTTTGTGGTATTGTAGGTGTAGAACTTAGGAAAAATGCACTTTGTACTGCCCACCACCACAGTAAAAATCGTTTACCGTGTAATAGTCTGAACCATTCGTAAAGGTGGCCTTGAGCCAGACCTCTTTGAACGGATTCCCCACGGCAGTACCGCTCAAGGTCGTTTCAAAAATCTTATATTGTTCTGTCATGGGACGACTCTTGTTTACGATTCTGATCAATCCAACTCCAGATCCTCAAAGCCGGTGACTGTTTCAAACCGGCGGGTGCGCACCTCCATCATCTCGCTGATGAGCTCGGCGGGCAGGCAGAGCGCACCGGCCATCCGGAGAATGGCACTGACATCGGCAGCAGTCAGCAATTCACAGCGGCAGAGAAAACGGAATAACGCGGCATACGCCTGCTCTGCCGGGCAGGGCATGAACTGTGGAGCCCGGTCGAAATACTGCACCAGAACTGCACAATACCACTGACGGTCGGCGGGGGAAAGCCCTGCAGAGGCTTCCAGCCGAGCCAGCGCCATGCGAGCCGAGAAATCCAGCCGGAACGCGTCCCGGGCCAGTTGGTCAAAGTAAGGCATCGGCTGGGTGAAGAACAGCACCGGTACCCGCAGGATGGCTCCGAATTTGGCATCACCTGCCAGAATTTTATCCCGGGCCACGGGTAGACCCAGCCGCGCCACCACATGGCCGGAAACATCGGCCTTTTCCAGCCAGAGCAGTGCGGCAGTGTGGTCAAATGCAGACACAGCCACAGTGACAGTACGGCTCCAATTTTCACACCCAGCATCCCGGGCGGTCAGGCTCGTCAGACCGGAACTGTTGAAGCTGTGAGCGCCCAGCATTTTAAGCTGTGGAGGCAGCGTCAGCTGTTTCAGGGCATGACACCCGGCAAACGTGCCGACATCTGGCATGATCTGATCCGTGGGGCGGGGCAGATAGCCCAGAGCCTGCAGCTGCTCCGGCAGATGGACGCTGGTAAGGCGGCTGCAGTCACCGAATACACCGGCAGGCAGGGCGGAAATGGCATCCGGCAGGGTGATGGAAGTCAGATTTGTGCAGTGGTAGAACGCGTAGGGACCAATGTGAGTGATGCTGTCCGGCAGTGTGACGGAAGTCGGCCCGCCTTCGTCCAGCGTTTCGGTGGTGACTGCGCGGCCCATTCGCATACAAAATATGCTGAAACTGATAGGCGATTGCCCGAACTGCGCAAAGCAGCCCTCATCCAGATGGCTGGCAGCAAAGGCGGTAGCGGCAATGGCGGTGACAGTGCGGCCTTCTACAGTGTCGGGTACCACAGCAGGCCGTGCCAGCCGGGGCCAGCGCACCAGCGCCAGAGAGCCATCCGGCAGAGGGGCAAAGTCTGCTGTCAGGGGCAGGGCATCGGTGTCGGACTCTTCGTTCAGATGGCTGAGCCGTGCAAACTCTGCGCTCATGTCGGGAGCATCGCCGCCCCAATCATCCTCGTCATCCTCCTCCTGCAAGAGAGCTGCCAGTGCGGCTCCGGGCAGGGAGGAGACCTTTTTTGTTTCCGGGGCGGGGGGTGTCCAGCGGCTGCCCAGCGTTCCGGCGTTGGTTACTTCAAATTGCAGCAGTTCCATTTTACACCAGTCCTGTCAGATCGATCTGGTGCAGCAGCTGCTCCGACTGCCGGTGCAGCTGCAGATCCCGGCTGGCTGCAAAGTAATCGGTGCTGAGAAACTGCCCCAGAAATGCGGTGGCTACGGGGGCTACGGTCAGATCGTTTACCGCCATGCTCAGCTCCGTTCCCTTACCGAAGGCTTCCTGTAAAAAACGGAGCAGATCGCCAAGCTTCTTCTGCGTTTCAGCGACCTCAGCCTGCAGGTCGGCGACCGAGCTCTGATAGCAGGCCTTGAGAGCGGAAAAAGGGGTGGAGCCGGAAAGTTCTCCGTGCCATTGGGCAGTCAGCGACAGCAGATCGAGATAGACCTTCTGCCGGGCAGAGGGGGCTTTGTTGGCTTCGGCGCGCCAGTTGTCCTCCAGCCCGGCGAGGGCGGTCAGGGCATCGCCGGGAACATCCAGCGTCCCGCGCTGGGCTTTGAGGGTGGCCACGATAAGGCACAGCGCATCGTGGCGCAGGGTACAGCGTTCCATCTGCAGGAACACGGCTTCCAGCAGCAGGCTGACAAGGCTCATCCGCTCGTCCATCTTGGCGCTGCGTGCCTGCGTGAGGACACCCTCATCCCACACACCCTGCAGGATGGCATCAATATTGTAGGCCTGACGATATTTCTGATAGAGTTCGTAGTAGATGGCAAAATCCCGGGCGACCTGCTTATTTTGCAGATACTGGGTAGTCAGCTCCTCGCTGACTGCAAGGCCCAGCTCTTCGTGATACTGCAGGATCTCGGAAAGGTCCTCCCAGGCACGGGGCGTTACCACGGTCAGACCGTCCACAGTGGTCTCGACCTTGTAAAAATCTTCGGGACGGATATCCAGATAGCTGATGACGCTGCGGCTGACACCGTGTTCCAGCGCATAGGCCTTCCATGCTTCATAACTTGGCTCAACCTCGATCACCTTCAGGCGGTCACGGGTGGCAGCGTCGAACTCCCGGACGCTTTTGTTGAAGCGGGGCGGGTTGCCGGCGGTGACCACCACCCAGCCCTCGGGGATCTGATGCCCACCAAAGACTTTGTATTGCAGAAACAGCAGCATGGCAGGGGAAAGAGTCTCGGAGACGCAGTTGATCTCGTCCAGAAACAGGATGCCCTGCGTTTTGCCGGTGGTGCGCATACAGTCGTAGACGCTGGCGATGATCTCGCTCATGGTGTATTCGCTGACCTGATAGTGCTTGCCACCGTATTCCTTTTCTACGATCACAGGCAGACCCAGTGCGCTCTGGCGGGTGTGGTGGGTCATGGAATAGCTCACAAGGCCAAGCCCCATCTCATCAGCGACCTGCTGCATAATGGCAGTCTTGCCCAGACCTGGCGCACCCAGCAGGAAGATGGGCCGCTGGTGCACCAGCGGAAGTCGGTAGCGGCCCAGAGCGTCCTTCTGCAGGTAGATCTGCACGGTATTTTTGATCTGTTGCTTTGCACTTGCTATATCCATGATTCGGTGTCCTCCTCGGTTCGGGTCTTCTGCGGTTCAAGCAGGCGGATGTTGTCAGTGGTAAGTACAGCCCGGATGGCCCAGCTGGGAACGTGGGGGCTGATGTGGTCGTCACGGTTAAAGATGAAGGCAGTCTTGTAGGCAGGGGATTTTTCCGGGTAGGTGCCCACGCCGTCGGTAAAATAGAGCAGGCCGTTGAGGTTCGTCAGCTTTTTCTCTTCCAGCAGCCTGTCTACATAGGCGAACACCGGCCGGAAGTCGGTACCGCCGAAGCCCCGGAGCTTCAGCCGGGGGATCAGCTCATGCAGCTGGTCCAGACTGGTCAGCCGCTCCACGCTCTGCACCTCGGCATCACATTGGATGAGATAGATCTCTACCCGCTCCGTGAAGGAGCCGCTCTGCCGCAGAACGTCGCAGGTGCGCTGCAAAAAGCTCTGAACGATATCGCCCTGTACACTGCCGGAGGTGTCGATGGCAATCACAAATTCCCGGATGCGCTTGTCGTCCCGGTATTCCAGCGGCTCGACCAGGGGAATGTTGCCGTAGGTGCGCAGACCGTAAGTGTAATAGATGAGGTCAAATTCGTCCTCGGAAAGCTGCAGCACCTCGTTTTGTGCTCCGAACCGGCGAAGAAAGTCGGTATAGTCGCATTCCTCAAAGGTCACAGGCTCTAACCCATCCATCAATGCTCCGGCACGCTTGCCGTGACGGCGGCTGAAGGTCTCCAGATCGGTCTTGGCCTGGCGGGCCAGCTGCTTCCATTGTCTGCGCAGGGTTTCCTTCTGCCGCTGCTGCATCTGCTGCAGCGTTTCGTCTCGGGTGTCGGCTTTGCGCAGCTCGGTCTCGTTGGTGATATCCTCATCCTCCCCGGCGGGCAGCAGCTGTCCGTTGGGGGCCGGACGAGAGCCGGGCCGTGGCGCAGCATACCAGAGCGCATGGCTGTCCCGGGAAAAAAGCTGGGTCAATTCCGCCAGAACATCGGCGGGGTACTGCCGTTCCAGCAGAAAATTATAGATGGCTTCTGCCGTCAGGTGAGGGCAGGCATCCTGCAGGCGGCTGCGCCAGCTGTCCTGTGCAGCATCATCCGGCAGGGCGCAGGAGGGGATCTCCAGTTCCCGGATGACTTCCTCTGCGGCAATGTCGCAGGCAAGGCTCCATAGGCGGTGATCCATTTCCTGCCGTTGGAAGGGATGCCCCAGAAGAAAGTGCAGGGTGACATGCAGCAGGGCACGGGTGGGCACAGACTGCTGTGCCCGGAATGTGCGGAGCAGCGTTTCGGGGCAATAGTATAAGCAGCGGCCATCCTCGGCAAACAGGGTGTCCAGCGCAGGGACGGGGATCGGCTTCAGCTGTTCCAGGGCAGAGGATAAAAAACGCAGGTCGGCAGTCAACCGACTCTGTGCCAGCAGCAGCACCTGTGCGGCCAGTTCGTCCGCCGCAGGAACAGGAGTCTGGATGGACTCGGGCATAAGAGAAAACTCCTTTCTGCCCCAAGGGCAGGACGATATCCTTCAAAAACGGCAAAACCAGCCGACACCACCCGGAGCACCGGGTGGAAGTCTGCTGGTTTGCACGCATTCCGTGGCGTGCTGCGGGTACTCCGCCCGGCATACGTTTCGGAATCAGAATGAAGGAATGGGTGAAAAAGGAGGAAGGTGTTTCTTTTGGTGAGACCTCAGAACAGCAGCCCACAGGCTACGCAGCCCACGGCGACCATAATGGCAGATGCAAACCATGCGTAGGGGAGAGTGTGCTTCTGGTGGTCGCCCAGGTCCTGGCCGGAAAGGCCCAGCAGCAGGAAGGTGGCACCCGTCAGGGGACTGAGCGGGAAGCCCAGCGTCATCTGGCCCATGATGGAAGCCTTTGCCACAGCCAGTGCGTTGCCGCCCATAGCGGAAACAGCGTTGGCGATGACCGGCATAACACCGTAGTAGTAGGAGTCCGGGTCAAACAGCAGGCTCAGCGGAACGCTGAACAGGCCGACGATGGGGGCAATGAAGGTGCCCATGCTGGTGGGGATGATGGAGACCAGAGAGTCGGTCATGGAAGCCAGCATACCGGAATTTTTGACCACACCGGTGAATGCGCCTGCGGCAAAGACGATGGAGACCATCAGGAATGCGGCCTGTGCGTGACTGTTGATGATCTTGTGCTGCAGATCCACACTGGGGTAGTTGACGATGAGCAGGACGCAGTAGCCGATCATAAAGGTGACAGCCGGGCTGAGGCGGTTGGTAACGAGGATGTACAGGATGACCAGGATCAGTGCCACATTGAAGTACCAGCGCCAGCCGGAGCGGGCCAGTTCGTTGGAGGTGTTGGTGGTCTTTGCTTCGGTCAGACCAGTGACCTCCTGCGCGGGGATGCCTGCAGCAATGCGCTTGGCTTCCTTTTTGCCCAGGAAAGCCGCGACGAGCAGACAGGTCACCAAGCCTGCGATCCAGGCGGGCATGATGCCCACCCACAGTTCGCTGCCGGTGACTTCATAGCCCAGGCCGGACATGGCTGCGGCTGCACGGACCGTGGGGCCGCCCCAGGGCATAACATTCATGATGCCGGCGGCCAGCGCCACGATGGTAGCCTCTACCCAGAGGTTCATTTTCAGCTTCTGGAACAGGGGCATACAGGCGGGGATGGCAATCAGGAAGGTGGTGGCACCGGAGCCATCCAGATGGCAGATGCAGCCGATGAGGAAGGTGCCGATACAGACCTTGACGGGGTCTTCGCCGGTAAACTTCAGGATGCGGTTGATGATAGGATCAAAGACACCGGCATCCGAGCAGGTACTGAAAAACAGGATGGCAAAGATGAACATGACACCTGTGGCAACGATGCTGCTCAGGCCCTTGCCCATATAATCTGCGCTGAGGATGGAAAGTGCCTTGGTAAAGCGGGTGCCGAACGTGATGACCGGCTCAACATAAGCAGTTCCGGCCTTTTCGGCAGCAGCCTGTGCGGCTTGGATGATGACATTGGGGGCATTGATGAATGCTGCGATGAAGCCGGTGATGGCGGGAACAAAGATCAGAGCTACAAGGGTAGAGACCTTCTTGCTCATGATCAGTGCCAGCACCAGCAGAATGGTGACGAACCCTAATACTGCCAGCATGTGATTTCTCCTCAATAATGTGTGTAAAGGTGGTCAGAGATCAGAACACCTGCTTCTCGTGCAGAGTGTTGAACTGCTCTTCGGTCATGCCCAGAACACCCTCAAAGATGTCCCGGTTGTTCTGCCCCAGCTGGGGAGCAGGAGTGCGCACAGAGGGCTTGGTGTCCATCAGTTTGATGGCACAGCCGTTCACGGTGACCTTGCCCAGGGTGGGATGATCCATCTCCACAAACATCTCGCGCTCCTTGACATGGGGATCGTCCAGGATCTCCTTGATGTTCATAATGGGGCCTGCGGGGATGCCGTGGGCCAGTACCAGCTCGGCGGCCTCGTTGGGGGTCAGATCCTTGATCCGCTCCTCAATGACCTCGGCAATGGCGTCCTGATTGGCCAGACGGCCCGGCATATCCACGAACCGGGGATCGGTGATCATGTCCGGGCGTTCCAGCACCTCATTGCAGAGCTTTTCATACAGCTTCTGGTTGCCTGCTGCGATGATGACCTTGCCGCCCTTGCAGGTGAAGCTGTCGTAGGGGGAAACAGCGGCATAACGGTTGCCCATGGGGGCCGGGATGTTGCCGGTCTCGATGTACTTCAGGGCAGTGTTCTCAGTGGCAGCGATCATGCTGTCCATCAGACTCACGTCCACCCGCTGCCCTTTGCCGGTAATGGTGCGGGCGTTGACTGCGGCAAGAATGCCGATGGTTACATGAAGTCCGCCCAGAATATCACCCAGCGCCGAACCGGCACGGGTGGGCGCTCCGCCCTTGGAACCGGTGATGGACATCATACCGCCCATGGCCTGAGCCAGAATATCATAGCCCGGGCGCAGGTGGTAGGGACCGTAGCAGCCAAAGCCGGAGACCGCCGCATAGATGATACGGGGATTGATCTCCTTCAGGACATCATAGCCCAGTCCCAGCTTGTCCATCACGCCGGGGCGGTAGTTTTCCACCACGATATCCGCTTTTTTGACAAGCTCCTTGAAGATCTCCTTGCCCTCAGGGGCCTTCAGGTTCAGGGTGATTCCCTTTTTGTTGCGGTTGATGTTGGCAAAATAGACGCTTTCCCGCTCACCATTCAGATTTTTGGCACGGAAGGGGGGATAGCTGCGGGTGTCGTCACCGCCTTTGGGAACCTCGATCTTGATGACGTTTGCGCCCATGTCAGCCAGCATCATGGTGCAGAAGGGGCCGGCAAGCACACGGGTCAGGTCGAGAACCGTCAGGTTCTCCAATGCCATATGTTCACTCATGTTACAGCTCTCCATCCTCAACGTGGATCTTCATGCGCATCACGGCACTGCCCATGGATTTGCCCAGGCTGTCCAGACGCAGGCTCATGGTGGCACCGCCGCCCAGAGCGTGCTTCATAACAAAGTTGAAGCCGTTCAGGCTGGGCACGTCGTAGCGGGTGATCTCGCCCTTGACCATGTCGCCAAAGTAGGCTTTGAGTTTTTCGGGGGTCACCTCGCGCTCAATGATCTTATAGTATTCCGGTTTGCGTGCATACACACAGACATTGCTGGTATCACCCTTGTCGCCGGAGCGGCCGTGAGCAATATCGTTCAGATAGATCTCTGCCATCTTACTTCACCTCCAGAATGTGACTTTCGACCTGTACGGCATCGCGGGGCACGGTGGTGGGCCACAGTGCCATCACTTCCTGCACACGGGCGCGGCCGCCGAAGAAGGAGGCACCCGGAGGGCCGTTCAGCTGCAGGGGGCTGATCTCGGGAATGATCTTGGCGCACTCGCTCTTGTCCTCGCTGAACACAGCAATGCGCAGCACGCACTCGTTCAGGTTCTTCAGTGCCTCTTCGCTCATATCGGCCACGCCCAGATGCAGGCTGTTCAGGCCGATGTAGCTGATGTGGATGTCATCGGCCTTCATGCCGCGGCGCTGCATCTTCTTCATGATGACCTCGGCGCAGTACTGAGCCTTTTCGTAGGCATCAGGCCATGCAAAGCTCAGCATGGAAACAGTCTTCCAGCCCTTGTGGTAACCTACGCAGAGCTTGAGCGTGTCGGGGCGGGGCTTGCCCTTAACACCGCCGATGCGGACACGGTTGTCACCAACCTGGGTGATGGTAGCATGGCTGATATCCACGTTGACATCCGGGGTCAGGTAGTTGGCGGGATCGTGGACCTCGTACAGGAACTGCTCCTTGCAGCTCTGTTCGCAGATGATGCCGCCGCAGTCGGGAGCCTTGGTGATCTCAAAGGTATCATCGGTCAGCTCTGCGATGGGGAAGCCCAGCTCGTCCATGCGGGGGACATTGCGCCAGTCGTACATATAGTTGCCGCCGGCGCCCTGACCGCCGCACTCCAGCAGATGGCCTGCCATGATGCCGCGGGCCAGATTGTCCCAATCGTCAGCAGCCCAGCCAAACTCGTACTTCAGCGGAGCCAGGAACAGGGCGCTGTCAGCCGCACGACCGGTGATGACCACATCGGCACCCTCTGCCAGGCATCCCTCAATGCCCTCATGGCCGATGTAGACATTGCAGTTGTAGATCTTGTCCAGAATATCGTTGAAATTGCCGTCGTAGTCGAAGTTGGGGAAGGTCCAGCCATCCTTCAGCAGCTGCGGGATCTTATCCTTGATGTTATCTCCGGTCACATAACCGATTTTATAACCGCTCATGCTGTTGCCTTCTGCCCACTGGCGGATGCCGTCCACGCAGCCATTGATGTTCATGCCGCCTGCGTTGGTGCAGATCTTGATGTGCTTGTCCCAGGCTTCCTTGCCGGCCTCCTTCAGGATGCGGGTGGTGAAGTCGGGCGCAAAGCCCTTGGTGGGGTCCTTGAGCTGCTGCTTTGCCATGATGGAAAGGGTCAGCTCTGCCAGATAATCGCAGCCCATATACTGGATATCGGCATTGCGGATCATGTGGATGGCCGCGTCCGGGCTGTCGCCCCAGAAGCCCTGGCCACCGCCGATTGCAACTTTCTTCATTCGATAGCCTCCTTATAGATGAAAGGTGATATCAACGCCAAACATCGGTACAACGTTTGACTCAATCGTCGTACTGAGTGTAGTACAACGATTTACTAATGTCAAGAAAAAAACGAAGTTTGGAGGAAAAGAAATGCAACTTTGTTGAAACGGCTAAAAAGAAAAAAGAAAAATATACAGAGTGCACAAAAACAACTGGTTTGAGATTGGAGAGACTTTTTTGGCTTGTCAAGATACAGGGAAACGGGTACAATAAACTTGATATCATAAGAAGGTGGGGGAAGAGCATGGTTACGATCAAGCAGATTGCGCAGGAGGTCGGGATCTCGTCCAGTACGGTCAGCATTGTTTTGGGCGGCAAGGCGGCAGAGCGGAAGATCAGCACGGCCACGCAGAAAAAAATTTTTGCGGCGGCGGCACGGCTTGGCTACCAGCCCAATATGGCTGCCCGGAGTCTGCGGGGCGGCAGCGGTGCCAATGAGCTGGTGGTCGCCATGTTCTGGGCACAGGATTTCCGGGCCAGTATGATGTTCCGCTTCTGGGATGGTCTGCGGGCCGAGATCGAAAAAACGGCACGTCCGGTGCGGCTGGTCATCTACCCGTATGTCAACGACCACCTGAAGGAAAGCGAGGCACTGACCAGTGGCGCAAACTGCCATGCGGCCATCATCTGCAATGCGTCCTATGCGGATCTGCAGTTTTTGGAGGACACGCAGCTGCCAATCCCGGTGGTGCTGTACAACCGTGTTTGCAATGGGTATTGCAGCGTCAATGTGGATGATTTGAAGATGGGGGCTCTGGCGGCGCGGGCTTTTGCCGATCAGGGATGCAGGACTGCGGCAGTTCTGACGAGCAGCCCGGTCTTTGAGGGGATGGAAAACCGGATGCATGGGTTCCGGCTGGAAGGGGAGCAACACGGGTTGACGATCCTGGCCAACCGGTATTGTGAAAACAGCATACGAGGCGGTTACGAGGCGGTTTCGCATCGGCTGCGGCATGAGTGGAAGCAACAGCTGCCGGACGCAGTGTTCTGCGGTTCCTCGGCCATTGCGCACGGTGCGCTGCGGGCTTTTTGTGAGGCCGGATATATCGGCGAAAAGCTGCCCCGGCTGATTGCTGTAGGCAACGGCCCGGAGGAATCCGATGCGTTTTCGATCCCGAGCCTGAGCGTGGTCTATCTGCCCATGGAGGATATGGCGCGGGAGTGCATCCAGCTGGTGCTGGGGCAGTTGGACGGCCGGATTGCCACGGCGGAAAGTCGGCTGCTGCCGATCGAGTATGTTCCCAGGGAGAGCTGCGGGCCGCTGACAGAATACGCTGCACAATAAAAAAGCCCCGCACCGGCACGCAAAACGTGCGCAGTGTGGGGAAGAAAGAGCAGTCAGCCTTCGGCGCTGATACAGTACATGGAAAAGGTGCTGGAAAATAACAGGGTGTCGGTTTCGTCTGTGATTTCCACAGCCACCACACAGATGTGCCGGCGGCGGCTGACCGTCCGGCCGCGGGCTGTCAGGTGACCGGCTTTGACGTTGTGGATGAAATTGACCGAAGCATTCTGGGTGACATACTGCCGCCCGTCAGAACGGGCAGTCAGCCCGGCACAGCAGTCGGCCATGGTAAAAAATGCGCCGCCGTGCACATAACCGTAGATGTTGGTGGTGTCCCGCCGGATGTTCAGCGACATGACGGCGCTGTCCGACGTTACCGATACGATCTCGATGTGATTGTACTGCATGAATGGATTTTCAAGCATTTGTTCAATGTTCTGTTCCTGCATAAGGAGCCTCTTCTTTTTGATTGTAGTACAACGTTGTACGAAATGATTTGGACGGCTTTTATTATAATCGTATTTTCCGCAGGATGCAAGCAGCAGGAGGTTTGAAAATAAATGGAACGGCCATCATTACGCAGGCAGCTTGTAATGATCTTTTTGGGGATCGCCATTCCCATTGGTATTCTGCTGGGGCTGCTGCTCTTTTTTTCAGGGCTTTATAGCCGCAACCGGCTGGCAGCTGCGGCATCCGGCGGCCTTGATATGTTTACCACAAATTTTGAGAATCAGCTGGATTCGGTGGAAAACTACCTGCTCAATCTGTCGCTGAACGATGCGACCTTTCGCAGCCTGAGCGAACAGACCGACCGCACCCGCGCCTACCTGGATGCTTATGAGATCGCACAGGGGTTCCCGGCGGTATTGGCTGCCAATGATACTCTGATGGGTGTGGTGCTGCGCAGCGGCTCAGGCAACCTGTACGTGGGGCGCTACGGTGCAGCTGCCCAGCAGCTCAAGCAAAAACTGAATCTGGAAGCGTATCTCGGCCAGCCGGGCCAGACCAATAAAATGATGACAAAGGGATGGTATCTGCGCACTATCGGCCAGCGGCTTTATCTGCTGCGCAGTGTTTTCTACCAGAAAGCCAGCCTGACCGCTGCGGTGGATCTGCAGCTGGTGTTTGAAGAACTGGTGGAGGACTATGGGCTGGACGGCCGGGTCATTGTGATGAACGACAGCGGTAATGTGCTGGTGGGGGATGCCAACCTTCTGCCCACAAAGATGGAATGGAACAGCGCAGGGTATTGCCTGACAAAGGTGGGCAGGGACAGCCGACTGGTGGTGCGCAAACAGGTCAAAGCGCTGACGGTATTGTATCTGGTCCCCTACCAGCATTTCGGGGTGGACTTTGCGCCGTATCAGATCTTGCTGGTGATGGGCGCTGTTTTTGTTCTGCTGGCGATCCCGTTCCTCTTGTTCTATATGAAGCACGAGATCTTTGCCCCTATGACGGCGTTGGTGAGCACCATGGACAGGATCGGCCGTGGTGAACTTTCGGTGCGCTCCAGTGTGGATTATCGCAACGCTGAGTTTACGCAGGTGAACGAGACCTTCAACCGGATGATCGACCAGATCACCCAGCTGAAGATCGACGGTTACGAAAAGGAGCTGGAAGCCCGCCGCAACGAGATGACTGCCCTTAAGCTGCAGATCCGGCCCCACTTTGTGCTCAACTGCCTGAAAAGTGTCTATGCCATGGTGCAGACCGGCAGCCGCGAGGATGCCCAGCAGCTGATCCTGCTGCTGAGCCGGTATCTGCGCTATATCCTCTCTTTTACGGCGACCACAACGCCTCTGCACACTGAGATCGAGCAGTGCTGCAATTACGCGGAGCTTTCCAGCGTGGGGCAGAACGATCCCGTGGAGGTAGTATGCGAGATCGACCCGGAACTCAGCGAATTGCTCTTGCCGCCGGTCTCGCTGCTGACGCTGGTGGAGAACAGCGTTAAGCACGGCAAGATGATCGGAAAAACGCTGAAGATCACGATCACTGCAAAGCTCCTCGAAACGGAAGAGGGCTGCATGGCTGATCTTTCGGTGGCGGACAATGGCACAGGCTTTACGGCAGGGGATCTGAAGCAGCTGAACAGTGCAGCCCCGCAGGAGGAGAATGGACAGCACGTCGGGCTGTTCAATGTGGTACGGCGGCTGCAGCTGCTCTATGGGGAGCAGGCAGCCATCGCCTTTACCAATAACCGCCGGGGCGGCGGTGCCAGGGTGGAGCTGTTCCTGCCGATAGATCCCGTCTTACAGAAGAAGGAAGGAGAAACAGCATGAAACTGCTGATCGTAGATGATCAGAGCACCGTGGTGCAGGGGCTTTTGCACTGCACCAACTGGGCAGCAATGGGATTTACTGTGGTGGATACGGCTCTGAACGCTGTGGATGCCAAGGCCAGCCTGCTGCGGCAGGAGGCCGAGGTCATGCTCTGCGATATTGAAATGCCCATGGAAAGCGGGCTGGATCTGTTGGACTGGCTCCGGCAGCGAGGGATGACCACCCGCTGCATCTTCCTGACAGCCCATGCTGAGTTCCGATATGCACAGGAGGCACTGCGGCTGGGCGGTTTTGACTATATCATGCAGCCCGCCCCTTACGAGCAGGTGGCGGATGCAGTGAGCCGTGCGCTGGAAAATGTAAAGGAGGAACGGGCGGCGCTGGAGCTGCAGAGCAGAGGTGCTGTTTTTGACGACCAGAAAAAGGAGATCGTGGAGACTATGCTGCGGGGCTTTCTGTTGGGCAACGCCCCGGGAAGCAGCCTGACCGCGTTTGAAGAACTGAGCCTTGTACCCCGGCGGGAGCGGGAATGCTGGGTTGCCCTGATGCAGCCGCTGCGCTGGAAGCAAGGCGAGGAGCCGTGGGAGCTGAGCCTGCTGAGCACGGCAGTGGGGAATATGAGCAGCGAGGTGTTCACGCCGCTGCAGGTGCTCAGTGTAACGGTGGCGATCCCTGCGGAGCAGTGTCTCGTTCTGGTGCTGCAAAGCCGGGTGGGGGAGCCGCTGGAGGCAGACTATATCACCCGGCAGCTGAATTATCTGCAAAGTGCGTGCGCGCAGTATATCCACTGTGAAGCGGCCTTTTATCCGGAGGGGCCGCAGCCCTTTGAACAGGCATTGGAGATCTATCAGAAGCTGCTGCAGCAACGAAGCGAGAATGTGGCCCTGAAAGGCGGTGTTCTGCTGGGCCGCCCAGCGGAAAAAGCGCCGGAAGTGTTCCGTATTCCGCAGATCGGTGCATGGCAGAAGCTGCTGCAGGCGGGATGTGCGCAGGCAATGGAGCAGGAAGCCTGCCAGCTGCTGGATAAGCTGACGGCCAACAATCAGCTGAACAGCCAGACCTTGCGGTATTTTTATCAGGATTTTATGCAGATGCTCTTCTCCTTGCCGGAAAAGAAACGGCAGGACGATATGTTCCGGGAGCCGGAAGCGTTGGAACTTTACCGCAACGGCATGAAGACTGTGCCGGATATGAAGGCGTTGGTCCATTATGTGGCCTCGGTCTGGGACAGCGAAACAGAAGAAAATAGTCGGAGTACCGTGGAGATCATTATGGCTTACATTGCCGAGCATCTGGAAAATGAGCTGCGCCGGGAAGAACTGGCCGAGGCTGTCCACCTGAATCCGGATTACATGGCCCGGCTTTTTAAGAAAGAGACCGACATGAACCTGAAGGATTATATCATTCAGCAGAAAATGCAGGAGGCCCAAAGCCTGCTCTGCACCACCAATCTGCCCATCAGCCTGATCGCGGCCAAGGTCGGGTATACGAATTTCGGGCATTTCTCCACTTCTTATAAGAAGTTCTATCACAAGACCCCACAGGAGGAGCGCAGCGCAGCATTATGAGAGAAACAAGGATGGCTCGCAGGACATTTTTACAGCTGACCGGTGCTGCAGCCGGAGCAGCTCTGCTTGCTGGCTGCGGGGAGCGGGCGGAATCGGCGGCAGAAAGTGGAACAGAGCCCATGGTTACAGTGCTGATGCCGGGCCAATCGGATGAAACTGCCTGTGTCCGCGTTTCGGCAGCGCTGAGCGAAGTCACAAAGCAGAAGCTGGGCTTCAGCGTTTCCATCGAGCAGGTGGCACCCACCAATTACTCGGCAGAGCTGTGGAAACGGATGGTCTGCCAGACCATGCCGGATCTGTTTTTCCTCACAGAGGATCAGCCGCTGGATGTTTACCTGAATCAGAACTGCATCCTGCCCCTGAGTGCGCTTCTGGAAGAATATCCCGGGCTGAAAGCTCTGTTCTCAGAGCAGCAGTGGGCGAGTAGAACCTATTACCGCCGTATCTATGCGGTCCCGGCACGGGCAGTCTCGATGTATCAGATCGGCTTTCTGGCCCGGGCCGACTGGATGCGGGAGCTGGGTGCCAGGCCGGAGAAGATCACGGATCTGGATGCCCTGCACGACCTGCTGATGCAGGTCAGGCAGCGTCGGCCCAATGCAGAGGGGGTCCTGCCGGATAATGGACAGGTTTTTCCTTTTCCGGAACTGGATCCTCTGGGAGATACCTTTGGTATCCTGACCGAAGAAAGCGGCACCACCGTTGTCAACTGGTATGCCGCGGATGCTTACAGCAGGCTTTGCAGAACGATGCATCAGTGGTATCAGGAAGGATTGATCCTGCGGAATGCCAGCCTGCGGGATGAACCGGCCACCGATCGGATGCGGCTGGGCAACAGCTTTGGCTTTTTTGCACGGCTCAACCGGGATTCATTGGACTGCTGCACCCGGGCCTGTGGCACAGAGCTGACTGCCATCCCGCTGGGGCCGACCATTCAGAACGGCTCCATCCCGGTGGAGAGCTGGTGTCTGCCGGTGACCAACAGCCACCGCAGGGAGGCACTGGCTCTTCTTGAACTGTTGTACACGGATGCATCCTGTTATGATCTCTTTGCGAACGGAGATGGGAAAGAGGAACAGCTCCATCCGTGGCAGAATCTGTATCTCAACGCCAGCGGACTGATGCCGGAAACAGACGAGCAACCGCAGTGGGTCTCTCCGGCCTATGGGTTCAGCTTCAACAACAGTGCAGTTGCCGCAAAGCTGGATGCCTGCAGGGCACTGAAGAACAGCTATCACAATGGGCTGATATGCGGCTATCTGGATTCGGAGGAGGCGCTCCCGGAGTTTTTGGAAAAACTGGAACAGGCCGGAATACAGGAGATCCTTCAGGCAAAACAAAGCGCATTGGATAACTGGCTGAATGCATCGCATTGAAACAGGCAGGGCTGGGAGACCGGCCCTGTTTTCATTTTTTGGACAGAAGAAACCTCTGAAAATGAAAAACAGAGGTCGGAAACTTGAAAAAATGCTGCAGCTCTCGGAACAGGAACACGGAAAATGAAAAATTAGTTTCGGTTTTTTGGTAGCTGGAAAAGCTCCCGGTGCGTTAAACTAAATACAACAAAAGCACGGCAGACACAGAACCGTGCAGATGAACGCAAGAATAAGAAGGACAAGAAGGAGAAACCACTATGAAACGTATCTCTCGTCGGAACTTCCTCAAGGCTATGGGCATTTCTGCAACGGCCCTGACACTGGCTGCGTGCGGCGGCTCTTCCAGTTCCACCGCAGCCGGCACGGCTGGCTCCACTGCTGCCAGTGCAGGAGCAACCGGTGAGCCCAAGGCAGGCGGTACCCTGCGCCTGTGCTATTCCAGCCCCATTGCCACTCCCGGTTACACCCCCCGTGCTACCGGCAACGCGGCCATTTACTACCTGACGCTTTCTTATGAAAGCCTGACCAGCTATGATGCCGAGGGCAATATGATCCCCAATCTGGCAACGGAGTGGGATGTGAACACCGATGAACTGAGCATTACCTGGACTCTGCGGGAGGGCGTCAATTTCGCCGACGGTGAGCCTTTCAATGCAGAGGCCGTCAAGCGCAACATTGAGGAGTATCAGGCCAACAACCGCACCGAGACCGCAAACATCGCTTCCTGTGAGGTCATTGATGACACCCACATCAAGATGATGATGGCAGAGCCCAACTCCTCCACGCTGGAATCTGTGGGCTTCTTCGTCTACTACATGAGCCCCAAGGCACTGGAAAACCCCAGCAGCCTGGATGCCGCCACCTGCGGCACCGGCCCCTTCCAGCTGAGCGAGTTCGAGAACAACGCCTACGCCATCTACACCAAGAACGAGAATTACTGGAAGGAGGGCCTGCCCTATCTGGATTCCGTGGAGGTGACCCTTGTCACTGAGTCCAGCACCGCAAACACTGCTTTCCAGGCCAACGAGTACGATATGTACTGGGTAGGTCTGGCCAATCCCACCATCCTGCAGCAGTTGGACGGTGCAGGCATCTACGTCAAGGAAGATAACCAGAACGGCATGGGTGTCGAGAGTCTGGGTCTGATCCCCAACAGTGCCATTGACGGCCCCTGGGCCGATGCCCGTGTCCGCCGCGCCCTGTGCTACGCCATCGATGTGGATGCCATCAACGCAGCATTCCTGATGGGCATGGCACAGATGACCGACCAGTGGGCAGTTCCCGGTTCCGTCACCTACAACGACAGCCTGAATCATTTTACCTATGATCCGGAGAAGGCAAAGTCCCTGCTGGCAGAGGCTGGTTATGCCGATGGTTTTACCACCAACATTGTCACCATCAGCGGTATGTCCGATATGCTGACGGCCATTGCCAACATGCTGGACGAGGTGGGCATCCACTGCAACATCCAGCAGGTGGACGGCGCAACCAACAACCAGTACATGAAGGATGGCACCTGGGAGGGCCTGATGCTCCACTTTGCAACCATCGCTCCCGATCTGGGCCTGTACATGGGTCGTCATCTGGACAAGAACGGCGCTTACTACGCCAAGGGCATCCAGCATCCCGACAAGGAAATGGAGCTGCTGGAGGAGATCCGCCGCTGCATGGATCCCGATGAGAAGCACAAGCTGGAAAAGGAGCTGCAGGCAGCGATCTACGATGCCGAGGATGGCTCCTGCCTGTTTGGCCGCGTGCTGTACGTGAATAAGTCCTCCATGTACAAGTACGATTACGTCATCGATGATCACGCAACTGAAGCCTTCACGGCTTGCTGGGATCTGTCCGCCTGCTGGCTGAACAAGTAAGCAACCTTAGTGTATCACGACCGGAATACATTTCTCCTTATTTCGGCAGATTCCGGCGCGGGCAACTGCGCCGGAATTTGTTTTAGAAGGAGAAAGGTTCCGCAGGAAATGGAGCGAACTATGAAATCGAACAACCTTGCCAAAATGATCGGCAAGCGTGTGGTGCAATCCTGCATCACCATCCTGCTTGTCACTCTGTTCGTCTTTGCCCTCATCCAGATGGTTCCGGGCGACCCCGTAGCCAACTATCTGGGAGCAACCGCCACCGAAGAGCAGATCGCCTATTACCGCCACCTTTATGGTTTCGATCGTCCGGTCATCGTCCAGTATCTCAGCTGGATCGGCGGTCTGTTCCGGGGCACCATGGGCCAGTCCATCAGCTATCAGTCTGAGATCGCTGACATCATCCTGCCCCGTCTGGGCACCACCCTGACCATGGTGATCCCCGCCTTTATCATTGGTACGATCACCGGTATCCTGTTCGGCATTATTGCTGCCAAGAACCGCGGCAAGGCCATTGACAGTGTGATCTCCTTCTTTGCGAACATCGGCGTTTCGATGCCCATGTTCTGGCTGGGCATGATGGGAATGCTGGTGTTTGCCCTCAAACTGCGGGTCCTGCCCAGTTCCGGCTATGTGCCCATCACCCGTGATTTTGGCGGCTGGCTCAGCCATATGATCATGCCCATCATTGTGCTGAGTCTGGGTGTCAACGCTGGTTTTGTCCGTCTGACCCGCTCCTCCATGCTGGAAGTCATGCGGCAGGATTATGTGACCACTGCCCGTGCCAAGGGCGTTTCCAAGAAGGATGTTACCTTCAGGCACCAGCTGCGCAACTCCATGATCCCCATCGTCACCACCATGGGTATGCGCCTGGGCTCCATGGTGGGCTCCACCGTCCTGATCGAGAGCCTGTTCGTCATCCCCGGCCTTGGCAGCATGATGATGAACGGCATCAGCAACCGTGACTTCATGCTGGTGGCGAACGGCGTGCTCATCATTTCCATCTTTGTTGCCATCTGCAACCTCGTAGTCGATATCCTGTACGGCATCATCGATCCCCGCACCCGCTAAAAGGAGGAATGAACTGTGGAAAACAAGACAAAAAAGAAGGGTCTGCTGGAGCGTATCACGTCCTCCCGCGTGTTCCGGGTCATGTTCAGCCGCAAGATCATCGTGGTCTGCGCGATTTTGCTTCTCATCATGGTGCTTATCGCCATCTTCGCACCGGTGATTGCTCCCTATAATCCCAACAAGGATGATCTTTACAATGTTCTGAAGGGCTGCTCTGCCGAGCACTGGCTGGGCACCGACTCCAATGGCCGTGATGTTCTGAGCCGCATCATCTATGGTGCCCGCATCTCCTTTACGGTCGGTATCGTGGCCGTGGTCATTTCCAGCGTTATCGGCATGGCACTGGGCCTGATCGCCGGCATGGCAGGCGGTGTGGTGGATGCCTTCATCATGCGTGTCATGGATGCTATGATGGCTGTGCCCATGCTGATTCTGGCTATGTTTCTGGGCGCGATCCTGGGTCAGGGCCTGGGCAATGTCTGCCTGGCCATCGGCATCTCGATGGTGCCCGGCTACGCCCGTATCACCCGCGGTCAGGTGCTGAGCGTCCGCAATGCCGATTATGTCACCGCCGGTACCCTGTGCGGTGCATCCCGGATCCGCAACACGCTGGTGCATGTGTTCCCCAACTGCCTGTCCGTCAACATCGTCAGCATGACCGCCAGCCTGGGCGGTGCCATTCTGGCCGAAGCGAACCTGAGCTTCCTGGGCATGGGCATCACGCCCCCGACTCCCAGCTGGGGCGCAATGGTCAGCGGCGGCTATAAGTACCTGTCCACCCAGCCCATCATTGCCATTGCTCCCGGCATTGCGATCATCATTGTGGTGCTCTGCTTCAATATGTGCGGCGACGCTCTGCGCGATGCCCTCGATCCGAAGCTGCGCGGCACATTGGGCAGCGGCAAAAAGACCAAGCGCGCAAAGCGCACCAAGAATGTGAAAGAGGTGGCCTGAAATGAGCGACAAGCTGCTGGAAGTCAAAAACCTGAGCGTTGAATATGATACCGAAATTTCCACCGTCTACGCCGTCAATGGTCTGGACCTGGATCTGAACTACGGCGAGACACTGGGGCTGGTGGGTGAGACCGGTGCCGGTAAGACCACCACAGCCCTGAGCGTCATCCAGCTTCTGCCCGAGGGTATCGGTTTTGTGACCGACGGCTCCATCAAGCTGGACGGTGTGGATATGCTGAATGCTCCCGAGGAAAAGATCCGTGCCATGCGCGGCAGTGTAGTATCTATGATCTTCCAGGATCCCATGTCTGCCCTGAACCCGGTGATGACCGTGGGAGCCCAGATCATGGAGGTGCTGAAGATCCATCATCCGGAGCAGAGCACTGCTCAACTGGAAGCCCGTGTGGACGAGATGATGGAGTTGGTGGGCATCCCTGCAAAGCGCAAGGTGGAGTACCCCCATCAGTTTTCCGGCGGCATGAAGCAGCGCATCGTCATTGCCATTGCGCTGGCCTGCGAGCCGAAGCTGATCCTTGCCGACGAACCCACCACCGCACTGGATGTGACCATTCAGGCCCAGATGCTGGGCCTGATCAATGAGCTGCAGAAGCGGCTGAACACCGCCATGATCCTCATCACCCACGATTTGGGTGTTGTGGCCCAGACCTGCGAGAAGGTCATGGTCATGTACGCTGGCGAGGCCATCGAGTACGGCACAGCAGAGGATATCTTTGAGACCACCCAGCGCCACCCTTACACCCAGGGGCTGTTCAACGCCATTCCCAAGCTGGATGAAAACACCAAGCGTCTGGAGGCCATTGAGGGGATGATGGCTGACCCCACCCAGAAGATCGAGGGCTGCCGCTTTGCTGACCGCTGCAAATATGCCACTGCAGCCTGCAAAAAGGCCCAGAAGATGCGGGAGGTCACACCGGGCCACTTCATCCGCTGCTGCCGGTTTGATCCGCCGCAGTCCAACACCTGAGCTGGGAGGAAATGACAATGGAAGAAAAGGTTTTGATCGAGGCAAAGAACCTCAAAAAATACTTCAAAGTCGGCGCAAACAGCCAGCTCCATGCGGTGGACGGCGTGAACTTCAAGATCAAGCGCGGCACCACACTGGGCGTGGTGGGCGAGTCCGGCTGCGGCAAGTCCACGCTGGGCCGCCTGCTGCTGCGGCTCTATGATGTTACCGATGGTCAGATTATCTACGACGGCACCGACATCACCAAACTGAATGCCAAGGAACTCAAGCCCATCCGTGCCCGGATGCAGATGATTTTCCAGGATCCGTCCGGTTCGCTGGATCCCCGCAAGAGCGTGAAGGAACTGATCGGAGAACCGCTGAAGATCTATAAAGCCTGCAAAAACCGTGACGAATACGATGCCCGCATCGCCGAGATCATGGAGACCGTTGGTCTGGATGAGCGTTATGCAGAGAGTTTCAGCCACGAGCTGGACGGTGGCCGCCGCCAGCGCATCGGCATCGGCCGCGCATTGGCCATGGACCCGGAGTTCATCATCTGCGACGAGCCGGTCTCTGCACTGGACGTTTCCATTCAGGCACAGATCCTGAATCTGCTGATGGATCTGCAGGATGAGAAAAAGCTGACCTATGTCTTTATCACCCACGATCTGAGCGTGGTCAAGCACATCAGCCACGAGATCATGGTCATGTATCTGGGCCAGTGTGTGGAATATGCCAAGACCGAGGATCTGTTCAAGAATCCGCTCCACCCCTATACCAAGGGTCTGCTGGATGCTGTGCCCATCCCCAGCCTGAAGGCCAAAAAGCTTTCCACCGAGGTCATGCGCGGCGAACTGACAAGCCCTGTGGACCCGGCTCCCGGCTGCCGTTTTGCGGCCCGCTGCCCCTATGCAACAGATGCCTGCCGCGGCAGGGATATTCCTTTGAAAGAAGTGGAACCCGGTCACTTTGTCAGCTGCACACGTTTTTGAGAACACGGAAAGGCGGGAAAATCGATGACAGAGGAAGAAAAAAAGGCCGTTGCCGAGCAGAAGCAGCGTGAGATGGAAGAGATGATGCGGCAGGCGCAGGAGAGCTACCGGCAGGAATATGCCAGTATGCCCTACGACGGCCCGGTCTATGGCTGCCGCCGGGAGGAGCTGATGCTGCCCATGCAGGACGGAGTGAGGCTCTATACCGAGATCTTCAAACCGGAGGGGCTAGCACAGTTCCCTGTGCTGATCCAGCGCAGCTGCTATCCCAATCAGCAGCCGCTATATGAGATCAACGGTGCAGAACTGACCCGCCGGGGCTACGGCTATGTGGTCCAGACCTGCCGCGGCACGGGCAAGAGCGAGGGACATTGGGAACCCAACGTCAATGAGCGCCCGGATGGCCGCGATACCCTGCAGTGGCTCAACGATCAGCCCTGGGCAGAGAGCATCGGCTATTTCGGAGCCAGTTATCTGGCCCTGACCGGCTGGGCCATTGCAGACATCGTTCCGCCCAAGGTCAAGGGAATGATGCTGACGGTCTATGGCACCGACCGTTTCAAATCGGCTTATGAAAAGGGGCTGTTCCGCCACGATGTGCTGACTGGCTGGGCAATGCAGAATGCAGGCCATCCGGTCACAGCGGACTATCTGGAAAGCTGCCGCTTCCGTCCCCACGACAAGGTGGATGAAGCGCTGTGGGGTGGAAAGTTGGACTGGTATCAGGACTGGATCCACGCCACCCGCCGCACAGATGCCTACTGGCAGCAGGGCTGGTGGAAGCTGTTAGCCGATGTGCCCGGAAATACCAAGGTTCCGGTGTATATCATCGATGCATGGTACGATCACCATTTTGGCAGTGCAATCAACACTTATGCCTCTCTGGCCCCTGAGACCAAAGAGCACAGCTGGCTGGATATCGGCTGCTGGAATCATATGTCCCAGCTCTGCATTGCATGGGGCGAACAGCACAATCTGGAAAACGGCGATATCCACCGGATGCTGGAATGGTTCGACCTGCTGCTGAAGCAGAAAAAACAGCCGGAAAAGCGGGTGCGCACCTATGTGATGCGGGAGGACCGCTGGAAAACGCTGGAGGCATGGCCCGCCCCCGTGAGCCGGACTGAAAAGCTTTATCTGGGTGAAACAACTCTGAATGCCGAGCCGGCAGAAGGGGAGCTCACCTTTGTGTATGACCCGGAGACCCCCGTGCCCAGCCATGGCGCAGAAAGCGTTCTGACCACCATTGCCGAGGCAGGCAGCCTGCTGCAGCCGGAGCCGGACTATCGACCCGATGTGGTCAGCTTCGTCAGCGCTCCGCTGGAAAAAGCACTGCCCATTTGTGGGCAAATCAAGGTGCACCTGAATGTCTCGACCGATGTGGATGATACTGCCTTCACTGCCAAGCTGATGGAAGTGTTCCCGGATGGCAGGGCCTATAACATCCGGGGCGGCATCACCACCATTGCTGCCGACCTGCCGGAGGGTCAGACCTATACTCCCGGTCAGACAGCAAAGGTCTGTGTGGAGATGTGGGATATGAACTGGACGGTACAGCCCGGCAGCTGCCTGCGGCTGGATGTCTCTTCTTCCGACTTCCCGCAGTACGCCGTTCACAGCAATTACGCAGGAGTCTGGTCTGAACAGGGAAAGACCCGCATCGCTCACCAGGAGATCTTGCTGGGGGAGGGCAGCTTTGTAGAACTGCCCCTGCACGAGAACTGAGAGAAAGGAACCAAGACCATGACGGAACAGGAACGAAATGTCCTTCTGAACGAACTGCGGCAGCAGGAGAGCCAGCGGGAAAAGCAGATCAAGCGGGAGCGGTTCCGCCGCCTGAATCCTTATGCAAAGAAAGGAGCGGTGGTGTTTGCCGGTTCCAGCCTGATGGAACAGTTTCCGCTGTATGAGTTTTTGCAGGACGATGATCTGCACTGTACCCTGTACAACCGGGGCATCGGCGGCTTTACCACCACCGAACTGCTGGAGACTATGGACGAGTGCATCCTTGAGCTACAGCCTGCGCACCTGTTCCTGAACATCGGCACCAATGACCTGAACGGCCCGGACTACGACCGCGCCGCCATGCTGGGCCGGTATGAGGAGATCGTGCAGCAGATCCGGAAAAAACTGCCCGAAACAAAGCTCTACCTGCTGGCCTATTATCCGGTAAACCCCACCGTGGCCGAAGACCCGGGCCTGATCGAATGCTTCCGCTGGCGCACCAATGAGCGTATCCGGGAGGCAAGCGAGGGCGTGCAGGCATTGGCCCGGAAATACGGAGCGGAATTCCTCGACCTGAACAAGGACCTGTACGATGTTGCCGGAAATCTGAAAGCGGAGTACACCATTGAGGGAATGCACCTGTATGCCAACGGCTACCGCCCTGTGATGGATGCTCTGCTGCCGTTGCTGCGCAAAATCGGAGAAGAACAGGGAGGAAAGCAATGACCGGAGTCTTTGGTGTTGTTCTGGGTCAGATCCTTCTGATGTTCCTCTATCTCATCATAGGTTATGTGCTTTATCGTACCGGACTGATCACCCAGGAGGGCAGCAAGGCACTGGCTCACCTGCTGTTATATTGCGTGCTGCCCTGTGTTGTGCTAAAATCATTTTGTATTGAGTATTCGGCAAAGGGAGCTGTGGAATTGGCTGTCAGCATTGCGGCAGGTGCCGGGGTGCTGCTGCTCTCCATGGCGGTGTCGTGGCTCTTTTTCCGCAAAGACCCCATGGCGCAGATCGGTGTGGCTTTTTCCAATGCCGGGTTCATGGGACTTCCGCTGGTCACAGCAGTGCTGGGTGGAGAAGCTGTGTTCTACGCAGCAGGCTTTGTGGCCCTGCTGAATGCTTTGCAGTGGACCTACGGCCAGACAAAGCTTTCCGGGGACAAAAAGTACATCCAACTGGGGGCAGTGCTCAAAAATCCGCTGGTACTCTCCCTGTTGGGCGGTGTGATAGTCTACTTCTGCCGCATCCCGGTGCCGCAGTTCCTTCGCACCCCCATGGGGGCCATTGCGGGCATGAATGCTCCGCTTGCCATGATCGTGCTGGGTGTCTATCTGGCCAGAACCGACCTCAAAGCCATCTTTACCCGCCCCCGGCTCTACGCCCTTTCGGCAGTACGGCTGGTGGTGATCCCACTGCTGACGATCGCCTGTCTGATGATTCTTCCTGCCGGATGGCGGCAGATCGGCACGGTGCTCATCATTGTGAATGCGGCCCCCATCGGCAGCAACATCGCAGTATATGCCCAGCGTCTGGGGCTGGATTCTTCCTACGCTGTGCAGATGGTCTGCCTGAGCACCCTGCTGTCGCTGATCACGCTGCCAGTGATGCTCAGTGTGGCAGCGTTGTTCGGATTTGTCTGAAAAAGAAAGAAGGAAAAGGATGAAACAGTATCTTTTGATCGACATCGGCGGAACCTTCATCAAATACAGCCTGGCCGATGAACATGCAAAGAAAATCTCCGGCGGTAAGGTTCCGACACCGCTGACGAATATGGATGACCTTCTGGCGGTCATCGAGGGCTTCGCCGCTCCCCTTCAGGGACAGTTCGTGGGCTGCGCCATCTCTATGCCGGGCCGCATCGAAACCAGAAGCGGCATCGCCCATACCGGTGGAATGCTCAGCTCCTTTATGTGGGAGCAGCCCTTTGCTGCGCAGGTGGAGGCGCGGCTGGGCGTGCCGGTGACCATAGCCAACGATGGCAAGTGTGCCGCAGCAGCGGAGGGTTGGACCGGTGCGCTGGCCGGTGTGGAGAATGGCCTTGTGCTGGTGCTGGGCACCGGCATCGGCGGCGGCATCATCCTGAATGGGAAGGTGCTGATGGGCGCTCACGCCGCAGCAGGGGAAGTCAGCTGCCTTGTTTCCGATATGGCAGCCATGGAGACAGAAACCTTTGAGCTGGACAAGGTGGAAACTTTCTCGGATGCACCCCTGTGGGCAGGCGCCGCCTCGGCGACAGGTTTGATCCGGGAATATGCCCGGCAGAAGAAACTGTCGCTGCAGGGCCCGTTGCCCACCGGCGAGGAGATCTTTGCGGCTTACAATGCCGGGGAACCGGAGGCACGGCAGGCCTTAAAAGTGTTTACCCGGCGGGTGGCCATTGGAATCGTCAGCCTGCAAAGCGTGCTGGATGTGGAGCGCGTTGCCATTGGTGGCGGCATCAGTGCGGCAGAGGCCCTGCTGCCTGCCATTCAGACCGAGCTGGACAGCCTGTTTGCGCGCTGCCCGGTGCTTCCCATGCTGGAGCCGGAGTTGGTGCGCTGCCACTATGGCAACGATGCAAACATGATCGGTGCCCTGAAGCTGTTCTTTGAACAGAACCCCGCCTGAACCAGAACAAAATAGAATAGGAGTAGAAACTTATGAGCGTTTTCCGTGATGATTTCCTGTGGGGCGGTGCTTGTGCAGCCAACCAGTTCGAGGGCGCATGGGATGTGGATGGCAAAGGCCCCAGTGTCCCTGACCTGTGCACCAATGGCTCTCACACCAGCCCGAAATGGGTGACAACTGCTGTCCGCTCCGACCGGCTGTATCCCAGCCATGAGGCCATCGACTTCTACCACCACTACGAGGAGGACATTGCTCTCTTCGCCGAGATGGGCTTCAAGACCTTCCGCACCTCCATCAACTGGACCCGCATTTTCCCCACCGGCATGGAGACCGAGCCGAACGAGAAGGGCCTTGAATTCTATGACAAGGTCTTTGACTGCTGCAAGAAGCACGGCATCGAGCCGCTGGTCACCATCAGCCACTACGAGCTGCCCTATGCGCTGGTGGAAAAATACAACGGCTGGGCCAGCCGGGAACTCATCGAGTTCTATATGAACTACTGCAAGGCCATTTTTGAGCGGTACAAGGATAAGGTCAAGTACTGGCTGACCTTCAACGAGATCAACTGTGGCACCATGCCGATGGGCGCGATCCTGGAAACAGGCACCATCCGGGGCTTTGAAGGCCCTACCGACAAGGTGCCGGACAACAAGCAGGAGCGCTTTCAGGCGCTGCATCACCAGTTTGTGGCCAGTGCAGAGGTTGTTCGGTATGCCCACGACCACTACCCTCAGTTCAAGATGGGCTGCATGATCTGCTTTATCACCAGCTATGCACTGACCTGCGACCCGGCCGACGAGATCGCCAACCAGAAGGCCATGCAGATCAGCAACTGGTTCTGCTCTGATATGCATGTCCGCGGCGAGTATCCTTCCTACATGAAGCGCTATTTTGCCGAGAATAACATCACCATCCGGCAGGAGCCGGAGGATGCTGCCATCCTGAAGGCCGGTACTGTCGATTTCTACACCTTCAGCTACTATATGTCCAACTGCATCACCACCCACAAGGATGCCGATGATGTGGGCGGCAACATCGTTGCCGGAAAGAAGAATCCCTACCTGAAGGCTTCCGACTGGGGCTGGCAAATCGACCCCATTGGTTTGCGCTACAGCCTGAACGAGATCTATGACCGCTACCACATCCCCCTGATGGTGGTGGAGAACGGTCTGGGTGCTTATGACATGAAGGGCGAGGACGGCAAGGTGCACGACAGCTACCGCATCGACTATCTGCGGGCCCACATCGAGCAGATGGCCGAGGCTGTAAAGGACGGTGTAGACCTGATGGGCTACACCCCCTGGGGCTGCATCGATCTGGTGAGTGCCTCCACCGGTGAGATGGCAAAGCGCTATGGCTTCATCTACGTCAACAAGTTTGACGACGGCACGGGTGATCTGAGCCGCGAAAAGAAGGACAGCTTCTACTGGTATCAGAAGGTCATTGCCACCAACGGCGAAGATTTAGGATAACAAAAACAGCCCTCCGGTGGTGATATGTGCCCGTTTTTTTTTTTTTTGGACACTAGGACAAATTGGACACTAGGACAAAATTGAATCATTAGGTATCCATTGCTTTATGCAGCATAGTGCAATTCGCGAACCGGGCTTCCACCGGTTGGTGTCCATGTTATAGTGGCAGGAAAGCAGTTGCATCATAGTAATATCCTCCTAGACTTGATTTTGGTGAGCGGCCACTCAAACCAATGCCGTCAAGTCGGTGGGAGATAGGATGATTTTTATTTGTCAGAGAGTAAGTGCACGGTTTCTGCACGGATTTTGCACGGTTTCAAAACGTGCAGAGGGTGCTTTTCGTTGCAAAATCCGACAAAGAGTGCAGAAATTGCTGAGCTAAAAATTACGTTGCTTTGATTAAAAATAACGACAACTCGAAACTTCCATAAATTGAGACGAACCGGCGGCTTGCTCTCTTAATCAGTGGGCCCAGGGTTCGAGTCCCTGGAGGTGCACCAGATATTGAACGCCAAATCGTAAGATTTGGCGTTCTTTCTTTATGTAGGAAAGCGGTTGCACACTTTCTGCACACCGTTTGCACATTTGCCCGAATCAGGGGCTTTTCTGCGCAAGGTTTGCACAGCCTGCTTTCCTTTGCATAAAAAGAAGAAATTTTAGGCGAACAAGGCTCTCGTCAATTCTCTGCGTTCGTCTGCGTCCATCAGCCGGATGGCTTCAAGGATTTCCCTACCGGAGATTTTTGTTGCCGCCGGCTTTTCGTTTTGCCGGGGCTGGGATGCTGCCGAGGTCAGGTCTTGGGAGTAGAAGTTTGCTTCGATCTTCTCGGTCAGCTCCAACCGGGGCTTGTCCTGCGTGTGGGCATATCAACAGGCAGAAAGCCTTGAAAGGAGTTTTTAGTATGAGCGTTTTGCAGACG
>ERZ507665.71-NODE-71-length-45928-cov-6.07052_pt1 | contig 45928 bp, 49 predicted proteins | sample MGYA00513947_ERZ507665 | MGnify/ENA metagenome assembly ERZ507665 | reverse complement strand
CGCTCTTCCGATCTAACGCCCAGTGGAGTGCAGGGCTGAAATTTAGATGTAGAATTAAAGCCATCAACGTCAAGTTCATCTGGAATACAAATATTTTTAGGGTCGATATGTTTTGGCAACGGAAGCTGAACAATGATACCGTCCACATATTCCCAATTATAATCTTCTAAGATCTTGTTGTTCAATTCATCTTCGGTAATATTTTCTGGCAGTTTGACAAGCTCCACTCCGATTCCAACCTCTTCACAGTCACGCAGCTTGCCGCGAATATAAGCATTGGATGCAGGGGTGTCCCCTACTTGATAAATATGTAAAATAGGAGCATAGTCATCTTCTGCGATGACATTCTTGATTTTATTTTTGATATCCTGTGCGATAGATTTGCAGTCAATAATCATTGTGAGTCTCCTTTATAAGAATGTCTGAAATAGTTTCCTAAGCTTTGCGCTGAGAGCGTTATTTTCAAGATATGATGAAGAATTCAATCTGAACTTTCTGTACGGAACGTTTTCAGATGATAGATAAACATCATAATTGATGTCGTTCATTATGAAGGACTCATTAGTGACAACTTTGGCGGTCGGTAAAAAACATTCAAGCAATGAAATATCATAATTGAAATCCTGACAAAGAGATTTACCAAAATCATCAATATCTGGAATCTTCTCATTATCGATATAGTCCCAAATATATTTTATTCCAGTTAGACCATCTTTCATGAGGCTATCCGTTTTTACCATTTTGTGTAGGTCTGTGTCAATCAAAATAAATCTACTATAGAATCCAGAAAATCCTCCATTAGACTGTAAAAGCAGCTTCATATGTTTTCTCCTTTATACTCACTACTACTATACAGAATATTTCGTAGCTGATTGATAAAACCATCAACAACGCATTCACTGCAATCTAAATTAACCGTACACATGCCACAGCTATCAGTATAATGGTGCAGTAGATCTTCGATTGATCTTTTATAATATTCTGTTTGGTCTTTATAAAACCCTAATTCTTTAATCATTATGTTTTAGTCCCTCGCAAAAGAATTTATGGAGCATCTCTTCGTATTCACACCTACACTGCGGGCATAAATCTGAAATCGCACCTTTATCTTTTAAGCTCCATCTTTTAGAGTCGGAAATATAGCAGCCCCCGATACAGTCTGGGAAACGTGCCTTTCTAACAAGTGCTTCTTCCCCACAACGGTCACAATAAATTTTTACATATTCTTCAGTCATAACAAGTACCTCAATCCGCTCAGATATTTTTCTTTTAGCCGTGGAGTCAGCGTCTCTACCTGTGATAGATGGTCTTTCATGTCGGCCAGTTTGACAAACCACGCACATTTGCCCCAATCAGGTTTTGCAGATAGTTTGATAATGTCGCAATACTCATCGTAACCCATTCCTTTTGGCTTTGTAAGTTTCAAAAGTGCTTTGTGAAAATTCGGAGGTAGATCGCCGGGAGCAGGATCATACTCAGTATCTTCAATCAAATCGTGCATAAACGCTAGACACTGACAATCATTTCTTAACCGATCCGGGATTGCCTCGTTCATGACAACATAATAGAATACTCGTCTTGCGTGCTCTAAGGTTTTCTTGTCATAATATTTTTCTGCGAGTGTAATTGCATCGTCAAGGAGCATATAATTTTTATCAAGCGCCATAATATTTTTGTCCCTTCCCACCCACCACTACCGAATATTTACGTTACTTTTTCAAAGGTAAAAACCGTGTGTTTGGTCGTGATTTCTACGAAACTTTCATCGGTTGCAATATCAACGGCAACTACTGGAGAAGTATGCATTCCACCGCCATACGGGTTTCCTTTGTTATCTTTTACGTATTGAAACTGGGCAATCCAACCAAGTTCAAGTGGACGAAACTGCATCGTCATACCAACCCACTCAGGGTACCATCCATCAGTGCGTGGCACGCCAGTATTAACGTGAACTGCGCTCTTCATAATATAATTGCCTTTCGGCATTTGGATCAAATCGTTCATTGATTTACTCCTTATCTGGTTTCCACGGCCATCCGTCATCGGGTCGTCTTTCTGATTCGTCTTTAAAGGCATCAATATGCTCACGAACATTTACGTGATAGCTGTTGGTGATATAATCGTGGTCTGTGACATCAGGAATAATGCCGAATCGCTTTTGCAGACACTTGGCGAACTTGTATGTAGTGGACTCCAACGGAGTGCCGTACAAAGAGTAATCAATGTTTTCTGCTTCTTTCCATTCTGTACACTTATCATTCATATACTGCATGATAGACAACGCGAACGGTTTTGCATCAGGATCGGTGTGGCTCTTACCGGTCATATACTTTACGCACTCATACAGGCCGGCGTACCATGTCTGCAGATGACATCAAGGAAATTGTTCCCACCCTGCCCGGCGGCACTAAGGATGCAATCGCTTCTGAGGCAAAGAAGAAGATCGAATCTGGTGAACTGGATAGTCGTAGCGCTATTAAGGCGCTGGAAGATTCTCTGGATGTTGAGCTGGAAGAAACTGTCTAAATAAAGGAGGCGGGCTATGGCAACCACTTTTGAAAGTATCTATGCCCGCTGTCGTGGGCGAATTAGGGATTATGACAAAAAAGGCTATACAGACGAGATATTTGCTGCGGCTGAGAAGGATTTATTGCAGGCAGCTATTGATGATTTTGTTGATATTTGCGTACAAGATCTGACCGATTATGATGAAGAGCTTGAAGAGTTCAATATCACTTTGAGCCGCAAGGAGCAGAGTATCCTCGCACTAAGCATGATTGTTCACTGGCTTGAACCTTATGTCTATAACTCAGATGCTCTGAAAAATGCTATGAGTACAAAGGATTTCACTGTATTCTCCCCCGCCAAACTGCTTGAGCAGATGAAGGATTTGTTGCAGCAATCGGAACAGAAGTTAAAGGCCGAGATGAACGGTTATTCATTTAAGGTCAATAAAGTTTCTTCCCTAACTGAGTAAGGCGGTGAGGCGATGACTCGATCAGAATATAGAGAAATGCTAAATTTTGATGGCCCAACCCAGCGCGACCGGATTATCAAGAAATCTGTGAAGGACCAAAACAAACTCGCCCCCGTCAGCCCGTCCTATAAAGACGTGACGATTGATAACGAACCACGTAAACTGAATATTATTTCTTCAACTGTTATGGATCAAAAGATTATCCATACTCTGCCGGGCGAAGACTTTTCTATTGGAAGCATCGTCTATTGGAGCAAGAGCCACTGGTTGATTACAGAAAGAGATCCGGAAGATGAGATTACAGTGCGCGGACGTATTCAGATTTGTCGAAAGGAAATCAAATGGCAAGATGATAATTCTCACAAGATTCATTCTTTGTGGGCTACAGTTGAAAAGCCGTATTATTCCAATCTGGAAGAGAACAAGCAGATAAGTTATTCTACTCGCGAATTTCGTATCCAGATGCCTTTCGATGAATACTCTGCCAATCTTAATATTGGTAAGCGGCTAATGCTAGAAATCATTAACGATGTGCCTAAAACATATCGTATTACTTCGGTTGATCAGATGACAAGCCGTATTGACTACAATAATGAACAGGTCGGATTTCTCTCTTTTAACGTCGAACAGGATCTATATAATCCAGAGACTGACAATGCCGAGAAAATGATATGTGACTATGTTCCTATTGAAAATACAGAAGAAAATCCGCCAGATGTCGTCTATCCGCCGCAGGAGGCTGAGCCAGAATATGTTCTCAGTATTGATTTTACTGGGGCTCCGACAGTTCAAGCCGGCGGTTTCGGTAAGCTGTTTACAGCGAAAATCGATGGTGAAACGTGTGAGACGGCAAATTGGACTTTACGGGGCGATCATGTTCCTGACGAGATCCATTTTAAGAACGCGGAGGATTCTGTGTCTAGCGCAAAATGTAAAGTAGTTTGCGCTGATAATCCCAAGCTGATTGGAACCATTGTATCTTTGACAGTTCAGTCAGACAAATTAACCACCGATATTAAATTGGAGGTGATTTGATGAACCTAGAAGAAATTGGCTCTTTCAAAAATAAAATCGTATCAAAACTGATTAACGATTCCAATATTTTAGATGCTCTTTTAGGAGACATCAATAATGTTGAAGATCCTGAAACTGCCCTACTTGGTAAGGACGGGTCAGGAAATGGTGGTTGTGTGTTCAAATTCGAGTACATACCAGATACGCAGGAAAACTCGAAGACATTTTTATGTGTCGAGGTTGTACCGCAGGAAACCGATGGTGACACCATTACAAATATGATTATTTACGTGTTTGCATATTGCAGTAAAAATCTTATGCAGACATATCATCGTAAAGGACAAGCTGGCACTCGTATTGATATTCTTGTTAGTGATATTGACAAAGTATTAAACGGAAATTCAGAGTTTGGAATCGGTCCGCTCGAATGGGCAGGCAGTAGTATTTACAAACCCGCACAGCCATATTATGGTCGAATGCTTGTTTATCGAGTTGGAACTTTCCGGAGGGCTCGCTGATGATCAAGTTAAGTTATATTGACCATATCAGTCCTTACGGAGTGATGGTATGTATCTTCGTAGCACTAAAGCCGATGTGGAAGCTGCTGGAGAATCTACAGAAGGTATGGCTGAAACGACCTCCAAATTGCGTGATTCGTTAAAAGCCCTGTCTCATGGGCAAGTCGATATTTTTGATAGCACAACCAAGCAATATAAGTCTACTACCGATATTATTATCGAGATGGGCAAAGCTTGGGATAAGATGTCTGATAAAGAGTAGGCTGCCGCTTTGGAACTTATGGGCGGCAAACGCAATGCAAACGCTGTCAGTGCTTTGATTACGAATTATCAGGAAATCGAAAAAGTCATTGAAACAGTTGGTAGTGCAAGTGGTAGTGCTGAAGCTGAAAACGCAAAATATCTCGATTCTATTCGGGGATTCTTAACTGAACTCGATTCTACTTTCCAAGCATTCTCTACTCACGTTTTGGACTCTGATGTTCCAAAATTCTTTATTTCTACTGCAACCGCGATTGTAAAGGCTGCGGATGCAATGGTAAAATTTACAGGCGCGTTCCCTATGGGAGCGGGCATTTTGTCCTTTATAACTCAGCTGGGTGAACCTAAAATGACGGGTTTCACGATTGTGCCCAGCAATACTCCGGGTGGTGACACGGAACAAGTGCTCCGCAAGTATTTTATTATATCATCGCGAAGCATGAGGGAGTATTTAGTAAAACCGACGAACATGGCAGCGTAAGCTGTGGCGAGTTTGGGTAATTCTCGTCCGGGAACCGAAAGAAATCCGCAGGCAAGCTTCTGACGGAGCCTATTATAATAAGGTAGGAACTCCGTTAGGAGACGCTTCAGAGAGCATAATGTCGGAGTGGAACTACGTGCGCAACAGCACCACAGATTCACTATGGGGTGCTCCAAATCAGCTATCGCAAGATGGTAAAAATTACAGGTGGTCTCTCCCCTGCCGTCAAAAGTGGAGAAAATATAATTCGACATGATTCATATTGACAGCTAGTGCGCTACAGATTATAATAAAAATACAATCGTATAAAACAATTTTACGGAGGTATTTATTATGCCCAGACCTAAAGGAAGCAAGAACAAAGTCATCGTAAATGCAGAAACTTCCATTGATTATGCTGCACTAATCGACGAAAAACAATCTGCCAAAGACGCACTGAGTGCAGAGGTTACCTCTATTGCGGCCAATATCGATTCCTTGAAATCCGATTTAAAATCCAAAAAGACTGAAATCAAAAAGTTGGATAAAGAGTTAGCTAAACTTGCTGAAAAGAAAGACGAAGCTGACAAGAAAGCTGCCATTGAAGCTAATAAGAAGAAAGCGGAAGAACTTGTTGCAAACGCTTTAGCCAATGGCATGACCGCTGAAGAGATCACTGAACTTCTGAAATAACTGCTGTGCAGCCATCATAATGAACAAACCCGACTTCCCTACTGCTGGGAGGCCGGGTGTTTTAAATTCTCTTGCTAAATAATGTCGGATGTGGTAGACTTATAGAAAAGGCAAGAGGCGGTGATGCAAATTGGCATCATATACAATGTACTTAGACGAAAGTGAAACTCATCATAATGGACGGTATTATTTTGCTATTGGCGGATTGATTATAAAGAATGAAGATTACGATAATATTGAGCAGTCTTTAAATGCTATAAAACAGGAGCTTTGGAGTGGAGATCAAAATGCGACCAATTATGTACTTCATGAAATGGATGTTGGTTTTGCATATCAGCGATTAAACTCACGTAATTTAGGTTCTATCCCATCTTATAACTCAATTTTCAAAAATCGTGCAAATGTTGTAAAACTGTATAATAGACTATCGAAATTATTTCACGATGCCCCAATAACAATACTTGGTGTATGTCTTGATAAAAATGCGCTGTTTGACAATTATGGAGAGCAGCACATGAACGATCAATTCACTATTGCTATTCAATTGATGATTGAGCACTACTGCCAGTTTTTAAGTGATACACGATCTACTGGAAATATTTGCTACGAGGCTATGCAAACAGCTCAAAATATTAAGATCCAACAACGAATGTATGAATTGAAAGCCCTCGGTACAATGTATTATTCACCTATTACAATTCAGAATCATGTACATGAAATTGAATTTGTCCAGAAACTTGACAATTATGCTGGCTTACAATTAGCTGATTTCATACCAAATACGCTTGCGAGGTATGCAGCTAGTATGACTCCTAAGAATAGAGAATTTGCAGGAACTGTCAGATCCAAGTTATATTCTGGAAAAACAGGCGATGGAAAGTTAAAATACGGCTTGAAAATCCTTGGATGATTTTCTAAAATTCTATTGACAATTTTCTATGAACTGGTATAATATATAGCGACGGGATTGTGGTTGCGAGGCGCTAGTGAACTCTAGTATGCCATTTCAGATGACTGACTGTGTAGACAGTTAATCGGACGAGTAAACAATCAGTCGAACCCGTTTTTAAGAAATTTCGCTCCTTACCGATCTGGTGAGGAGTTTTTTATTATATCCAAGTGCAAAAACGCCTAAAGGCTACATGTCTCTAGGTGTTTTATTTATGCCATCTTAGTTAGTTATGGCTCACCGCTCATACCAACAATTCTTGCAATAGAATTGTTTATTGGGTTTTGCTGGTGGTACAATCACTTCTACGCTTTTGCTTTCCGCTCTGCTTCAAGTTTTACAAAATCAAGACCATATAAATCTTCAAGCTCTTCGAGGACATGCTTAATACCGTACCCAATATGCATTCTGTTAGCACCGAACACATAGTAGATTTTGGCCAAACTCCCCGGTTTGAGTCCAAGTTCCTCAAGATGACCATAGTAGCGACCTTCATTTGATGCGACAACTGGATAACGAAAATCTGTACCCCACCCATTAGTCCAGCCATTGTACGAATGGATATTGCAGCAGGTATCGCCGATACAATATTCAAGTTTGCAAATGAGATCCATGATATCTTGATTGACTTCCATATTTACACTCCTTTAGAAGTTGCTGCCGCACTGCTTGCAATGCCACTGCTTACCGATTTTCCCGCTGGCCGCACCTACAATGGACACAGATACAGCGAAGTTATGGACGTTCTAATTTTGCATTGATTGTTTTAAGTTCTGTACAGTAATCCAACAAATAATTCAAATCGCTTCTAACCTTTTGAGTTGCTTCTTCTCCATGCCATCCTGTATCAAGATATTGTTCATGAAAATACTGAATAATCTCTCCTTCTGTATATTTACCAGAGTCAATAAAATATCGGAGCAGTCTTTGTCTTTGTGTCGCCGGCTTCGTAGTTGTGTATCCATCATTATTTATGCTTGTGTGTTGAGCAAAGTCATCAAAAATTTCTTGTGTGCTACTATAATAGCTTGCCCATCTTGCCAATTCTTTATCGTGGGAAGACATAGACGGATCAAACTCAGCCGAAACATAATACTTCCAGCAACCACCCTTTGCAATGAAAATTTCCTTCGTCACAAAGTATTTATCACACTCGTCGCAATGAATGACATCAATAGTAGTCGGTTCTGTAAAACTTTCATACCCGGCCTTTGGTTTAATCCTTGCTCGACATGGTGTACAGTGATGTTTTTGCTTGAAACATTTATTAGATTTGAAATAAAAAGTAACCGTATAAAGTTCGTCGCCAGTCCAGTCAATGTCTTTTGGCGTTTGATACTGCGCTGCGAGAGCCCGATCCACTTGTTTTGTTTCGATGACCGTGTATTTGAATGTTTGCCCATTTTTCTCAAATTGGAAAGAATCCGCTTCCGTCGCAGCCGCTTTCATGGCAGCATCAAACAGTTCTTTCATGCTCTTATCGTCTCGCAAAACAAGAATCGGATGCTCATAGCACCCAGGTTCTGGTGGGTCACTAATTTCATAGTCTGACAATATTATTTTATAGATTGTAGGATCATCGGCATTTTCATCTTCAGAAAAATAGGCGTATAAAATTGCGTAGACAGGATCGTATGACCCCATAGGTTTTCTTTTCATAGTCAAAAATCGCTCTTACAATTATTGCAGTGCCATTGTTTGCCAATCTTCCCGCTGGCAGCACCCACAAGGGACACAGACACGGCGCGGCTCATAGTGCTGATCTTCTCGGTGTTGGTAGACTTGCAGTAAGGACAGACGACACGCTTGCCGCTGGCGAGGTCTTGCTGCTCTTGTTGTTTTGCTTTCCATTTTTCCACCTGACGGGTTGTTTCAAGTGCTTTTTGTTTACGTTCGTGTTCCTGACGTTCACGCTCTAAGCATCCCGGATCAGCCTGTTCGCGCAGATAGTCTTGATACCATTCAAGAAATTTTCTATTAAATGAAGAATATATTTTCCTTGCTTTTTCTCTTAATTCTTTATTCGCACCCTTCGAAACTCTGTTTATGTCTTCTTGTGTTATCCGTTCATATTCTTTTTGAAATTCCGAGTGTTCTTTTAAGATTTGATCTACCATATAGGCATATACAACAGACTCGTAAAACACATTTTCGTTATGAAAAATATCGGATTCCGCCCAATATTTAATGTATGGATCTTCTTCAAGGTATTCATATTCCGGATGTTTTTTATAAAGTCTCTTGCCTTCTTTGCTCAATTCTTTTTCTGTATAATCGCCCCAAAAATTTTTCGCTGTTCCAAACGCAGGGTTTATATCTCGCTTTATTTCTCCTATTTGCACAGTTTTCACCTCATTGACAAATAATTTCGACTGACCATTGAGATTATTATACACCTCGACAATCGGTAAGTCAATGAACGAACTCGGCAAGGGGTTTGATGGGACGGTTGAAAAGGCCATTACTTCCACAGAGAAACTTAAAAATCTCCCTGAAATCCTTCAAAAATATATGATGTGGGGAGACTACAAGTCTGGTCTTATTAAAAAGGTCGATGGAAGTAATTTTGGAACGGATAAAAATGGGAAAGACATTCAGAATTATGTTGCTCAAATCGCTAATCTTGATGAAGCGCAACGCAATGCAATCATCAGTGTAACAGAACTTGGCAAAGAATCGGAAAGTACAATTAAGACTCTTAACACTCTTATTGAAGCCACTCAAACCGGTTCTCGTATCAATGGCAAAGTTTTCGAGGCCAGCTTAAAGTCTGCCGGTAATAGCGAAATCAATCAGGGCGACATCAATTCTCTGATGAATACTCTTGGCCTGAAAAACGGCGATAACTATGCATTACCCGACACTAATGAAGTCAAAAAGAATCTCAATATGTGGGCAAAGGCCGCAGAAAATGCTGACGCCAAAACTCGTCTTATGAACGCAGGTATCATTGAAAGCACCAAAAATGGCTATGCAATGACTGATTCCTTCAAAAAGATGATTGGCATTGAAGAAGTTGATGGTCTTGTAAAGGTCGGTCTGACAGCAAAACAGCTTGCCTTAAATGCAGCTATGCAGATCGGAAAGCAACTTCTATTCTCTCTTGGTATTACTGCCGCTGCATTTGTTGCAAGCAAGATTATAGATTACGTTTCCAATCTTAAGACCCGTTCTGAAGAACTTGTCGAGACAATGAATGATTCTCATGATGCAGCTGAACAAGCCACTAAGGATGTTGAAGAAATTCAGTCTAAGATTGACGAACTCAATGATTCCTTAGAAGCTGCTGGAGTTAAAAAAATCGAGGATATCGTTGACCCTGCCGAGCGTGAGCGTCTGCAAGCCATCAACGATATGCTGCAGGCTCAGCTCGAACTCAAGAAGCAGCTGGAGAAGGACGCGAGCGACAAAGCAAATACCGACACAAGTGCTGTTGTAAATGATAAAACCGAAAAAAGCATTGTCAAAAAGAAAACAGTATATCTTGACGTCAATGGTGAGCCAACTGATGACCCCACTGAAGCTGTAACCACATTTGACAACATTGGTGAAGATATCACAAAGACTGAATCTCTTGAAGAGCACGCTGCTGCACTCAATGATCTGGCCGATAAACGTCGTGAACTGGCAACTGCTGGTAAAGAAGATACTCAGGAGTATAAGGATAACGAAGCCGCGATCACATCTGAAACCGAAAAGGTCGAGACTCTGTCTGCCGCTGTGTCTGAGCAGATGAACGGTTATGAGACAGATGCTGACAGCTTTGCCCAGTACAAGGACGAATATGTTGCCGGCACGAACGCCATGACCGCAGCCACTAAAGCTCTGGCGAACGCGCAAGGTGATACCACTGTTGATACCACTAACCTCGATATTTTCTCTGAAAAAGTTCGCCAAATCAAAAACGACATAGACAATGGCGACTCCCAGCAAAGTGACTGGAAGATGTTTATGCTTCCCACTGACGAGCCTCGTTTTATCATTGACGCAAACGAGCGCACGATTTCTATTCCCGATGGCTTTACTTTTCTTGGTGTCTTAAACGACCACAATGCAGAAACCGTTTACTTTGAGATTGACCGGTACTATGATCAGACTGATCTCGGCAAAAAGACGTGCATTGTCCAGTATGAATCTAGGGCAAACAAGCATGGCGGATTTTATCCTGTCACAAAATTGGATATTACAACCGTGCCTGGCAAGATCATTTTTGGATGGGAAGTTCAGAATGATGCAACATCCTGTCCTGGAGATCTTGAATTTTCGGTAAGATTTTACTCCACAAAACAGGACGATGACAGGATTATTTTTAGTTATAACTTTAACACAGAAGTCGCTGTATTGCCAGTTAAAGGCGGGTTGGATACTATGGAGAAGTCTGTACAGATTGAATCTGGAGAAGTGCAAACCCTGACTGATAAATTCACTGGACTCTTAAAATACGCCAAAGAGGTTCAGGAGCGTGTTGAGAGCGTCGATATTGTAACTTTAGACGCCATCAATGCGGCTAATACGGCGACTCAAAAAGCCAAAGAAGCCTCATCCAGTGAAGCTATTGCCACGGAAAAGGCAAATGCCGCCATTAGTTGCGAACAGATTGTTGTTGCGAGCAAAGAAGCAGCTGCGACCTCTGAACAAAAATCCAAGACTAGTGAACAAAACGCTCGAACATCCGAAAAAAACGCCTCTAAAAGTGCGACTGCAGCGGCCAGATCAGAAGCCAATGCTAAAGCAAGTGAAAATGCCGCCAAAATCAGCGAAACGAATGCTGCGTCAAGCGCCGCTAGTGCAAAGGAAAATGCAGATAAAGCACTTTCTGTAGCTTCGCCGCCTGATAAAACGCTGACTCAAGAGAATGTTCCTGCAGAAGCTAAGACGACTGGTGACGCCCTGAAGGATCGTTACACCAAGTCAGAGGCAGATGCGAAATTTTCTTTGAACCCTGCCACAGCAGATACTCTTGGTGGGATAAAAATTGGCGCAAATCTTACTATATCCGAAGATGGCACATTGAATGGTCCTACTTTGCTGGCATTCCAGTGGGGTACTACTGCTCCAACAACTCTGCCTGAAGGGACGGTATATATCCAGTACAGTACATAAGGAGGTGGTGTGATGAGTATCTATGTCGGAGTCGCTATTACTTCCGCCACCATCACCGAATCAAATGTCTCTAAGTATTTTACATCGTCTAATGGGTCATATACTTTTGTATAGAGTGGCGGAACCCTCGAAAACAACAACAAAAACATAGCTTCGACGACCGCAACAATTACATTAACCGCAAATCAAACATCTTCCATTAGATTTAACTATGGATGGGGCTCTGAGACAAACTGTGATAAATTTACTATCGTAGTAGGCGGAACAACTGTAATCAGCTCTGTTAGCGGGACGGGTTCTAATTCTTAGAGTGGAACGATTTCTAAAGGACAAACAATTTCCATGGCCTATTCTAAAGATGGTTCCGTAAACTCTAATGGAGATTTTGCACAAATTTACAATGTCGTTTTAAGTGGTCTTCCGAGCGCAATCGTTCCTGTTGCGGCTCAGAAATTATATTTCGGACTTCCAGAAGGCGGCGGCAATGTGGTAGTACAAAAAGCTTATATCGGCGATTCAACCAATACTCCGCGATTGTGGTATAGTGCCACATAAAAAGAAAGAAGCCCTCGGCTTTTCGGCCAAGGACCTCTTCCCCACATACATATTAGAGTAGGTAACACATAATTTGCTCGACGAAAGTAAATTATGCTGTAACATACTATATCATGATGTGTTAAATTTGTCAACGTAAAAAGAATCGAGGTGATTAAAATCATATGGACGAATTATTGAATTTTATCCTAAATCATCTCGGCTCAGTGATGGCCGGGAGCAGCGGATTGATCGCCGTTGTTATGTCAGTGATACAAGTCTCTAAAATCGAGATCAATCCATGGTCTTAGGTAGCCACTCACATTGGGAACGCCCTGAATGCCGGTGTGATGAACGAGATCAAAGAAACCAAATCCGAGCTCAAAGATATCCGCTCCGAGCAAGAAGAGACTCGTAAAAAGCTGGACAATCACATCGAAAAGGGCGAAGAAGACAAGGCTGACGGTTATCGTAGTCAGGTGCTGCGCTTCAATAATGAACTCGTTCGCGGGCTCGGCCACACCGAAGAAGACTTTGATGACATCCTTGATGTCATTGGGAAGTATGAAGATTATTGTAAGACCCATTCCAACTACAAGAACAACAAGATGCCCTTCGCTATCAAGAACGTGGGGCGCGTATATGACGAAATGCTACGCACTAATGGTTTTTTGAAACCAAAAGAATAAGATCACGTGTTCATGACCTCGAACGATGTGTTCGGGGTCTTTTATTTTTTTATCAGGAGGTATATTATGATGGACTTTTTCAATCAGGTTGTTGCTACTATTGCACAGTTGGCCGTCGCAGGTGCTGGCACCGCTTTTATGGTCTATGGTATCCCATATCTCAAGAAAATTGGCGTCTATAAGCTTGTCCAGATGACCGTTCGTGCTGCTGAGAAGGTCGGCGCAACTGGTGTTATCAAGAAAGCTGACAAGAAGAAGTATGTTGTCGCTGCTCTTGAGAAGATGGGTGTTACGATCACTCCGACTATCGACATGATGATCGAGGCTGCTGTTAAGGAGCTGGATATTCAGAATGAGAAAATCGAGAATGAGTTGAAGAAGAATTGAGGTGCGCCGCATGGCAGTAAATACATACTCAATGAAGAAAGATTGGAACAAAAAGGTGTCGGCTCATTTCTCCGTCTATGAGTTCGCCTGCTCTGATAAAAGCGATACCGTTCTAATCGATACAGAACTTATCTACATTCTTGAGCAGGTGCGGGCTCATTTTGGCAAGCCTGTCCATATCAACTCCGGCTACCGCTCCCCTTCTTACAATATTTCCATCGGCGGCAGTCCTCGCAGTCAGCATTGTTTGGGTACGGCAGCGGATATTACCATCAAAGGTATTGACCCGATTCGAATTGCGCTATACTTGGCTTCCATGCCTTATTTCCAGAAACGGGGTGGTATCGGCTATTACAGTCGAGTGCAGTTAACAGGAGGCTTTGTTCATGTTGATGTGCGGAGCTGGAAGTCTCGCTGGATCAGTAAGGTTGGCACTGCATATGTATCGGTGAGTAAAATCATGCCTACGATTCGTCAGGGTGCGAAAGATTGCACTGGCGGCATCTCGTATACAGTCACCGTGCTGCAGCGGCATTTAGGCGTAAAAGCGGACGGTATCTTTGGAGCGAGTACTAAGGCAAAACTGATGGAATGGCAAAAGGCACATGGCTTGAGTGCTGACGGTATCTGTGGACTAGCTACATGGGGTTCGTTTTGATGGAACATCAGAATACTCTTCGTGCAGGAGATAAAATCAAATTAGACGGAATACTATATTCAAACAGCCAGACACATTGTGGGATGCGCCGCTCTGGTGAGTGGTTTATTTATGATGGAAAACTTGTCAATGGACGGTATCGAGTGACGAATCTTGAAAGCCGTATTGGCAAGTATCCAATCTCAGTAAATGTGTCAGGCTATGTTGAGCTAAGCGATATCGAGTTGATATAAAACGAATGGGGTATCAATCCTTAATTGGACTGGTACCCCATTTTTTAGCGTTTCTCTGCCGCCTTTAATGTTCTCTACTCCAACCATAGGCTCATACATCCCACAACGAACCCACTCCTGTTGATAAAAAGCATCTGCATCAATAATTTTCCCCATAGTGCCCCTAATGCCTGGCTTTATAAGCTCCGTAAAAATTCATACAATTCAATCTTGCCCTGTAACCAGATGGCATCGTCGCCGGATTTCAAATATATCGAATAGATTTCATCAGGATGCTCGAAGATAGATTCCACTTTCTTAGCTGTATTCCGATCAATAAGCATACTGCCCATAATTACATTACCTTCCTTCTTCAAAAATGCATACCCACGCACATTATGAATACATCGTTGTTCAAATGCGATTTTCAATTTTAATGCTGCTTATGTAGTGGCGTCACTAGGACGCCGGGCTGCTGTGTCACATTAAAGCTCTTTAACGATTAAGACTCAAAATCGGATTCGATTACGGCGATTGAAACGCCGCTGTGGTGTAATTTTCGAAATTGGTGTAGTAGTGGTGTAGTAGCCATCATGTCAATCCAAAATTTCAGCGATATTCAGTCTTATTTTTGTCTTTATCGAGTCAATGAATAATTTCTTTGTAATTATTTTTGTAAAGATTCTGTGACAGAGCTTCCGAATTCCAGATAGCACTCAAAGGCTGCGTGCTCCTCCCTCCGGCCCAGCAGATACCAGCCGTTTCCTGAGGGGGCATAGAACACCTGCACGGTCTGGCCCATCGGCACTTCACGGTGGTACTTGATGGAAGCGAAGGACAGCGGCGCAGCCTCCACGACCTCCTGCGGCAGGGCGTCGCAGGCGATGTCCAGATAGAGGGAGTTGTTGATATGGCAGTTGAGGTCACACATGGAGTAGCTGGCGCGGCGCTCCCCTGCCGCCGTCAGCGGCTGGCTCTTGTGGACGATCTGGGGCAGTTCTTCGGGCAGGTCATCGTTCTGGAAGTCCGGCATCGTCCAGCCGGGGGTGCGCAGGATGCGCCCTGCCTCAGTGTCCACGATCATCCAGCGGCAGTCCACGAGGGCCAGCTTCTCCCCTGTTTCGCTGGTGATGGTGGTCAGCCGTTTCATCGTACCTTTCTTGAATACCTCGCAGGCCGTAGTCAGGTCGATCTTCTCCGCACGGCCGGGCATCCGCCAGACCCTGAGGGCCTGCTTGCCCACGAGGAATGCGCTCTGGCGCTCCCTGAAAAAGGCGTGGTCCACGCCGTAAGCCCGGGCGTGGTCTGCCGACACCTGTTCCACATACCGGAACAGGGCGCTGGGCTTCAGGCAGCAGCGAAAGTCGCTGTCGCCGTCCAGTACGGTCATCTGCTTCGTATAGCTTCTGTATTCACTCATATTCTTTCCCTTTCCCTATAAAAGGGAGGGCTGTACGCCTCCGCACAGCCCCCTCAGGTTCAATACATATTGCGCGTTTTCCTGCGCACCTTGCGCCAGATGTTGAAGCAGGCCAGAGCCAGCATCGCCGCCAGCAGCATCAGGAACAGATACCCGCTGCCGCCCTCGTCGTAGCTCTTCATCTCGCTCCACTTCACGTCCAGCTCGCTGTTGACCTCATCGCTCAGGGCAGTGAACACCTCTTCTTTGGCCGCAATGTCCTCGGAGGGGTACGCGATCTCGCTGTACTTGAGGTCTTCATCCAGAATCTCCCATACACAGTGCATAGGGGTGGTGTAGCCGATATACTCGATATTGGCCTTTCCGACGTCCGGTTCACACATGAAGTTGATGAACATCTCTGCGGCTTCCTCGTGCTCGCTGGTGGCCGGGATGGCCATGCTGTCCACCGACAGCACCGTTCCCTCCTCAGGGAACACCCAGGCCAGGTCGGGGTTGTCGTCGATCATGGTGATGGCGTCGCCGGAGTAGTAGACGCCGACGGCTGCCTCGCCGCCGATCATCTTATCGAAGATCTCGTCCATGACATAGGCCTGCACCAGAGGCTTCTGGGCTTTCAGCTCGTCCACCACCGCATCCACTTCCTCCGTGGTCTGGGGGTTGACGCTGCTGCCGCTCTTGAACGCACCGATGGCGTAGGCGTCGCGGCTGTTGTTGAACATCAGGATGTTGCCTGCATACTTCTCGTCCCACAGGTCTGCCCAGCTGGTGGGGGCCTCGTCTACCATCTTTGTATTGTAGATGATGCCAGTGGTGCAGAGGGTGTAAGGCACGGTGTAGGCATTCTCGGGGTCATAGTCCCCGTTGCGGTACTCCTCGTCGATGTTCTGGAAGTTCGGGATGTTGCTGTAGTCCAGCGGCATCAGCATCCCTTCGCTTATCATCTTGGCGACCATGTAGTCCGACGGGATGATGACATCGTAGTTGGCCGCGCCGGACTTGAGCTTGGCGTAGAGGGACTCGTTGGAATCGAAGGTGGTATAGTTGACCTTGATGCCGGTCAGCTTTTCAAAGGCCGCCACCACGTCCACGCTGTCGTCGGAACCGTTGGAGATATACTCGCCCCAGTTGTAGACGTTCAGGGTGACGTTCTGGCCCTTGAAGCGGGTCCAGTCGTAGTCATCCGAGACGGAAATGTCCTCCGTGACCTCGATCTGTCCCGCGGCCAGAGCCGACAGCGGCATGGTCAGCGCCAGCACAGCCGTCAGCAGAAGAATGACGAAACGCTTCATTTGACATCTCCCCCTCTCAGTGCGCGCTGGTCGCGGCGGTAGCCGCGGCTCTCCATGGCGTTGGAGATGAGGATGATGCTCAGGATGACCACGAACATGATGGTGGACAGCGCGTAGATCTCCGGGCTGACCTTCTTGCGGGTCATGGAGTAGATGGCGATGGGCAGCGTCTCCACCGTACCGCAGTTGAAGTAGGAGATCATGAAGTCGTCGATGGAGTAGGTCAGGCTGATAAGGAAGCCCGACAGGATGGCCGGGCTGATCTCGGGCAGGATGACCTTGAAAAATGCCTGCCGGGGGTCACAGCCGAGGTCCAGCGCCGCCTCAAACAGCTTGATGTCCAGCTGTTTGAGCTTGGGCGTGACATTGAAGATGACATACGGCACGTTGAACGCGATATGGGCGATGAGCAGCGTGGGGAAGCCCATGATGTTGTCGGGCAGGAAGTCCAGCCCAGACGCAAAGCGCTGGTATGCCACAAAGAGCATCATCAGGGAGATACCGGTGATGATCTCGGGGTTGACCGTGGTGATATAGGTGATATTCGTCACCAGCAGGCGGCTCTTGCGCCCCATGGAGGCGATGCCCAGAGACGCCGCAGTCCCCAGCACGGTGGCGATGACCGCCGAGAACAGTGCCAGATACAGCGACACCCACAGCGCGTGCAGGATGGACTCGTTGTGGAGCAGGCTGGTGTACCACTTAAAGGTAAAGCCGGTAAAGAGGGCGTAGCCCTTGCTCTGGTTGAAGCTGAATACGACCATGTACGCAATGGGCAGGTACATGAAGCAGAAGAACAGGATGACGTAGGCGCGCTGCATCAGACGCAGATGTTTCGTTTTCATCAGGACACACCCTCCATCTCATCCTCGTCGAAGCTGGACGTAAAGCTCATGCAGAGCAGCACGATGACCATCAGCACGAGGCTCATGGCAGAGCCGACATTGAGGTTGTAGCTGTTGCCGAGGAACTGCATCTCGATCAAATCGCCGATGAGCAGGTTGGAACCGCCGCCCAGCATACGGCTGATGACAAAGGTGGACACCGCCGGGACGAACACCATCGTGATGCCGGTGCTGATGCCGGGGATGCTCATGGGGATGAGCACCCGGAACAGAGTCTTGGTGGTGGAAGCGCCCAGGTCCTGCGCCGCCTCCACAATGCTCTGGTCGATTTTGGTCATGCTGGTGTAGAGGGGCAGGATCATATACGGCACATAGTTGTACACCATGCCCAGCACCACAGCGCCGGAGGTATTCAGCATGTTGTAGGGTCCGAGGCCGAAGACGCCCAGAGCGGCGTTCACGGGGCCGTTGACGCTCAGCAGGCCCATCCATGCGTAGGTGCGGAGCAGGAAGTTCATCCACATGGGCAGCATCACCAGCATCAGCATGATGTGCTGCTTGTTGACGCGCAGCCGGGAGAGGAAATAGCCCACCGGAAACGCGATGATGAGGCAGACGACGGTGGAGATGATGGCCAGCAGCAGGCTGCGGGCGAACACCGAGCCATAGCCGCTGACGGTCACCAGATTGTCCAGCGTAAAGCTGCCGGCGGAGTCGGTGAGGGCGTAATACACCACGATGAACAACGGCACCACCGTGAACAGCACCATCCATACAAAGTACGGATAGGCCAATTTCTTATCGTAAATCTTCATGCGGCCTCACCCCTCCGAACGCGACATGATATGGATCTCGTTGGGGCCGATGCGCATACCGATGGTCTCGCCGGGCGTGCAGGCGCGGGTGGAATGGATGAGCCACTCACGGCCCTCGCACTCCACATGCATCTCGAAGTGGACGCCCTTGAAGATGACGTCATTGACGACGCCCACCAGCTGGCCTTCCACCGGAGAGACCACTTCAATGTCCTCGGGGCGGACGACCACCTGTACGCTCTCCTCCCGGGCAAAGCCGCGGTCCACGCAGGGGAACTCGACGCCCGAGAAGGAGACGAGGAAATCGCGGTGCATCACGCCGTCCACGATGTTGGAGTCGCCGATGAAGTCGGCAACAAAGGCGTTCTTGGGCTCGTTGTAGATGTCCTCGGGGGTGCCGATCTGCTGCACCTTGCCGCCGTTCATGACGACGACGGTGTCGGACATGGTCAGGGCCTCTTCCTGGTCGTGGGTGACGTAGATGAAGGTGATGTTCATCTCGCGCTGCAGGCGCTTGAGTTCCAGCTGCATCTCCTTGCGCAGCTTGAGGTCGAGGGCGCCCAGAGGCTCGTCGAGAAGCAGGATCTCCGGCTCATTGACCAGGCTGCGGGCGATGGCCACGCGCTGCTGCTGGCCGCCGGACATCTGGCCGATGCTGCGGCGCTCGAAGCCCTTCAGGCCCACGACTTCCAGCATATCCCGCACCTTGCGGCGGATGGTCTCTTCGTCCATCTTCTTGAGGCGGAGGCCGAAGGCCACATTCTCAAAGACGTTCAGGTGGGGGAACAGCGCATATTTCTGGAACACGGTGTTCACCGGACGCTTGTAGGGCGGTACGCCTGTGATGTCCTCTCCTTTCAGCAGCACCTTGCCGGACGTCGGTTCCAGAAAGCCCGCGATGAGGCGGAGGGTGGTGGTTTTGCCGCAGCCGGAGGATCCCAGCAGCGTCACAAACTCTTTGTCATGGATGTCGAGGTTCAGCCCATCCAGGATGCGCTGACCATCAAATTCCACTACGATGTCTCGCAGCGAAACGATCACCGAGTTGTTCATTTTTTCCTATATCCTCCTTGTAACTCAGATACGAAAAAAGACAGGGTATCTGCCCCATCCTCTCGTACCAGGGTGACTCATCCCCGCACAACATCCATGACGACCGTAACATTGCGCAGTTATTCTGCCCTGTCCTGTCTATCTTAAACAATCTTTGTCAAAATGTCAATCACTCTGCTGATGTTTGCCGAAACTTTGACTCCGAGGGGGCTTTTCCCACCCGGGTTTTACATCAATTTTGCATATAGCGTTTCCTTATACAGCATAAAAGCACCTGCAGTGCAGAACTGCGGGTGCTTTTGGGATAAATTCTCAGGTGTCGGCTTTCAGCTGCCGGGCCGTCAGGCAGAGGGCCTGCACGGTCTGGCCGTCCACGGTGTAGACAGAGCTGTCGCCCGACACCATCATATAATAGCCGTCGGTGCCGATGGCATACGTCAGGGTGACAGTGCCGTCTGCCGTCGTCACCTCTGCTGTCACCAGCGGGGCGTCGAAGCCGCAGGCGGAAGGGTCGGCGGCAGTGTCCTGCCCGGTGACATAGCTGGCCAGTGCGGCCAGCAGAGCGTCCGTCTTGTCGGTGTCCAACGCAGCATCCGGTTCATCTGTGAGCTGCCAGACGGTCTGGTAGGTGGTGCTGTCGGCCTCCGTGGGCTGGGAGACAGCCTGCAGTTTGACCTTCTCACCGCTTTGGAGGGTATAGCGCACGGCCTCGATGTCCGAGACGGTGATGCCCGCCGGGCTGAACGCCCCAAAGAGCTCCGCCTTCGTCCGCTCCATGCAGCGGAACCTGGCCGCGTCCACGGTGTAGACAGCGTCGCCGCCCTCCCGCCGGACGTACACATCCCCGGTGACGGGGTTCTCCGCTCCCACGGTAAGGGTGGTGCTCTCCCCCGCTGCCGAAACATTTACGACAAGCCGGGGCGCGTCGAAGCCGTAGTCCTCGCCGGGCTGCGCCTCGAGCTGGCGCTTGGCCTTCATGCCTGCCAGCGCGGTGCGGATGGTGCTGCAGGCCGAATCATCCAGATGGTAAGCCGGGTCCTCGGTCAGCGTCCAGCCGTCGTCGGAGGGCCGGAGCGTCAGCATCTCGCCGCCATACTGGATGGAGACGCTTTCCAGCGTGGCGGGGGTCCCATCCAGCAGCGGGATGCTGCCGTCCTCGGCCTCACTGGCGGCCTGTTCGGCCTTCTGGTTCGCGTGGGTCAGCAGGGCCAGCGCCGCCCCGGCGGCGAGGACGAACACCAGCAAAACGATGAGGGTACGCCGTTTTGTTTTCATGGCGTGCCTCCTTACTTACGGCGGCGCAGCAGCACCACCACTGCGCCCGCGGCCAGCACAGCCGCCGGGAGGATGAGGACGAACACCAGACCCAGCACAGCGGCGGTGTGACCCGAGATGGTGATGGGCGCAGCTTCCAGCGCCTTGGACTCCACGAGGGTGGTCCCCTCCTGCCCGGCCAGAGAGGCAGCGCAGCCCTGCAGGAAGGTCACGTTGCCGGGAACGGTCTGGTAGACGGCTTCGTTGTCCATGTTGCCGCAGTTGACCCAGATGACCTCTGCGCCGGTACTGTTATCGGAAGCATAGGCTGCCAGTGCAAAGGGGCCGTCGGGGTCGCCGTCTTCCTGCTCGGCGGTGGTCATCTCATAGCCCGCCGCCTTGCTGTAGGAGCTCTCGGTGCTGACCAGCAGGGCTTCCGAGGCGATGCCCTCCGTCTCGGTGATGGTGATGCCCTGCGCCATCTGCAGCAGGACGCGGCGGCTGGTGTCGATACCGTCCAGCGTGCCACTCTCGGTGTCGGTGGCGTAATCCGGCAGCAGATAGTAGGGGTAACCGTTCAGGTAATGGCCGCTGTCCCCTTCCACTACGAGTCCGGGCGTCCGGGTCAGGCCAAACTCGGCCATCAGGGCGTCAAGGTTCGGGGTGGAGTAATAGCTGTCGGTGGTGAGCATCAGATGTCCGCCATTTTTCAGGTAGGCACGCAAGGCCGACATCTCATCCACGAGGCCGCCCGCCGATGCAACGTCCTGCTGCGGGTCATTGATGATGAACAGGTCGCAGTCGTCCGGGATGGTGTCCGTCAGCAGGTCGAGGGGGCTGACGGAGAGGTTCTGGCCTTCCAGCGCGTCGGTCAGGGTGTCGGTGAGGCGCTGTTCGCCGTGGTTGGTGGTGTAGTAGGCGTGGAGCTCTTCGCCGCTGGTGATACGATAGATGGCAGCAGTGAGCTTATTTTCGCCGCCGAAGGTCACACTGTAGCTGCCGGTGGTGTAGTAATCGGAGTAGTCATAGTCGTAGAGGTCGGACGCCGCCAGCACGGCGCTCTTCTCCCCCGAGACGAGGATGAGACTGCCGTTCTCAGCCGACTGTACGCCGTACTGGGCGGCGAAGGTCGGGTAGACGGCGGGGTCTTTCGTCTCCCATTTGATGTGGCTGCTCTCGGAGGCATAGCGGTCCAGCAGCTTTGTGATGATGGCGTCCTCGCTGCCCGTCTCGGCCAGATAATAGATGGTGACATCCTGCGTCAGGGCGTGGGCGATGTCCTTGGAGCTGCCGCTGAGGGTGTAGAGCCCGGCCTCCGAGAGGTCGAACTCGGTGTACTTCGTCGGAACGGCCCGGACGATGAGGTTGAGCAGGACGGCCAGCACGACCACCAGCACCGTGACCGCCGAGGCATAGATGCCGCTGCGCAGCCGCAGACGTTCCAGCGTGCCTGCGCTTTTTTTATCAAATTTCTTCATAGTCTGCCCCCCTCTCAGTTCCAGCGGCGCTTCTCGATGCCCTGCGCCGTAAAGAAGAGGAAGAGCACCGTCACCGTCAGATAATAAACCAGCGTCGGGATGGAAAAGCTGTTGTTGACGAACTCCTCAAAGGGCGCAAACAGGCAGAGGGCGCTCAAGACAGCACTGAACGCCTCGGTGAGCCATGCGCTGCGCAGCAGGAACAGGGCGCTCAGCCCGGCGCAGAGGGCCGCAAAGCAGAAGCAGCCCAGCGTGAAGCTCCGGGTGCGCAGGCCCACCGCAAGGGAGGCTCCCGCCGACAGAGCCGTAAAGACCACCAGCGCCACGGCGCTCCCGGCGTTGAACATACTGCGGAGGCTAGGCATCATATAGGCCAGCAGCAGGGCCGAAAAGCCCATGACTGCCGCGATGATCTGGTTCTCCGTGAGGCCGGAGCAGAACTCGCAGACGGCGATGGCCGCACAGCCCAGCAGGAAATAGCACAGCAGCGCGGCGAAATTCGCCCCGCAGGCCGAGGCCGTGCCGCCCAGAAGCCAGAGCACGACGATCATGATGCCGTCGGCCAGACAGGGCAGCGCGAACACGGTGCAGAGGGCCAGATACTTGCCCACCACGATGCCCCACACGGACACCGGGCTGGTGAGAAGGAGCTGGTCGGTGCGGGCGCGGCGCTCTTCGGCCAGCGAGCGCATGGCCAGCACCGGGAAATAGAGCAGCAGCATGAAGATCGTGCGGTAGAGCGTATAGTAGCCAAAATCCGTCAGGCCGTAACCGAGGTTCAGGGCCAGAAAATAGATGCCGGAAGCCGCCAGCAGAAAGGCCGTGAGCAGATAGCCCATCATGCCGTGAAAAAAGCTGCGCAGCTCCCGCTTGTAGATGGCAAGCATCGAATCAGTCCTCCTTTTTATCCGAAGTCTCTTCCGGAGCCGTCAGCTCAAGGAAGAGCTCTTCCAAATCGCGCTCTTCGGCGGCAAGGTCCACGACAGCGGCCAGATGCCCCTGCGACAGGATGAGTGCCTTGTCGCAGACGGCCTTCACCTCACTGAGGATGTGGCTGGACAGGATGACCGTGTGGGTGCGGCCCAGCTCCCGGATGAGGCGGCGCAGCTCGATGACCTGCGCCGGGTCGAGGCCCACGGTGGGTTCGTCCAGAATGATGAGCTGCGGACTGCCCAGCAGCGCCTGCGCCACACCCACCCGCTGGCGGTAGCCCTTCGAGAGGCCGCGGATGAGCCGGGGCAGGACATCTTCCAGACCGGTACGGTGGGCGGCAGACTGCACCTGTGCCGGGCGGTCGGCTTTCTGGACGCCTTTCAGTTCGGCGGCAAAGTCGAGGTACTCGGCCACCGTCATCTCCGGGTAAAGGGGCGGCTGTTCCGGCAGATAGCCCACGCAGGCTTTGGCGGCATCGGCTTCCTCGGGCAGCGGATGGCCCGCCACCGTCACCTGCCCCTCCGTGGCAGCAAGATAACCGGTGAGGATGTTCATGATGGTGGACTTGCCGGCACCGTTCGGCCCCAGCAGGCCGTAGATGACGCCGTCCTCCACCGTGAAAGAGATGTCGTCCACTGCAAGGCGGCTGCCGTATTTCTTGGTGAGGTGGGATACTTCTATCACAAAAAACACTCCTTCTCTGCGGGTGTCCCCGGGAATATCTGCATCATTTTAGCCCGAAAATGTGTCAGAAATAAGATAAACCTGTGTGCGTTTCCAAATATTGTTTCTTTTGCGCTGATGCGGCAGCTTTCGCGGCCGGACGCAAAAAGAGCGCCGCTCCCCGCAAAGGGAACGACGCTCTTGGAAGCCTTGTAATTGTTGCAATTACTTACGGCCGAAACGCTTGTTGAAGCGCTCAACACGTCCGCCGCTGTCGACCAGCTTCTGCTTACCAGTGTAGAAAGGATGGCACTTGGAGCAAACTTCGACGTGGATCTCGGGCTTGGTGGAACGAGTCTTGATGACGTTGCCGCATGCGCAGGTGATGGTGCAGTCAACGTAGTTCGGATGGATACCCTGTTTCATTCTTTTCACCTCATTTCTGGTTCTGACTTATTGGGGCCATATTTAATGTATGTGCCCATCACAACCTTCAATATCGGCTACCCCCTCGAGCGGCCTTGGAAACGATTGCCTTAATATTATATCACTCTGCGGAAAAATTGCAAGAGGATATTTTGACTTTTTTGCACTTTTTTCTGGAAAGTCCTTCTCTCCGCCCCGGAAAACGAACAAGCCCGGCAGAAAACTCTGCCGGGCCGTTTCTGATTCCTCCAGCCTCACCTGGGAATGGGCGTTCCGGCTCCCGCAGGACGGCTGCTTTCCGCAAAAGCAGCTGTCAGAGCCAGAGCTCCAGGACAAGGCTTATCTGCATCGCATCCGAAAGACACGATGAAACAAATTTACCGGACAAAGTAAATGCCGTCGGCACCCTCCACATCCGAGATGGCGACCATGAGCAGCTCGCCCTCGTCCGTCCAGGTAAAGATGCAGGCGTAGCGCAGCTCCTCGCCGTTGTAGTCGAAGATGACGCCCACGCTGCCGTCGTCGAGATACTGGTAAGTGCCGTTCAGCGTGCCGCCGCCCTGGATCATCTTTGCGCCGCCTGCGGCGTCAAAGGTGAACTGCAGCGTACCGCCGTATGCCGCCAGAGACTTGTCCATCTCGGCCTGAGTCATCTCGCCGCCGTCGATGTAGCCGCCGGCAAACGACCAGACCGTGTTGCTCATGTCCGGCGTGTCTGCCTGCGGAAGCTCCCACAAAGAGTTTTCCTCTTCCAGCACAGCTGCCGTAGGGGCCGCATCCACAGAGATGGCCGGCGCGGCCAGCACCGGTGTCGAAAGCGAGGCCAGAAGTGCCGCGCTGAGTGCAAGAGAAGTGATACGTTTCATAAAACTTTTCCTCCTTGTGCGATATTCGGAGCGCACATTTTGTCTGGTTCCAGTATACTCTTTTCTGCCCCCGCAGCGGACAGTTTGACACGATTCGCCCCGAAACTGCGCTCAATCGACCCGGCTCACAGGGAAACGCGGAGGATGAATCTGCCGTCCTGCACCGAGAAATCCGAAAGCCCTTTATATTTTTCCACGATAGCGCAGATGCTGCGCACACCGATGCCGTGTCCTTCGGCGTGGGTCACCGGCAGGCCGTTTTCAAACTGTATCCCCTCCGGACAGGGATTGACGAACTGCAAAAAGAGATGCCCGTTCTTTTCCCGGGCAGTAACTTCAATGTATGCAGGGCCATTCTCCGCTTTCATCCTGCGGCAGGCCCGGAGCGCATTTTCCAGCGCATTGGAGAGCAGCACGCAGAGGTCTGTCTCGGCCACCGAGATAAGCTGCGGGATATGAGCCTGAATGTTGAGCGGCACACCGCAGCTCTCCGCCCGGCCTGCAAAGGACGAGAAGATGAGGTTCGCAGCCTCGTTCTCGCAGTAGGTCGTCACCTTGCTGGCCTCTATCTCGGAGCAGATGCTCTGGATGTACTCCTGCGCCTGCTCTCCCCTGCCGTTCTCGATGCAGGCGGAGATGTATTGCAGATGGTGGCGCAGGTCGTGGCGGTAGGCGCGGGTCTGCTGCTGGGAGGTGCGCAGAGCCTCGATCTCCCGCACCGCCTGGCCGACCTGCAATTTGAGGTTGTTCCGGGTCTGTTCCAGCTGGCTGCGGGTGCGCTCCTCTGCCGAGACCCGGAGGACAAAGACAATATACGCCACGCTGCACACGAAGGGCATGAATTCCACCGCCGCCTGATTGCCCCGGGCGAGAAGGTCGGTGTAGATACGGGTCACATAATCGAAAAGGTAGCCTGCCAGCGGCACTACCCCGAACAGAAGCTGCATCGAGCGCGGATACCGGGCAAAGCTGCGGGCCGCCGGGGCAACATAGCGCAGCAATACCGCCAGCAGCGGCAGCGTGACCACGATCTCGACGGCGGGCTGCAGCCAGTTGATGCCCGGCACCATCGCAATGATCAGCAGTGCCACCCAGCGCCGGAGCTGACAGCACAGATATGCCGCCAGCACCGAGATGGTGGGCCAGAGCCATTTTCCGCTGAGGACGCTGAGGATGATGGCAAGCGGCAGATGGGTGATAAGCGGATACATCTCCTGCATCGCCGTCCAGCTATCCATATAGGTAATGAGCGCCTGCATCAAGAGCATGGCTGCTGAGCCGACCGCCAATATGATGCGGTTCTTCTTCGTCCAGCTGATGTCACAGAATGCCGCCGAGAGCGCGATGCCAAAGAGCGCCACGGCAACGCCGTTTGGTACAGTAAGAGCGTTCACTACATGACCACCTGCTTTCGGTCAAAAATATAGCTCAGATAGCGGTCCTTCGTTTCCGAATACTTCCCGTGGGGCAGCGGCACCACGGCTCCGTCCTGCATCGTGATGGAGCGGGCTGCGATGTTGGCGATATACTCCATATTGATAAGGAAGGAGCGGTGGGGACGGAGGAAATTCGGGTATTCCACGAGCTGGTCGCAGAGGTCGTCCAGCCGGCCCATGCTTTCCAGCACGACGCCGTTGTTCAGGTGAAACGTGAGCGTCCGCCCCATCACCTCGCAGTAGACCAGCTCTTCCAGCTCCAGGCGGACGATGCCGCTCTTGCTCCGGAGGATGAGGCTGTGCTTCTGCTCCCTGGTGCAGGCCGCACAGGCCGAGTCCATCAGGCGGAAAAAGTCCTCTCTCCGGATGGGCTTGAGCTGGTAATACCATGCATCCACCGCGTAGGATTCCACCGCAAACTCCGTGCTTGAAGTAAGGAAGATGATCTTCACATTCGAGTCATATTCCCGTATCTCCCGGGCCGCAGCCATCCCGTTTTCGCCCGGCATCAGGACATCCAGCAGGATGATGTCGAAGCGCGTTCCCTTCTCCACCTCCGCCATCAGCTCGACCGGGCTTTGATAAGACGTATGGGCAAAGTCCTGCCCGCGGTCAGCAGCATATTCTTCCAGCAGAGCTTCCAGCCGTCTGGTCTCTTGGGCCTCGTCGTCACAAAATGCGATCTTCAGCATAAGGGGATCTATCCATTCCCTTCTTTGGTTTATTCTCTTTTATAGTATAGAGATTCTTGCTTTTTTCGTCAAGTTGTGATGGCAGCCCACTGGGCTGATCGCTTGCCGTCTGCGGGCGGCCGTGCTGTTCCGCCAACGATCACTTTTGCACATAAAACGAGCCTCCCGCATTGGAAAATCGATGCAGGAGGCCTGTTATTACCATATTATGAGGGAACCGTAATTTATAATTTCGCACCCGGCAATCAATGAAACATACCACAGGAAAATGACGCAGAAAAATATTCTTTTCAACCCGCCTGCTGCCGCTTATCCAGGCGCATCTTATCCGCGATCATCGCGATGAACTCCGAGTTGGTCGGTTTGCCGCGCAGATTGTGGATGGTGTAGCCGAAGTAGCTGTTCAGGGTATCCACATCGCCACGGTCCCATGCCACCTCGATGGCGTGGCGGATGGCCCGCTCCACACGGCTGGCGGTGGTGCCGTTTTTCTTGGCGATCTCCGGGTACAGGCGCTTGGTGACGGCGTTGATGTACTCCGGCTCGTTCATGGTGAGCAGGATGGCATCCCGCAGAAACTGGTAGCCTTTGATGTGGGCAGGGACGCCGATCTGATGCAGAATGTCCGTGACCTTCAGCTCGTCGCTGTCCACGCTGGCCGTGATAAGCCGCTTCTGGTGGCCGTGGGCGACTTTGAGCACCCTGCTGGCAAGGACATTCTCGTCGAAGGGTTTGACAAAGTAGTAGGCGAAGCCCTCATCCAGCAGCTCCTGGACCATTTCCTCGCTCTGGAAGGCGCCGGTGACGAAAAACGTGGTGTGCGTTTCGCCGGCGGCGACATATTTCTGCTTGACGGCCAGAGCATCCAGCCCGGGCATGAAGGCATCCAGCAAAACCACCTGCGGCCGCACCGCAAGCATCTTCTGCAAGATCTGAAGGCCGTCTTTTTCCACGACGGTCACTTCTACGCCTTTTTGCTCCAGCGCCTCTCGGCAGGCTGCCGTAACATCCGCACTGGTATCCGACATCAAAAATCTTACTTTATCCATCGTACTATCCTCCAATGTGTGCAGTTCCCTTTACAGTCTAGATTTTACCATATTTTACCATGGATTGCAACAGGAAATTTTTACATTTTCTGGAATTTTCATAAAAATCTTCTTGTTCATTCTGCGATCTGCGCTTCGGCACCGTTTTGAACGGCGTTTTTTGCCTGTTCGAGCATCGTCTGGGCGAAAATCCCGTAGCCTCGAGTGGGGTCATTGACCAGAACATGGGTCACAGCACCCACGAGGCGCCCATTTTGGAGGATGGGGCTTCCGCTCATGCCCTGCACGATGCCGCCAGTCGCAGACAGAAGCGAAGGGTCGGTCACCCGGATGACCAGATTCCGGCGGGGGTCGGCGTCGCTGACCCGCTCGATCTGGATGCGGTATGCGCGGGGCGTTTCCCCCTCGATGGTGGCCCATATCTCAGCGGGGCCGGTGACGACTTCCTGCGCGAAGGCGATCTCCCGCAGCTGGCCCGAGAAGTGGGTGCGCGTCGTGCCGTAGACGCCGTTCTCGCCGTTGATGCGGATGGTGCCGATGGCGTGGGCGCTCAGGAAATGGCCCTTTAGCTCACCGGGGCTTCCGGCCGTTCCGGCACTGCAGCCGGTTATCTCGCAGGGAACGATCTCGCCGCTGCGCAGGGCGACGCTTTCGCCGGTGTCGCTGTCGCTGATGGGGTGGCCCAGTCCCGCAAATACGCCGAGCTCCTCGTCGGCGAAGGTCAGTGTACCCACACCGGCGGAGGAGTCCCGCACCCACATTCCGGCCCGCCACTGCCCGGCGGCACCGTCCCACACCGGGGTCAGGGTCGTCAGCTTCTGCTCACCGCTGCGGATATACACGACCTCCACGGACTGCCCCTCGGCAGCGTCCAGGGCTTCCTTTACGGCGTCATTGCTCTCGGTGCGGGTCTGCCCGATGCAGATGACCCGGTCGCCGAGGCGAAGCCCGGCCTCCTTGGCGGGATTCGATGTCCCGCCGTCAGCCTGCCCGATCTCCGAAAATCCCACGATGAGCGCTCCTTCGGAGAACATCTTGACACCGAACGGTGTACCGCAGACGGTCACTCTGGGCCGCTCTGTCACCACCGCCCGGATGGTCTTGATGGGGAGCCACCCGCCCAGCGTCAGCGTCGTCTGGTAGCTGCCCACCGCCCGGGTGCTGGCGACATTCCGGCTTCCATGGCCGCGCTGCGGCTCGACCCATGCAAAGCGGGGAAGATATAAGGCTTGTCCCGGCTCCAGATAGACCCGGTCCGGCAGACAGCTGTACAGCCAGCCCAAAGCTGCCGCAAGAGCCAGCAGCAGATATGCCGCCGCAAGCTTTGCCCGCTGCATTCTCTTCACACCCATGGCCTCCCTCGCTGTTTTTGGGGTTATTATGCGGACGCAAAGAGGGAATTATCCTTCGGCAGTTGACTTTTGCGGCGAATCTTGCTACTATAAATAAAGTTTCCGTGCGGGAGTGGCGGAATGGCAGACGCGCTGGTTTTAGGCACCAGTTCCAACGGAGTGAGGGTTCGACCCCCTTCTCCCGCATAAAAAATGACCTCAAGCTCAGGCTTGAGGTCATTTTTTATCTTGCGGAGAAGAGGGGTCGAACAGCACGGCCGCCCGACGGTTCGTACCATGATATGGACAAATAATCCCCTTGATGAATCAGGCCGCTGTCTCTGTTTTACGGAGACGGCGGCCTGATTCATTATTTTTGACTACTTTTTGTCCCGGGGAACCCCCCGGAAAAATCCTGCTATGACCTACCTTTTTTGACTACGATCCTGACTACAAATCACCCTGCAAAAGCAGACAGTATCGCGCAGTATCTGGCAGTATCCGATAAACGCAGATAACAAAAAATCCACGAAATATCGACTTTCCATCGACATTCCGTGGATATTTCTTGGTGCGAGGGAGGGGATTTGAACCCCCAAGGATAAACCACACGCACCTCAAACGTGCGCGTCTGCCAGTTCCGCCACCCTCGCATATGAAGTTTTGATGCAATCTTGATTTCTCTCGGCCTTGAGGTCTAAGCCGTATCGCTGACTGCTCAAGTATAATACCATACTCCCCCGGTGATGTCAAGCGTTTTCATAGATTTTTTTGCCATTCATATCTTGTAAATGGAGTTTCCGTGCAGAAATGACTTAAGAAGGAGGTTTTTGAAAATGACTTTTTTCAAATCCAGCAAACATCAAAGATTGTTGTGGAGCCTTTTGCTGCTTTCTGTCGGGGCGGCGGCGGGGTTCGGACTGGGGATATTCTGCGGGGCAGAGCCGCCCGTAGGCTGCCGGGAGAGCGACCTGACCCCGGTGCCGGACGAAAGCTTCGTCTCCCCTGCCTCGGCGTCCTCCGTAGAAACGTCCCCGGAGCCGGAGCCGATGCCCGAGAAGTGGGTCTGTCTAACCTTCGACGACGGCCCCAGCAAGACGACGCCGGACGTTCTGTCCGCGCTGAACCGTGCCGGAGTAAAGGCGACCTTCTTTGTAGTCGCCACCGGCAACAACGACAAATATCTTCCCCTCATCTCTGAGGCTGCCGCCGCCGGACATCAGATCGCGCTCCACTCTGCCTCCCACGAGTACAGCGATATCTACCAGAGCGCGGACGCTTACTGGAAGGACATCGACCTGTTAAAGGAACGCCTCTCCCCTTACGTCCGGGCCGACGGCCTGCGGTATCTGCGCTTCCCGGGCGGCAGTACCAACACCGTGAGCCGCCGCTACGGCGGGCGCGGGCTGATGCAGCAGCTCAAAGAAGAAGTCACTGCAAAAGGCTACGCCTATGTAGACTGGAACGTCTGCGCCGAGGACGCCGTGGGCGGCAAGCCCAGTGCAGGCACCATCTTCCGCAACATCGTGCGGGAGACCGGCGAGCAGACCCAGTGCATCGTGCTGATGCACGACTCGGCCACCACCCGCACCACTGCCGAAGCCCTGCCCGACATCATCCAGTGGTACAAGGACAACGGCTTCACCTTCCTTACCGTAGAGCAGGCCGTCCCCCTGCCCACGACATAGCAAAAAGCCCCGGAGGGCCTGCCAGACGGCAGACTTTCCGGGGCTTTGGTGCGTAGGAGCAGCTTACTCAGCGGCCTGATTGAACAGGACGAAGGCACGATAAGCCATGTACAGGTCGGTCTTGTGGATGACCTCGAAGGGAGAGTGCATGGACAGCACAGGCACACCGATGTCGATGACGGGGATGCCGCGGTTGGCAACATACTTTGCGATGGTGCCGCCGCCGCCCAGGTCGAGGCGGCCCAGCTCACCGATCTGCCATGCAACGTTGTCGGCGTCCATCATGCGGGTGACATAGCCCACCAGCTCGGCAGAAGCGTCGTTTGCAGCGCTCTTGCCGCGGCTGCCGGTGTACTTGAACAGCGCGATGCCGCGGCCTGCGTAGGTGCCGTTCATCGGCTCGAAAGCGCTGGCCCAGCTCGGGTCGTAAGCAGCGGTGACGTCGGCGGACAGGCAGACACTGTTGCGGAAAGCAATGATGTCGTCCTGACCGGCGGTACGGCAGAGCTCCTGCATGAAGTGGAAGACGTACATGCTCTGCATACCGGTGACGCCGTCAGAGCCGATCTCTTCCTTATCGGTCAGGACGCAGACGGTGGTGAAGGCGGGATTCCTGGTGGCGATCTCGGCCATCAGAGCGGGATATGCATCGACACGGTCATCGTGGCCGTAGCCGCCGATCATGGAGCGGTCGAAGCCAACGTCGCGGGACTTATAAGCGGGGACGATCTCGATTTCAGCGCGGGCAAAATCCTTCTCGGTGATGCCGTACTTCTCGTTGAGGAGAATCATGGTGTTCAGCTTGACAGCTTCCTTCACTTCCTCGTCGTCCACAGCGTCGGAGCCGATGAGGATGTTCAGCTCCTCGGCGCGGATGCCGTCGCTCAGCTTGCGCTCGCTCTGCTCAGCGCTCAGATGGGGCAGCAGGTCGGTGATGCAGAAGACGGGGTCGTTCTCGTCCTCGCCCACGTTCACAGAGACAGTGGTGCCGTCAGCGCGGGAGAACACGCCGTGGATGGCCAGCGGCATGGTACCCCACTGATACTTGCGGATGCCGCCGTAGTAGTGGGTCTTGAAGTAGCTGAGGTGGTCGGACTCGTACAGCGGGGTCGGGCGCAGGTCCAGACGGGGGCTGTCGGTGTGAGCGATGACCAGACGGAAGCCGTCCTCGAAGCTGCGGGTGCCGATGGTGGAAGCCACGATGGCCTTGCCCAGCTGGCTGAAGTAGACCTTGTCGCCGGGGGCGTAGGTCTTCTTCGGGTCGAACTGCTGGTAGCCTGCGTCCTTGAGCATCTGCTCGCTCTCAGCGGCCACCTCGCGCTCGGTCTTGCCTGCGTCGAGGAATTTCTTGTAGCCCTCAGCGAATGCGTGGGCCTCCTGCTTGACGGCGGTGGACTTGTCGCCGACGTAAGCGGGCTTAAACAGCAGCTTTTCAGCCAGCTGCTGGTTCGGAGTTTTTTCTGCCATAGGATTTCTCCTGCCTTTCTGTTTTCTTATACTTGTTATCTATCAAAGACCCGCAGGTTTTTGGCCTGTCGGTTCTTCTTCATTGGTTGAGATTCAGCCGCCGTAGAGCCGGGTATAGACGGCGTAGCTGGCGGTTATCTTTTCGACGTAATGGTGCATCTGGTTATAAGGGAAGCCTTTCAGGGTCTGCCCGTCGGAGGAATGCTCTTCCATCCGCAGCAGATTATCTACTGTCCCCCATCCGCTGTGGTAGGCGGCGGCAGCGGTAGCCACATCGCCGCCGTACCGCTCCATGCAGAGATGGATGTAGTAGCAGCCGAAGCGGATGCTGACATCAGGGTCGTAGAGTTCATCAAAGGTCAGGCCCTCATCCGGCGCAATCTTGCTGCGCAGCCAGATAAAGGTCTCCTCGGTCATCTGCATCAGCCCCCGGGCCTCCACACTGGAAGTGGCAGCGGGGTCGAAGCCGCTCTCCGTGCGGATGAACGCATAGACCAGCAGCGGGTCGATGTCATATTCTGCGGCCCACTGCTCCACCTGCCGGCTGTATTTGCGGGGGTAGAGCAGCCGGTCGGCCTCCCGGGCGAGGGGCGGCAGAGCCATCAGGAGCACTGCCGCGATGCAGACCAGCACCACCAGTCTGCGCAGCAGTCGGAACAGCGTTTTCAAGCGCAGCATCCCTCCCCGATGAGAGCGTCACAGAGCTCGTTTGCTGCCTTCGCCAGCGCCTCGCGGGTGGAGGTGTTGGGCAGGATGTAGTCTGCCCTGGCGGTCAGCACAGCCTCCGGCGTCTGGGCGTTGAGGCGGCGGGCAGCCATCTCAGGCGAAATGCCGTCCCGGGCCGCGATGCGCTCCACGCTGACTTCAAACGGTGCCGTGACCACACAGAGCTTGTCGCACTCGGCCTCTGCCGCCGTGCCGATGATGACCGCGCCGTCCAGCACAAAGAGCTTCGCCCCCGCCTGCTGCGCGGCCTGTTTGGCAGCGCGGATGCGGCGGACGATCTCCGGGTGGGTCAGCGCGTCGAGCGCAGCCTTCCCCTCGGGCGTTGCAAAGGCGCGGTCAGCCAGCAGGCGGCGGTCGAGGGTGCCGTCTTCCTTTATAATATCTGCCCCGAAGCGCTCAGCCAGCCGGGACAGCAGCGGTGAACCCGGAAGCAGGATCTCGCGGGAGAGCTGGTCGGCGTCTGCCAGCGGGATGCCCCGGGCCGCGAACACCGCTGTGACCGTCGATTTGCCGCAGCCGCTGCGGCCGGTGATGCCCAGCGTCATCATAGCTTTATCACCCGGAACGCGGCCGCACGGATGAGGCGGTTATAGACGGCCATGGACAGGCCGTCTTTCTGGGGGCAGCGGGCGTAGACCACCGCATCGCCCTGCTCATCCAGCGCACGCAGGGAGCGGAAGATGTGCTTTGCCTGGTCGGCTCCGTCGCCCTCCCGGCCATACTCCACGCAGGGCACACCCAGCTTTTCGGCCTCGCCGGTAAAGCAGAGGCAGCTGGGGTTCTCGGCGGCGTGGGCATCCACATAGGCTTTGAACTGCTCGAAGGTGCCGTCCAGAAGGGTCACATCCGCCTTGGGGGCGTAGTGCTTATACTTCATGCCGGGGCTGCGGACGACCGCGCCCTCCGGCAGCTTCTCGAGGATGGCCTTGGAGACTTCCACTTCCTCGCCCAGCGCACGCTCGAGGTCTTCCAGCGTGATGTGGCCGGGACGGAAGAGGGTGGGCTTTTCGCCCACCACCGACACGACGGTGGACTCCACGCCCCAGTCGCACTCGCCGCCGTCCAGAATGAGGGGCAGACGGCCGTCCATATCGGTAAAGACGTCCTGTGCGTTGGTGGGGCTGGGCTTGCCGGAGAGGTTGGCAGACGGGGCCGCAAAGGCGCAGCCGCTGGCTTCAATGACAGCCCGTGCCACCGGGTGGCTGGGCATCCGGATGCCCACGGTGTCCAGACCGGCACAGCACTCCGCCGCCACCTCGGGGCCGCGGGGCATGATGATGGTCAGCGGGCCGGGACAGAACGCCGCCATCAGCAGCTGGGCGCGTTCCGGCACCTCGCTGACGAGGCCGTGCAGCATCTCAGGGCCTGTGACGTGGACGATGAGGGGATTGTCCTGCGGGCGTCCCTTCGCCACAAAGATCTTGCTCACGGCCTCGCCGTTGCGGGCGTCGGCCGCGATGCCGTAGACCGTCTCGGTAGGCAGGGCTACCAGCTCGCCCTGCCGCAGAAGCTCGGCTGCGCGGGCAATGCCCTCTGCGTCAGCCGGGCGGACTTCAGTATTGATACTCATACGAATCATCGCTCTTTTCTTCTGTAAAGCAATTATTCTTTACAGCTTTTCGTGCGCATTCTGCGCACGTTTATGCGTTTAGCTTTTGCAGTCTCTCGGCCTGCTCACGGGTGGCGAGGGCGTCGATGATGTCGTCTAGATCGCCGTCCATGATCTTGTCGAGGTTGTGTACCGTCAGGCCGATCCGGTGGTCGGTGCAGCGGTCCTGCGGGAAGTTATAGGTGCGTATCTTCTCGCTGCGGTCCCCTGTTCCCACCTGACCGGCGCGGTCGGCGTTGATGGCGTCCTGCTGCTCCTTCTGCTTCTGGGCCAGCAGGCGGCTGCGCAGGATCTCCAGAGCCTTGTCCTTGTTCTGGAACTGGCTGCGCTCGTTCTGGCACTCGACCACGGTTCCGGTGGGGATGTGGGTGACGCGGATGGCGCTGGACGTCTTGTTGATGTGCTGGCCGCCCGCACCCGAAGAGCGGAAGGTGTCGATGCGCAGATCCTTCATGTCCAGCGCAAAGTCCACCTCTTCGGCCTGCGGCATCACGGCCACGGTGGCCGTCGAGGTGTGGATGCGGCCCTGCGTCTCCGTCTCGGGCACACGCTGCACCCGGTGGACGCCGCTCTCGTACTTGAGGCGGTTGTAGGCGCCCCGGCCATTGACCGCAAAGACGGCTTCCTTGGTTCCGCCGAGCTCCGTCTCGTTGAGGTTCAGCAGCTCCATCTCCCAGCCCCGGCTCTGGACGTACATGGTGTACATCCGCACGAGGCTGTGGGCGAACAGCGCAGCTTCCTCGCCGCCGGCACCGGCGCGTATCTCCATGATGACGCTTTTCTCGTCGTTTGCGTCCTTCGGCAGCAGCAAAATTTTGAGATTATTTTCCAGCTCTGCCACATCCTGACTTTTTTCGCTCAGTTCCTGCTGTACCATAGCCTTAAAGTCCGCGTCGAGGGGCTCGTCCCCTTCCAGCAGGGCTTTCGCCTGTGCCAGGTGGTCCTGCGCAGTGGTGAGGGCGTGGTAAGCGTCCACCACCGGCTGTGCTTCATGGTACTCCTGCATCAGGCGGCGGAACTGTGCCGGGTCGGCGGCAGTTTCGGGCTGATTGAGACGGATAGAAAGTTCTTCGAACCGGCGGCAGACGGCCTCCATTTGGGAAGTCAGATTCGGCATATCAGGCAGTTCTCCTTACAAAACAGTTTCTGAATGTGCTGTGCCGCCGGGCTATTCCTGGCCCGGTTTGATGACCTTTTTGATGTTCTTCTCGATCTTCGCCCGGGGCAGCATGACCTCGCGGCCACAGCCCGTGCAGCGGATCTTGAAATCCATGCCCACCCGCAGCACCTCGAAGCTTGCTGCTCCGCAGGGGTGCTGTTTGCGGGTGAGGATGGTATCGCCGACTGCAATGTCCATATTGAATCCCTCCTGTCTGCACATTTATAGTACAGGCCGTGCGTCCGAAAGAGTGACACACATCTATAGTATAATCCAAACTCGTATAAAATGCAAATGCAGCTGCATATGGTTTAGAAGCCACTTTCATAAGCATTGCACACCGCTTGAGCGGTCTTTTTGTCAGCACACTGCGTTGCTTTCCCTTGCAATCCGTCAGGATTGCTGCGGAAAATCGCCTTGTTTGCTGACAAAAATTCTCGCCATTCGGCGCACCCTGCTTACGAAAGCAGCTTCTTTTATAGCTGCAATGCTACCCAAAAAAACAGAGAAAGAGGAATGAAAGATGATGCAAGCGTTTCGTACCGAAAACAACTACCGCAATGCTTCCCACCTGAGCGCCGCCGAGCTGCGGGCCGCGATGGCCAGCCGCGAGATCTTGCAGAGCACGGCGCTGGCCTTCGACACCCAGCGTCAGCTCCGGTTCGAGCTGGGCGGCTGCCGGGCTGTAATGCCCTTCGGGCAGTGCGCCGACGGGGCCGACACCGGCAGCGTACGGGACATTGCCGTACTGACGCGGGTAGGACGGCCCACCTGCTTTGTCATCGAGGGCATCGACACCGACGAAAACGGACAGACTGTCTACCGCCTCTCCCGCGCTGAAGCCCAGCGGATGTGCAAGGCCGAATACCTCGACCAGCTCCAGCCCGGCGACATCCTGCCCTGCATCGTGACCCACATCGAGCCCTTCGGCGCGTTCTGTGACGTAGGCTGCGGCATCAGCGCCCTGCTGCCAATCGACTGTATGTCAGTGAGCCGTATCTCCTCCCCTGCCGACCGGGTCAGCGTGGGGCAGCAGATACTCTGCGCCATCAAGAGCCGGGACGCACAGGGGCGGTTCGTGCTGACCATCCGGGAGCTGCTGGGTACCTGGGCCGAGAACGCTGCCGCCTTTACGGTGGGCGAAACGGTGGTGGGCATCGTGCGGAGCGTGGAGGAGTACGGCACCTTCATCGAGATCGCGCCCAACCTCGCGGGCCTCGCCGAGAGCTGCCCCGACCTGCGGCCCGGACAGGCCGTGAGCGTCTACATCAAGAACATCCTGCCCGAGAAGATGAAGATAAAGCTTGTCATCGTCAACCATGCCCTCAGCCAGAGCCACCGCTTCGAGCTGCGGTACTTCATCACCGAGGGCCACCTCGACCACTGGCTCTACTCCACCCCCGAGAGCCACAAGCGCATCGAGACGGATTTTTCGGTCATGGCTTGCAATCCGGCGTGAAACCCTTTATACTATAGTTAATACTATAGAACACGGGAGATGGGAGTAACAATGGCCGCCAACGATGCTTTTACCGCCGGTGTGCGTCCCGGTGGGCTGACCAACAGCACCGAGATACGATTGCTGCTGTGTTATCTTGTCAAGAACGCCGGGCCTATCACACGGACGGAGATCGAAAACGCCCTGATGGAAGAGGCTTTGGTAAATTATTTTGAGATCGGCTCCTGCCTGGACGACATCACCCGGCAGCAGCTCGTGACGGCGGACGGCGACCGGTACACCATCACCGACAAGGGCCGGAAGGTGGCGCAGGAGCTGGCCTACGACCTGCCCCGCAGTGTGCGGGAAAAGGCGGTCGCCGCCGTGCTGCGCAGCCAGACCTGGGCGCGCAAGGAAGCCGAGTACAGCGCCCGCATCAGCGAAAAAGCCGACGGCCATTGCTCCGTGCGCTGTCAGGTGAAGGCGCTGGACAGCGAGCTGTTCTGTCTGGACATCGGCACACCCGACCGGCTGAGCGCTGAGATGGTAAAAAAGCAATTCATTTTGAAGGGCAATGAAATTTACCAGATGCTCATTACCAAATTGACTGAAGAAGAGAAATAGCATAAAAGTCCGCTGCACGTTGGTTTCGTGCAGCGGGCTTTTTGTTAGATCAAGATACAGATGAGTCCGGTACAGCCCTCGTTGATGACCCGTTCCAGCGTCTCCTGCAAACGGCCCCGGGCCTCCTGCGGCATATGGAGCAGCTTGTTCTGCAGGCCGTCGTTGACCAGCTCGTGGAGGCTCTTGCCGAAGATGTTCGACTCCCACAGGCGGACGGGGTCGTCCTCGAAATCCTGCAAAAGGCTCTGCACGAGGTCTTCGCTCTGCTTCTCCGTCCCCACGATGGGACTCAGCTCGGTGTGGATGACCGCCTTCATCATGTGGATGGACGGCGCGCTGGCCTCGAGACGGACGCCGTACCGCCCGCCCTGCCGGACGATCTCGGGCTGTTCCAGCGAAAGCTCGTCGATGGACGGCATCACGATGCCGTAGCCGGTGGCCTCCACCTGCTCCATCGCACTGCGTATCTTCTCGTAGGCACGCTTGGCTTTGGCCAGCTCGATGATGCAGGGCATCAACCCGGCTTCGTCGCCGATTTCGAGGCCCGTCTGCTCGCTGAGTACCTTATAAAACACCTCGGGCTTGAGCAGCACCGTGATGCGGACCACACCGTCGGCGAGGTTCATCCCACTGAGGGCGGCATTTTCCACCGCCTCGCAGTCCAGCGCCGCCCGGCCGGAGTCGGAGACGTCCTTCATCCGGGAAATTTTCTCAGAGAGCTGCATGGCCGCTGTGTATACCTCGGTCTGGAGCCAGTGGCCTTTGTCCAGCATCGTCACCCAGCGGGGCAGGGCGAAATCCAGCTCCCGCACCGGAAACTCGTAGAGCACCTTCTGCAAAATCTCGCCCAGCTGCGCCTCGTCGAGGTCGAGGCAGCTCACAGGCAGAACGGTCCGGCCATAGCTCTCTTCCATTTCCGCCGCCATCGCTCTTGTCTCGGGGGCGTCGGGGTGGGTGCTGTTGAGCAGGATGACGAAGGGCTTGCCCAGCGCTTCCAGCTCGTCGATGACCCGCTTTTCTGCAGGGATGTAGTTTTCGCGGGGTATCTCGCTGATGGTGCCGTCGGTGGTGACGACGATGCCGATGGTGGAGTGGTCCCGGATGACCTTGCGGGTGCCGGTCTCGGCAGCGAGGTCGAAGGGGATCTCCTCGTCGAACCAGGGGCTTTTGACCATCCGGGGCTTGTCATTCTCCTCGTGGCCCATGGCCCCCTCCACCATGTAGCCCACGCAGTCGATGAGCCGGATGCTGCACTCTCCCCCGCCCTCCAGCGCCAGCGGTACCGCCGCCTCCGGGATGAACTTGGGCTCTGTGGTCATGATGGTGCGCCCCGCTGCCGACTGGGGCAGCTCATCGCGGGCGCGGAGCTTCGCGTCCTCCGGGCCGATGGCGGGCAGCACCAGCTTTTCCATAAACTGCTTGATGAGGGTGCTCTTGCCCGTGCGCACCGGCCCCACCACACCAATGAGGATGTCGCCGCCGGTGCGGGCTCCTATCTCGCGGCAGACTGCCGCCTGCTCGATTCGTTCCTGCTTTGCCAAAATGCTCTCCCCTCTCTTCCCATTTGAAAGCCATTTGGAAGAAATTTATGCGACGGCGGGAGGAATTAGTACGATACAAAGCAGCGCATCACCGTCAAAATCATACTTTATTCAAAAAAATCCAAAAAAATTGCAAAAATCCGTTGACAAGGCCGTCTTATCCGAGTATAATATCTCATGTCGCCGGCGCCTCAGTAGGGAGGCAACGGATGATGACCGGGTGTAGCGCAGTTTTGGTAGCGCGCTTGAATGGGGTTCAAGAGGCCGTGAGTTCGATTCTCGCCACTCGGACCAAACAGAAATGATCCGAACTTGTTTCCGATAGGAGATGGGTTCGGATTATTTGTTTTCTAATGAATGCTGGATATTACTGTTTTTTAACTGGTGATGTCCGGCGTTTTTTAGTGTTGGCCGATCAATTTTAATGGAATCTTTATACTTCTACAATTTTCTTTACGGCTCTTTTATTTATTCCATGCTAATCTTTATGCACACGGATAGGTAAAGGAGCTTTTATGATTCAATATCCTCGTTATAAGCGGCACCGTTTTTCTTCTTTTCAGGTCATTATTGCAGGTTTTGCGGCAGTTGATCTGGTGGGCGCGTTGCTTCTGATGCTTCCGATCGCTGCACAGCAGCGATGCGTCACACCGTTCCATGAGGCACTGTTTACCTCCACCTCCGCCCTTTGCGTGACCGGACTGGTGGTTCAGGATACCGGCAGCTACTGGTCGGCATTCGGGCAGAGCGTGATCCTTCTTCTGATCCAGATCGGAGGATTGGGCGTCATTACGGTGGGTGCTGCCTTTGCGCTGCTTTCCGGGCGAAAGATCTCCCTCAAGCAGCGCAGCACGATGCAGGAAGCTACGGCTGCCCCGCAGATGGGCGGCATCGTGCGGCTGACAGGCTTTATTCTGCGGATCACCGCTCTGTTTGAACTGGTCGGTGCTGCACTGCTGCTTCCGACGTTTTGCGCCGATTATGGTTTGCGCGGGATCTGGTATGCACTGTTTCATTCCATTTCGGCGTTCTGCAATGCCGGCTTTGACCTGCTGGGAACAGAGGGGGCAAAATTTGTTTCGTTGACACGGTATGCAGGTGACCCATTGCTTACCACAGTGATCGCTGCACTGATCGTCTTTGGCGGCCTTGGCTTTCTGACATGGGAGGACATTTGTACATACCGCCTTGATCTTCACCGTTACCGGATGCAGAGCAAGGTGATCCTTGTCACAACGGCGTTTCTTCTGGTACTGCCGACGCTGTACTTTTATTGCTTCGAGTTCACGGCAGGCTCTGCCCGGCAGCGCATTTTATTGTCGATGTTCCAATCCGTTACACCCCGTACTGCCGGTTTTAACACCGCTGATCTTGCTGCGATGGACAGCACTTCACAGGCATTGATGGTGGTTCTGATGCTGTTGGGCGGTTCGCCCAGCTCTACGGCAGGCGGCATGAAAACCACAACATTTGCCGTTCTGCTGGCCAATATGTGGGCGACCTTCCGCCGAAGAGATGATGCCGAATTTTTCGGGCGGCGCATAGATGGTTCCGCGGTCAAGAATGCTGCCACGATCGCAGGGATGTATTTGACGCTGTTCTTCCTCGGAGCCTTTGTCATTGCTGCGGCCGAGCAGTTGCCGATGTCGGTCTGTCTGTATGAGACCGCTTCGGCTGTGGCAACGGTAGGTCTGACATTGGGCATCACGCCGCAGTTGGGCATCCTTTCGCAGGGGGTGCTGATCGCACTGATGTTTTTGGGACGTGTTGGCGGATTGACGTTGATCTATGCGGCATTTGGCAGCAGCCCTGCCCACTCTCGTCTGCCGCAGGAGAAGATCGCAATCGGATAAAGGAGACAAGTATGAAATCGATTCTTTTGATCGGGCTTGGCCGTTTTGGCCGCCATATTGCACAGGAACTGAATGAGCTGGGTCATCAGGTCATGGCCATCGACAGCAACGAAGACCGTGTGAACGCCGTGCTTTCCTATGTGACGAATGCACAGATCGGTGACAGCACCAGCGAATACTTTCTGCGCTCCCTTGGTGTTGGCAATTTTGATGTGTGTATCGTAACCATCGGCGGCAATTTTCAGAGTTCGTTGGAAACAACATCACTGCTCAAGGAGCTGGGCGCAAAGCTTGTGGTCTCGCGTGCAGAGCGGGATGTACAAGCCAAGTTCCTGCTGCGCAACGGTGCGGATGAAGTGGTCTACCCGGAAAAGCAGCTGGCAAAGTGGGCAGCGATCCGATACAGCTCCGAACACATTCTGGATTATATCGAGCTGCAGGACGACCACGCCATTATGGAAGTGACCATTCCGCCGGAATGGATGGATCGCACGATCGGCGAGATCAATATTCGAAAAAAGTATAACATCAATATTCTTGCACTGAAAAAAGACGGAAAGCTCGATATGAACATCACGCCGGATACGCAGCTGTGCCGGGATGAAAGTATGCTGGTTTTGGGAAAATACGCGTCGATCCAGAAGTGTTTCCGACTCTGAAAAGATAGGACGGATCATATGGATGTCGTTTTGTTGCTGATGGTTCTTGGAGTCATGTTGAGTGGTTTCCGGGCAGCAGATGCGCTGGATCACATGCGGAAGGAAATCATTCGACAAGAAGGAAAAAGACGTGGCTGGTGGTCGTGACCGCCAAATTGTGCTATACTGTGGGCAAGGCAGGTGATCTTTATGAATCAGAATAACCCACCCACTGAACATATTCTGGCGTGTCTGTCGTCCTCTCCCTCCAATGCAAAGATCGTGCGGACGGCGGCAACGATGGCAAAGGCGTTCGGCGGGACCTTTACAGCTCTGTATGTCCGGACTCCGGATTCGGATCAGATGGGAAAAGAAGACCGTCGGCGCTTGCAGCAGCACATTCGTATGGCAGAGCAGGCAGGTGCCGATATTTCTACGATCTACGGGGATGACATTCCGCAGCAGATCGCAGAGTTTGCCCGGATCTCCGGCATTACAAAAATCGTGCTGGGGCGCTCCAGCGTACATCGCCGCCATTTCTGGAGCGGACCGTCACTGACTGAAAAATTGACGCTGACTGCGCCCAATCTGGATATTTATATCATCCCGGATGCTTCTGCAGAGACCGGCTACGGTACAGGACGGAAGCTGTTCACCCGTCCGCTTCTACCCTCTGTCTGTGATCTGCTGATCACCGCAGGCATCCTGAGCTGCATCACGCTCATCGGCTTCTTTTTCTTGCAGCTGGACTTTGCGCGTTATAACATTATTATGCTCTATATGCTGGGGGTGCTGTTCACCGCATTGTGTACCAGCGGCTACACCTGCGGTGTGCTGGGCTCCATTGCCAGTGTTGCGCTGTACAATTTTTTCTTGACGGAACCGCGCCTGACATTCCATGCGTATGACCCTGGTTATCAGGTCACATTTGCCCTGATGCTGACCTCTGCAATCATTACCTGCACCCTGACAACGCGGCTGAAGGATCATGCAAAAATGTCTGCGCAGGCGGCGTTCCGTACAAAAATACTCTTTGACACAAACCAGCTTTTGCAGAAAGCCAAAAGTGAAGATGAAATCTTTTCGCTGACAGCTTCCCAGCTGATAAAACTGCTGAACCGGAGCCTGATCGTCTACCCGGAACAAAACGGAGTTCTTGGTTCAGAACAGGTTTTTGGGGTTGACGAGGAAACGGCGCAAAACATCTTTTCTGCACCGGAAGAACGGGATGCGGCAAACTGGACGTTTGCAAACAAAAAGCGTTCCGGCGCAGGCACGGATAGCTACCCGGATGCAAAGGGACTTTATCTTGCGCTTCGGACCGGAGGCGGCGTGTTTGGAGTGGTTGGGATCGACCTGTCCGAAAAACCGCTGGATGCCTTTGAAAACAGTGTACTGCTCTCCATTCTGGGCGAAGGTGCGCTGGCAATCGAAAACCGCAGAAACGCACTGGAAAAAGAGCAGGCAACCGTGCAGGCAAAAAATGAAGAGCTGCGGGCAAACCTGCTGCGCACGATCTCCCATGACCTGCGCACTCCGCTGACCTCCATTTCCGGCAATGCCAGCAATCTGCTTTCCAATGGAGAAACGCTGGATACAGAGACCCGGAACAAGATCTGCACCGATATTTTTGATGATGCACAATGGCTGATCGGTCTGGTGGAAAATCTGCTTTCCATCACCCGCATTGAAGATGGGCGGATGAATCTGCAGATCTCACCGCAGCTGATGGACGAAATGATCGAAGAAGCACTGCATCATGTCAACCGGAAAAGCTGCGAACACACCATCACAACACAGTATGGGGACGAGATCCTCTTGGTCAATGTGGATGCACGGCTGATCATGCAGGTCGTTGTCAATCTGGTGGATAACGCCATCAAATACACCCCCGTGGGCTCGGTCATTCGGATTTCAGCTTACCGGAAAGACCATCAGGTCGTAGTGGACGTTGCAGATAACGGCCCCGGTATTCCGGATTGCGCAAAAGCACAGGTGTTCGAGATGTTTTATACCGGGCAGAGCCGCATCGCAGACAGCCACCGCAGCCTTGGACTGGGCTTGCCCCTCTGCCGAGCGATCCTGACGGCTCACGGCGGAACATTGACCCTGCGTGACAACATTCCCAATGGCAGTGTCTTTTCTTTTGCATTGCCGCAAAGTGAGGTGAATATTCATGAATAAGCCGACCATTCTGGTCGTAGAGGATGATGTTCCTGTACGGTGTCTGATCACAACGACCCTGAAAACCCACGGCTATAAATATCTGACTGCTTCCAATGGGGAAACGGCGATCATGATGACAACCAGCCACAACCCGGACATCATGCTGCTGGATCTCGGGCTGCCCGATATAGACGGCATCGAGGTCATCCGCAGCGTCCGCACATGGTCGAACCTGCCCATCATCGTCCTGAGTGCCCGGAGCGAGGATTCTGATAAAATCGAGGCACTGGACAACGGCGCAGACGATTATCTGACAAAGCCGTTTTCCGTGGATGAGCTGCTGGCAAGACTGCGTGTAACGCAGCGCCGATTGAATCTGCTGGCTTCTGACGGCATAAACAGCCCGGTTTTTGTCAATGGTCCTTTGAAGATCGACTTCTCGGCAGGCTGCGTCTGGTTGAGCGAGAATGAATTGCATTTGACCCCCATCGAGTACAAGCTGCTGTGTGTGCTGGCGCATAATGTGGGCAAAGTGCTGACGCATACCTCCCTCACGCAGAAAGTATGGGGCAGTACGCAGGAAAATGACATTGCCTCCTTGCGTGTTTATATGGCGTCCCTGCGCAAAAAACTGGAACGATGCCCGGATGCGCCGCATCTGATCCAGACCCATGTTGGTGTCGGATACCGGATGCTGCGCGCAGAAAACGATGAAGCATAGTAAAAAAAAAAAAAAAAACAGGGTGCGCCCCTGAATAGGACGCACCCTGAAAAATCCACATACGATAGCGATATGTATAACAGGACGTTCCCCGATGCTGGGTGTTCGTAAAACAGTTTTTGAGAACCAACACGGCAACTGCCTGGTTGGTACGCGCGTACGCAGTAAAACGGCCAGATTCTCGTATATATGGGTGGTCATTTGACTACGAGTGTGGTATACTTCACTTGGAAAACCAATTAAGGTAGATATAATGCACAGGGATGTGCTTTATATAATAAAAGCAGGAT
>ERZ507665.47-NODE-47-length-59559-cov-7.99301_pt1 | contig 59559 bp, 55 predicted proteins | sample MGYA00513947_ERZ507665 | MGnify/ENA metagenome assembly ERZ507665 | reverse complement strand
GTCCGTTATAATTGATGGTAACTTCCATCTGCCTTTCCTCCATTCAGATTTTTTTTGGTAAATCTGAATGAGGCGGCGGGGAGCGGCACCGGGGACAGGGTTCGAGCCATGTTGACCCGATGTTCCGTCCCCACAGGTATGAAAAAGCGCCCGGACAGCAGAAAGCTATTCGAGCGCAAAAAAAAAATACGGTATTCAGTTACATTATGACAATTTTCGCACCGGCTGCCAGACGGGGCCGGTTCGGTGGCTGGGCTTTTTTTGACGGTAGTGCAAATATCGTCTGAATTTGTCGGCGGTCAGTGTGCTTCATGGCGGCTCCCTCCTAAAGCCGCCGTGTCAGCGTATAGGCGTCACTCCTTTGTCGAGGGCATAAGAAACGGCGGCCTTGATTTTGTCAAAGCCGCCGTAGGGTCGAATTTGGGGCATGGCGATTGCCTGCTGTACGACGGCTTTTTTTCTTTTGCCGTCGTCCGGCAGATAGAGAATTTTGCATTTCATTTAATCCTGTTCAAAGCATAACAAATTCAGCTTACAAACGGGTGAATTTCGGCTTACAAAACTGTAAGCTTACGAATAAAGCAGACGATTTCGCATCGAAACCGCCTGCTTTGTAAATATATGAACTAATTTTATTGCGCACTGATCGTGTCAACAATGGACATCCTGCGTATTCTCTTGATTGGCCCATACACGGCCAGAATTACAGAAAGTACGACAATTAGGAGAATAATACCTAATTCCACAAATGGAATTGTCCATGCCTCACCCCAATTAGAGCTTATCAGCAAACTAAAGAGGAGTTTATGGCAGATCAGCCCCAGCAAGGTGCCGATGATACAGCCGGAAACAGCATAGGTGGCTGCCTCCGCAATCACCATTCTGGAAAGCTGGTGGGTACTTAAACCAATCGCCCGGAAAGCCCCATACTGTTTTGTCCGAGCTGCTACACTCAAAGCAATGCTGTTAATTACATTGAAAATGGTAATCAAAGCAATCAAGGCCAAAAATCCATAGAGGAACAGCCATACACAGTAATAAACGCCTAATGTACTGCTGTTATCCATCCGCTTGTCAACGAAACTGAATCCTGCTCCATAAGTGCGATGGATAGCATTTACATCATCGTCTGTGGCACTGGCAGATAGCTGCATATCAATGATGGTATAGTTTTCTTCCCCGGTGATTTGCCGGAAAGTATCTTCGGAGCAAATGATGATTGCAGAATCTCCGGCACTATTGAATGGGCTGGCAGAAAGAAGTCCGGCAATCTCAATTTCGACAGACCGGCCATCTATCTCCATCGTAACTTTATCGCCTACTTGCATGGAACCTTGCGAATCAAACACAGTCAAACCAGTATTCAGCTCATTTTGCACAGCCTCTAATGAGCCTGATTGCAGATAGTCGGCGGCCCATTCAAACTGCTGCTGCTCGTAAGAAATTAAGACAACCGTTTTTTCTGTCCCATTCACCGTAGCGGGAACATCGTATGCAAACATCCGGCCATAGACTGCATCTACAACAGGATTTTCTTTCAACTCGTCTACAAAAGTTTTATCAACAGAGCAAGTGTTATCTGGACTGACAATGGATATATCCGGCGCCCACGGATACAGCGGCGTCAAAGTGTGATTCATAAAAGTAATCGTCACAGAAAAGGAGAGGAACAGGACGATACTAAGGCCAAAAGAGGCAACCATTAAGATATAATTCTTGCGGCTGGATTTAGCATGATGAATCCCAAGCGAGGCGTCTACTTTCAGCCATTTGGTATTTGCGGCTTTGCGGACTGGCTGTAAAGCATTGGCGTTGCCGGAAACTGCCGCCAGCGGAGAAACTTTTGAGGCCCTTTTTGCCGGAGATCGAGCCGCCAAGAGAACGGTAAGCAATCCCACAATAATTCCTGCCAGTATGCTCGGTATGCTGATACTAAATGCGGGCATAGCACCAAAGTATTCCGGGCTAAGAAACCGCAGAACAAAACATAGAATCCATATCACAACCACACCGCTTAAAACGCCTACGGGGATCGCAAATCGGCACCAACTAAGGGCCTCTTTTCTTACTAAGCGCATGACCTGTTTGGGTGTTGCACCAATGCAGCGCATCAGGCCGAAAAACTCCGTTCGCTGGGCAACATTACTATTCAGACTGCTTGCAATCATCATAATGCCCGCAAACAGAACCAAAATGAATAAAACACCAGCGGCCGCATAAACCTGCATCATAAAAGAATTGCTGCTTTGTCCAAGCAAACCAAGCAACTTTGTATTTTCAAAAACTTGTTCATCGCTTAATCCAAATTGTGATTTCAAATCCAAGATTTCACTCTGAACATTTCCTGTGTCAGAAAACTGAACATAAAAAACCGTACTGCTGCCAACTGACTCGCCATTTCCAGTGTCAGTCAAAAGAGAACGAAATTTCTCTGTCGTGATAAATACTCCGTAGGAATCGTTGCTCATAAGATTGGCAGTATTTTTGACAAATCCAGATATACGAAATTCATGCTCTGCCCCATTCGGCATATCAACAGTGATATGATCGCCAATAGATAAATTGAGCATATCTTTGGCATTTTCAGTTACCATAGCTTCGTCGTTATTTTGCGGAAAACTGCCTGCCGCAATCATATTTGAAAAGATTTTTGTAAACAGGGTTTCGTTTCCGCCACAAATAAGCGTTTCCGTCCCATTCAAGGTGTACCCTCGGTTGCCGTTATAGTTCAGAACATCATAGGGGGCGAGAGCCTCCACATCAGGACGCGTGGCGATAATGGTTGCATCTTCATCCGTAATATTTTGTACTCCAATATGCCAATTTCCCGTTTCTGTCTGTGTTTTGATAACTTGGCTGCGAATAAACATATCCGCCATACCGAAGATAGTAGTCATCAGAAATACGGCCAGTACAATACAGAAAATGGACATCCGGCTTTGCTTCTTGTGAATTTTTGAGGATATGGGAACAAGGTCAAGATAACGCTTCATCTGTTTTCCCTCCCAAGTCCGTGAGGACACCATCAGATACCCGGAACACCCGGTCAACAGATGTTGTCAAGTTTTTGTTGTGGGTAATCATCAGGATTGTTTGCTGATAACGGCGGGATGCCTGTGTAAGCAGCGCAATAACATCCTGACTATTCTTGCTGTCCAAATTGCCCGTAGGTTCGTCTGCAAGAATCAGTTTAGGCTTGGTGATTAAAGCCCGTCCAATAGCGACGCGTTGCTGCTGGCCGCCGGATAGCTGGCTTGGCAGATGGTGCCGCCGTTCTGTAAGGCCCAACAACTCCAAAATTTCGTTTACCGCTGCCGGATCGGGCTTGCGGTAGTCCAACAGCAGAGGGAACATGATATTCTGCTCTACATTCAGTTCGGAAACAAGCTGAAAGGATTGGAAAATAAAGCCGATATTGCGACGGCGGAAGATCGTGCGCTGTTCCTCTTTCATAGAAAACAGATCTTGCCCATCCACCCAAATGTGGCCGGAAGTGGGAGAATCCAACGCACCAACACAATTCAGCAGAGTGCTTTTTCCAGAACCGGATTCTCCGACAACAGCGGCAAACTCCCCTTTGCTGAGTGAAAAGGACACTTTTTTTAAGGCGTCCACTTTCGCTTCGCCTATCCCGTAAGCTTTACATAGATCTTGTACTTTCAAAATTTCCATGGTGGTTCGTACCTCCTTTCCTAAAAGGATAACAAGAACAGCTTACAATCAGGTGAATTTGACCTTACGATTCCGTAAGGAACGACAGCGTGAATGTCGTGCCATTCTCGATTTCACTTTGTACCGAGATTACACCGCCTTGCCCCTCGATGATGGACTTAGCAAGGGGGAGCCCCAGTCCAATCCCCTGTGTGTCAAGGGAATGCTTACTGCGATAAAAGCGTTTGAAAATATGGTGAATATCTTCCGGGTCTATGCCGGTTCCATTATCTGAAATGAGAATACGAAATATAACAGGAGTGCGCTCCCATGTTATATGGACAATTCCACCGTTTTGTGTATGATCCAGAGCATTTTTCACGATATTTCCAATCGCTTCACTTGTCCAGTTCATATCACAAATAAACTGTTGCTCATCATCACCGGCTATCTGAATTTCTTTGTTTTCATTTTTGGCCCTTGTAGTTAATTCATTGATCGAATGGGCAATCAACTCGGACACACGGCATTTGTTTTTCTCAAAAACGATGTTTCCCGTATCCAGCCGGGTTATTTTCAGCATTGATAAGATGAGCTGCTCCATGCGTTTTAGAGAAATCCCCATCTTAGCCGCAAACTGCTTTACCGTTTCCGCATTATCCGGCTCGTTCTCAATTATCTCCTGATACATGGCGAGGGCTGCCAGAGGTGTTTTGAGCTGGTGGGATATATCCGATATGGTATCTTTCAAAAACTCTTTTGCCTTATGCTCTGTTTCATTTTTCGATTGGAGCATGGTTGCAAGCTGCTCCACAGAGGAAAATATTTGGAAAATGCCTCCCTCGTAATTCTGTGGTAAATGACAGGAGTAATCCCCATTTATATAGTTGGTCAATACTTTATCTGCCTGTTGGTACAATCGTTTCCTTTTCCAGAAAAAAACAAACATTCCTATGGCAAGCACAAAGAGCAAAAACATCGCAGCACAGAGCGTAATGCAGAGAGTAGATTGTTGAAATTGATTAAAAAAGGGCCGTATACCGCTCTCTGTCTGTTTTCCTAAACCCGCAGCCGCTAATAACGACCGACCATCTGTGCTGATTTCTGTATTCATAAGAGCGGTTACAATCGTTTCTTTGGAAACCCCCTGTTCCAAAAGCGAGGATACAACTGCCTCATCGTGTGTAAGCCACTGAACTTCCATATCATTCACAAGATGGATAGCTAAAACGGTTCCTGTTCCAACAAACAGCAGGGCAAACAAGAACAGAAATAGCAAGAAATCTTTGATTTGTTTATCGCGGCATAAGTTCATACAGACACCTCTTTCCATTGGTAGCCAAATCCACGGATGGTTATGAGGTGTTCCGGGCGCGACGGATCGGTTTCCACTTTCTCACGAAGCCGTCGTACATAAACAGACAAGGTGTTATCATCCACAAAATTTCCTGTATCATCCCACAGCTCATTTAGAATGATGTCCCTTGTCACAACACGGTTGGCGTTTCTTACCAACAAACAAAGCAGACGGTACTCGGCGCTTGTCAAATCCAATACTTTTCCCTTTAAGGTTGCGCGGCTTCCCAGCAGGTCAATGGAAATATCGCCACATTCCATAGAAGTGTTTTTTTCGCTTTTGGAAACTCCAGCCCGGCGCAGCAGAGCCCGGATACGGGAACACAATTCCCCCAGCTTGAACGGCTTCGTGATATAATCGTCCCCGCCGCAGTCAAGTCCGCGAATCACATTCACTTCCTCATCCGATGCTGTCAAAAACAGAATTGGAATCGTGACATTTTGGCGGCGAACCGCTTCACACACATCAAAACCCGTCCCGTCCGGCAAGGTCACATCCAAAATCAACAGGTCAAAGCGGTCAAGCTCCGGCAGTAAGGCGAGTGCTTCTTGAACGGTACGGGCAACCTCCACGGAATAATCATTCTTTTTCAAAGAATAAACCAGCCCGTCCACCAGGCTGAAATCATCTTCCAAAAGCAACAGAGTATTCAATCAAATCCCTCCATTCACCGAGAATATACAAGTAGATTATACCATAAAGTGATGCCAAAGAACCTTACGGGTTTGTAAGGAAGCCGGGATTTGCCGCTTGGCAGCAAAATCCCGGTCTTACTTGTGCTTAAAATTTCATGCGTAAATCAATTCTTGAAAAATAACTTCCTCCGCCTGCGCTTTCAGCGTGTTCATCAGGCCCACCCAGCACATGGGGTCACGGGCTTTCAGTTCCTCGGTGACACCTGCCGTCTCCATCATCCGGGGCAGCATGGCGTCTATGCGCTCCCGCGCCGCCCGGTCAATCTCCAACAGGTGCGGGTACAGCTTTTCGCTCAAAATCAAGCTGCTGTAAAGGACGGGCCGGTGTTCCTTCAGGTAGCGTTGCCGCATACGGCCATACTTGCCGATGGGGGGCTCTGGCTGCTCGGACAACTCCAGGTCGGGGATGTAGTAATCCCCGCAGCGGGTGTAAGTCAATTCGTTCATGTTTGTCCTCCTTTGCACTGTGATGGTTAAACTGCGGCGCTGGCCGGTAAGGTGGCCTTGCGCGGCTCCTGCCTGGGTAACTGGCTGACGGTGGTAAAAATGCCCTTCTCCATATCCTCGGCCCGGATCGCGGCCTTTGCTGCCTCCATTTTCGCCTTGCGCTTGGCGTTGTAGCGTTCTTCCCATTCCTTCTGCTTGCCGTTTGCCTTACGGCGTAAGTAGTTCTGGTGAAGCCTGTCCTTGCGTTCCTCCTTCTTCCGCAGTTCTTCCTGTTCCTCCGGGGTCAGGGGAACCGGCTGCAAGGCAGGAGGGATATAGCGGCCCACAAAATTGAAGTAGATTTCAACCTCCTGTGTGGTGTCCTGGCTGCCTTTGCGGGCGCGTTCATGGACAAAGATTTTCTCTACAAACTCGTTGAGCATGGTGTTTGTCAGCGTGTCGAAGTTCTCGTACTTGTCAATCAGGGCAATAAACTTCTCCGCAGATTTCCGGCTCTGCTCATAGCCGGTAACGGCCTTTTCCAATTTCACGATTTCCGCATTGAGGGCGTCCTGCTCTTTGGCATATTGCGCGTCCAGGGCCTCATACCGGGCGTCCGGCAGCTTACCCAGGGCATTGTCCTCATAGATTTTGCAAATCAGCTTTTCCAGTTCCCCGGCCCGCTTTTGGGCGGCGGCCAGCCGTTTCCGCTTCTTGGATACATCGGCGGTCTGCTGGGCGGCCTGCGTTTCCTGGACAGTGCGGATAAACTCGGCCCGGTCATTCTTGGAATACTCCGCGATGGCCCGGAGCATATCGGTTATCAGGGTCAGGACGGCCTCGGCCCGGATGCGATGTTGTGTTGGGCAAAGGGAGCCGATAGGGTACTTACTATACTGGCTGCAAGTAAACTGTGGGGCACGCTTGCCGTTATTGATGCGATGGACATACATCTTGCCGCCGCAGTCGGCACAGTACATCAGGCCGGTCAGGGGATGGGCTTCGCCCCAGCCGTCCGGGTAGCGCCGGACATTTGCCCGGATACGCTGCACATTGTCAAAGGTTTCCTGGTCGATGATGGCCTCATGGGTATTCTCGAAAATCGTCCATTCGCTTTCGTCAACATAGTGGCTTTTCTTGTCCTTGAAGTGCTTGCGGGTCTTGAAATTGATGGTGTGACCCAGGTATTCCCGCTTTTTCAGGATGTTCACAATAGTGGACGATCCCCAGCCGTAGGGGTCTTTGACCGGCTTTGACCTGTTTACACCTTCGTGAAAGCGTGCCAGATGAACAGCGGGGATTTCAACCTTTGCCTCGGACAGCAGCTTGGAGATTTGATAGGGGCCATAGCCCTCCATCGTCAGGGAAAAGATACGGCGTACCACTTCGGCAGCTTCCTCATCTACCAGCCAATGCTCCCGTTTTTCGTCCCATAAGTAGCCGTAAATCACAGTGCCGGTCAGGTGCTTGCCACTCATGCCTTTTGACTTAAACACAGAGCGGATTTTCCGGCTGGTATCACGGGCGTAAAATTCATTCATAATGTTGCGGAACGGGGTAAAATCGTCATCGCCTTTCAGACTGTCCACACCGTCGTTGATGGCAATCAGACGAACGCCTCGCTGCCGTAAAACCTCCATAACTTGACCGACCTTCAGATAGTCGCGTCCTAACCGGCTCATGTCCTTTATGACGATGGCCTCCACCCGTCCGGCCTCGACTTCCTCCATCATCGCCAGAAAGCCGGGACGGTCAAAGCGGGTTCCCGATACGCCGTCATCGGTGAAGTGGGTAGGGTTCGGCAGTCCATTCCGGCAGGCAAACTCCTCTAACATCTGCTTTTGATGGCTTATGGAGTTGCTCTCGCCCTGTAACTCATCATCGCGGCTCAAACGCTCATACAGTGGGGTGATTTTCTCGTTTCTCATGGCTGTACCTCCTGAAATGAAAATGCCCTAAGTGACTGCTTCACTAACCATGACACAATCATGATTAAGAAGTCACTTAGAGCATATATCACCGGCAGCCAGCTTGTAAAGTTTGTACTGCCGCCCGGCAAAGCTGTTGGGCTTCTTTTTTGCCAGTTCTTCAAACAGCAGATCCACCGGGTTCTGGTATTCCTCGTCGTCCTCCAGCACCTGCATAGTGTTCAGCATCTCCAGTAGGGTAGCGAAATTTTGTTCCTCCGCTGGGGCTTCATAGTGCAGATAGGCAATCAGGGCGGTGAGCAAAAGACGCTCCGATTTTTCCCAGAATGGGTCCCCGCCGGACTCTTCACCCTTGGTGTTGGTCATCAGGGTCGTGACCAGTTTCAGAATGTCCTTTTCGCTGTGGACGTCGGGTAAGAGACTGGTATTGCTGCCAGCCCCTCCCCTAAGAACCGTACGTGACAGTTTCCCGTCATACGGCTCAAGCCTATCGTAAGGCCTCGTGTAAAACGAAACCCGGCTCAAATCAAGTAGTTTGGCTCATGCAGATTTCGATGACACCAGGGATGTACCATAATAGCGGGCCATTTCCTGTTGTTTTCGGTGTTAAAATGCGTCTTGAATCCTGTTTCGGATGTAATTCTTTCTCCGCATACAGGGCAGCACCGTTTCTGGTTGTTCCAGATTTTAACGAGTTTTTCCCGTCCTTTGGTACTGTTCAGCATTCTTTCTCCGTCACGTTCCTCATAATATCCCGTCCATTTTTCATCGAATGGGTTAGCTTCGGCGGCGATTTTCCTGAATCGGATGATTTTAGTATTTGCCGCGTATTCCAGCTTGAGGTATTTTTCATCGAAATCTTTACTGCGGAAAGCAGGCTCTGTTGCAAACGTCCACGTTCGGTTATCAATATGGTGCCAGTATTTGTTGGCAATCCATTTCCTACCTTTTCGCTTGTGTCTGCGGCAAGCCCACCTCCATAGGCACTCGAAAATCCTGTGGTCAACCAATCCAAAAATATCCGCAGAAACTACATAGCGATGGTAGTTGACCCAACCACGAATGACAGGATTTAACTTGCGAATGAGCAAGTCCTGTGTGGCTGTTTTGTTCTCCCTAACGATAGTCCGCACTTTTTTGAGGAAGGATTTTATCGCATTCTTTGACGGCTTAATGAGCAATTTTCCGTTGTATTTCCGAACGTTCTGCCCAAGAAAATCAAAACCGTCGCTGATATGTGTGATTACCGTTTTTTCCTCGGAGAGTTGCAGGCCGCGTTCCGCCAGAAAGTCCTTGATGAGCGGCATAACCTCGTTACGTAGAGTTTCCGGGCTTTTTCCGGTAACGATAAAGTCGTCGGCATATCGCACGAAGTTAATCTGGTCGTAAACAGTTTTACCTGCCACCGTCCGTCTCATAGGGAATCTTTCTTTTAGAATCCGCTCCAGACCGTCTAAGGTCATGTTCATCAAGACTGGCGATATTGTGCCGCCCTGTGGGGTTCCTTCCTCTGTTGGAAAGAGCTTTTTGGTTTCCACAAAACCGCATTCCAGCCATTTCCCGAGCATTTTCTTATCCATTGGAATGTTTGCCAACAGCCAGTTATGGCTGATGTGGTCGAAGCACCCTTTAATATCTCCTTCCAAAATCCATTGTGGAGAACCGGCTCTGCATAAATCGTTGAAGCATTGCCCGATAGCGTCGTGTGTGCTTCTTCCAATTCTAAAACCGTAGGAGTTCGGGTCTGCTAGAGTTTCTGCCAATGGTTCCAATGCAAACTTATATAATGTCTGCATGGCGCGGTCTGTCATCGTCGGAATACTCAGCGGGCGTAATTTTCCGTTTTTCTTCGGGATGTACACCCGTCTGAGAGGTTGGGGCTTATAGCCCCGGCGTTTGAGTTTTTCAATCGCCTCGAATTTGCCCTTTGGCGTTTTCCATAATTCATGGTCTACACCAGCAGTGTTTTTGCCTTTATTACTTGTCACACGCTTTACCGCCAATGCCTTGGCATAGAAAGAGTGCGTCAACAGCCATTGCAGGGTTTTCACCTTGTTGTAATGACCGTCTTTTTGAGCCTTTACGATACGCATTTGCAGCTTTTTAACATAGGCCTCCGCCTTCTTCCAATCAATGGATTCCCAGCTTTGTGCCCTGTCAGCAGGCGCACACAGTTTCCTGTTCATTTGCAATTCCTCCTCTCAAAAGTTCTGTAAATTCTCTCGTAAAGATAGACCTGCTGGAAGTCAGCCCGCTTTCGCGTGGAATACTGTTTCAATCCCTATCCGTTCTCATTACAAGGTCGGCATTCGCTTTTTCCAGCGTTCCTTACCCGCGTTTCTATCGGCTTTCCTTGCGGTCAGCTTTCCGAATATACGGAGAGAGCGTGGGCTTACCACGTTTCACGTAATCAACCGTGTAGGTTAGGTGCCGCCTATCCGCCGGCAGTCTTGTTTGTCCATGTGTTCCCAGCTTACAGGAGAACATCCGACTGCACACCTTTTTGGTTCAGGCTTATCAGCAACTTTAGCCTAGTTCCCGCTAACGACGTTTAACAGCGATTTACTTACATTCACCATACTACACAAGCCAAGCTCCCCAGCCGGACGTTGCTTCCAGCTTTTCGCCTCTGCCTCGCGGTTTCGGCTTGACCCTTTCGGGAGGGCTACCTTTTCTCGTCATGCTGCCTCACGGCCGTTGCCAGCCGCTTCGGTGACGATAGGCTACTGCTAATGGAATAACAGGTTCGGTCGGCGCCGAACAGTTTAATTACGCGACCTCGTGTCGCGCATAGGCGAAGGGGTTGTAGTGCATCGACTTTTTGAAGTTGATGGTGTTCAGGATCTTCAGCTTGTAACCGTTTTTCAGAAGTGCGTTCCCGCACTCGACCACGATACTACCTTTCGGGTCAGTGACCACATAGGAGCTGTGGCATTGCAGGAGGTTCGGTTTCAGCCAGAAGCGCGTCTTACCGCTGCCGGAGCCGCCGACCACCAGCACGTTTTTGTTCCGAGCGTTCTTGGGGTCAGGCGGGCGGTTGGACATCATCAGCCGTTCCGTTTTGGTCAGGATGATGTTATCGGCAAATTTCGGAGCCATAAACGGTTCAATGTCCTTGGCGGTGCCCCACCGGGCAGAGCCGTACTCCATGCCATGGCGGTACTTCTTGGCGTTTTTGCCACGCAGATAGACCGCCAGCCGCAGCCCTGCGCCGCAGCACAAACCCACCAGAATATCAAGCGGATGCAGACTGGGCAGCGGATTGGCAAATGCCAGCGGAACGGTGCCCATCATCGCCATGATCTTATCGCCCAGTTCCTTGCCCTCCGCAAGCCGCCACGCTTCACCGAAGTTCGTTGCCGCCAGTCCCAGCAAAATATAAGGCAAATACAGAGCCAGCAGCTTTGTCAGCTTTTTCGTGGTCACAGTCCACGCTCCTGTTCCTTGTGCCGGACTTTGCCGGGGAGTTCTGCCGCTGCCTGCACCAGTTCCTGCAACCGTGCCAGTACCGAGGGGCGTTTGTCCTTGTTCAGCAGGGATGCCGAATACTCTTTGAACGCCGAGTTGAATGCTTCTGCGTCCGGTGCTTTGAAAAAGACCAGATACCGGGGCGGCACCTCGGAGGTGTCCTTGCGGATGGCATAGTCGATGCCGTACTTTTTGGCATAGCGTTCCAGACCACGGATGCCGGTCTTGCTGATCTCCACGCTGGACACGCCCCGGTTCTGCCGCAGAAGAGTGCGGACGCTCTGCTTACCTTGGGATGCCTTGGACTGGTACAGCCGAAGCGCCGCTTTTACCGCCCGCAGGACAGTCCGGGCAGACAGCTTCGTGGTGGAGATCATAATGTTGAATGATTTCTGTTCGATTTCTTCCTGCACTGCCATCACCTCCCGTGCAGCAGGGTGATTTTAGCGGTCATGCTCTGCCGGAGGCTTGGTGCGGGGCTTTTCTGCGGGAGGTTCATCAGGCACCGGCAGACGATTGCCCAGTTTCAGAAAGGCTTCCGGCTGATGGAAAAGCTGCTCATACTTCTGCGCCAGTTCCGGGGTCAGGGATGCAAAATCCTCCTCGCCCAGTCCCACTACCAGAAAGTCTCCGGCAACGGCATCGTACATCTGCCCGTTCTCATCCCGAAGGGCACGGTTCAACGGCAGACCCATGAGCTTGCCGTCATCGTTGTAGACAATGGCAACCGGATCTTCAAACGGGTAGCTTGCGCCGATGGAGCCGCCCACCGCCTGCTGCAAGGCTTTCAGGTCGTTATCGATCTCGACCTGCTGCGGATGCTGTCCCGGTGCAATTTTCAGCACGGACAGGGTGTTTTCATTCTGTTCCATTATCATTCTCCTCAAAGATGGTACTCTCCTGCCCGGCGTGGGCAGCGTTCAGCAGAGCCGCCACGAAGAAACCGAAAATAGCACCCGCTTCAAAAAATGCGAATCCGATAAAAAAGTTCAGCATGGCACACCTCAGTCGATGCAGATGCAGGTCAGCTTCTGCCCATCTGCCATCAGGGTGGTGCTGTGGCTTTCCAGATAGGTCTGAAAGCGGTAAATATCCTCCACCGTCAGGGACACGATGGCTCCGTGCCCATCGGTGCGGTAGAAGATGACCGGGCCGGTCAGGTACCGCTTGCCTGCCAGTTTGAGGACCTGCACCGGATTGTAGCTGATAAACAGCGGCGCACCCTTCACGGAAATCAGGGCATCCTCCTCATCGAAACAGGGCAGAATGGAAGGAGCGTCCTCCTCCATGATAATGGTCAGTTCCATGTCCGGGCCGATGGCAGCAAGGTAGATATTCTCGCTTGCCATTTCGGTCAAGCAGGATGCCGCCTGTTTCAGCATGGACAGGATGTTCACGTCCACCGTAATCTGCGGAGCGTGAGCTGCGGGGTGAAAAGGAATCGTATTGTTCATAGGCGTTACCTCCAAATTTTTGCAAACAAAAAAGACCCCATCGGGTCTTGCGTTACGAATCAGCGTTCGTTGTGGCGCTGCTGCTTTTTCTGCCACGCATCCAAAAGCTGAATGATTTTTTCTTCCATTTGCCGAGGCGTATAGCTGCGTGGAAAGTATTTTCGCAGGATGTCGTTTTTGATAGTTACGGTGTCCTGCTCACTCTTCTTTTCCTGCCCCAAAATATCAAACGCCTTTTCATAGGTGAACTCACCACACTGCGCCATCTTCTTTAGTTGCTGAGCCTGCGATACAGATGGTGCATTTTGTGTTCCATCCATAGCTTCTAAAAAATCTCGCTGCTGTTTTTCATCCAGATAAGACAGTTCCACCGCAGGGTTAAATGAAATTTTCTTTTCGTCCACCATGGCAAGCAGTTCGGGAACAAGGTTCGTCAACCGAATATACCGTTGAACTTGATTACGGCTATCTCCAGAATCTTTGGCTACTTTTTCATCTGCCCGCAACTTCGTCCCAAGTTGGGACGAAGTTAAATCTGACCTAGCACCTTGATTTTTCAGAGCTTCCAGCTTCATTTTATAGGCGAATGCCTTTTCACTGGGCAGAATGCTCTCACGCTGAAGATTCGAGTCAACCATAAGCAAAACCGCGGCATCATCATCCATTTGACGAACGATAACAGGCAGCGTATCCAGCCCAGCAAGCTGTGCCGCGTGCTGGCGGCGATGACCAGAAATAATCTCATATCCGCCCTCTGGACGGGGACGAACAATCAGCGGATTTGTAACACCAAGCAGCTTTATACTTTCTACCGTCTGGGTCATGGCTTCATCGTCCAGCACCTTGAAGGGGTGGTTGGTGAAGGGGTGCAGATCATCAATAGGAATCTGCCGTACCTGCTCCTGCTGTTCCTCCTGTCGGTTTTCCTCGGTGGAAAACAGGTCATCTAGCCCTTTCAGAGCTAAGTTTCCGCTGTCGATTGGCATCCGCCTGCACCTCCTTTGCAAGAGATTGGTAGGCTTCTGCCACCTTGCCCTTGGGGTCATAGGCAAAGATGCTCTTGCCTGCCGCACTGGTTTCTGCCGCACGGACGGAACGGGGAATGGTCTGCTCAAACACCTTCAGGTGCTTTCCGTATGCCTGCCGGATCAGATTGCTAATCTGTTTTCCGTAGTTGGTGCGGCTGTCGGTCATGGTCAGCAGAATGCCCTCGATTTTCAGTTTCGGGTTGATCTGCCGCCGGACCTTCTGCACCGTCTGCAAAAGCTGTTCTAAGCCTTTTGCGGAAAGGTACTGCGCCTGCACGGGAATCAGGGTGGTGTCCGCTGCTGCCAAGGCATTGACGGTCAGCATCCCAAGGGAAGGGGTGCAGTCCAACAGAATGAAATCGTAGTCGTACTTCGCACCTTCCAGCACTTGTTTGAGCATCTTTTCCCGGTTCATGCAGTTGACGAGAGACACTTCCAGCCCTGCCAGTTCGATGTTCGCCGGAATCAGGTCAACGCCCTCTGCATGGTGCAGAACGCCCTCGCCGGGCTGGATGGGCTGGTCATTCATGGCTTTTGCCATCAGGGTAGAAAGGGTGGTGGGCAGTTCATCCGGCTGCTGCCAGCCCATGCTAATGGTCAGGCTGCCCTGCGGGTCGGCATCCACCAACAGAACTTTTTTGCCCTCCATTGCCAGCCCGATGCCCAGATTTTCACAGGTGGTGGTCTTGCCGGTGCCGCCTTTTTGATTGGTGACTGCAATAATCGTAGCTTTCTTTGCGATAACATCACCCCGCCTTCGGTGAACCACGCGCAAAGTCGTGGTTCGTCTTGTTCTGATAGTAGAGGTTCATGGTGGTGGGCGCATTGTAGAGCATCGCCAGCAGATACTGCTTCATGTTCCGAACCGGGGCAGTGTTTTCTGCCAGTGAATCCAGCACAAAGCGGATATGGTCGGCATTCAGTTTTTTCAGCCGACTGCGTACCACCTCGGTAGGCTTGTCATCTCCTGCGATCCGCAACATCTTGCGTTTGGTGGAACAGGTGTCCACAAGCATGTCTACGATCTGATAGATGGTGTCCTCATCATCCGGGCAGAGCCGGAGCAGGAGGTCTATCTCCAATGCCTGACAAAAATAATCCTCAAGCTGCTCCCGGATGCCCCCGGAATAGATAGGGTCAGGATCGTTCCATTCTGTTTTATTCTTATCAGTCTTATTTGCTTGCGGTTTTGGCTGTTCCAGAATTGTGCTTTCGGCAGCACCAGAATTGCTGTTTGGGCAATTCTGTACTTGCGCTTTGGGCAAGCCGGAGGAAAAATCCTTGACGTAGATCAGGCTTGGTCTGCCCAGCCCACGACGTTTGCGCTCGATGAGGTCGAGCTGCTCCAATTCCCGGAACAGCTTGACCGCCTTGTGCTCGGCGCAGCAGAGGGATTCCTGCACTTCCCGGACGGTGTAGATGATATACACCCGCCCCTGCTCGTCCAGCCAGCCGTTCTTTGCAGATAGGCTCATGCGGTCCAGCAGAATGCCGTACAGTGTCCGGGCATCGGTGGAGATCTGCCGGAAACGGTGGTCTTGGAACAGTGCTTTGGGGATGCGGAAGTAGGAGAACAATTCGCCTGACTGACCATAGAAGTAATCCAGCGTCATTTGGTGTGACCTCGGATTTTCAACTGTATGGGTGTGTTCATGTGGAAAACCTCCTCTCGATTTCTGCAAAAGAAAAAGCTCACCTTCTTTTGAAAGTGAGCCATGTAAAAATAGATATTGCTTTTACGGCAGAAATGATGTACCCTTATGAAGAACGACACACCCACAGGATGTTCAGGTTTTTATATGGGCATGGTAAAATGGTAACAGTAAGTGTCGAGTTTCGTACCCAAAAATTCTTGGGTACGGTTCTGGGTACAAAGAGCCATTTTAGACACTAAAAGACACCAAAAATTACGTCAAAGTACACAAAGGTGTTTTTGCAGAACTATGAGATAGTCACAAGATTCCACAAGAAAAATGGGATTTCAAAATTAGCGACGTTCTCATAACCGCTTGGTCGCGGGTTCAAGTCCTGCCTGGCCCATAACAAAAACAGCACCCCAGACGGGGTGCTGTTTTTGTTATACAGGGCCAGCGGACTTGAACAGTGCGGCTTTGGTTAGCCCGCGGGTCCCAACGGCTAGGAACGTCTACCAAGAAAGATACCTCCCCCGGAGAACCTTCTGCTGTGCTGTTTTTGTTACGCAAGAATTTTGTCGAGCTGGAACTGAACGATGGTGTTCAACCGGTCGAGCCTCTCAGCTTCAAGCAAGATGCTCGGATGAGCTTTAAATCGGAACCCCTTCAGGTTTTTCAGATCCGAACGAATCACATCTGTCAGAAGCCCCCTGGCCGTGGCGATGAAATCCGAACCGAGCCGGGGCGCACAATGGTGGATGCTCCTTTCCGAGCACTCCGCCCTTGCCCTCATTTTCAGAGATTTTGACAGATGAAATGATAGCTCATCTTATCACTTTCCGCAGAATCCCAAACAGCCGCTCCACGTCAACAGGCTTTGCCAGATGGGCGTCCATGCCGACGGAGAGGGCTTTCTGGCGGTCCTCGTCGAAGGCGTTGGCCGTCATGGCGATGATGGGGATGGTGCGGTAATTGCCCGACAGATCGCGGATGAGCTTCGCTGCCTGATAGCCGTCCATGTTGGGCATCTGGATGTCCATGAGGATGGCATCATAATAGCCCGCCGGGTGGGCCTTGAGCGCTTCGATGCAGAGTTCACCGTCGGCAGTGCGCTCCACGGTAAGGCCGCTCTCTTCCAGAATGGTCACGACGATCTCTGCGTTGAGGTCGTTGTCCTCGGCCAGCAGGATGCGGCAGCCCCTGAGCCGGGCCGCGCCGCCCTCTGCGTCCTGCTCCTCTACCCTCTTCTGGGCCTCATCCGCCAGTGGGAACCCGAGGGTGATGGTCACAGTGGTTCCTGCGCCCAGCTTGCTCTGCACGTCGATGCTGCCGTGCATCCACTCCACGAGAGCCTTCACGATGGGCAGGCCGAGGCCGGTGCCGATGACTTTGCTCTCGGTGCTGGTATGCTCACGGGTGAACTCCTCGAAGATATGGGGCAGATACCCCTCGCTCATGCCGATGCCGTCGTCCCGAACCGTAAAGGTATAGCGGCCCGTCTTCGGCTTCTCAGCCGGCAGCTCTTTCACCGACACCGCAATATGTCCGCCCTCGGGCGTATACTTGATGGCGTTGCTGATGACATTCAGCAAGATCTCCCGCACTTTGGTGCGGTCGCTCACAATATAGGGATGTTCGACATCCGTATGGTAGGTGCAGGTCAGCTTTTTCTGCCGGACAGAGGGCTCGAAGACGTCTGAGAGCGTCTGCATCAGCGCGCACAGGTCGCCGGTTTCTTCTTTCAGCACAGCCTTGCCGCTCTCGATGCGGGCCATTTCCAGCACATAGTTGATGAGCGAGAGCAGAAATGCGCTGGACGAGCGTATCTTCTCGGTGTAATCCAGCACCCTGTCCTTCTCGTCGATGTGCTTTTCCAGAAGCTCCGAAAAGCCGATGATGGCGTTCATCGGGGTGCGGATGTCATGGCTCATATTGAACAGGAAGCGGGTCTTTGCCTCGTTGGCTGCCCGGGCCTCCTGCGCAGACTTTTCAAGGGCCGCTTCGTGCTGCAGGTCCTTCCGGTGCCGGTTCATGAGCTCCCAGCAGGCATAGGCCGCCATCATGCCGATGATGGTGGCGATGGCGATGTCCAGCGAGAGCTGCTGGTTCGAGAACCACCCGGCTTTCGGAATGATCTCAAAATACCATGTATCGTTGGGGACGCTGCACGCAACTTCCAGCGCGTTGCCGGGGAAATCCTCTTCGCTCTCCGCGATGACGATCTTTTCGCCGGTATAGGGGTCTTTTTTCCAGATCTGATACCGGTAGCCCGCCTCCTCCATCTTGTCCAGCTCGACCTCCTCCATGAAGTTGTCCCACTGTAAAACAAGGATGGAGAAGCCCCAGAACGAGCGCTCCCCCTTTTTACTATAGGTATAGATGGGGTCAAACAGCAGCGCGCCCGTGCCGCCCTGCACCAGCTCGAAGGGACCAGCGATGGTGTACATCCCGCTGTTCCTGGCAAGGTTTGCTTCCTTTTTGCGGGCGGGGTTATGCAGCACATCGAGCCCAATGGCCGCCTCATTGCCCGCTACCGGGTACACCTGGGAGACGACGCCGTCTTTCGCCAGCTCGTGGGTCTTGATGACGCGGCTGCCATCCTGCATATTGCCGGATATATCTGCAAACTCCTCTTCACGGAGCACATGGCCCGACTCGATATATTTTTTGATGAAGTCCGATTCTGCCAGATAGCGGTTCAACTGGGAAGACACACGGCTGATGGTGGACTCGGCCACATAGACAGCCCGCAGCCGCTCGTCTTTTTCCTGATTGAGCGAGAGCAGCCGGAGCGAAAACAGGGCCGCCGCAAATGTGAGCAGGAGGACCGCTGCGGGCAGGATGACGCCCCTGCGGGCAAATTTTTTGAGTGCCATTGCTCGTTTCCTCCTGTTCCGGCATTTCCGTTTTATCCCATTATAAGAAATCCGGGTGCAAAAGTAAATCATCCGCCCCCGAAAATTCACAAAAGCATGCAACAATGGAAAAAGCCCGGTGGTTTCAACGAACCATCGAGCTTTTTCTTGGCGGAGTAGGAGGGATTTGAACCCTCGCGCCGTTGTTTAGACGACCTACGCCCTTAGCAGGGGCGCCTCTTCGGCCTCTTGAGTACTACTCCAGAGCAAAGTGCGTTACACTTATTCAAAAAAATGGCGGAGAGAGTGGGATTCGAACCCACGGTACGTTGCCGTACGGCAGTTTTCAAGACTGCTTCCTTAAACCACTCGGACATCTCTCCTCGTGGGCACTCGCACACGCCGTACCGAATGCCTATTTAATTTACCAGATTTCCGGCCTTCTGTCAAGCCCAAATTGAAACTTTTTTCGTCCAGCCCTGCAGATCCCTCTCACGCGACAACCTTTTTTTGGCTGGCCGCTCACTTTTCTCTTTACAAAAACATCTTTTTGTTGTACAATAAAAGCATAAAATATTGACCTCGGAGTAAAGGAGTGTACGACCATGTCGTTTTCAGAGCTTTTGAAGCAGTGCCGCAAGCAGAAGGGGATCAGTCAGGCTGAGCTGGCATCCAAACTGGGGGTGACCCAGCAGGCCGTCGGCAAGTGGGAAAGCGGCAGATCCTCTCCCGACCCCGCCACGGTGGCCCGCATCGCTGAGATCCTGAGCACCACAGCCGATTTCCTGCTGGGGCTCTACCGCCCGGTGTCCAACGTGACCACCCCCGAGGAGCGTTTCTTCGGCAACTACGCCGAGAGCCTCATCCCGGTCATCGGCACCGTGAAGGCCGGGTACGGCGCACTGGCCTTTGAGGAGGATTATGGGCAGGAGTATGCCCGCGTCAAGGACCCCTCCAACTACTTCTACCTCGTCGTGCGCGGCGACAGCATGGAGCCCCGCATCCAGGACGGCGACCTCGCCCTTGTCCACAAGCAGGACACGCTGGAAAACGGCGACCTGGGCGTGCTGGTCTACGGCGACGAGGGCGAAGGCACCCTCAAGCGGTATATCCAGCGGGGCAACTGCGTCGTTCTGCAGCCCTTCAACCCCGCTTACAACGAGCTGGTCATCAAGGGTGAGGACCTGAACCGCCTGCACATCGCGGGCCGCGTGGTCGAGACGAAGGCCAAGTGGTGAGTCTCTCCCCTGCCCCACGGCGCTTCCGATCAGCAGCTGTGGGGGTAAGGGGGAGATATCCCCTTCTGGGAGGTATCTTTCTATGGAACAGTCCCTGATGGACAAGCTCACCATCTTGGCCGACAGCGCAAAATATGACGTGGCCTGCACATCCAGCGGCGCGTCCCATCCGGCGAAGCGCGGCACCATCGGCAGCTGCTATGCGCCGGGCTGCTGCCACGCCTTTACCGCTGATGGCCGCTGCGTCAGCCTGCTGAAAGTCCTGATGAGCAACTGCTGCGCCTTCGACTGCAGCTACTGCGTCAATCGGAAGTCCAACGACGTTCCCCGGGCCACTTTTTCGCCCCGGGAACTGGCAGAACTGACCATCGAGTTCTACCGCCGCAACTACATCGAGGGACTTTTCCTCTCCAGCGCTGTGCTGGGGACCCCCGACTACACCACCGAGCGGATGCTCACCGTTCTGCGGCTGCTGCGGAACGAATATCACTTCGGCGGCTACATCCATGCCAAGACCATCCCCGGCACCAGCCCCGAGCTCATCCAGCAGATGGGCTATCTCGCCGACCGCCTCAGCGTCAACGTCGAGCTGCCCAGCGAGCAGAGCCTCCATCTTCTCGCCCCCGACAAGGGCCGCCACTCCATCTTCCGGCCCATGAAGCAGATCTCGGTGGCAGGTGAAGAGAGCAGGCAGGAGCTGACTCTCTACCGCCACGCGCCCAAGTTCGCTCCCGCCGGCCAGAGCACCCAGATGATCGTCGGTGCGTCGCCCGAGACGGACTACCACATTTTGCAGCTGTCCGAGGGGATGTACCAGAAATACGGCCTCAAGCGGGTGTTCTACTCGGCCTATATCCCGGTGTCGGACGACACCCGCCTGCCCGCGCTGGACACGAAGCCGCCGCTCCTGCGGGAACACCGGCTCTATCAGGCCGACTGGCTGCTGCGGTTCTACCAGTTCAAGGCCGACGAGATACTGGATCAGGACAACCAGAGCTTCAACCCCTATCTCGACCCGAAATGCAACTGGGCCGTCCAGCACTACGGGCTGTTCCCGGTGGACGTGAACCGCGCCCCCTTCGAGATGCTGCTGCGGGTGCCGGGCATCGGCCCCAAGAGCGCCCGCCGCATCCGGGACGCCCGGCGGCTGTCGGCCCTCGGCCTCGACGAGCTCAAGCGGATGGGCGTCGTGCTCAAGCGGGCGCAGTATTTCATCACCTGCCGGGGCTTTTCCGGGGCGCACCCGGGCCGGGGCAGCGCCGGACGGGAGCGCATCACCCGGGCGCTCATCGACCCCAACGTCTTCAGTGCCGGGGCCGAGCAGCTGAGTATGTTCGCACCGCCCGCCGTTGACCGGCTGGTGGAGCAGGGCGTGCCGCCCCGGGCGGCCCAGCGGATGGTGCGGGAGGAGGCGGTGCAATGTCTGGCGAGAGCACTGTGATGCCGCCCCGGAAGCTCCACGACGCCGATGTGGTCTACCTCTACGATGGCAGCTTTGAGGGCTTCCTGTGCTGTGTATTCGAGAGCTTCGCCCAGCATGAGCTCCCCTTCGCCGTCTGGACGCCCCAGCGGGAGACGGCCACCCTCTACCCCGTCCGGGACATCGAGACGGACTCTGCCAGAGCGCAGCGGGTCTTTTCGGCCCTCGGCCGGAAACTGGGCCGGGAGACGGAATATCTCGTCAGCCGGGATTTCCTCTCCGGGCAGGAAGATAAGGAATTGCTGCTCATCCGCTTCCTGCATCTGGCCTTCGCCCTCGGCCCCGGCACGGTCAAGCGGATGGGCCACCCGGATGTGGCCCCGCTCTACGAGATGAAAAAGAGTCTCGACTGGGAGGTAGACAAGTTTCAGGGCTTCGTCCGCTTCGAGGAGCACGACGGGATGCTGGGTGCGGTCATCCACCCCAAAAACTATATCCTGCCTCTGCTGCGGGGGCATTTCTGCTCCCGCTTTCCGGAAGAGAGCTTCATGATATACGACGCGGTCCATCAGGCGGTATTGCTTTATCAGGAGCACAAGGCCCAGCTTCTGGAGCTGGCTGCGCCGCTGGAGCTGCCCCCGCCCAGCGCCCGGGAACAGGAGCTTCAGGCCCTCTGGAAGCAGTTCTACGACACCCTGGAGATCAAGGCCCGCCACAACGAAAAGGGCCGGATGACCCACTGTCCCAAGCGTTTCTGGCAGGATATGGTAGAAATGCGGTGATTCTTTACAAAAAGGTTGCATCTGCGCCGTTGCGCTCTGCAAAAGGTATGGTATACTAAAGGGGAGCTTCGGCAGAGCATCTGCCGCACCCACCCCGAAACGGGCTATGATAAAAGGAGCATTGTTAAAACTATGGTTCGCATTACTATGGAAGACGGCGGCATCATCGACATCGAGCTGAACGAGGAAGCCGCCCCCATCACCTGTGAGAATTTCAAGAAGCTGGTCGGTCAGGGCTTTTACAACGGCCTGACCTTTCACCGCGTCATCCCCAACTTCATGATCCAGGGCGGCTGCCCGCTGGGCAACGGCACCGGCGGCCCCGGCTGGAACATCAAGGGCGAGTTTGCCGCCAACGGCGTCAACAACCCCATCAAGCACGTCCGCGGCGTCATCAGCATGGCCCGCAGCATGAACCCCAACAGCGCCGGCAGCCAGTTCTTCATCATGCATAAGGACGCACCCCATCTGGACGGCCAGTACGCCGCTTTCGGCAAGGTCGTCGCCGGCATGGACGTCGTGGACAAGATCGCATCCGTTCCCACCGACTGGAACGACAAGCCCAAGACCCCCGTCAAGATGAAGACCGTCGAACTCATCGAGGGCTGATCTTCTGCACCTGTGGGGCTGTTGCAAAATAAAAATGCGATAGCAATTCGCACAAAGAAATAGCGCAAAATCAGAAACCCGGAACCCTTTTTGAGCCATTCTGGCCCCGAAAAGGTTCCGGGTTTTGTGCATTTTTTTCATGAAGCTATTTTTCAACAGCCTCTTTATTTTTTATTGATGCATTTTTACCAGCCGCTCGTTCAGCGCCCGCAGGCCGTCCCGCACCTCGGCGGGCGAGACGACTTCTATCTTGCCGCCGAAGCCGCAGACCCAGCCGTAGAACTGGTCGCTGACACAGACGGGGACGTCGAAATGGAAATGCTCCTTCCCTTCCGGCACGAAGATGGGCGAAGCGCCGAAGCGCTCCCGCATGGCTGATTCAAGGTCGGAGGTACACCGCAGGGTGACTCTATGCTCCGGCCCGCCGAACATCTGGAAGTGCTTTTTCAGGTAGGCGGGCAGGTCGAGATCCGCGAACTGCTCTTTGCCGCGGCGGGGCTCGTCCAGCACCGTGACGCCGGCCATTTTATCCACCCGGTAATGGCGGATGCCCACCGGCTCCTTCTCGTCCTGATAGGCGATGAGGTAGTAGCAGCCGTTCTCCCACGCCATCTGCCAGGGGCTGATGGTGTAAGGCGCGGGGCGTCCCGCCTTTTTGTAGCGGAAGCGCACCATCCTGCCGGTGTTGATGGCCGTAAAGAGGGCATCCACGCTGTAGGGCAGGTCTTTGTTGGCGCTCTTGGGGCGGCCATCGACATAGACCTGACGCTGGAGCTGGCTGCCCTCATACTGGGAGGCCAGCCCTTCCAGCTTATGGATGAGCTTATCACTGGACGCTTTCGAGATGACCCGGCTGGACTGGACAGCGTCCACCAGAAGCTTCAGCTCTGCCAGCTCGAAAGGCCGCGTCGCCATCCAATAGCCGCCGCTGCGGCCCCGGCGCAGCCGGATGTCATAGCCCAGCGCGTTCAGCGCGTCGATGTCGCTGTAGACGCTCTTTCGCTCGCAGAGGATGCCCTGCCGGGCCAGCAGCTCCACCAGCTGAGGCACATTCAGCAGATGCTCCTCGTCGGTCTGCTGCTCAAAGATATGCAGCAGCGCCAACAGTTTGGATTTTTGTCCCTCCTGCTTGGGCATGGGCGGCCTCCTTTACGGTCACGAGTCCTTTTTGTCGAATGCGGCGCGGCGCTGGGTGGACAGACGGAACATCTCTTCCAGCTTGTCCCGGTCATCGGCCACGAGGGCGTCCCGCAGCTGGTCCAGAGCGGAATCGAACTGGTCGATCTCGGCGATGAGGTTCTCCTTGTTCCAGAGGAACAGCTCCGCCCACATCTTCTCGTTGATGCGGGCGATGCGGGTCAGATCGCGGAAGGAGTCGCCCGTGTACTCGCAGAGAGAAGAGTTGTCGTTTGCACACATGAGGCTGACGGCGATGGCGTGGCAGAGCTGGCTGACGTAGCCGATCATCTTGTCGTGCTCCTGCACCGTCAGGGTGCAGATGTGGCGGAAGCCCAGCACCTCGGCCAGCTCTTTTGCCCACTGGACGGCCTCGGGGGTGTTCTTCTCGGTGGGGGTGATGATGAAGTTGGCCGGGGCAAAGCTGACCTCGGCGGCGTGCTCGACGCTGGAGGTCTCACGGCCTGCCATCGGGTGGCTGGCGATGAACTCCACGCCCTCCGGACACATGGCCTGCACCGGCTCCACAAGGCCGGTCTTGACGCCGGAGACGTCGGTAAAGATGCAGCCGGGCTTGATGAGATGGCCGTAGGTCTTGAACCAGTCGATGAGGGCCGTGGGATAGAGGCCGAAGATGATGTGGTCGGCCTGTGAGACGAGGTCCTCGAAATCGTGGGTCTTTCCGCCGGCGATATAGCCGTGGTCGAGGGCGTACTGTAGGTGGCCCTCGCTGCGGTTGATGCCGTCCACATGGAATCCGGCTTTGGAAAGCTCGAGGGCGTATTTGCCGCCCAGCAGTCCGAGGCCCACGATCAGATAACGCTTTGTTTTATCCAGCATATTCTACCTCCGCGCCTAACGGCTTGATGGCTTCAAAGAAATGGGGCCAGCTCTTCTGCACGGCCTCGGCGTCGTCGATGGAGAGTTCCAGCCCGGCGGCCAGCGCCAGCACCGCAAGGCTCATCACCACACGGTGGTCGTTGTGGCCGTGGAGCGGCGCGGCGGGGGCGTGGAGGCTGTCTGCACAGCCGTGGATGGTGATGGTGCCGCCCTCGCTCTCGAGGACGCCGCCGCAGGCCCGCAGTTCGGCTTCCATGGCTGCAATGCGGTCGCTCTCCTTGATACGGAGACGTTCCGCGTTGCGGATGGTGGTGGTCCCCTCGCAAAGCAGGCCCAGGACCATCAGCACGGGGCCGAGGTCGGGGCAGTCGGCAAGGTCAATGTCCACACCGTGGAGAGGTGCTTTTTCGAACACGATGCCTGCATCGGTGGTGCGGAAGCTTGCACCGCAGCGGCGCAGAATGTCGAGGATCGCGGCGTCGCCCTGCAGGGTGTCGGCGGATAATCCTTTGAGGGTCACGCCGCCCTGCACCGCTCCCAGCACCGCCGGGAAGGCCGCCTGACTGTAATCGCCCTCCACCGTGTAATCGCAAGGCCGGTATTTCTGCCCGCCCGGGATAAAGAGGGTGTTTTCGTCCTGCCAGCGGCTCTCGACGCCGAAACGGCGCTGGGCCGCCCGGGTCATCTCGATATAACTGCGGCTCTCTACCGGCGGGATAAGGTGGAGGGTGCTGTCGCCTGCCAGCAGCGGCAGGGCAAACAGCAATCCGCTGATGAACTGGCTGGACACGTTGCCCTCCAGCTCGTATTCGCCGCTTTTCAGAGTTCCTTCGACGGCAAGGCCCGCCGGGGACTGTTCAAAGCGGAGAGACTGCTCCTGATACAACTTCTCGTATACTGTCTGAGGGCGTTCCATCAGCCGTCCGCGGCCAACAAAGGTCACTTTCTGCCCGGTGAGGCTGGCAATGGGGATGAGAAAGCGCAGGGTGCTTCCGCTCTCACAGCAGTCCACCGGAGCGCTGACGGGCAGAAAGCTCCCCAGACCCTCCACGACGGCACGATCCGCACCGGTGCGCACTTTGGCGCAGAGCTGCCCGGCGGCGGAGAGGGTGGCAGAAATATCCTTGCTGAATTCAAGGTTTTCGATGTGGGAAGCACCCTCGGCCAGCGCCGAGCAGAGCACCGCACGGTGCGCCATGCTCTTGCTGGGCGGCGCGGTGATGGTGCCGCCGATGCCGCCGGGGGCGCGTTTTATCGTAGTATTCATATCACATATCCCGGCCGATGGCCCATGCGACCTGACGGCACTTTGCCATAGCCTGCGCGAAGGCGTCGGGGGTCAGGCACTGCGCGCCGTCGCTCCATGCGTGGCGGGGGTCGTAGTGGACTTCCACCTCAAGGCCGTCGGCACCGGCGGCGACAGCGGCGATCATCATGGGCTCCACGAGGTTTGCCTTGCCGGTGGCGTGGCTGGGGTCCACGATGACGGGCAGATGGGTCTTCTCGTGGACGATAGGCACAGCGGAGAGGTCGAGGGTGTTGCGGGTGTACTTCTCGAAGGTGCGGATACCGCGCTCACAGAGGATGACCTGCTCGTTGCCGCCGGCCATGATGTACTCGGCGCTCATGATCCACTCTTCGATGGTGTTGCAGAGGCCGCGCTTGAGCAGAACGGGCTTGTGCATCTTGCCCACAGCCTTGAGCAGCTGGAAGTTCTGCATATTGCGGGCGCCGATCTGCACCACGTCCACATACTCCTCGAACTCGGGGATGCGCTCCTCGCTCATCAGCTCGGAGACGATGGGCATACCGGTGGCCTCGCGGGCCTTTACCATGTCAAGGATGCCCTCGGTCTCGAGGCCCTGGAAGGAGTAGGGAGAGGTGCGGGGCTTGTAAGCGCCGCCGCGGAAGAGGGTCGCGCCGCCGGCCTTGACGCCCTGTGCGATGCGGAGGGCCTGCTCTTCGCTCTCGATGCTGCAGGGGCCGGCCATGACAGCGATCTTCTCCTTGCCGCCGATCTTCACGCCGCCGCAGTCGATGACGGAATCTGCCGGGTGGAAGAGGCGGTTGGCACGCTTATAGGGGGCGGAAACACGGGTCACGTTGTCGATCCAGGGGTTGGCGAGGACGTCGCGCTCGTCGATCTTGGTGGTATCGCCCACGAGGCCGAAGACATTGTAGTCCTTGCCGGTGATGAGGGTGACGTCGAGGCCCTGCTTTTCGAAGCGGTCAACGATTTTCTCGAGCTCTTCCTTCGGGGTCCCCTTTTTGGTGGAGATGATCATAAAATTCTTCCTTTCTATCCTTCTTTTCCACGCCCTCTTTGCTCCGCTTTCCAGCAGAAGAGAGTCGATTTTTACATCACTAAATGGGTGTGCGCACTGCCGTCCAGCCGCAGCAGCTGGGCCAGATAGGCGGCAGCGTGGAGATAACCGCTGATGCCCTCGCCGATGAAATGGCCCTGACAGCCGAACGAGACGATGTCCGTCTTGCGGAAGGGCTCGTGCTCGTCGGGCTCGCTGAGCAGCACTTCCACGGCAGGCACGCCGCAGAGGCGCAGCGCGTCGAGGATGGCGACGCTGTAATGGGCGTAGCCGCCGGGATTCAGGATGATGCCGTCGGCCCGGCCTGCGGCAGACTGGATCTCGTCGATGAGGTCGCCCTCGTGGTTGGACTGGAAAAATTCCACTTCCATGCCCATCTTGGTGCAGCACAGCTCGAGGTAATCCAGCAGGCCGTTGTAATCCAGCTGACCGGTCACGCCCGGCTCGGTGAAGTGCATCATGTTGAGGTTGGGGCCGTTAATGACTAAAAATTTCATCCAGTGCCTCCATTGCGGCGGTCACGGCGTCTTCCACCGTGCCGCTGTTCGGGATAACGGCGTCTGCCGCCGCGAGATACAGGGGGCGGCGCTCCGCCTCCATCTTTTTCAGCGCCTCGGTGCTGGACGAGAGCGGACGTCCGCCGCCCACCGTCAGCGCATCCAGGGGCCGGTCGAGGAAGAGCAGGACGCCGTTCTGATGCAGCGCCCGCAGATTCTCGCCCCGCTTGATGATGCCGCCGCCGCAGGAGAGCAGCTGTCGCCCCTCTTTGGCAAAGCGGGCGGTCTGGGCGGATTCCTTCGCGCGGAAGCCGTCCTCGCCCTCGGCGGCGAAGATGTCGGGGATGCTGCGGCCGTCGGCCTTGACGATCTCCTCGTCGAGGTCGATGAACTTTTTGCCCAGCTTCTCGGCCAATGCACGGCCCACGGTGGATTTTCCACTGGAGGGCATTCCGATGAGGGCCACGTTGAGCATATCGCGGCGGAGTGCGGCAGTGATGCGGCCGATCTCCCCTGCCGCGTCGTCGAACTTCCGGCTGAGGAAGGATTCGGCGGCATACACGGCCTGCGCCACCAGCATCTCGAGGCCGCCCACAGCCACCGGGACCCCGGCCTCCTCGGCCCGGAGGATGAGCTCCGTCTTATCGGGGTTGTACACCACGTCCAGCACAGCTTCCAGCCCGGGCATTTTTGCCACGTCCAGACTGCACACGCCCACGTTGGGGTACATTCCGGCGGGGGTGGTGTTGATGACGATGTGTGCGCCGCTGGCAACGGCTTCTCCATAGGAGAGCTGGCCTTTGGCGGCGTCCGGCGTCCGGCTGACGGTGAGCACTCTGGCCGCACCCTTGTCGCGGGCGACGGCGCTGGTGGTGTTGTGGGTGCCGCCGGTGCCGAGGATGAGGACGGTCCTGCCCGCAAAATCGACGCCGTGGGCGTCGCACAGGTGGGCAAAGCCGAGATGATCGGTGTTGTAGCCGTAGAGCAGGCCGTTCTTGTTGACCACGGTGTTCACCGCGCCAATGGCCTTGGCACGGGGGTCGATGTAGGTGCAGTATTCCATCACCAGCCGCTTATAGGGGATGGTGACATTGATGGCCTTGAACTGCCGCCTGATGAGGAAAGCCCGGGCCTCCTCTTCGGTGGGAAGCGGGCAGAGGTCGTAGCGATAGCCGCAGAGCATCTCATGGATGATCTTCGAGTAGGAATGGCCCAGCTTCGAGCCGATGAGTCCATATTCCATCACAGTCCCTCCCTGCGGTAGCTGGTGGGCCGCTCCATCCATGCGGTGCCGTAGCGGGCGGTCATCAGATCGCCCACAGCCAGCGCGGCGGCGCAGGTCTGGACGATGGCGGCTCTCGGCACGATGCAGGGGTCATGACGGCCCTGAATGGAGAGGGGCGCGTCCTGCTTTGCAATGTAATCCACCGTCTCCTGCTCTTTGTAGATGCTGGGCGTCGGCTTGACAGCGGTGCGGAAGACGACAGGCATTCCGTTGGCGATGCCGCCGTTGATGCCCGCGTTGTGGTTGGTGGCCGTGACCACCGAATCGCCCTTCATGCGGAAGGCATCGTTGGCCTCAGAGCCTTTCAGGTCGGCGAAGCCGAAGCCGGTGCCGAACTCAATGCCCTTCACGGCAGGCACCGAAAACGCCATGTGGGAAATAAGGCTCTCCACGCTGTCAAAATACGGCTCGCCCACACCGGCGGGCAGGCCGAGAATGGCTGTTTCAAGGATGCCGCCCACGCTGTCGCCCTCCGAACCGGCGGCACGGATGGCCGTTTTCATCGGCTCTTCGACGGAAGCATCCAGCAGGGCGAAGCCCTCGTCCCTGCTTTCCAGCACGCTCACCTGAGCGGCCAGTGCGGCGGCATCGTCCAGCGCAAAGGGCGTATCGGAAATGCCGGCACAGCGGGCGATGTGGGTGGTGATGTCGATGCCGGCGCGGTTCAGCGCACCCAGCACGATGGCACCGCCTGCCACCAGCGCGGCAGTGATGCGGCCCGAAAAGTGTCCACCGCCCCGGGCGTCCTGAAAGCCGTGGTATTTGGCGTAGGCGGTATAGTCCGCGTGGCCGGGGCGGAGAAGGTCAGCCGTCTTGGCGTAGTCGCCGCTGCGGGTATTCTGGTTCTCGATCATCAGGGCGATGGCCGTGCCGGTGGTGTGACCGTTCACGACGCCGGAGAGCAGCTGTACGTTATCAGCCTCCACGCGGGGCGTCGAAAGCCCGTCGCCCCGGGCACGGCGCTTATCCATGCAGGCGGCAATGAATTCCTCATCCACCGGCACACCAGCGGCCATGCCGTCCAGCACACCGCCGATGGCCCTGCCGTGGCTCTCGCCGAAGATGGTCAGCGCCAATGCGCTGCCAAAGGTGTTTTTCATGGCTTTAGTCCTCCATGCCCAGCAGGGGGCGCAGACCCTCCACCGGGATGGTCTCCGCGCGCCAGCAGCCCAGGCCCGGCACCTTGATGACGGTGATCTGGCCGCCCTGTGCCTTTTTGTCGTGGAGCATCTCGGCGTAGACCTTGTCCTTGTTGTAGGCGGTACGCAGGGGCAGGCCCAGACGGCGGTAGACCGCACGGACGCGCTTCTGCAGTGCCTTGGACTCGATCATCGGCAGCATCCCCAGCGCCACGCACTCGCCGTGGTAGAGGCCCACGGTGCGGCGTCCCTTGACGCCCTTGACGGCCTCGATGCCGTGGCCGATGGTGTGGCCGAAATTGAGGGCCTTGCGCACCCCATGCTCCGTCTCGTCCTGCTCAACGATGCTCTTTTTGAAACGGAGGCTGCGGTAGATGATCTCGCCGATCTGCTCGTCGATGTCGCCCTTTTCAAAGATGGCGAACAGCTCCGGGTCGGCCAGCAGGCTGGCCTTCACCGACTCGGCCAGACCGTTGATGTACTGGCGGCGGGGCAGGGTGGCGAGGGTGCTGGGGTCTACGATGACCAGCCTGGGCTGCCAGAAGGAGCCGACGATGTTCTTCGTCTCCCCCAGATCCACAGCGGTCTTGCCGCCGATGGAGGAATCGATCATCGAGAGGGTGGTGGTGGGGCAGTTGATGAAGTCGATGCCGCGCATATAGATGGAAGCGGCAAAACCCGCCAGGTCGCCCACGACGCCGCCGCCCACGGCGATGACGAGGTCGCCGCGTCCCATGTTGAACTCCAGCATCTGGCGCAGGACGCTTTCCAGAATTTTCATGCTCTTGCTGGCCTCGCCCTGCGGCACGGTGATGATCTTCGCGTCGCGGCACTGGTCGGCCACACGCTGTGCGTACTCGGCGGGAACGCCTGCGTCCGTCACCACCGCCACCCGGCGGTCGAGGCGGGCAAACTGGTACAGATTTTCCAGTGCGCCGTTTTTCAGGATGATGTCATAGCTGCGCTCACCCAGATTCATGGTGAGCTTGGTGCCGATAAATCCACTCATTTTGTATACACTCCTAACAGCCGCACCGTGCGGCAGGTATGGTCCAGCTCACGCAGCAGCGCGGCGGTCTCGTCGGCGGAGGGGTCACCCACCAGCTCGACGTAAAAATAATAATCAAAGGGGACATGGGGCAGCGGACGGCTCTTGATGGACTCCATGTCGTAGCCGAAGCGGCCGATGACCTGGATGACCTCAGCCAGCTTGCCGGGTTTGTTGTCCAGTGTGAACAGCAGCGAGAAGCGGTTGCCCACGGTGGGCTTTTCGCGGCTGAGAACGATGAAGCGGGTGGTGTTGTCGCCGTCGGTGTTGATGCTGGGGACGAGGACTTCCAGCCCGTAGAGGGCGGCTGTCTCGGCGCTGGCGATGGCGGCTTTGGACGGGTCGCCCGACTCGGCCACGAACTTTGCGGCCATGGCCGTGTTGGGCATGGCCGTGGCGGGCAGACGGAACTGCTTTAAGAACGTCTCACTCTGGGCGATGGCCTGCTGATGGCTGTAGACGTGCCTGAGCTGGGCCAGCTGGGTGCCGGGCAGGACGAGCAGGTTCTGGGAGATGGGCAGGTCGTAGACGTCCACCACCCACAGCTCGGGGTGGTTGTAGCACAAGTCGAGAACGGCGGAGACGTCGCCTGCGTGGCTGTTCTCAAACGGCACAACGCCGTGGGCGGTGTCGCCCCGGCTGACGGCATCGAACACCTCGTCCCACGTCGGGCAGCTGACGGCCTCCGCGTGGGGGAAGAGCGCCCGCAGCGCGATGTGGGCGAAAGCGCCTTCCACGCCCTGATAGGCGGCGCGGTTCCGGCCCAGCACCTCGGCTTCGTACTGCTTGGCGACATCCATCATGTTCTGGACATGGTCTTTATAGTAAGGCCGGAGGGCGGCGTTCTGGATGCGGGCCGCAGCCTTTTCCAGCACCACCGCCTCCCGCGCGGCGTCAAAAATCGGCAGGCCGTGGGCCTGTTTGTATTGGGCGACGCTGAGCACAGCGGCCATCCGCCGCTCAAACAGGGCGGCAAGCTGCGCGTCCACCGCGTCGATCTCGGCGCGGGCTTGTTCCAGTGTGTCCATCCTTCCACATCCTTTGGGTAAAATTTCAGTTCTTACAGCGATGATACCTAGTAAGTATACCATAACCCGGATGAGGAAACAACAAGCCCGGCTCTCTTTGAGGGTGGATAATATTTCAAATCCGGGGCCGTCAACGCGAAGAGATTGCAACCAAAACGCCCCCTCCGGCATTGCCGGAGGGGGCGTTCTTGCTTATTTGCACAGGTCTTCCCTGCTGCGGGGGGTGCCGAACACCCGGCCATAGGGGTTGTCGAGGTCGGCAGCCTTCAGAGATGCAGTTTTTTCGGCAGGCTTTTCAGGGATGCTGAGATGCTTTGCCTTCCCCCTGGAGAGAACACGGTACCGCATGGCTCAGTCCTCCGGGGCTGCCGTGGAGACAGCGCCTTCGGTCAGCTTCTGCCAGAATTCTTCGCCTCCGGCGAGGTTATCCGCAGTGCCGCTGTTCCACGCGCCCCGCATTCCCACATAGAACTGGGACATATACTCCTGACTGGAACCACTCCTGCTCTGGGTGGTGTCGGGGCCGTAATCACCGAGGTCGAGGCCAGCCAGGACCGGGCAGTCGTCCCACTTGTAGACCATGTTCCACCAGTCCTCGTCGCTGTCGGCGGCGGGCAGAGTGCCGTCGAGATACCGCAGCGAGCCGGTGCTCTCCTCAAAGCCCGCCGGGTCCCAGAGCAGAAAGACAGAGCTGAGGCCGCCCTGTACGTCGGCGGCCAGCTTGGTGGTTCCGGCCATGGTCAGATAGGCGGCGCTCTCGGTCTGGGTCTCCGTGTCGGAGTAGTCGAGGGTGTAGACGTTGAGGGTCACGACCACCTTGCCGTCGCCGTTGCGGTCCTCGCCGTAGGCGGCCAGTGCATCCTGCAAAGCGTTCACGGTGTCCTCGGGAAGATAGTAGGGGGCCACCACGGCCACGTTATGATCGGGCTTGGTGACGAAGAAATACTGTCCGATGAAGTTGTAGGCCGCAAAGGCCGCGGCGATGCCGATGATGATGACCCATTTCAGGTTATAGTCCCACCAGTTGGCCCAGCGCTCCTTGCGGGTGTACTGTCTTTCCTTGCGGGGGGCAGTGTCCTTCGGGTCGATGTCGCGCTCGTAACGGTAGCTTGCCATGAGGCAGTGTCCTCCAAAGTCTTAAAGCTCTGCCAGGATGGTCTGGCGGACGGCGTCGGGCAGCTGCTTCTGCTCGGCCCGGCTCATGCCTGCCGTCTGGATGGGCGGCAGCACCCGGACGTATACCGTGCCGGGTGTGGCCCGGTTGCCGTGGGCCTCGAACAGGCCCCGTGCGCCGGAGATGGCCACCGGCACCACCGGTGCGCCGGTCTTGACCGCGATGCGGAAGGCACCGGCCTTGAACTCACCGGCACCGCCCTCTTCGCCCTTGTAGCGGGTGCCTTCCGGGAAGATGATGAAGCTCCGGCCGCTCTCCACGATGGCGGTGGCGTCGTTCAACGCGCGCACCGAGGCGCGGACATCGTCGCGCTGGACGAAAACGCAGCCCAGCAGCTTCATCCAGCGGTTGAGCAGAGGAATTTTTTCCAGCTCTTCCTTGGCGAGGATGCCGTAGGGCTCATCGAGGCCGGCCAGCAGCAGCGGGATGTCATAGTAGCTGCGGTGGTTCGCCACAAAGACGCAGGGGCCATCCTTCGGGATGTTGTCCAGTCCCTCGACGCTGAGCCGGACGCCGGTGACGTTCAGGATGCCTTTGCTCCAATGGGGGATGTGCTTTTTTACCAGCCGGCGCACCGTCTCGGTGTCGCCTGCGGCCAGCGCACGCTCGGCTTTGCACAGTACACTGTAATGGACGATCATGTACCCGAACAGATAAACGAATAACGCAATGGTGCGGAAAATGCTCACAGAGCGATACCTCCTTCTGGCTCAAAAAGCCGTTTCTATTGTATCACACTCCGCCCCAAAAAGGGAGAGGAAATACTTTTTTTACATTTGGAGGGCTTTGCGGCTTGCAAAATCCACAAAATCCGGGTATATTTATAATCAGAAAGCCAGCACAATGGCGTTTCCTGCCAAAACCGTGCTGTGCAACGCAAGCCGTCTTTCGGGACAGCGAGAGAGGATATCCACACAACATGAGTCTGTTCCCTTCTGCAAACGATTTCAAGTCCGGGCCGGGCGTCGAAAAGGACGCCCCCCGCAAGACCGGCGTGGGCCGCTTCTTCGAGCTGGTGGGCCGGGATATGAGCGGGATGTTCCTTGCAAACCTGCTCACCTGTCTGGGCTTTCTGCCCGTCATCTGTCTGGTGTACATCGGCTTTCTGATGAACAGCCTGCCCGTCATGGTGCTCAGCGCCGCCGTGGGCGGCATCCTGGCCGGTCCGGTGCTGGCAGGCATGTACGACACCGTCCTGCGCGCTCTGCGCGACGAGGCCGGTTACTGGTGGACCACCTACCGCAAGGCTTTCAGGCAGAACTTCAAAGCCAGCATCCTGCCGGGCCTGCTCTACTGCGTCGTGGTCACGGTGCAGATCTTCCTCGTGTATTTCTGCTTCAACCTGCTCTACCACGGCACCAATGTCGGCGTAGGGATGTGGGTGGCCACGGTGCTCAACCTCGTCATCTTCCACATGCTGTTCTCCTACATGTGGCCCCAGGTGGTCCTGCTGGACCAGCCTTTCGGCCAGACCCTCAAGAACAGCGTCAACTGCATGATCGCTTTCCTGCCCCACGCACTGGCTGCGTCTCTCGTGACGGTACTGTTCTGGGGCCTCGTCATCCTCTGTATGCCGCTGGGCCTGCTGCTCATGCTGGTGTTCGGCTTCTGGTTTCAGGTGGAGATCACCAGCCAGATCGTCTACGGCGACCTTGACCGGGTGTTCCGCATCGAGGAGAACATCCGCAGGCTCCACGACGCCGAGTATGAAGCCGAGACGGCCGAGGAGCGCAGCGGCGACGAGGAATAAACGACACAAAGGGGATGCGTGCAATGGAACAGCGGAACAATCTGGTGCTGCAGGGCACGGAGACGTTTTCCCGCGGACAGCTCGATAATGTGGCGCTGGACAACGGCAGCGTCGTGCTGGACAGCGTGGCCGGGCGGTACCTGCAATACGGCAGCTACACGACGCCCGAGTTCGCCATGCCGGCCTTCTGCAACCTGAACGTCAGCTGGAACGCCCACGCGCCCCAGAACACGATGGTGGAGGTGCGCTGCCGCGTCTACGCAGGCGGCAGCTGGACGGGCTGGATGAGCTTTGGCAAGTGGGCGCCGGATTACCCCCGGGCCAGCATCAGCACCCACAGCGACGACGGCCTCATCTTCCTGATGGGCGACACCGTGACGGTGGCGCTGCCCGGCGGCGGCACCGGCGTCCAGCTTCAGGTCAATCTTTCGACCAACGACGACAAAGTCACCCCGGCGCTCCGGCTGCTGGCGGCGGCGGTCCGCCCCCTTGCGTGGGATAAGCAGGGCGGCCACCCCATCAACCGCCGCCTGTACTTACCGGAATACTGCCTCTCGGCCCATGACCCCAGCTTTGGCCGGGACATGGACCTGCCGCTGGTGATGGCGGCCCTGATGAACCGCTGGGGCGAGGACATCCTGCCCGAAGAGGTGGCCTACGTCATGGAGGACAAGACCACCGGCAGCACCAGCAACGGCGCTTTCGCCGCCGCGGCAGCGGGCTGCTGCGGTTTTCCCTGCTGGCAGGCGTGGATGGACCTGCAGGACCTGCGGGAGCAGATACACGACGGCTGTTCCGTGGCCGTGCGCATCGAGCGCCGCATCCGGGGCCAGCGGGACCCCATCGGGGTCTGGATGGGTCTGCGGGGCTTCGGCCACGACGACGCGGTCCTCGCCGATTATGTCCTGCTCAACGACCCCACCGCCGACAGCGACGGGGCCGTGAACTGCACGATGGCGGTGACGGATTTTGCCCGCTGCTTCACCGGGCGGGCCATCGCTCTCCGCCCCAAGCCTCGGGACACCGAGGCCAACCGCCCCCGGCGGGTCTCCTGCGACCTTGTGTACAGTGCCGAGGATGACTGCTGGTATCTGGCCCAGAAGGGTCAGCGGCAGCTGCTCCCGGCCGAATTTTCCGGCTGGGCGGCCTGCAGCCCCCACGACGGAGTAGCCCACGCCACCACAGCCCACCGCACCTTCCGGCGGATGGAGCGGACACGGACCGGCGGCTTCCGCTTCCCGCCCGAGCAGACCGCCGCAGGCGGGCGGTGCAGCGTCTACATCGTGGACCGTACCGGCACCATGCAGTTTGCAGAGGTGCGCCTGCCTGCGCCTCCGCCGCCCGCGCTGCCGCTGTCGGAAGCAGACCAAAGCACCGCGCCTTCTGTCTCCTGAGAGGCAGCACAGCCAAGAGCTTTTTGGGATAAATCATCAACATGGGAGGAACCTATTATGGCAAAGACGATCATCACTTTGGGCCGCGAGTACTGCACCGGCGGACGCTACATCGCCAAGGATGTGGCACGCGCACTGGGCATCAAGCTCTACGACAAGGAACTGATCACGATGGCCGCCAAGAATTCCGGACTGTCCGAGGAGGCCGTGGCCGCCAGCGAGAAGCGGCACACCCACAGTCTGCTGTACAGCCTGTATACGATGGGCAATGACCTTCCGCTGGGCGATCAGGTCTTCATCCTGCAGAGCCGCATCATCAAGCAGCTGGCCGACGAAGGCCCCTGCGTCATCGTGGGCCGCTGCGGCGACTATGTCCTGCGCGACCGCAAGGACGTGCTGCGCATCTTCGTCTACGCCCCCAAGGGGTGGCGTCTGGCTTACGGCAAGGAGAACAACATGCTGCAGGCCAAGGACGAAAAGGGCATCAAGGACGAGATCGACAAGACCGACCGCAACCGTGCCGCCTACTACAACTACTACACCCAGAACCGCTGGGGCGATGCCCACAACTATGACCTCGCCATCAACGCCGCACTGGGACATGACGCCTGCGTGAAGATGATCCTTGCCGCCGCAGAGGCCAAGGAGAAGGCCATGGAGGGCTGATGCCCGCCGCCCCGGAGGGGGAAAAATAAATAATGATGCTGCGTGGGTGGGGTGCTTTTGCGCTCTGCCCACGTTTGCGGCATAGAAGAACTCTGCATCCCCAAGTTATCAGCATCAAAAGGAGAAATCGTGGAAAACAAGCAGTCCTTATCCTCTCCCGCCGGTGAGCGGGAAAACATCATGGGTACCATGGACATCAACCCTCTGCTCATCAAGCTCAGCGTGCCGATGATGGTATCCATGCTGGTGCAGGCCCTCTACAACGTGGTGGACTCGATTTTCGTGTCCCACGTCAGCGAGAGCGCCCTGACCGCCGTTTCGCTGGCGTTCTCTTTGCAGAACGTCATGATTGCCGTGGGCGTCGGCACCGGTGTGGGTGTCAACGCCCTGCTGTCCAAGAGCCTCGGCGAAAAGAACCAGGAACGGGCCAATCAGACCGCCGAGAACGGCATCTTCCTGTCCCTGTGCAGCTACGCCGTCTTCCTCGTCATCGGCCTCACCTGCATGAAACCCTACTTCTACGCACAGACTTCGGACATGGACATCGCTCGGCAGGGCATCCAGTATCTGCAGCTCTGCTGCGTGCTCAGCCTCGGCCTCTTTACCCAGACCATGGGCGAGAAGCTGCTGGCCGCCACCGGCCGCACCCATCTGAGCATGATAAGCCAGCTGGTGGGCGCTGTCGTGAACATCGTTCTCGACCCCATCTTCATCTTCGGCTACTGCGGCGAGGCCCTGTCCGGCACCACCGGCGCTGCCGCGGCCACCGTCATCGGCCAGTTCTGCGGCGCGGGCATGACGCTGTACTTCAACCTCAATAAGAACCCCGACATCCAGATCAGCTTCCGGGGCTTCCGGCCCAGCGCAAAGGCCATCGGCCGCATCTACACCGTCGGCCTGCCCAGCATCGCCATGCAGTGCGTGGGCAGCGTGATGACCTTCTTCATGAACCAGATCCTGATGGCCTTCTCGGCCACGGCTGTCGCCGTCTTCGGCGTCTACTTCAAGCTGCAGAGCTTCGTGTTCATGCCCATCTTCGGCATGAACAACGGCATGGTCCCCATCATCAGCTACAACTACGGCGCACGGAAGCCGGAGCGGGTCAAAAAGACCATCCGCCTCGCAGTCTTCTATGCCGAGTGCATCATGCTGGTGGGCTTCTGCATCTTCCAGTTCCTGCCGGATAAGCTGCTGGGCCTCTTCGCCGCCGGCGACGCCATGCTGGCCATCGGCGTCCCGGCGCTGCGCATCATCTGCCCCCACTTCCTGCTGGCGGGTGCCGGCATCGTGCTGAGCTCGGTGTTCCAGGCGCTGGGCAACGGCGTGTTCAGCCTGACCGTCTCCATCTGCCGTCAGCTGGTGGTGCTCATCCCCGCTGCATGGCTGCTGAGCCGCACCGGCGAGGTGAACATGGTCTGGTGGGCCTTCATCATCGCGGAGGTGGTCAGCCTTGCGCTGAGCCTCGTTTTCATGGCCCGCATCAACCGTACCGTCATCGTCCCGCTCTCCGAAAAGCAGGACGCGGCCGTATAACCTGAAAGGAACGTGAACTCTATGGCAAAAAAGCTGAAGTGGAACCTTATCCTTATGAGCCTGCTCTATCTGGCGCTGGGCATCTTCCTGCTGATGGTGCCCGGCACGGCCCTCAGCGTGGTCTGCTGCGCGCTGGGCGGCGTGGTGCTGGCCTGCGCGGCAGTGCAGCTGGTGCGGTATTTTGTCGTAGAGCGCGGCGTGTTCCAGAGCCAGCTCACCCTCATCTCGGGGCTGGTCTGTCTGGCGCTGGGCGCATTCCTCATCATCCGCAGCGATGTGGTGGTGCGGGTGCTGCCCATCGTGTTCGGCCTGTTCGTCATCTTTGACAGTCTGGGCCGCATCCAGAACGCCCTCGAGCTGCGCCGGTGCGGGTATCCGAGCTGGAAGATCTTTCTGCTGCTGGCCGTGCTCAGCGTCGTGCTGGGCATCGTGATGGTGGTGGACCCCTTCGGCACCATGGAGACGCTGGTGATGGCCATCGGCCTCATCCTCATCCTGGAAGGTGCGCTGAACCTGCTGAGCGCCCTGTACACCATGCTGGCCGTCCGGCGCTTTATAAAGCTGCATCCGGAGACCCAGTCCATGCTGGAAGCCATCACCGGCCAGGATCTGAACGGCGACGGCGTCATCGCCCCGGATGTCTCCCACGCGGATGTGGAGTCCACCGCTGTGGAGCTCGACTATGTGGATGAGAGCGCCGAGGTGGAGCAGGAGAACAAATAACGTCAGCGGGCTTGCCCTCTCAGTCACCTTCGGTGACAGCTCTCCCAAAGGGAGAGCCTCTGGCCTGCCGGAAGATTTTTGCCTCTCCCTTTGGGAGAGGTGGCTGCGACCAGCGGGAGCAGACGGAGAGGGCAAGGACGCTGACCGCATGGCAAACTGCTGCTGAAAAACGAAACCCAAGATCAATTCAACACAAAGGATAAAAAAAGTTATGGAAAAGTACGATCTCATCATCGTTGGTGCCGGCCCTGCCGGTATCTTCACCGCTGTGGAGCTGCTGCGCCGCGGCAGCAAGAAGCACATCCTGCTGGTGGAAAAAGGCAAGCCGGTGGAAAAGCGCCACTGCCCCAAGGCCGAGATCGGTCACTGCGTCAACTGCCGCCCCACCTGCGCCATCACCACCGGCTTCTCCGGTGCAGGCGCCTTCTCCGACGGCAAGCTGAGCCTCTCCTATGAGGTCGGCGGCGACCTGCCCAGCCTCATCGGCGAAGAGTTTGCACAGGAGCTCATCGACTACACCGACAAGATCTACCTCGAGTTCGGCGCTGACCCCCATGTGGAGGGCATCTACACCGGCGAGGACATCAAGGAGATCCGCAAGAACGCCATCCACGCCGGTCTGAAGCTGGTGGACTGCCCCATCCGCCACCTCGGCACCGAGAAGGCACAGCAGCTCTATCTCGCCATCCAGAACTATCTGGCTGACAACGGCGTGGAGATGCTCTTCTCCACCGAGTGCGAGAACATCATCCTCGAAGACGAGGAGTGCAGGGGCGTGCTGCTGCGTCAGGGCGACGGGGAGCCCCGCGCCGTCTACGGCGACACCGTGGTCATCGGCACCGGCCGCCGCGGCGCAGACTGGCTTGAGAAAATTTGTGCAGAGCACCATATCGCCCACAAGCCCGGCACCGTGGACATCGGTGTCCGCGTCGAGTGCCGCAACGAGGTCATGGAAAAGGTGAACAAGGTGCTGTATGAGTCCAAGCTCATCGGCTACCCGAAGCCTTGGAAGAACAAGGTCCGCACCTTCTGCCAGAACCCCGGCGGCTTCGTGGCACAGGAGAACTATGACAACGACCTGGCCGTGGTCAATGGCCACAGCTTCAAGGAGAAGAAGAGCGAGAACACCAACCTCGCCATCCTCGTCTCCCACAACTTCACCGAGCCCTTTAACCAGCCCATCGCCTACGCCCAGAAGGTGGGCGAGCTGACCAATATGCTGGGCGCAGGCCACATCATGGTGCAGCGCTACGGCGACATCCTCGACGGCAAGCGCACCTGGGCAAAGGAGCTGGCCCAGTCCAACGTCAAGCCCACCCTGAAGGACGCCGTGGCCGGCGACATCACCGCCGCCATGCCCTACCGCGCCATGACCAACATCATCGAGTTCATCAAGATGCTGGACATGGTCGTCCCCGGCTTCGCCGCCAACGAGACCCTGCTGTACAGCCCTGAGCTGAAGTTCTACTCCAACAAGGTCAAGATGGACTCGAATCTCGACACCAACATCAAGGGCCTGCACTGCCTCGGCGACTCTTCCGGCTGGACCCGCGGCCTGATGATGGCCTCCGTCATGGGCGTGCTGATGGGCCGCAAGCTGGCTGAGAAGGAAGGCTGCTGAACCGCCTTTCTGCACTAAGCTGCGCTGAATATTTGGTTCCCGATGCCTCTCCGCACTCCGCGGAGGGGCATTTTTTGCGCTTCCTGCGGCAAAACCGTGCAGGATACAAAAATCGGCAGAAAAAGTCAATTTCCGTCAAACACGAAAATTTATGGGGATTTGAATTGATTTTCTTCGTTCAAACTGCTACAATCTCAAGTAGAACTCAAGAAGGAATTGTGTCTTGCGCATAATGCGAGGAGGGATCACTTATGTGCGAAGCCCCCGGAAGCGTAGTAACTCTGCTATGTTCCGGCATCCAGCTTTACAGCGCCGAGAGGCGCATTGCGGACTGCATCCTTGCAGATGTAAAGCGGGCGTCGATGTGTACGTCAGCAGAGCTGGCCCGGCTGAGCTGTTCGTCCGAGGCCACCATCACCCGGCTGTGCCACAAACTGGGGTTCGAGAACTACCGCAAATTCCAGCTGGCACTGGCACGGGACGCCATGGAGCAGCAGGAAGCCCAGCGTATGCGGGACGAAGGGCAGGACGAGCTGCATCAGGCACTTCTGAACATTCTGGCAAACCGCGAAGAGGAGCTGCGGGCCACCATTCAGGCCATTGATACCCGCCAGCTGCGGCAGATCCTCTCTCTGCTGCGCAGCTGCGAGGTCATGGAGGTGGTCTCCGAGGGCGGCGGCCTGCCGGTGGCCTTCGATGCCTCCATCCGGTTCAGCCATCTGGGCAAGCGGTGCGTTTCCAGCGCAGTCCACGAGAAGAACCTTGCCTTTGCTCAGACGCTGACCCCCAAAGACATCCTCATCGTGCTCTCGGCCTCCGGGCAGAGCGCCAGGCTGGAAGAGGTGTCCGCTGCCGCCAAAGGGCGGGATGTACCGGTGCTGGTCATCACCTGTGACAGCCACGGCCCGCTGGCCCAGCTGGCCGACTACGTGATGACGGCTTCCAACCGCGAACAGCGGCTCATCGAGGGCAGCCATGCGGCATCGCTGCTCTCGCCGAACGTCCTGATCGAGGTGCTTTACTACCTGCTGCGGATGGAAAATCCGTAAAAAACAAACGCTGGCACGAATGTGCCAGCGTTTGTTTTTATCATCAGAGCTCCAGATCACTGGGCAGGATGACATCCAGCTCCGCCGCAGGCTCTGCCACGAGGCGGCGGCTCTGGTTGAAGATGGCCTTTTCCAGCGTATTGCGGGCGAGACGTCCGTTGCCCGCCGTGCGGGCGTCCTCTGCCTGCCGGCGCTCGTAGTAGCCACGCAGCGGTTCCGTGCAGCTCCCGGCCAGCCTGTAGCCCTTGCCCCTCGCCAGCACATTCGTGATGTCCAGCAGCTCATCGGCAGTGTAGTCCGGGAACTCTATCCTGTTCGGGAAGCGGCTGGCAAGGCCGCTGTTGGCGGTCAGGAACGTCTCCATCTCCCCGGTGTAGCCCGCAAGGATGACCACCAGCTCGTCGCGGTGGTCTTCCATCCCCTTCACCAGCGTGTCGATGGCCTCAAGGCCGAAGCTGTCCTGCTCGCCCCGGTAGAGGCTGTAGGCCTCGTCGATGAAGAGGACGCCGCCCAGCGCGCTCTGGATGACGCTGTTGGTCAGGGGGGCGGTGTGGCCGGTGTAGCGGCCCACGAGGTCTCCCCGGCTCACCTCCACCAGCTGCCCGCCCTTGAGGGCGCCGATGGCCTTGAGGTATTTTGCCACGAGCCGGGCGATGGTGGTCTTGCCGGTGCCGGGGTTGCCGGTGAAGATCATGTGCATCGAGAGGCTGGCGGTCTTGAGGCCCGCCGCCGCACGGCGCTGCTGCACCTGAATGTTATCGGCAAGACCGAAGACGTATTCCTTCACCGGTGCAAGGCCCACGAGGTCGTTCAGCTCTTTCCTGATTTCTTCCACTGCGCCGGTATAGGCGGCGGGCAGCAGGTCGAAGAGCTTCTGGGGTCCGGCGTCGTTGAGGGCAAAGTCCAGGCCGTCCTCCCGGGCAGTCAGTGTGATCGTTCCGGTAAGCGCGGCATCTGTCTGCAGACAGTATTCGCTCAGAGCGCGGAATATCTTATCGCAGCAGGCGGTCAGCCCCGCCGCACCCTGCTTCGGGCTGCACTGGGCCGCCACATAGTCCCGCACATCCGCGCCCGCCGACAGGGTCAGGCCGAGGCGGGTCTTCACTTTTGCGGCCAGCGCGTTGAGCTGCTGGGCTGCCAGCGCGGCGAGGGCTTCCCGCGCAAAGGCGCCGGTCTCACAGACATCGCCCAGCGCCGAGACGAAGGCCGCACCGAACTTGTCAGCCAGCGCCTCCCGGCCCTTCCGGGAGAAGAAGACAAGGTACTTGCCGCAGGGGGTGATGCGGCTCACAGCCCCGGGGGCAAGCGCCGTTCCGGCGTCCACGAGGATGCCCTCCTTGTTGACGAGATACCGGCTGGACAGGGGCGCACTGCCCTTGACGGCCAGGTCTGCCAGCGTCTTCAAAAAGCCCGGGTAGCAGCTCTCGTAGTGCTCAAAGACCAGGATCTCGCCCGGCGCGTGGAGGGCGGCGTACAGATCCTGCAAAAAGAGCTTTTCAGCCCCCGGGTTGGGGTAAAGCGCCAGATCCATGACGGCCAGCTTATCGCTCTGCAAAAGACCCCGGGCGGCCATGCAGCGGGCCGTCTCCGTCAGAGCGAAATGCCGCCCCGTGCCGGGCGCACCGCAGAGCAGGATGACGTTCCGGGCCGTGGGGGCCTCGGTCCCCAGCACGAAGGGCCGGCGCATGGCCCGCACGACGCCGTCCACGAAGGCGTCCTGCCCCAGCACCGTCTTTTTCACCTCAGCGGCCAGCCCTTCGAAGCTGCCCAGATGCTCCTGTCTGACTTCGGTGGTGCCTTTGGCCAGCAGGCCGTCGGCCTCCATATCCTCGAGCATCTTCCGGCTCTGGGCCAGCGCCTCCTGTGTGGTGTCTCTGCGCAGCTCGGCGTTCTGTTTTTTCAGGATTTCGTCCAGCTTTTTCTGCTGCTCCAGCAGGGCTGCGCTCATATCGGGCAGACCGGGCTTTTCCGGCGGCGTTTTCTGCGTATCAAAGCGCAGTTTTCCTCCCGGGCCGAACACTCCGTTCATCAAGTTCTCCCAATCGTCGGTGTATGCCATCTGCCTGCCTCCGTCCTGCGTTTTTTCCAAGTATAGTGTACTTTGCCCCCTTTTGCAAGAAAAGTCTTGAAAATCCACGGGCAGGCGGGTACACTAATTTTATATTGATTTGATATGCGAAGGGAATGGAACGAAATGAAAACGCCCGCAGAGTGGAAAACGCTGTTCGAGAGCAGCGCCTTTGCACGGCAGACAAACTACAGCGGCCCGCTGGGGCCGGAATATAACCCCTCCGGCACCCGGCTCCGGCTCTGGGCGCCCACGGCGCAGAAGGTATCGGTCAACCTCTACCGCCGGGGCGACGGCGGGGCCTGCATGGGGACCCTGCCGCTGGAACAGCACGGGCAGGGCGTCTGGTCGGTCTATCTGCCCGGCGACCAGCACGGACATTACTATACCTTTACCGTCGAGGTGGACGGCACAGCATACGAGACGGGCGACCCCTACGCCCGGACGGCGGGCGTCAACGGCCTGCGGAGCATGATTTTAGACGCGCCCCGCATCGACCCGCCCGACTGGAGCCACGACCACCGGGTCATCGTCCCGGCCTCCCGCCGGACGGTGTGGGAGGTCAGCGTCCGCGACTTCTCGCAAGACCCGGCCTGCGGCGTTCGGAATGCATGGCGGGGCAAATTCATGGCCTTTACCCAGAAGGGGACCACCCTTTCTTCCGCCGGCACCTTCCCCACCTGCCTCGACTACCTCAAGCGGCTGGGAGTGGGCTATGTGCAGCTGATGCCCATCTTCGACTTCGGCAGTGTGGACGAGAGCCGCCCCCTCACCCGGCAGTATAACTGGGGCTACGACCCCACCAACTACAATGTCCCCGAGGGCAGCTACTCCACCGACCCCGCGAAAGGCGAAGTCCGGGTGCGGGAGTGCAAGGAGATGATAGCTTCTCTCCACGCGGCGGGCATCGGCGTCATCATGGACGTGGTGTACAATCATATGTACCGCAGCGAGAACCCGCTGAACAGCACGGTGCCTTATTATTTCTTCCGGCAGAACCCGGACGGCAGCTTCTCCAACGGCAGCGGCTGCGGCAACGAGTTTGCCAGCGAGCGGCCCATGGCCCGGAAATACCTCATCGACTCGGTGCTCTACTGGGCGCAGGAATATCACATCGACGGCTTCCGCTTCGACCTCATGGGCCTCTATGACGTGGACACCATGAACGAGCTGCGGGCCGCGCTGGACGCTCTGCCGGGCGGCAGAAGCATCCTGATGTACGGTGAGCCGTGGCAGGGCGGCGGGAGCCAGCTCCACCGGTACGAGGCCAACAAGGCGAACCTCGCCATGCTGTCCGAGCGCATCGGCATCTTCTGCGACAACACCCGCGACGTCATCAAGGGCGGCTGTTTTGACGCCCGGGAGCCGGGTTACGTCGAGGGCAGACCGGGCAGCTTCTGGGACATCGGCGGGGCCGTGGCCGCGTGGTGCCGCAGCGACAAGCTGCCCGCCCATTCGCCCTCCCAAATCGTCAGCTATGTCTCCGCCCACGACAATTTCACTCTCTGGGATAAGCTCATGCTCGTCCGGTACGCCCGTCCCGAGTACACTGCCGCCGACTCGGCGGCGCTGGCCCAGAACCGGCTGGCGGCGGGCATCTATCTCACCTGCATGGGGATGCCCTTCCTGCAGGCCGGCGAGGAGTTCGCCCGCACAAAAAAAGGTCAGGGCAACACCTACCGCTCTTCGCCCTCCCTCAACCGTCTGGACTGGAAGCGGGCCGCGCAGTTCCACGGTCTTGTGGACTATTACCGGGGCCTGCTGGGCCTGCGGGCGCAGTTCCCCCGCCTGAGCGCCTCCGACGCAGCCAGCCCGGCGGCCATCAATTTTTTCTCGCTGGAACAGCCCCTCGTGGGCTGGACTTTGCCCGCCGCACCCGGCGACGGCGCGGCATGGCGGGCGCTCTGCGTCTTTTACAATCCCACGGAGGAAGAAAAGCGGGTCCGCCTGCCCGACGGCCAGTGGAAATTGCTGAGCGACGGCGTATCGTCCGCGCTCTGGAAAGGCCCCAGCCGGGTCTGCGGCGGCGAAGTGACACTGCTGCCATACAGTGCTACCATTTTCGGCCAGGTATAACAAAAAGCGGCCCGCCGCTTTACGCGGCGAGCCACCCAATCATGTCCTGATTTAGCCCTGCGGGTTCTGCTGAGGTGCAGACTCGGCAGACTTCTCCTGACGGGATGCGCCGTTGGTGCCATTGCCGCTGTTGGAGGCATTCTTTTCGCCCAGCGTCAGGCTGACAGTCTGCATCTGGCCGTCGCGGGCGACGGTGATGGACAGGGTATCACCGGCAGAGTGCTCCTGCATCAGGGTGCCAAGGTCGGTCTTCTGGGCTACCTCGGTGTTGTCGATGCTGATGATGCGGTCGCCGGCCTTGAGGCCCGCCTTATCGGCAGGTCCGCCGGACACGACGTCCATGACGTAGATGCCGTAGGCGTTGACGCCCAGCTGTGCCGCCGTCTGTGCGTCGTTGACAGCCAGATAGGTGATGCCCATGTAGGGACGGCCCGTGACGTAGCCGTTCTCCAGCAGGTCCTGCGCCACCTTGATGGCGTCGTTGATGGGGATGGCGAAGCCCAGACCCTCGGCGTCAGAGCTGGAAGACTTTGCGTTGACGATGCCGATCAGCTCGCCGTTCATGTTGAACAGGCCGCCGCCGGAGTTGCCGGGACTGACAGAAGCATCCATCTGAATGAGGGACATGGTGTTGACAGAGCTGGAACTCTGGATGGAGACACTGCGGTTCAGGGCGCTGACGATGCCGCTGGTGACGGTGCCGCCCAGCTCACCCAGCGGGTTGCCCACGGCCAGCACGTTGTCGCCCACGGCCAGCTTGTCGCTGTCGCCCACGATGGCGGGGGTCAGGCCGTCGGCATCGATCTTGAGGACGGCGATGTCGCTGGTGGAATCCTCGCCCACGACGGTGGCGGTGTAGTCCTTGTCGCCGATGGTGACGGTGATGTTGGACGCGCCGCTCACGACATGGTCACAGGTGAGGATGTAGCCATCCGAGCTGATGATGACGCCGCTGCCGGCGCCGCTCTCCACCTGGCTCTGGCCGTACCAGGACCACTGGGAGTAGACCACCTGCTCGGTGGTGATGACCACGACGCTGGGGCTGACGGTCTTGGCCACCTGTGCGGTGGTCATGCCGCTGGAAACAGTCGTGCCTTCGGCGGCGCTCTCAGAGTCTGCCGAAGAGCTGCTAGACCGCTCCACCTTCTGGATGATGACCTTGTTATTGCCGCCGAAGCGTGCGCCCACAAAGCCGCCCATAAAGCCCATGGCTGCGGCCAGCACCAGAGCGACGATGCTCTTTACGGCCTTGCCTGCATTCTTCTTAGGCTTCTTCGGCGCGGCAGGGGCTGTGTTCTGCGGGCCTGCGGGGGGCGGCGTTGCGCCGCCGGAAGGCTGGGTGCTCTCGCTGAAGGTAGAAGCAGTGTTTGCGGTGTTCATGCCGCTGGACCCCACATTGGGGTAGCCGGTATCACCGGCAGGATTATTGGAAGAGGAATAGTCATATTCCCATTTGTTTTCATCCATCGTGATTACTTCCTTTCTAAGGGATTAGAAGTTGTTTTCATAACCGTTGCGCACCGTCTGAGCGGTCTTTTTGCCCGCATACTGCGTTGCTTTCCCTTGCAATCCGCCTAGGATTGCTTCGGGAAAGCGCCTTGCCTGCCGGCAAAAATCCTCGCCCATTCGGCACTCTCCGGCTATGAAAACAACTTCGGCCGGGGGAAGAGCTTTTTCGCTCCTCTCCGGCACGGTTTTATTCTATCCGCTAATTGTGAAAATCAATCGTTTCCCCAGTGAAGAATGTGTGAAATAAAGTCCTAAGGAGTTTCTATGAAAATCAGCGCCACTCAAACGGGCTTTGCCCTTTATAAAGAGGCCGACATCATCGGCCGGTGCGGCGTCACCCCCACCCCAAAAGGCGCGGACATCACGGCCCTGTCCGTCCTGCCCCAGTGGCGGCGGAAGGGCTACGGCTCCTACCTGTTAAAAGAGATATTGCGCCGGTTCGGCGGTTATGACCGGGAGGCTGCGACGGTGTTCACCGCGCCCCTGCCCGCCGACGAGGGCGAAGGGCTGTTCTGGCAGAAATTCGGCTTTGCGTCTGAGGATGGGCGGCTCGTCCGCCGCCGCACCCCCGATTTGACGGCGGTGCGCTTCGTGCAGGACTATCTTGCCGCCCATCTCCCCCACCCGAAGCTCTGCATCGACGCCACCTGCGGCAACGGCGGCGACACGGCGTTCCTCTGCCGCCTTGCCGGCCCGGAAGGCCGGGTGCTGGGCTTCGACATCCAGCCCGAGGCCGTCACCTCCACCCGCGCCCGGCTCGAAAAGCAGGGCCTTACGGCAGAGCTTATCTGCGACAGCCACGCGAACCTCTTACAGTATGCCCGGCCCGGCACGGCGGACATCGTGATGTTCAACTTCGGCTGGCTGCCCGGGGCCGACCACAGCGTCTTCTCCACAGCAGACAGCAGCATCCCTGCGCTGGAAGCCGCCCTCGCGGCGCTGCGCGCCGGCGGCGTGCTCAGCGCCATCCTCTACAGCGGCCGCGTCATCGGCACGGACGAAAAGCAGAGCATCCTCGGCTGGCTGCGGGCTCTCCCGCTGAAAAAATATACCGTACTGGTGTGCGATTTTGCCAACTGGGCCGACACTGCGCCCCTGCCCTGCCTTGTTCTGAAAAAATAGCAAAAACTCTTGCATCCATGTGGATTTTCTGTTAAAATAAGCGTTGTATGTAATTTTATAGGAGAGTTTCCCATGGAAACAGACCCTATTGTTCGCTGATACATCCACCCGGCCCTTCGCGGGGCCGCATCTCAGGAGAACGAAACTTTTATGACAAATCGTGAAGAAATCAAGCGCCGCCGGACGTTTGCTATCATCAGCCACCCCGACGCCGGCAAAACGACGCTGACCGAAAAGCTGCTGCTGTACGGCGGAGCCATCAATCAGGCAGGCTCTGTCAAGGGCAAGCAGAGCGCAAAGCACGCCGTGTCCGACTGGATGGACATCGAGAAGCAGCGCGGCATCTCCGTCACTTCCTCTGTGCTGCAGTTCAACTACGCAGGCAAGTGCGTGAACATTCTGGACACCCCGGGCCATCAGGACTTCTCGGAGGACACCTACCGCACCCTGATGGCAGCCGACTCGGCTGTCATGGTCATCGACGCCGCAAAGGGCGTCGAGGCCCAGACCATCAAGCTGTTCAAGGTCTGCACCCTGCGCCATATCCCCATCTTCACCTTCATCAACAAGATGGACCGCGAGGCCCGCGACCCCTTCGAGCTGATGGAGAACATCGAAGAAATTCTGGGCATCAAGACCTACCCCATGAACTGGCCCATCGGCTGCGGCAAGGAGTTCAAGGGCGTGTTCGACCGCAACACCCGCAAAGTGCTTGCTTTCTCCAGCGACGGCCGCGCCAACGGCGTCAAGAAGGTCGAGGAGACCGAGGCCGAGCTGGGCGATGCCGCACTGGACGAGCTGCTGACCCCCTATCTGCACCAGCAGCTGGTGGACGAAATTGAGCTTCTGGACGGTGCTGCCGAGGAATTTGACCTCGACCGCGTGCTGCGCGGCGAGCTGAGCCCCGTGTTCTTCGGCTCTGCGCTGACCAACTTCGGCGTCGAGCCCTTCCTCGAGAACTTCCTCCGCCTCACCCCCACCCCGCTGGCCCGCGTGGACAGCCTGACCGGCGAGGCCGTTGACCCCTGCCGCGATGAGTTCTCTGCCTTCATCTTCAAAATCCAGGCCAACATGAACAAGGCCCACCGCGACCGTATCGCCTTCATGCGCATCTGCTCGGGCAAGTTCGAGCGCGGCATGGAAGCCTACCACGTGCAGGAGGGCAAGAACATCAAGCTGGCCACCGGCACCCAGCTGATGGCGCAGGACCGCGCCATCGTCGATGAAGCCTACGCAGGCGACATCATCGGCCTGTTCGACCCGGGCATCTTCTCCATCGGCGACACCCTGTGTACCGGCAAGAAGAAGGTCGAGTTCGCCGGCATCCCCACCTTCTCCCCCGAACACTTTGCCCGCATCGAGCAGAAGGACACCATGAAGCGCAAGCAGTTCGTGAAAGGCATGGAGCAGATCGCTCAGGAGGGCGCTATCCAGATCTTCCGCGAAGTGGGCGGCGGTATGGAAGAAGTCGTGGTCGGCGTCGTCGGCGTGCTGCAGCTGGAAGTGCTGGAGTACCGTCTGAATACCGAGTACAACGTCGAGATCCGGATGCAGCAGCTCCCCTTTGAGCAGCTGCGCTGGATCCAGAACGACCCCGACACTTACGTCCTGCGTGACCTCGACCTCACCAGCGACACCAAGGCCGTCGAGGACATGAAGGGCAACCGCCTGCTCCTGTTCACCTCCGATTGGGCTATCCGCTGGGCTGAAACGCACAATGAGACGTTAAAGCTGAGCGAATTTGGCAATATTTAAGTTACAGGTTCCCAAGAGCTGCTGTGCAGAAGACCTGCATGGCAGCTCTTTTTGGAATAAATCTAAAATGCAACAATATGTACCAGTCAGCGACAACACCCCCCTTCGCGGGGCGCTGCCGGAAAAGAAGGTAACGATCTATGGAAAAACGTAACATTGGCAAAAGCGGCCTCTCCGCACCATTTCTGGGGCTTGGCACCTGGGCCATCGGCGGTGGCAGCTGGTGGGGCGACAACGACGACGCCCTGTCGGTAAAAGCCATCGAGACTGCCGTGGAGCAGGGCATCACCTGGATAGACACCGCCCCCATCTACGGCCTTTACCACAGCGAAGAGGTGGTGGGCGAAGCTTTGCGCCACATCGACCGGGACAAGGTCATCCTCTCCACCAAGTGCGGCCTCGAGTGGCGGCACGAAAGCCCCGTTCTCCACAAGGTGGTGGACGGCGTGCAGACCTACCGTGACCTGTCGGCCAGGAGCATCATCGAGGATGTGGAAGACAGCCTGCGCCGTCTCGGCACCGACCATCTGGACGTGCTCTACACCCACTGGCAGACGCCGGACCTTTCCATCTTCCCGCTGGAAGAGACCGTCGAGGCCATGATGAAGCTCAAGGAGCAGGGCAAGATCCGTGCCATCGGCGCGTCCAACACCACCGCTGAGTTCATCCGCGGCTACTGCAAATACGGCCAGCTGGATGTCATTCAGGAAAAGTACAGCCTGCTGACCCGCCGCATCGAAAAGCAGCTGCTGCCCACCTGCAAGGAGCTGGGCGTGTCCATCCAGGCTTATTCTCCCTTGGAGCAGGGCCTGCTCACCGGCAAGGTGACCATGGACACCACCTACCCCGAGGGCAGCACCCGGAACACGAACCCCTGCTTCCAGCCCGCCCGCCGGGCGCAGGCCATCCGGCTGCTGGACAGCTGGTCTGACCTCTGCGAGAAGTACCACTGCACCAAGGCGCAGCTGGTCATCGCCCTGACGGCCCGGATGATCCCCGGCCTGCACGTTCTGTGCGGCGCACGGACGCCGGAGCAGGCCATCGACAACACCGGTGCGCTCCACATCGCACTGGAAGGCGCCGACGCCGTCCAGATGAAGTGGGACGTGGACGCCATTTCCTGAGCAAAACCGCAGATATGAAACGAGCAGAGCCTCTACCTTTCGGTGGAGGCTCTGCTCGTTTCATATCTGGATTCTTTGTGATAAACTGGAATTTATCTAACTTTTCCTTGAAAGCCTAAATTCTTCAAAGCATCTTCTCCAAACTTTGCAAAGTCACCTTCTGCACCAAAAGAAAAGAAAGCTTCTTTACCACCAGTGGCAATAATATCTGCACTCTGATACCCCTGATACTCGGATAACATAATTACTAAACTGGCATAACTTCCTGTTCGTAAAAACCAGTTTTCAAAAATTAATAGTAGTGTTTTGGTGTCTCCCAATTCACGTATAATTTCGTCTTTGAATTCCACATCGGAGAACTTACGTTTATCAAATTCTTCTTTGATTTTATTTTTGATTTCATCTAATTCATATCGTTTTTTAGCATACATTTCGACTTTCTTGCTTGCCATTGAAAACGCTCCTTTCAAATTCCGATTTGCCGACCTCACCCATTCTCCTTCCAGAACAGTCCGCCGCTGGTCTGGAAGAGCAGCCACGGATTCACGCTCTTGCTGCCGAGCTTGAAGTCCATGGTCAGGTCTTCGCCCAGTGCGCCCACGGCCTGCCCCCGCTCCACGCTCTGGCCCTCGCTCACCGAGAGAGCATCCAGCCCGTAGAGGTAGCTGCGCAGCCCGCAGCCGTGGTCGATGACGACGGTGTTGCCGGTGAGGGCGAGGTTCCGGGCCAGCACCACGACGCCGTTGGCCGGGGCGCGGCAGGGGTCGCCCGGGATGGTGTAGAGTTTCGTGGAGTTCGATTTGCTGCCCTGACTGCCGCCGGTGACTTTGGTCTGGCCGAAGTCCACGAGGGTCATGTAATTCTCCGCCGGACAGGCGAAGCCGCCGCTCCACAGCTTTTCGCGGGCGGGCTGCTCATAGAGGGGCCAGATGACATTGCGGAACTCGGTGTTGGCAGCTTCGGAGGCTTCCGGTTCGGCTTCGATCTCAACCGTGCCGAAGTCCTTCGGGATGACGGTGATGTTTTTCACCACCGTCTCGCCGCCCACGGTAAAGGTCACTTCATGCGCACCGGCAGCGGCATTGTAGGCCGCCGGGATATAGGCGCGCCACCCGCTGCCCAGACGGACAGCCTGCACATTGCCGAGGTCTGTTTCCACCGTGGGGGCCGTCTCGCCCACCATGCCGGTGAAAGCCGCGGCCACCGTGCCGCCCTGCTCCATCCGTTCGGCGGAAAGCTCCACCTCGGCGCTGGCCTGCAGCGTGAAGCGGAAGGAATAATTGTACCAGCCGATGGGCTTCGCGGGCTTTTCGAGCCGGACGTCCCGCCGCAGCTCGCCGGTGCTGCCGCCCTCGAACTGGGTGGCCAGCATATTTTCCGGCAGACGCCAGACGGTCAGCTCGGCCTTATAGTCGCCGTTGGCCGGGAACAAAAAGTCGTCGTAGGTGGCCGCAGTCCCCTCGAAGACCACATTGCCCGCGCTGTCGGTGATGGTCAGCGGGCCGTAGCTGTACCACTCGGGCAGGGCGAAGGCCGGGTGGGCGTCGTAGAGGATGCCAAGCTTCTGCACCGTGAGGGTGCGGGGGCTGGCGAAGACTTTATCCACCTGCCCGCCCAGCAGCGGCACCTGCCAGCACCAGCCGTTGGGCTCCAGCTCCTGCCCGGCGAACTGCACCTCAGACGCGGGCTTCGCGCCCTCCGAGGTGAACGAATAGCTCACGCCCAGCACCGCCGCAAGCAGCACCACGACGCCCAGCGCGACGCCGATGAGCCATAACAAAAGCTGCTTCATATGTACTCTCCTTCTAAAGTTTGGGTGCAAGGCCCGGCTGCTAAAGAGCCGCAGGCGAAAACGCCTTACCTGCCCGGCCTGCCAATGGCTCTCCCTTTGGGAGAGCTGGCGCGCAAGCGCCTGAGAGGGTATAAAAAGGCGCACCGACACAGCCCTGTTACAGACTGCCGGTGCGCCCTTCGTCATTTTGTTCTGTTTCGGCCCGCGTTATTCGGCAGTATCCTCAGCGGGAGCAGCCTCGTCTTCGGCCTCAGCAGGCTCTTCCTCAGCGGGGGCGGCGGTATCCTCGCCGAACAGCAGACGCTCGTACTCGTCCAGCTCCTGCTCACGGCGGCGCAGATAAACAGCCACAGCAGCCAGCGCACCAGCCACAGCAGCCAGCGTTGCGATAACAGCGATCAGACAGGATTTCTTCATAGGTTCAGCACACTCCTTTTTGGTCGAACCAGCGGTCCGGCTATTTTCAGCGGTCGTTCCGCGGCACAGGCTCGGTCTATTCTGAAACTATTATACCCGGACTTCACGAAAATTACAACCAAAAAGGCAAAATTTTGCTTTTTCAGAGCCCCAGCTTTTTCTTATACGCCTTGAATGCGCCGGGCAGGGTGTATTCGTTCTGCAGCTGTTCGCGGCTGGCCCAGACACAGCCCGCCGGGGCTTCCGCACTGCCGACGCAGACAGAATAGCCGCTCATCCGCCACTCGATGTGGCTGAAAATATGCTTTGCCGCCGGCAGAGGTTCGATGCTCTCACAGGCAAGGCCCAGCGCTTCCAGCCGGCCGCAGACTTCTTCGGCGCTGAGGGCTTCGCCCTCCCACAGAAGCGGCTGCCACAGACCGGCCAGCAGACCTTTTTCGGGCCGCTGCTGCAACAGGAAGCGCTCTTCGGCATCTTCGGCCAGCACTACCGTCACCGGCTCGATGCGCCGTGCCTTGGGCGCAGCCTTATGGGGCAGTTCCAGCGCCGTACCGGCCCTGCGGGCTTCACACAGAGAGGCCAGCGGACACTGCCCGCAGAGCGGTGCGCCGTTCGGCACACAGACCAGTGCGCCCAGCTCCATCAGAGCCTGATTGTAGTCGCCCGCCTTTTCGGGGGGCTGATGCTCCATGACCCGGGCCGTAAAAGCTCGTTTTACCGCCGGTTCTGTAATAACGCCGGGGTCATTATACAGTCTGGAAAACACCCGCAGCACATTTCCGTCCACCGCCGGGACAGCCAGCCCGAAGCTGATGGACGCGATGGCTCCCGCCGTGTAGTCCCCGATACCGGGCAGAGCGCGGAGAGCGGCGTAGTCGGCTGGCAGCTGCCCGCCGTACTGCTCACAGACGATGCGGGCCGCCTTTTGCAGGTTGCGCACCCGGCTGTAGTAGCCCAGACCCTCCCAGAGCTTGTGGAGCTTTTCTTCTTCGCACGCCGCCAGCGCGGGAATGTCCGGCAGGGCGGCGAGGAAGCGCTCATAATAGGGCAGCGCCGCCGAGACGCGGGTCTGCTGCAGCATGATCTCGCTGAGCCAGACGTGGTAGGGGCTGGGGTCGGTGCGGAAGGGCAGGATGCGCTGGTTCTTGTAGAACCATTCCAGCAATGCCGGGGCGATGTTTTCCACTTGTTTTGCTCTCCTTGTTGAAAATAAAAGAAAACCTCTCAGTCAAAGCCTGCGGCTTTGCCAGCTCCCCTACCGAGGGGAGCCTCTGGCGAAAAGGAAAAGTTTCCCGTTCTGCCAAAGCCTCTCCTCGTCAGGAGAGGTGGCATTGCGAAGCAATGACGGAGAGGTTGACTCACTGATCAGAAGCCGTAAGCCGTGCGGGGGAAGGGCAGCACGTCACGGATGTTCTGGATGCCCGTGAGGTACATGATCATGCGCTCGAAGCCCAGACCATAGCCTGCGTGCTCCACGCCGCCGAACTTGCGGAGGTTCAGGTACCAGTCGTAGCTGGACTTGTCCAGACCCAGCTCGTCCATACGGGTCACGAGCTTGTCGTAGTCCTCCTCACGCTGGCTGCCGCCGATGAGCTCGCCGATGCCGGGGACCAGCATATCGGCTGCGGCCACGGTCTTGCCGTCGGCGTTCTGCTTCATGTAGAAGCTCTTGATCTCCTTCGGGTAGTCGGTGACGAAGACGGGCTTCTTGAACACCACCTCGGTCAGGTAGCGCTCGTGCTCGGTCTGGATGTCCACGCCCCACTCCACGGGGAACTGGAACTTCTTGTTGTTCTTCTTCAGGATCTCGATGGCGTCGGTGTAGCTGATGCGGCCAAACTCGCTGTTTGCCACCAGCTCAAGGCGCTCGATGAGGCCCTTGTCGATGAACTGGTTGAAGAAGGCCATCTCATCGGGGCAGTTGTCCAGAACGTAGCGGATAACATACTTGGTCATGGCCTCGGCGGTGTCCATGTAGCCGTTCAGGTCGCAGAACGCCATCTCCGGCTCGATCATCCAGAACTCGGCGGCGTGGCGGGTGGTAAAGCTCTTCTCAGCGCGGAAGGTGGGGCCAAAGGTGTACACCTTGCCGAACGCCATTGCCATGGCCTCGGCTTCCAGCTGGCCGGAAACGGTCAGGTTGACGGGCTTCTCGAAGAAGTCCTTGGTGTAATCGACGGTGCCGTCCTCGTTCTTGGGGACGTTGTCGAGGTCGAGGGTGGTGACGCGGAACATCTCGCCGGCGCCCTCACAGTCGGAAGCGGTCAGCAGCGGAGAGTGGGCGTAGACGAAGCCGTTCTCCTGGAAGAACTTGTGGATGGCGTAGGCGGCCACGCTGCGGACGCGGAAAGCGGCGTTGAAGGTGTTGGTGCGGGGGCGCAGGGTGGGCATGGTGCGCAGATACTCCATGCTCATCTTCTTTTTCTGCAGCGGATACTCGTCGGCGGGGCAGTCGCCCAGGATCTCGACGAAATCAGCGTTCAGCTCGAAGGGCTGCTTTGCCTGCGGGGTCAGCACGATGCGGCCCACGACACGCAGGCTGCTGTACAGGCCGGTGTGGACGACCTCATCGTAGTTTGCCAGCTTGCCGGCTTCCAGCACGACCTGCAGGGTCTTGAAGCAGCCGCCGTCGGACAGGGCGATGAAGCCGATGTTCTTGGAGTCGCGGATGTTCTTTGCCCAGCCGCATACGGTGACGACCGTACCATCGGCGGGGGTGTTCTTGTACAGCGAAACGATCTCAGTGCGTTCCATTTTCAGATTACCTCCGATATAAAGTAAAAAGACAGCTTTTCTCCCTGAAAGTTCAGGGCGAACAAGCTGTCTTGTAATGTCCGCGGTGCCACCTGAATTACCGGAAGTGTCCGGTCGCTCACGCGCTCAAGTAAAAGCGCTGCTCCGTTAACGCTGAGCCTGCGGCGCACCTACTGGCGGCGCATTTTTCTCACTGCGCCCTGTTCAGTTTGCTGCTCCCGGGTGTTCGTTCACGCACCGTCCGCGCACGGCTCCCAGCTCTGCCGCGCTCTCTGTGGCGTTGTGATGCGCTACTTTTCCCAATCACTGCATTTACCATTAAAATATAGCACTTTGCCGCCGTTTCGTCAAGCATCCGGACCAAGCAGGGCCTGCACAAGGCCGTTGGCCGCCAGCTGCCCGGCGTAGAGGGCCTCGTTGAGGTTATTGCCGTGGCCTCCTATCTCGATGAGCAGACTGCCGGTGGTGAGGTCCTGATTATAAAAGCGGTAGCTGAACAGCACAGGCCGGGTGAAACCGGGGTACATCCCCTCCATGCTCCGCTCCCATGCGGCGGCGAAACGGAGGTTCTGCCGCCAGCTGGGCAGCCGGACGCTGCCGCCGTTGTCGCACCCGCAGATGATCATGACCTGCGCGGCCTGCCGCCCGTCCACGGTGCAGACCGGGGCCATCCGGGAACCTCCCTCTGTCTCGATGGCGTCCCGGTGGACGTCCAGCACCACCTTGATGCTGGGGTACTGGGCCAAGTACCGCTGGACGACGGCCCGGCTGTTCTCGTAGCTGCCGGTGTAGCTGGGGTAGTCGTTCAGGGTCTCGTCGTGGAGGGTGTTCAGCCCGGCGGCGTTGAGGGTGTCGGCCATCACCCGGCCCACGGCACACATATTCAGGTTCGTGTCGGTGGTGCGGGCGCCGTCGCCGGGCGAATACCACAGCCCCGCCGAGAGGCGGTAGTCCTCAGTGGCGTGGGTGTGCATGATGAGGATCTGCGGGTCAGGGCTGTCCTTTTCGACGCCAAAGGGCAATGGGGCCTGTATCTCTGCCGCGATGTCCGCCGCAGTCTGTCGGGTGTTGTTCTTGATGCTGCCCGCGCCGCAGGCAACGTACTTTTCACCGCTGCCTTGCGGGTAATTTTTTTCAATCACTGCGCCCGCGCCTTCGGGCCGGGCGTCGTCCCCCAGAAGCTCCACAAGATAATTTTCAATGTTTCCTGCCGGGACGGCGGCTTCGGGCTGAGAGGCGGCAGTCCCGGTGCTTTCAGGGGCGGCTTCGGCCACAGATGCGGCCTCCTCCTGTGCCGCGCCGGAGACGGCCTTTCGGCTCAGGGAGAGCGCCGTCTGCGCCGCCGGGACGGGCCCGGCGATGACCGCCGCCAGCCCCAGCACAACACTGTGGGCCGTGATGGTCAGAGCCGCAAAAAGGGCCGCTGCGCCCAGAAAGGGCAGCAGATGGCTCTGCCCGGCCTCGCCATAGCGCATAGACTGCCCCCTCCCCTTTTGTTTTATCCATACAATATGATGGACGGCCTGGTTTTATCCCACCAGCCAGCAGAGCTGGGCGATGCTGAGCCTCGGCTGCAAGGCGCGGTTAATGGCCGCGCCCAGCAGGGCGGCCCCGTGGGCGATGACGCTGTCCAGTTCCCGGGGCGTCACCACGAGGTCTTTGCCCTCCTGCGCCATCATCAGGGTGGGGATGCCCGCCGCGATGACCGGCAGGCCCAGACGGGCCGCGTCCAGATGCTTGCTGCTGCCGGGCTGGGCCGGGCAGAGGCCGGTGTCGGAGAACTGCAGCGTCCGGCCCAGACGCTGGGGTTCCGACGAGCAGAGGCTGTCCACACAGATGAGGGCCGTGGGCCGCACTTCCCGCACCAGCGCACCGGCCAGCTGCTGCAGGCTCAGACCGGTGGACGCCGAGACGCCCGGGGCCACCGCCGCCACCGGGCGGATGCCCTTCACCGGCGGACGGCCTGCGCCCATCGTGACAAAAATTTTCTGGACAGTGCGGGGGCCGAGGGCGTCGGCGGTGACCCGGCGGTTGCCCACGCCCAGCACCAGCACCGGCCCCTCCGGCGGCAGAAGCGCCCGCAGCTCGTCCGCTGCCTGCTCGATGACCTCGGCGTCCCGCTCGTCCAGCACACTGACGCTGGGGACTTCCAGCGTGACGTACCGCCCCCGGGGCTTCTCGAGGCCCTCCCGGGCAATCTCCACCCGCGTCACCGTCACGCCGCCCCGCTTTGCCGTGGCCGCGCGGACTCCGCCGGGCAGGTCAGCCGCGGCCGTGTAGAGCTCGTCCGCCATATCTGTCAAGCGCATGATTTTCCCTCTTTTCTGCTCTGTTTGCCGCCAAAAAGCCGGTTTTGGGGCCTTGCGGCACAAAAAGTATGGGAAAATCAAAACTTTTTGAAACAAAAATCGAAAAAATGCTTGCGCTGGAACGGCAAATATGGTATCATAAGGTGCGCTGTTATAGGTAGCCAAGGAGGTGGAACGAATGCCTAACATCAAATCTCAGAAGGACCGTGTCGTGCAGGCTGCTGCAGAGCAGGCTCATAACAAGGCCATTAAGACCAACCTGAAAACAGTCGTCAAGAAGGCAGACGCTGCCATCGATGCGAATGCCGCTGACAAGGACGCAACCGTCCTGGCTGCTGTTTCCGCGATCGACAAGGCTCGCGCTAAGGGTGTCATCAAGAAGAACACCGCTAGCCGCAAGATCAGCCGTATGGCAAAGCGTGCTAACAAGAACGCTTGATCGCAGTTTGATTGACGAACAAAACCCCTGTACCGGAACCCCGGTGCGGGGGTTTTTGTTTTTTATTTTTCGGGACGGTAAAGTGAGCTTGCGCGCTTTTGGCGCGGGGTGAGTTTTATGTATGGTCAAATGGCTATGCGCTCCGCGCGGGCCAGAAGCAGAGCTGGTTTTTTCTTTAAGCTGGTTCTCGCGCTGGTGGCGCGGGGCGGGTTTTATTCTTTTGGCCAAATGGCTATGCGCTCCGCGCGGGCCAGAGGTAGGGAGGGGTGTTTCGAATCCCCCCTCCCTACCTCTGGACTCCACTCTCCCCGCAACGAGTTAAGGGCTGCTCGCCCTTAACAATTCCAAAGATGAGGTCGAAACGGAAAAAAGCTAGTCGCTGCGCTTAACGCTTTTTTCTCG
>ERZ507665.38-NODE-38-length-66771-cov-6.37502_pt1 | contig 66771 bp, 63 predicted proteins | sample MGYA00513947_ERZ507665 | MGnify/ENA metagenome assembly ERZ507665 | reverse complement strand
TTCCGATCTACCGATTTTTAATTGTCAGAACGGAGGAACCATTATGGCAATCTTTGAAAAGACCATCCGAAACAAAAACTTTGACAAGCTGCTTCGGAAGCTGGAACAGGAGATCCCGGACAGCAGCTGGTCGGCCGATCTGGAAGCAGGCAGTGACTTCAAAGAGGGCGATGCCCGGTGCAGTGTCCGTGTATTTGAGCGGTACAGCATGATGGGCGGCAACCGCCTGAGTCTGACATTGACCATGTTCCAGAATGCGGACAGCCCGATCCGGCTGTCTGCCATCACCGCAGGAGGCAGTCAAGCGGTGTTCTTCAAGGTGAACACCCTCGGAGAAGAATCTTTTCTGGACGATGTAAAAGACCTGCTGGAAGAAATTTTGGAGGAATGAAATGTTTTACGCTGGATTTGATATGCTGTTCAGCATTCTGTTTCCCATCCTGTTCCTTGTGGTTTTGGGTATGATCCTATACACCATCATCGGAAATATCAGCACATGGAATAAAAACAACCATTCGCCGCGGCTGACTGTTCCGGCAACGGTTGTGGCAAAGCGAACGGAAGTTTCTCGCCACCATACAGACGATACGATGGCGCATACGTTCACGACCTATTATGTGACCTTTCAGGTAGAGAGCGGCGACCGCATGGAGCTTACCGTAAGCGGTTCGGACTACGGAATGCTTGTGGAGGGCGACATCGGTAAGCTGAGTTTTCAGGGCACCCGCTATCTTGGGTTTGAGCGGAGCTGAACATCCCTGTTCAATTTGATAAATCGGAAGTTGTGGAGGTAATATGATCATGAAAAAAAAAAATTCTTTCTTGGTTTTTGTATATCACCTGTATACTGACTTTAGTTGCGTGTGGAAAAAGAGCAGCGCCCATTACGCTACCTCAAGCCGACGAGATCACATCTATTGATATAACCATTGAAGAAAACACAGTAAATCATTCAGACAAAACTTGGATAAGTGAAGTAATCGCCGATATTTCCAGTTCTGAACCGACTAAGAAGGAAAGTGTTCAAGACTTTCCACAAGTGGAAAGTTATATCAAGATTGACTTCCGGCTTGAGACAGGAACAAGCACTATCTTCGCGTATGAGGACAGGGGTAAGTACTATCTTGAACAGCCTTATCAAGGAATTTATAAAATTGATCGCAAACTGTTTGAAAGGTTAAAAGAAATTGAGTGATTAGAATTTGACAAAGGAGTGTGATTATATGGGTAAAGCGATTTTGGCAGCAATCGTTACATTGATTGTTGGTTATTTAGGTACGGTCGTAGGACTTGAACTTTTAGGTAATTGGGTTGAGTTTGGATTGCTCATTGCTATTGCAGTAATGGGCGCTTTTATCATCTACTTCAATGACAAGAAGTAAGACAATTCCAGTTTATCAAATAAGTAAATCATTCCATACCTCTGCGGGCAGCGATGAAACGGCTGCCCGCTCTTTTTGTACCCTGAAACCGAAAGGAGGCTTCAAATGCCAAGCAAAACCGAAGAATACCTTGCCCTCGCCCAGCGCACGGCGAATGGCTTGACCCGGTACTGGGAAAGCTGGACGGACTACCTGACCACCGCATCCCGGCTGTACAAGTACCCTTTTGCGGACCAGCTGATGATCTATGCCCAGCGCCCGGATGCCACCGCCTGCGCCGACTTCGACATCTGGAACAACCGGATGAACCGTTATGTGCGCCGGGGTGCCAAGGGCATTGCACTGCTGGACGAATCCAGCGGATTCCCCCGCCTGCACTACGTTTCGCTTCTGGATGCGCCTGTCCCGGAACAGATGAAGCATGCTTCTCTGGCAGAAGCCTCTTCCTACCTCATGCAAGTCCTCAACGACCCGGAGAGCATCACCGGATAAAAAGCGTCCCGCCGGGACGCGCAGCCTGCATTGAAAAATGCAGAACAAAGGGGTTTGGGATGCTTCCCCAACAAGCATTTTGCAACGCAAAAAGTGTTTTTGTATAGACGAAAACATTGCTTGCTGGCACTGCGTACCGTAGAACTCCCGTTTCAATCTTCACGAGTGATTTCTCCGACATCGGATTCCATCGGCGCCGCACTTTGGTTTTCTGCTCTTTTCCTATACTGCGCTGGACTGATGCCATACTCCTTTTTGAACACCCGGCTAAAATAAAGCTGGTTATCGTACCCCACGATCTCAGCGATTTCACCGACACTGTAATCGGTATTTTCCAACAAGCTCTGTGCGTTGACCATCCGCAAGGAGAGAAGGTACTGCGCCGGACTCATCTTCATGTGCTGTTTGAAATTACGAATGAACCAGTTCGTACTGATATGCAGCGATTCGGCATACTGCGCCACGCTGATCTTCGTATTGTAGTTTTCGTTAAAATAAGAAACCGCTATCTCGATTTCTTCGGGGATCGTCACGGTATAGTTTTCGCCGTTCTGCTGCTGGCGGCTGACAAGCAGCAGAATGTTGTTGAACGACGAAGCGATGTAATCTTCATACCCGTATTCGCATTGCTGAAGTTCCCGAATAATTTTTCGGAACGACATCTTATATTCCGGCAGGGTTCCACTGTAAAAGACGTGCTGATTCAAAGAGATGCCATGGTACTCCAGAATGTTCTTAACGTCATAGCCAGTAAAATGAATCCAGAACACCTCCGGGTGATCTTCAACATAGTAAACGTACTTTTGAACCTCTTTGGGCTTGTAAAGAACCATGTGGCCGGAGTCAACGATTTCCTCGATTCCATTAAACCAGAAATGCGCCTTGCCCGATGCCACATATAAGATCTGATAGTCTCTGCGGCCCTTCTTCCAGTATGTCGGCAGCATGGGACGCTTTTTCAGGCGGTAGGTGCCGCAGCTTCCTACCACCAACGGTTTTGTGTAATCCTTGAAATCGAGACGAGAGTTGTTTAAGTAGCCAGAGTTGAAATACATCTCAATACCATCTTCTTTCTTAAAGACTTCGCCGGAATCGGAATGCGTTCTGTTTGATTTTCACAAACTGTGTGATTTTGTGCATACTTTGTTCCATTTTTTCAATATGATTTTGTCAATATAAATTTTATAATACTTTCAGACAAAACGCAAGAGAATTTGACATCTTGCCGAAAAAGCGTAAGCCTTGTAAAATCGAAGTAAATGAGGAGAATCGGAAAATGACGGAGAAACGCTATTTGAAATGGTACAACAAAGTCGGCTATGGTTCAGGTGATATTGCAGGCAACGTGGTATACGCATTCCTGTCATCCTTTGTAATGATCTATCTGACCAACACGGTTGGTTTGAACCCCGGCATTGTCGGCACCCTAATCGCAGTCTCCAAGCTGCTGGATGGTGTAACGGACATCTTCTTTGGCTCTTTGATCGACAAAACGCACTCTAAGATGGGCAAGGCTCGTCCGTGGATGCTGTACGGCTACATCGGCTGCGCCATCACGCTGGTGGCTATTTTTGCAATTCCCACGAATCTCGGTCGGTTTGCACAGTACGCATGGTTCCTGATTGCGTACACGCTGCTGAACGCCGTGTTCTACACCGCCAACAACATTGCTTACTCTGCCCTGACTGCTCTTGTTACGAAGAACAGCGCAGAGCAGGTCGAGATGGGTTCTTACCGCTTCATGTTCGCCTTTGCCACCAGCCTGCTCATCCAGTCCATCACGCTGGGTGCTGTTATGGCATTAGGCGGTGGTGCTGCCGGTTGGCGCACTGTTGCAATCATTTACGCCATCACCGGTCTGCTTGTCAACACCCTCTCCGTTTTCTCCGTGAAGGAACTGCCGGAAGGCGAATTGGTGGATACCACCGACAAAAAGGAAATCGAGCAGGACGAAAAGTATAATCTGGTTCAGGCTGCAAAGCTGCTTGCTGGTAACAAATATTATATGATGATTTGCGGCACCTACATTTTGCAGCAGATCTACGGTGCCATGATCAGCATGGGCACCTACTATGCAACCTACATCCTTGGCAATCAGAATCTGTTCGGCGTATTCTCCTGGGCAGTCAACATTCCTCTGATCATCGCACTGGTGTTCACCCCGACCTTGGTTGCAAAGTGGAATGGAATGTATAAGCTGAATGTAATGAGCTATACTCTGGCAACGATTTCTCGTGCACTGGTTGCTGTAGCCGGTTACATGGGCAGCGGCAATGTGACCTTGATGCTGCTCTTTACCGCAATCGCTGCTCTGGGTCAGGGTCCTTGGCAGGGCGACATGAACGCCGTGATCGCAGCTTGCTCCGAGTACACTTGGCTGACGAAGCACAAGCGTGTGGACGGAACGATGTACTCCTGCACTTCTCTGGGCGTAAAACTTGGCGGCGGTCTTGGCACCGCAATCACCGGCTGGCTGCTGGCAGCAAGCCACTTTGACAGCAGTCTGGCTGTCCAGCCCGAATCCTGCATCTCGATGCTGAAGATCATGTATCTTGTGATCCCCTTCGCTCTGGATGCAATCATCACCTTCATTCTGTCTCGTCTGAAAGTTGAAGAAGCAAACGAACAGCTTCGTGCAGCAATGGATAATTGAGAATAGTTCCTGCCCTCTCGACCCATAAGACACCAAGACCCACACGATTGTGTCGTGTGGGTCTTGGTGTTGCCTTGGAAGAAGCCCCGCCGAAGAACATCTGCCTGCCGTTATATAAGCGAGGGAATGTATGAAAAAGAAGAAGCCCATCTCTGAGGAGCAGCATTATCTCTGTGAAATCGGTCTGAAAAAGATGCCCTATCGGTCTTCCTGGCTCTTCAAATCCTATACGGAGGAAAGCCTCACGCACATCACGATTGCGGCCTATTATAATGTGGACGAGGCGTTTCTTCAAACTCCCACTTGCAGCATGGGGGAATCTATGGGATTGCCGTGCCGCGCTTCGCAAGCTGGTATCCGCCGTCTATCCGGAAAGCGATTTGAACCTTCCGTTCGGAAAAAACGGAAAATTCTTATTCCAACCTGGGTATACTCCTGTTGTGTCCGACATGAAGAAAATCGTTCAGAAAACTGCCGCATTGTCTTTCCCCAAATGGGCGTTAGCCGTATGGGATATGGATACCGCAACATTATATATGGTCAAATACGACAGAAGTCATTGATTTTCTTTGTCTATCTGTGATACCATTCGTTACGAGACCAACGGCGTTGCTCTCTCCGCCTATGGTGGAGACTCCGGCACTCAAAGAAATTTTCCGAAAAAAAAAAACAACGAGGTGACCATTTTTGAAACGTCGAACTTTTCTTGTCTGCACCGCTGCACTTTTTTGCAGTGCGCTTCTGGCAGTGGGCTGCACTCAAAAAACCTCTCAGCCCGTCCTTCAGCAAATCGAATACTCCAATTTATCAGATTCGGATACACAGGCTCTTCTTTCCAAACTTTTGCAGGATGCCGGCGTATCCGACCTGCGGATACAGACCTTCTTGGATCATGTGCAAAAGTTCAACAATGCTGTGGACCCGGCATGGCTCACCACAGGGTTTGAAAATGCCAAGCCTTCGGATCTGAAATACGATCCTTACTCCATGCAGGACGCATGGACGGAAAAATATGACACCTTCCCCGGCTGGAACTGTCGGATCACCGCTTGTGGGCTGTTCGGTGATTTTATCACTGTCACGGGCAAGGCAGACCTTGACTCAGCCGAGGACACCCTGTTTATGGACTATGAAACACTGGATTCTGACCCGGAATCCCTTTGCGGCGACGAACGGCAAAAGTTTGATGCGCTGTTCGCCCCGGTTAAAACCACCAATACGACCGATATTCCTACCCATTTGAAAACGATTCAGCAGGAATGGAAGAAACGCGGTCTCTCCTTCGTGGACGATGATAAGATCCGTCTCGTCTCCGTAGTCCTGCACGATCAGTTCTCTGAAACGGACAATTCTCTTATGATCGGTCATGTCGGCGTTATGCTTCCCACATCGGATGCGGTCTATTTCGTCGAAAAGGTCGCTTTTCAGGAGCCGTATCGCTTGTTAAAGTTCAAAAATCGAACCGAGTTGAGCGATTATCTGATGCTGAAATACGATAACTCGTGGGGACAGGATACTGCCCATACCTTTATTATGGAAAATTCAGACCTGATGGACGGCTGGCGCATTCTTGACGAACAGGAAAATGCAAGCTAAAATCTCATTCATTAGGAGCCGTCCAATCTGACAGACCATTCGCCCTCTGATGCCAAAAGGACGCTGCAACCTCTTACCCAGAGGCGGCAGCGTCCTTTTTTATAAAGGAAAACATAGACACGGCGGCATCCTCCTATACAGTCCGCAAGCTCTTTCTGTGCCAGCAGTGCAGCCTTCCGGCGCACTGCTGGGGAAGCATCTCTATCCAGAACGTAGGCAACATGGAATCTGCCGTTGCGATCTTCCGTCAATTGCACCATGGAATTGTGGTCAATCCAGAAATAGCAGAACCAGACCCTGCCGTCAATTTTCTCCATGCCGGAGCGCAGCTCTTCTTCATCGCTCCATTGCGGCGTCTCGGAGAGAATGCTCTGCAACTGCTCATACGCCTGCTGTTCGGCAGGGGTGACTTTCTTGCAGCGGTATTCCCGCTGGATGGTGCGCTGCCAGAATAACGCCAGCTTGCCCTGCTTTGCCCGCTCGATCGCATCCTGAATGTCGGCTAAAATACTGTACTGTAGTTTTCTCATTTTGACACCCCAAATAATCAACTCTTTAGGAAACAATACATTCTATAAAGATGATTATAACCGAAGGGAATGCAAAAGAAAAGCGCATCGGCTAAATTTCAGCCGATGCGCTTGCAAAGTTTGCGATTTATTCTTCGTTTGTGAGGTAGGGGAGATTGCTGATATAGGTATCCAGCAAATCGAGGGCTGCTTTTTTCTGGATGGGGGTCAAGCCTTCCAGTCGCTTGCGGATCTCGTCGTCGGTCACATGAGATGCACTGGGAACCAGATCACATAACAATGTGTCTGCGGAAATATTCAGAGCGTTCAGAAGTTTAACAATGGTGGCAAGGCCGGGTTCCTTTAAGCCACGCTCTACCATGCCGATATAGTTGGAGGAAAGCTCGGATTTTTCCGCAAGTTGTTCCAGAGTCAACCCATGCTTTATACGCTGCTCCCGCAGTCTCTGTCCAAAAAGCTCTTTCATAGCGCAACCTCATCCTATCGTGTTCTTTACACTCCATAGGATACCTGTTAAACGCATGAACATACACAATCGAAAGAGATAAACAATTCCGTTAAAGATTGAACTAACGAAAAAAAGATTGCCGGAAGCAGACCTCTTACGGTCAACTCCCGGCAATTTGTTCTTATCGAGCCTGCTCGTTCTCCTGTGCTGGCTTTTCTTCCGCAAAAAATCGTTCCACGTTTTTCTGTGCCCGAACCAGTCCCTGCATCTCATTCCGTGCCTTGCGGTAGTCCGGGTAGGCGGCTTTCTTCTTGGTCAGCAGTTCTGCAAACTCCGCATCCAGTTCCTTAACCTTCGGCAACTTTTGCATCTCAGCCTCGTCAAAGGCAGCTTTCGCCGCCTTGTGCAGAGTAATCTCCTCCCGGTGGGCGTCCAGAAAGGTTTTGCTGTACCCGGCTTTCCGATAAGCAGCGTACACCTCACGGGTCTTGGCATAGTTGATGATGTGGGTTTTCAGCACGGCGATTTCTGTCAGCCTTGCTTCCGCTGCCTTGATGGAATCTCCCATAGCATGATACCGTTCCGTTGCCGCCGCTGCATGTTCCCGCAGTTCTTCGGCGCTGCCGATTTTCTGCTCCTGCAAAAACAGCAGGGTCTTGGACATCTCCTTCAGGTTGAACTTTGTTGCCCACTTTTTGTAGCCGACGCTTTTGCCCTCGGCCATTTTTCCCTGAATGTCCACCAGCAACTGGAAGGGCTGTTCTTTGGGCGGCTGCTTCTGGTACGGCTGGTGTTTCGCCTTGCCCTCCAGCACCGCCTTGATCTCGTCCTCACCATAGCCGATGCCCAGTGTGCGGAAACGGATAAACCGTTTCTGCCCCTTGCCCTTGACGGAAGTGTACTTGCCACGCTTCGCCTCATAAGTCACACCGTTATATGTATAGTTTACTCTTTTGGATGTCCAAGTAACATTGGCAGATGTTGGTTGTGAAACACGGGCTACTTTACTGGACATTGCAAATTTTTTTTTTCAACATCTTCAGAACTTAAAAATTCAACGCCCATATTTTTTAACTGTTTATCAATTGTGGCAAGTTCGTCAAACTTTCCTAAACAGATTAACTGAGCACGTTCTTCATATAAGTTGCTTAAAGCTGTATCCGAAAGAGTCTCAATTTTGGGAGAGCTGGCAAAAGATGTCGGTAATAGATGATTAAGAATTAAGAATTAAGACTGTTGCAGAGGTGCTGGTTAACTTCAAAAAATCTTTGCGAGAAAATTTTTTCATGTGTTAATCCTCCACTGATTATAGAATGGCTACGTACAACTTGTTTTTAATGCGTTTCTCTGATTAGTAACGACTACGATTTAGTTGAGTATACCATGAAAGTCGCTATACTACCAGTGTTTTCATAATGCTCTTGTGAGAAAATACAAATATGTGTTTGTGCAAAATGACACATTTAGCATAACATGATATGTAGGCGGCGTAACGCCGCCTTTCTTTTAGATGGGTTCGGTATCCTCCTCGCCGGTGTCCGCCGGCTCATCCTCGGTGGGAATCTCAAAGTCGCCCTTGTCCTCGGTGTAATTTGCATCAGGGTCAAGGGCTTCTTTTTCGGCCTGTTTCCTATTTTTCTGCTGGACAAAGAAGTAGAAGCCGCCGCCTGCCGCCAGCGCAATCAGCACGACTACGCCCAGAAAGCCAGATGCAATCTTTGTGACCTTGTTTTCCTTGGGCTGTTTCTCGCCGGATGCCGCCGCTTCTTCTGCGGCTTTCTTGGCTTCTTCCTCGGCTTTCAGCTTATCCTGTTCCGCCTGCGCCGCCGCTTCCTTTTTAGCGGTATAGGCATCCGCATCTTCTTCCTCCATCAAAGCCAGAAGATCAGCTTCGTCCACAAGGTTCATAAAGTGAACGGTCTGCTGTCCCTTGGCATTGCGGTCGATGACCAGATAAAAGGTGTTGCCAGATTTCGACACCAGCGTGATAAACTGCTGTCCGCTGCCATCGGAGTAGTTGGTGTGGTAGTCGTCCACCAGCGTCAGGTTGCCCTCCGGGGTCAGAGCACCAGATTCCTCATCGGTCACGGTGACAACATCTTCCTCCACGACTTCCGGCAGAACAGGCTGTTCCACTGGGGCGGCTTCGCCCTCAAAGGCAAAGGCGGGAGCCGCCATGCCAGCGCACAGTGCCGCCGATACCAGCAGCGCACCCAGTTTCTTAATCTTCATCTGCATCGACCTCCTTCTCGAAAGTTGCACCCACGGCAGACAGCGCAGCCGGGTTCGGGGTGGCGGTTGCCGACTGCCGCAGCAGGGCGGCAAGCTGTTCCGGGGTCACATTTCAGTATCATTCTCTTTAGTCTTATTACATCGTGATTTTGAAGGGTCTTGACTTGCGTTTTTGAAGCCTCCAGAATCGTGAAAATCACGATTCTGGAATATTGATTTTGACGATTCTGCCGAAAAGTTCTTCACATACACCAAACTTGGCTTTCCCAGACCTCTGCGTTTTCGTTCAATCAAACCAAACTTTTCGAGTTCCCGGAGTAGTCTGGTCGCTTTGTTGTCTGCGCAACACAAAGTCCTCTTGACATCCTCAATCGTGAAGATGATGAACATTCGACCTTTTTTGTCAAACCATTCATTTTTAACAGAAAGGCTCATACGGTCAAGCAGGATGCCGTACAGAGTTTTTGCATCGGTTGACAGATCTTGAAACTGCTGCTCCTGAAAAAGAGCCTTTGGAATGCGGAAGAACGAAAAGAGTTCTCCGGCCTGTCTGTAAAAGTAGTCAAGGGTCATACAATTCTGTCAAGGATGAAAAAACAACGATGGTTCATTGACATGATTGACAAATCCTCCTTATAGATAATTCGTGCAAACAAAAAGCGCAATCTCGATTTTTGAAAATCGGAATTGCGCCATGTAACTTAGTAGGGGAGAATGGTCATTTGTCAGGGTCGGTTGACCACAATTTGACCACAAAAGGAATGAAACGTCTTGACATCCAATGAAACAGAATGGTATAATGAATTTGAAATTTAACGATACTGAGTCTAGGCAGTATCGGATTGTACATTGTGTTTTCGAGAGAAGCACAATGGGGTTCAAGAGGCCGTGAGTTCGATTCTCGCCACTCGGACCATAAATCCAACGATTTCACGTTAGAAATCGTTGGATTTTTTGTTTGTGGGCTGACCTCATTTGGTTTTGACCACAATTTTGACCACAATGCCAAAGATTTTATCTGGCCTACTGCCTGCCGGATGCCCGCTGTCAGCGGCGCAGAGAAGCCGTTCTGCTCGGCAAAGAGCAGTGCTTCCTGCTCCACGGTCATGCCCGTGTACACCTTGCAGAGGATCGGCAGATCTTTGCCGCCGTCACGGTGGATGCGTCAGTGGGTCGGCTGGGTATACTTTTTTGCAGCCTTGCTTGTCAATGTGGCCACGATCAGCGCGGGCGAGTAAAAATTTCCCACATCGTTCTGGAGAACGACTGCCGGACGATTCCCGCTTTGCTCTGAACCGGTAGCGTTGTCGAAACGGGTGAAGAAAATGTCTCCACGCTGGAATTTCCAGTTTTGGATCAAAAGCTGCCCTCCTTTTTCAATATGTACACCGCCCGCTGCACCTCCTTGGCAGTGGGCGGTGTGTTTGTTCAGCGGTTCATCACAACGTAGTCATGACCGCGCCGGGTCTGGCAGAACTTTCACTGTTAACAGAAAACAAGGGGTAAAACGGGAGGTGTTTTCAAAAATATTTGATGTCGAAAACTGGGAGATGCTACGGATATTTCGCCACTTGGGGCAGCCATGAAAAGAGGGCAAACATAAAACCTGCTCCTTTTCGGGAGCCGGCTTCCTGAAGCTATAAAAAATAGCCGGACAACAGCCGACTGAGAGATTCTCAAGCGAAAATCACTCAATCAGGCTGTTGCCCGGCTATTTGGTGCTGCGTTTCATAACATCACCCGGAGGTGACGGCCCGTTGCTCGGTGCGAACAGTCCATATTCAGGGCGCAATGCACCCGATTTATTATTTTTGTATACTTCAATACGTTAAAGAAAGTTTGGAGAACACCTCATTTGAGGCCAATCATCAGATGCCACGGAAGGTAAAGGTGAACTCCACAGGCTTAGTCACATCAGGAATATACTCCGGGTGGACATTGGCACCCCAGCTGTCATCGCCGCCGACGCCCATCTGCTCGCCCATGGCACGGATGACCGTGTAATGGACCGGGGGCAGCTCGTAGGGATGCTTGGCACTCTCCATTTCATGGGGAGTGTAGGGCAGCGCAGAGAAGAACATGGGCTTTGCGGCATCCGCGGTAAACAGCAGCCCGCGACCCTTGCGGTCCACTACCTTGGCCCAGCGCACAGCGGTCTTTGCGCCACACTCCTGCGGCACAAGGTACTGTGCCATGTTGTCTGCGACCTTGTTCTGGTAAATGCCCAGCTTGGCACCATGCTGGCGATCCCAGTAGGTCTCCGCAGGGCCGTTTCCGTACCACTCCACCGTGTCGTAATCGGCGTCGATCTTGAACAGTACACCGAACTCCGGCATTGCTGCAAGTCCTTCCACCGGGTCATAGTGCAGGGTGGTCTGGATGCGGCCATCACCGAACACACGGTACTGCAGGCTGCACTCTGCTGCGGGGCTGGTCTGGAGGTTATAGAGATAGGTCACGACCACGCTGTCGGCTTCCACCTCGCAGGTGGGGTTCTGGAGGATGGTGCCGCCATGAACAGACGGGATCTCCTTGCCGATGCCCTTGGCGGTAGCGTACAGGCTTGCCAGCTTCCACTGGCCGCGAACGCCGCCCATGTTGTTGCCGCAGTCGTTGTCGGTGGGAGCGCGCCAGAAGTTGGGCCGGGGAATCTCCTGAATCATCTCCTTGCCAGCATAGCGGTAGGAAGTCAGACCGCCGTTCAGATCGGAGAACAAAACATCGAAATTCTCGCCCCGGACACCGATGTTGTGTGTACCGTGCGTAACGGTAAACGGCGTGACCTTCTTGCTGGGAATGGAACGAACCACAGCGATCACACCCTGTCCAAAGGCGACTTCATGACCTTTCTTTGCCCAGCTGGTGTCCTCCTTCAAACGGAAGCTGATGGTCACTGCATATTCACCGGGGAGCGCAGGAATCATAAACGGCAGCGGGAAACTGGAACGCTCTTCGGGAGCAACATCAATATTGGTCAGTTCCTGCTGCTGATACAGCTTTCCATCACGATGCAGCAGAGCAACGCAGTCGAAAGCACCCGTAGAGGTGAACAGGTTCTTATTCCAGACTTCAAATCCAGAATTGTCGATGGAAACGGCGATGTTCTGATAGCAGAACTTGACCTCCTGCATCTTGGGAGAAGGAGCACGATCACCACCGTAGGCAATGCCGTTTCCGCTGAAATTATAGTCGGTAGGACGCTCGCCGAAGTCGCCGCCGTAGGCTTGGAACCACTTGCCGTAGCGGTCCTTTTTCCAGATGGACTGGTCGATGTAATCCCAGATAAAGCCGCCCTGATAGCCGCAGTCCTTCTGGTCGGCAAGTTCCGTGTACTTGTGCAAAGCACCGTTGGAGTTGCCCATAGCATGAGAGTATTCGCACTCGATATAAGGCCGCTTATCGCCCTGTGCCAGATACTCTTTAATGTCCTTCACAGTGCTGTACATATGGCTCTCGATATCGGTGGTTTCGAGGAAGCGGGGATCATTGACCACACCTTCGTAATGCACCAGACGGGTGTCATCAAAGCGGCGGACCATCTCGGCCATCTGGAGCAGGGTCTCACCGCCAAACGATTCGTTGCCCAGAGACCAGATCAGAACAGCAGGATGGTTTTTGTCACGCTGGTAAGTGGAATTCATGCGGTCAAACAAGACAGCTTTCCACTCCGGCTTATCATTGGGCAGAACGCCCTCGATGCCACGAATGCCCGCCTGATGGATGTCCCATGTGCCATGGGATTCCAGATTGTTCTCTGCGATCAGATACAGACCATACTCGTCGCACAGGTCGTACAGTGCATCCTGATTCTGGTAATGGCTGGTGCGGATGGCATTGATGTTGTTCTGCTTCATGGTGATGATGTCCCGAAGCAGCTCCTCATGGGTGTGTACGCCCACAGCACGACCCGTAATGGAGCTGAACTCATGACGGTTGGCACCCTTGAACACGATGCGCCTGCCGTTGAGCAGCATCCGATCGTTCTTCAGCTCGAACTTGCGGAACCCGATTTTCTGCCCGGTCACCTCTACCGGATGGCCTGCATCATCCAACAGCTCAATTTCCAGTTCATACAGAGCCGGGTCCTCTGCACTCCACAGGTGGGGGTTCTCCACCGCATGGCTGAACAGAGCAGAGCCGCCGTTCAGCGGGATTTTTTCGGAGAACACTTCCAGCTCACTGCGGCGCAGGGTCAGACGGGCCGCGCCCTTGCCCTCCACCTGCAGTGCAGCTTCCAGCGTGGAATGAGCGAAATCATCCCCGTCAAACAGCGTTTTGACGGATACATCTTCCAGATGCACGGTGGGGATGGCGTACAGCCACACGCTGCGGAAGATGCCGGAGAAGCGGAAGAAGTCCTGATCCTCGCACCAGCTGGAGGAAGTCCACTTGAACACCTGCACGGCAAGTTTGTTCACGCCCGGCTGGAGATAGGGAGTCAGATCGAATGCGTGTGCGGAGAAGCTGTCCTCGGTGTAACCCACATAAGACCCGTTCAGCCAAAGAGCCATGCCGCTTTCCACACCCTCGAACTCGATGTGGACGGGCTTGCCCTGCATGGATTCCGGCAGCTCAAAGTATTTCACATAGCTTGCCACCGGATTGAACCGCTGCGGGATCTCACCCGGCTGTACCTCTTCACGGCCATCCCACGGATACTGAACATTCGCATACTGGGGAATGTCGTAGCCCTCCATCTGGATGTGTGCCGGAACATGAATGTCATCCCAGCCGCTGCAATCGTAATCCGTCTTTTCAAAGCCGGGGATGGCGCTGGTGTAGTTCTTTGCGTAGGCGAATTTCCAGATGCCGTCCAGCTTCAGCGCCAAAGAAGAGGAGCCTGTCCGATATTCTTCGCGGGAAGCGTAAGTACGGAAACTTGCATGAGCATTCAGCACGTTTTCCTTGAAAAAGGTGGGGTCTTTTACTTTTGCAAAATCAAATGCAGCCATATTGTTCCTCATTTACCGTATTATGTGATTGAAAAAATTCCTTCATCGTCCCCCAGAGGAGATGGGGATTCCTCTGGGGGAACAGGAGATGAAGGAGAAAAAGTGGATGGCGGAAAGACAGAGAATTACTTCACCGCGCCGGTGATGCCCTCTGCGAACTGCTTCTGCAGAACGAAGAACACGATCATGGTGGGGATGGAGCAGAACAGAACGCCCATCATCAACATACCGTAGTCGATGGAGTAGCCGGCCGCAATGTTGGCGATCAGCATCGGCATGGTCTGTGCACGGTTATCGGTCATAACGACCTTCGGCCACAGGTAAGCGTTCCATGCGTTCATGAACGTGATGACCGCAGCCGCCGCATAGGTGGATTTCATGATGGGAACATACATCCGGAAGAAGATGCCCGTTTCACTCAGGCCATCAATACGAGCTGCCTGCATCAGATCGTTGGGGAAGTTGCGGGAGTTCTGTCGGAACATCATGATCAGGAACGGAGTGGAAATGCTGGGCAGGATGAACGCCCAGACACTATTCAGCAAACCGGCTCTGGACATCATCTTGAACAAAGGAACCATCGTGGCAACCTGCGGCACCATCATGGCGAGCAGCAGGATGCTGAACAAGCGGTCCTTGTTCTTATCATGATACAACTCAAAACCAAATCCTGCAAGAGAGCAGACGAACATGGAAATCACGGTCTGCACGATCGCATACAGGAAGGAGTTGCCCATGGCACCTGCCAGATTCTGCGATGCGATCAGATTTTTGAAGTTCTGCATCGCATAGGTGCCGAACATGATCTTGCCGCGGGCAACATCCAGTGAGGTATTGGTCGCCGCAGAGATCATCCACAACAGCGGGAAAACCGAAAGGAACGAGATGATGATCAGGAAGATGTAAGCAGGGATCAGTCTGCGCTGGATCATATGCTTCCTGCCTTTTTCACGCTGCACAAGTGCGTGGGTTTCTGCTGTATTAGTCACGCTTGTCACCTGCTTTCATGCTGATAAAGGACAGGATGGCAACCATCACGAAGATGACGAAGGACAATGCCGAAGCATAGCCGAAGTTTGCAACGCCCTGACCCATGGAGTTGTTGTAGATGTAGTGCGACATGGTGATCGTTGCATTCGCCGGACCGCCGGCAGTCAGGTTGACCGACTCATCGAACAGCTGCAAGGTGCCGTTGATGGACATGATGGCGGTCATCACGATGGTGGGCATCAGCAGCGGAACAGTGATCTTCCAGAACGTCTGCCAGCCGTTGGCACCGTCAATTTTGGCTGCTTCGTACACCGAGTAGTCGATGTTCTGCAAACCGGCCAAGAAGAACACCATGTTGTAGCCCGTCCAACGCCAGATCAGAGCCAGAATAATGATGATCTTTGCGCTGGTGGGATTGCCGAGGAAGTTGTAGTGCGTTTGCAGGATGCCCAGCTTGCACAAAACCGTGTTTATCAGACCGTCCGTTGCAAACAGGGATTTGAAGATCAGGGAGTACGAAACCAGAGAAGTTGCACAGGGCAGAAACACGCAGGTGCGGAAGAATCCCTTGAACTTCAAATCGTGATTGTTCAGCAGCTGTGCCAGCAGGATCGCCAGGATCAGCATGATCGGAACTTCTACGACCAGATACAGGAAGGTGTTTCCCATCGAGCGCAGGAACAGTGCATCCTTGAACATTCGGGTATAGTTGTAGGTCAGCGGGCTGGCCCACTTCATGTTTGCGCTGGAACCCGTTTTCAGGGAGGTCAGAAAACCGTTGATGATGGGGATAAAACTCATGATGGTAATAAGGACCGTGCCGGGCATCAGGTAATACCAGCCCGCACGACGCTGTTTTGCCATCAGAGAACCGCTTTTTTCGTTCTTCAATGTCAAACCCTCCTTCGGATGAATCAGAAGGTCTTAAAGACCCATCTCGAAGCGGAGCTGCTGTTCAGCATTTGCCAGTTCATCGTCCAGCTTGGAGCCGTTGACGGTGTTGATGATAGCAGTGATCAGGTAAACGCCGGCGCGGAAGTGGTAATCGCTCTGCTCGATCACAGGAACATGAGAACCCATCTCAACGATCTGCTTGTAAATCGGCTCATTGTTGAAGAACTCAACGCCCTCGTTGTAAACATCGGAGTCTGCACACTTCAGAACCGTGGTGACAACGCCGCCGTCACGCAGGGCATTATCATAGGTCTGGGTGCTGCCGCCGAAGGTGTATGCGAGGAAGGACTTTGCCAGATCAACATTGCCGCAGTTGGCAGTGATGTACAGGCCGCAGCCGCCATTGGAGGCATAGCCCTCGCCGCCGTCCAGCGTAGGAATGGTGGTGATCTCCCACTTGCCGGAGTTCTCGGTGACAGCCTCCATGGTGGGGATGATCCAGTTGCCGTTCAGCACACCGGCGACCATGTCGCCCTGAATGCTCTGGTCGATGTAGTCGCTCCAGCTGTTTGCCAGATAGCAGGCCTTGCGCTTGCCCATATCCACGATGGTCTCGCAGACACGATGCAGCGTTTCGTTCTCGGTGATCCAAGGCTCTCCGTCCTTGAACTCGGCAACGCCCTCGGACTGCATCATCATGTAGACCAGATCGCCGCCGTCTGCGCTGGTGGAGAACAGGTATTTGCCGGTCTTTGCGTAGACCTGCTCACCAATATCGGTCAGATCGGACCACTTGATGCCGGTCATATCGTCCACGGTCTTGCCGACTTCAGCCAGCAGGTCGGTGCGGTATGCAAAGATAACCGTGCTGTTGTCCACGGGAACGCCGTAATGGACGCCGTCTACGATGGAGTAAGACAGCTTTTCCTTGCTGAAGCCGTCCCAGTCAATGTCTGCGCCCTCCACGGGAACAAAGGCATCCGGGTAGTCGGCAACATAACGCTGGATGTAGTGATCCTGGAACTGCACGATGTCGGGCAGATTGGAATAATCGTGCGCGGAACCTGCCAGCGTGATGGCATTCTCAATGTCACCGCCGCCGGACTGCTCGATCACCTCCAGCTCAAACTCCGGGTCAACGTTCTCCTTGTAGTCTGCGGCAGCAGCGTTCAGAGCGGGGATATTGAAATTCTTATCCCATGCGTAGGCAGTCAGCTTGTGACCACCGGGCTGAGAACCGCCAACACTTGCACCGCCGGAAGCAGCAGTGGAAGAACCAGAGCCGCCACCGCAAGCGGTCAGGGCTGCAGCTGCACCTGCAGCAGCCATAACGGACAGAAATGCGCGACGCGAGATCTTTTTCATAATGCCTTCTCCTTCATTCATGAAACCTTGAAAACGTTGACGAATCCGAGAAATTTGGAGAAAGAATTGAACGCATTCACAAGTTGAACAATTCTTTTCTCCAAACCCTCGTTTGTTATAGTCATTGTAACAGGTTTTGCGATTGAAATGCGGGTGCATCCAATCAAAAAACACGCAGATTCAATCAGAATCCAGCCGTGTTTCTGCACACAAAACGATGATTTCGTCAGCTTGCCCAAAGAAGAAAGGTTTTCTTTGGCACAATGCTAAAAAGTCTTTCTCTTATGGATCGGATGGATGCTTCCATCCTTTCTTGGCAGAGATCTTCTTGTCCAATACCCGACCGCGGTAGTCGCTGTTGTTTTTCTTATACTGGTATGGCGAAACACCCATGATCTTCTGAAAATTGCGGTTGAAGGAGGAAACATCCTGATATCCGACCCGCAGAGCAACCTCCGTCATAGGATAATTGGTGGAATTGAGCAGTTCATAGGCTTTCTGGATGCGTACCATCGTCAGATATTCGACTGGCGACATATTGAGATATTCTTTGAACTTACGGCGCAGCTGCGCCTCGCTCAAGGAACAGATGGACGCAAGATCTTCCCCGGAGATTGGATTCATATAGTGCATCCCGATGTATTCAATGGCGGGCATGATCTGCTGCAGTCCAACCGTCATGGGGCGGATATGGGCTTTCTTCTCCGTATAGCTGCGGGTGATCAGGAGCAGCAGCGATGTCATAAGATTCTGTTCCACGGCTTTATGGTACTCATGCTTTGTCTGGCATTCGTTCAGCACCATGGTAATAAGCCGTTCCAGTTCTACTGCATCCTCTTGCGGAAGGCATAGAGCCTCACTGGAGAGCCGATGCAGAACAGATTCTACAAACAGAGGGTCGTTTGGAAAGGCGCTGTTCAGGATCCCGGCAGGATCAAAGAAGAGATATTCCCATGAGTTCAGGCTTTTATCCCGGCTCAAGGTCGTGTGCAGACAGTTTGCGGGAACCACTGTGACTGCACCATCGGTATAGTCGATGTGCCGATCTTCCAGAACCATGAGACCCTGTCCCCAGCGGCAGATACCGATCTCCATAACATTGTGGAAATGGACATCCTCGGCATAGGTGCCATAGGTGCAGACCCAGTCCTCTCCTGTGATGGCCTGCACCAGCTCGCCTTCCGGCAGCTCATAATAGCGGTAGCTGATCCTTGGCTTATTTGCTTCCTTGTTAGGTTCCATATACTTCCTTTCTCCACACAATATAAGGCGTTACGCAGGACGCAGTACCTATTATAGATTATAGAGGCTTCCGCCGGAATGTATATAGAGACAATACAACAAAATATGCACAAAATCACTGGAATTTGTCAAAAGTGTTTACGGAGGAACGGCTGTATGATTACAATCATACCCGCCCTTCCGAACACGTAAAACGGGCGCGGCTTTTGAAAGAAATGCTCGCAGAGTGCGGAGCAGGCTCAGATTACAACCAAAGAAAAACAGGAAGTTCCGTTGGGGAACTCCCTGCCTTACTTATCGCGTGTGGATTTTTGCAGTGTGCGTCCGGGTGGGCGCACCCTGTTTTTGTTATCTAAGCGTTCAAAGCTGTACTCAGTTCATAGACCTTATCAAACTGTTTCTTCCGTTCCGGAGTCAGGTGGTGACTAATAAGGATCAGCGTCAGGTTTGGATTGGCTAGCAGGCTCTTTTCCACACGGTCAGCGTTCTGTGCATCCAATGCGCTTGTGCCTTCATCCACCAGCAGGATAGAACGATTATGAATCAAGGCACGCGCAATCGCAACTCGTTGTTTTTGACCGCCTGAAATATTACATCCTCCCTCGCCCACGAGGGTATCCAACCCATTTGGCATAGACATCAGATCATTTTCAAGTGCGCTGTCATGGATGGCGTTTCTTAACTGTTCTTCCGTAAAATCTTCGCCCAACAGAATGTTTTCGCGGATAGACGCATTGAACAAGAATACATTTTGCTCAATGTAACTCATCTGCTGTTGAAGCTGCTCCGTGGCAACCGTATGAATATCGATATCGTCAAAACAAACGCATCCTGTGTAGTCTGGGAGCCATCCCAGTAAAATTTTCAGAAGAGTACTCTTTCCACATCCAGAAGGTCCTGTCAAAGCATACTTTTTTCCTTTTTCAAAACTGAATGAAGCATGATTCAGAACAGTTTTCTTACCATAGCTGAACGAAAGATTCTCGACGGAAATCGAACGTGAAAATGCCGGTAGACTTTTCTTATTGTCATGCGAGACGGTATCTCTGTGATTAGACAGCTTTTCAAAATAAGGCTTTCCAGAAGTCAATGATAGCTGAAGATTTACTAGCTGCTTTAATCCGTTATATACATTGGAGCAAATCGTTGAAACACTTACCATAACGGAAAGGTTTAAGATTCCCGTCAAAATCAAAATACCAGCCAATAAGCGAACCGAAACTTGAAAAACAACGCTAAGAAAGCCCATTCCGTTTCCAATAGCACTTTTTAGCACCTTCAAATGATACCTTGGGGTTTCCATTTGCTCATTTGCAGTTTCTGTTCCGCGAACCATTCGATCTTTTTTTCCAAAAGACCGAAGAACATCGTATCCTGCCAAAAGCTCCTTAAATTGGCTGACTGCTTCTGCCTGAAGCCTAGAGCAAATATTTCCGGCATTTTCCAGCTTCTGATTGAAAATTCGGGGTATGCAGGAATGGGGCGTTTTGCTTCTGGATGCGCCTTCCCTGGAACAGATGAAGTATGCTTCTCTTGCAGAAGCTGCATCGCACCTTATGCAAGTTCTCAATGACCCGGAAAACATCACCGGGTAAAAAGCATCCCACCGGGATGCGTAGCCTGCATTGGAAAATGCAGATCAAAGGGGTTTGGGGCACTCCCCAACAAGCATTTTGCAGCACAAAACAAGCAGATGTATATACGTCTGCACTGCTTGCCACAACAATGCGACCTTTCAGTCCGTATTCAACGGCTTTCAGTTCTAGTTAAACATGAGTGCTGTCAGGAAGAAAATCATAGCAATCCCCACGAGCCAAGGGATAATTTTCTCTTGATGAAACTCTCGGAATCCCAATGATCTTATAAACAGAACACCCAATAGTCCGATGATGCACCATGCTGAAACGGTAAGACGATATCGTACATGTTCCTTGCCTCCCTCGTATCTCTTGTATGGCTTGATTGTATCTTATCCCTACGATTTCACACATTCGGCATAGGTTAATGGGAACGAAGCTTTCAGAACAGTGCTTTTCCGCACCGTCCAGCCGTTCTGCCGCATGAAACGCAGGTATTCCTCGCTCGTCCATCTGCTGTGGAGAGGGAAGCCCGCCAGCTTCATGAAAAATGCCTTGACCTTGCCGGAAAACGAGTTCCCCGCGTGGGTGAAGGTCGGCGCGATGAGCACGCCATCCTCTTTCAGCACCCGCTTGATTTCTTGCAGGGCTTTTTTCCGGCTGCGGCACGATGTGCAGCGCATTGGACACGATCACCACATCAAAGGACTTATCCGCATAGGGCAGACGGAACATATCCTGCACGGAAAAGTGCAGCTTGGCAGAGTGGTTATCACGCTTGGCCTCGGCAATCATCTCCGCGGAGGCGTCCGTCGCCTCGATGTGCGCTGCCGCGTTCACAATGTGCTTTGCAATCAGTCCCGTGCCGGTCGCCAGCTCCAGCACCGTTTTGGCTTTCACCACCGGCCGGATCAGCTTATACATCTCTTCGTATGCCGCCCGATCCTTTCGCATAAAGCAGTCGTAACGACCGGCATTTTTGTCCCAGAAGGTCTTTCGTTCTTTCATAGCCGTTGCCCTTATCTCTTCTTTATTTTTTGCCGCATTGTGCCTCTCGGAAAGGATTCAAAGTGCCACTAAATTTTCCCGTGCAGGCATCTGTCCCGCCGCTCTCTGGCGTATTCCAGCAGTGCATTGCACGCCGGACAAAGCGCCTCGCCCCTTGTCCCATGCACGCCCCGGCAATACCGGCGCACCATGAGGGTAACGGTTTCGATCTCCTTTTCCTTGTTCAAGTTCTGAAGTCCTTTCTGTTTTATGCATAGTTAGTATACTCTAACCGTCTGGTGGAAGAAAAGGCAGGCCACCTGTATGTAGTCTGCCTTTTGCCTGATGCGAAAGCCCGCAGATACGCGGGGCTTACAGCACCAGCGAGGGCGCGGTGTAGACCCGTGCCTTCAGCTCGCTGTTTAGCATATACAGCCCCTTGCTGTCACCGCCGAACAACTCCATCTTGGTAATGAGGTCGGCGGCGTTCTTCTCCTCCTCGCCCTGTTCCTTGATGAACCAGTCCAGCATCTGCATGGTGCGGAAGTCCCTGACATCGTATGCGGCGGCGTAGATGGCATTGATGCTGGCGGTGACCAGCTTCTCGTGCTCCAGTGCCTTTTTCAGCGGGGTCATGTGGTCGCCTCGTTCCCACTCTGGCTTTGCGATAGCCTCAAAGGTGACGCCCTCGCCGTTATTCTGCAAATACTGATAAAACAGCATGGCGTGATCCCGTTCCTCCTGCGCCTGTACCCGGTACCAGTTCTCAAAGCCGTCCAGTCCGACGGCGGCGTAGTAGTTGGCAAAGTCCAGATACAGATAGGCGGAGTAGAACTCGTTATTGATCTGCTCGTTGAGCAGCTTAGATACGGTAGCGTTCATGATACTTCTCCTCCATAAGATTGTCTTTTTCCTGCTCCCGGCAGGCGGGGCAGATATACCGTACCCAGAGCGATGCTGGGATGCTCCCTTTTCATCTCCAGGAACACCTGCTCCGCCTTGGGATGCTGTTGCAGCTCCGTTACGGCGGCCAATATCTCCTCTGCGTATTTTGGCATACCGCCAACTCTCCAAACGCAAGAATGAGTCTTATTATTTTGCTTTTATTATACCTATATTTTTTTCTCTGTCAACAACCATAAAGGGCTTGTGCGCCAAAAGCTGCCTCGAAGCCGATTTCCTCAAATTATGTGATGCCGTCACAGTAAAACCGCTTGTCACGCGGTATACTACGCATAAAAACACAGCCGCAGAGTACATCTGTGGCTGTGTTTTTTGTTCAGTTGCTCACTGTTGCGTGGACTGGATATGGAGAGACAACATATCTCCCGATCTTACATGGGTTATCTTATCTGCCATCACTCTGGCAGTTTGCCTTGCAGATATGTCGGCATCCCCACTGCGGTCGTATCCGGCCTGACCTTAAACATGGCTTTTTCAATCTACCTCCCTTATCGGTTTTCCGCAATATATTTCTCCGCCATGTGGACTGCCATCGCGCCGTCCGCCACGGCGGTGACCACCTGACGGAGGGGCTTCGTCCGCACATCGCCCACGGCGTAAACGCCGGGAATACTGGTTTCCGTGGTCTCTCCGGCCACGATATAGCCGCCGCCGTCCAGCGCCAGTTGACCCACCGCCAGCGCCGTGGCGGGCTGTCGGCCCACGCTGACAAATACGCCGTCGCAGTCCACCACGCTTTCCTCACCGGTGACGGTGTCCCGCAGGCGGACGCCGGTCAGCCTGTCCCCGGAAAGCAGCGCGGAAACGACGCTGTTCCAACGGAATTCCACGTTTTCGGCCTGTGCCAGCGGCTCGTGATAGATCTTGGTGGCCCGCAGTGTGTCTCTGCGGTGGACGAGGATCACTTTTTTCGCCACGCGGCTGAGAAGGAGGGCGTCTGCCGCGGCGGAATTGCCGCCGCCCACCACGACCACCGTTTTGCCCTTGTAAAACATCCCGTCGCAGGCGGCGCAGTAGGCCACGCCCCGGCCCACCAGTTCCGACTCTCTGGCCACGCCCAGCGTTCTGGGGTCCGCACCGGTGGCCAGCACCACGGTTTTCCCCCGGAAGATCCCCTCGCTGGTCTCCACGAGCTTGGGAACCGCCGTCAGATCCATGCGGAGGACTTCTGCGTATTCGCTGCGTGCCCCAAAACGCTCCGCCTGCTTTTGCATCTTCTCCGCCAGAGAGAAGCCGTCGATCCCGTCCTCAAAGCCGGGGTAGTTGTCGATCTGCTCGGTCAGGGCCATCTGCCCACCGGCGGACAGTTTTTCCAGCACGATGGTGTCCAGCCCCGCCCGTGCCGCGTACAGGGCGGCGGTGTAGCCGCCCGGTCCGCCGCCCACCACGAGCATATCATAAACATGATGGTTGTTCATATCTGAACCCTCCGTTATTTCGCCAAGGCTTCCTGAATGAAACGGTCGATTTCTGCCTTTGAGCCGGGCGCGGTGATGGAATCCACGGCCTTTCCGTTCCGGTACAGCACCAGAGTTGGGATGTCCTCGATCCCCTCGGCCCCCGCCAGCCGCGGCTCCTCGTCAATGTTGATCTTGCCGACGGTGAGGCTGCCCGCGTATTCCTCTCCAATCTTCTCATACGCGGGGCCGATCCTCCGGCAGTAGCCGCACCAGGGCGCCCAGAAATCCACCAAAACGGGCTTTTTCTCCCGGATCGCCTGCTCAAACTGCTCCTGATTCATATTCATAGCTGCCATATCTGTCAGCTCCTTTCCTTTGTTTGGGTATTCTCAAGACTCCGGTCTCGCCCCACACCACATCGTGACCTCAACCTGAGATGACGGTACTCTGCCCTTGGGACATAAAGCAGATGAGTAAGACCATCATCTGTACGAAAATAGCTGCGGTTTATTGCGGCTTATTCCGCGCAGAGCTCAGCCACCAGAGCGTCCATCTGCGCTTCGCTGGTTTGGTTCAATGCACCACGCAGAGACACTACCGTTTCGTAAAGGTGGATATCCTTCATCTCCTCCAATTTGGTGCGCATCAGCCGCGCGGCAGCAGGGGCCCATGAGCCGTTTTCAACAAGGCCGATCCGGCGGTTCCGGAATCCCTTTGTCTGTAAATGATTCAAAAACTCCTTCATGGGCGGAAACAGTCCTCCGTCATAGGTGGCGCAGGCCAACACCAGTTTCCCACAGTAGAATGCGCTGGTCACGGCATAAGAAAGGTCTGTTGCCGTCAGATCGCACGTGGTGACTTGCGCACCTTTTCCCTCCAGCTTGCTCTTGAGGGCCTCCGATGCGTATGCGGTATTTCCATGGATGGACGCGTGGACGATCAGGATGCCCTCCGGTTCTTCCGGTTTCCATTGTGACCAGAGATCATAGAGCCGCAGACACTTCTCCAGCCCTTCTGTAAGCACGGGACCATGGAGCGGGCAGATCGTTTTGATCTCCAGCGCGGAGATTTTTTTCAGCAGCGCCTGCACCTGTGCGCCATACTTTCCGACGATGTTGTAATAATACCGCCGGGCCTGCGGCGCCCAGGGGGCACGGGCAGTCCGTTCCAGTGAACCGAAGCGTCCGAAGGCATCCGCCGAGAACAGGATTTTTTCCGTTTCCTCATACGCCGTCATCACCTCCGGCCAGTGTACCATCGGTGCCAGCAGGAAGCGCAGCCGGTGTGAGCCCAGAGAGATCGTGCTGCCCTCGCCAACCTCCAGCATACGGTCTTCCGACAATGCACCCGTGCCGAAGAACTGCTTGATCATGGTAAATGTTTTCGCGTTTCCCACGATCTTCATCTCCGGGTACTCTTGCGCTATCCGCATGAGGCTGCCGGAATGATCCGGCTCCATGTGTGTGACCACAAGATAGTCGGGGTTGCGCCCCTCCAACACCTGCGCTACATTGGAAAGCCATTCCTCCGCCGCCCGTGCGTCCACGCTGTCCATCACGGCGATTTTCTCGTCCAGAATGACATAGGAGTTGTAGCTCACTCCCATAGGCTGGACGGGGTACTGGTTTTCAAAGAGTGCCAATGTGTTATCATCCACCCCTACATAGCGGATGGCATCTGTTACCGTTTGGATAGCCATATAAAAAATACCTCCTATTTTCCTTACTCAGACTCTGACTGATAGGTTCTTCTTTTCTAATGAAACATACGCTCAGCCGCGGATCGACGATCGCGCATTTTACCGTTGCCTTGCTTCCCCCAGAGTCGTTACATGTGGTACACCGCAGCGGAGCGAAGTCCTTCCGGCAGGCCGTCGGGCGCAGCAGGTGAAAGTTCCCAGCGTACCTGCCCCGCCCACCGGGAGGCGACGGCGGAGAAGTGGAGCATGACAATACCGAGATCCAATGCGGCATCCAAATTATCGGTGTAGGCATCCTCCTGCTGCACCAAATAGATGCTGTGATCCTGCACAAGGAAGCCATAGGGCTGACGGTTGAGATAGCTGGGGGAGAGCGAAGCGGCGTAGAAGGACTGCCAGAGCATATCGTCGTAGAAGTCCATCATCTCGTCAAGCCCAGACTTGTTGCTCCAGCTCCCCATGTGAACCAAATCATGCACGCCCTTTTTGGGCGCGTAGTACTGCTGCTCGGCCCGCACATCGATCTGAGACATACTTAGGATATTCAGCCGCAGCTTTTTTGCGGTCTTTTCCCCGTAGCCAAAGGCAACGATTGCCGCCACCTCTAACGGGGTGGCGAGAGACAGTGCCTTTTTGATTTTGTCGCTGTCGGTGAAGGTCATCCAGCAGGTGTCAATGTCCAACTCAGTCAGCTTGAGGACGAGATCTTCCATCATGTAGCCGGCGTTGATGGCCGCATAGGAATGCGGGGCAGACATAAGGAGCAGGTAGTGCGGTGCTCCGATGAGAAATTGATTATAGCCCGCTGAGCTCTCCAGCGCCGGCTGTGCATCCTTGTCCAAGACGATCAACTCCGTTGCAATTTCCGGGACAAGACGGGGGCAGGTCTTTTCATAGTAGGATCGGAGCTGGCCGATAGCCTCGCTCGGAACTTCCTTTTCGCGGAATGCGTGAACGGATCTGCGATTTTGAATCATAGCGCTGTAATTCATAGTTGTATCTCCTATTCTGATGTCTTTGGTTTTCTTATAAATCGTCTATCAGTGCGGTGCTCTTGGCGTAGGCGGTACTGCGTGCCTCAAAGAAATCGGTCTTGACCATGTTGGCGTCGGCGTACTGGCTGACCCATTCCATGCTCTCCGGTTCGCTCTCAAAGCCTGGATACAATGCGGGATAGCCAAGGCTCGTCCAGCGGAGGTTGCCGAGATAGCGGATGTAATCGCTGATCATCTGCCGGTTCAGCCCCGGGATGTCGTCGCCGATCACATAATGCCCCCATGCGATCTCCTGCTCCACGCCCTCACGCATCATCTCGCGCAGCGCTTGTACGCTCTCGGCGGTGAACAACTCCGGCTGCTCCTTTTGCAGCTCCGTGATGATATTGCGGAACAACCACAAGTGCGTGTTCTCATCGCGGTTTATGTAGCGAATCTCCTGCGCCGAGCCGGGCATCTTCCCGTTTCGGGAGAGATTGTAGAAGAACATAAAGCCGCTGTAAAAATAGATGCCCTCCAAAATATAGTTTGCCATCATCACGCGCAGCAGCGTGGGAGCGTCCTTCCGCTCCTGAAACTCGTTGTAGCAGTCCCCAATGAAGGTGTTGCGGCGCAGCAGATGCTCGTCCGTTTTCCATTGGTAGAGGATGTCATTGCGCTCCACGGGGGAACAGATGGTGTCGAGCATATAGCTGTAGCTCTGTGAGTGGACACACTCCTGAAACGCCTGAATGGACAGGCAGAGATTGACCTCGTTGGCGGTAATGTAGGCGCCGATATTAGGCAGGTTCGCTGTCTGAATGGAATCCAAAAAGACAAGAAAACTCAGAATTTTATCGTAGGCGCTGCGCTCGGCTGACAGCAGGCGGGGATAGTCCTTCACATCCTGCGAGAGATTGATCTCCTCAGGGATCCAAAAGTTGTTCATGGCCTGCCGGTACCAGTCGCTGACCCAAGCGTACTTCATATTGTTGAAGTCGTTGAGGTTGGTGGTATTGCCGCCGATCATGCGCCGCAGGCGCACATCAGGGTCGCCCTCCGGGTTAAAGAGGGGCTTTTTCTTCAGTTCCGTCATGCTATCCTCCTTATGACGAGCAGCTTTCGCAGGCCTCGACCTCAAGGGCCTTGCTGCGGACATAGTAAATGGTCTTGACGCCGGCCCTCCACGCCTCCAAATAAAGTCTGAGCACCTGACGCATGGAATAGTCGTTGGTGATATAGAGATTCATGCTCTGCGCCTGGTCGATATGTCTCTGGCGAAGGCCCGCGGCGCGTACCGACCAGCTTTGGTCGATCAGATGCGCCGCCTTATAGCACCACCATGTATCCATAGAAAGCTCCGGAGCAACGCGGGGCAGCATGCTGCCCTTTTTTTCCTCTAAAAAGAATTTCTTCATAATTGGATCTATGCCCGCCGACGTGCCGGAGAGGATAGATGTGCTGGAGGTCGGTGCGACCGCCAGCAGATAGGCGTTGCGCATTCCCTGCACCGCCACCGTTTTCGCAAGCGCCCGCCACTTTTCGGAGGTATAACCCCGCTTTTCAAAATACGCGCCCGTCTGCCAGTCGCTGCCCTCAAAGAGCGCGTAATGACCCTTTTCCCGTGCCAGTGCTGTGTCCGCCTTGACGGCGGCGTAGTTGATGAGCTCGAACACTGCGTCGGTGAAGGCAAGGTGCTCATCGCTCTCCCAGCGGATGCCGCGCTTTGCCAGCATGTGGTGGTAGCCGCTGACGCCCAGGCCGATGCTGCGGTACTTCTGATTGGTAAGCCGCGCGTATTCCAACGGGTAGAAGTTGAGGTCGATCACATTATCCAGTGCGCGGATGGCCGTTTCCACCGTGCGTTCCATATAGGCCTCGTCCTCCACCGGCAGATTACCGAGAGACAGACTCGCCAGGTTGCAGACCACAAACTCACCTGGGCGTGTGGCCGTCACCACCACTGTGTCGCCGTTCTCCGTGTGCACCTCAGTGCTGATATGCTCGATGGGCGCCATGTTCTGCGCGATCTCCGTGCAGAGATTGGAGCAATAGATCATTCCCGTGTGGCCGTTTGGGTTCATACGATTTACGCTGTCGCGGTTGAAGGCGAAGGGCGTGCCGGTCTCCACTGCCGAGCGAAGCACCAGCCGCACGATATCCTTGACGGTGACGCTGCGCTTTTCGATGCGCGGGTCATTGACGCAGTCCAGATACCGCTTCTCCCATTCCGTACCCCAGTAATCCTCCAGTGCGTAGCCCTTGACCGTGAGGATCTCATGCGGACACATGAGATGCCACGGCGCGTCTATGTTCTCCTCCGCCAGTCGCCAGAAGAGATCCGGATAGCACACGGCGGGAAACACATCATGTGCCTTCATGCGGTCGTCGCCGTTGTTGGTGCGCAGTTGAAGGAATTCCGGCAGATCCCGGTGCCATGCGTCTAAGTAAACCGCCACAGCGCCCTGCCGCATCCCCAACTGATCCACCGCCACGGCGGTGTCGTTGACCAGCCGGATCCAGCGGATAACCCCGCCCGCCGCCCCTTGAAAGCCGCGGATGGTGCTGCCTGCAGCGCGCACCTTACCGAAGTACATCCCCATTCCACCGCCGAATTTAGAGACCTTTGCGAAGTTGTCCAGCGAGCGGTAGATGCCGTCCAGACTGTCCGGAACAGTGTCCACAAAGCAGCTTGAAAGCTGATGGTAGGGCTTTCGCGCGTTGGACATGGTAGGTGTCGCCATCGTGACCTCCATACGGCTGAGCATATCGTAAAAGCGTTTTACCCACCCCATGCGGTCAGAGCCTTCGTTCATAGCAAGATGCAGCGCGATACCCAAAAACATCTCCTGCGGTGTTTCCAGCGGCACGCGGCTGCGTGACTGGATCACATAGCGTTTGAGCAGCAGGTCAAGGCCGGAGTAGGTGAACAGCTCGTCCCGTTCCGGGCAGAGAAAGTCCTCCGCCATGGCGATCTCCTCGTGGGTATAGTGGGCAAGGATATAGTCACCGTAGAGTCCCTTATCCGTCAGATAGCGAAGCCTGCCATAGAGGTCGCCGATGCCGCGCCCCTCCCATTCCTGTGCGTTGCGACAGCGAAAGGAGTGGTTCAGAAGCCGCGCCGCGATGAACTCCCACTTGGGTGCCTCTGCCGTAGTCAGCTCTACCGCCGCCTTGGTCAGTGCCTCAGCCCGCTCATCCTCCGTCATGCCCGGGCGACAGAAGCTCTCAAACTTCATTTGAAGCGCCGCAAGGGAGTAGATTTCCTCGGTAAAATCCATCTGGATGCGGCGCAGCACCTCGTCAAGCGAGTCATCCCCCACCGTCCGCGCGATGGTATGCCGGACACGGCGCAGCGCAGACCGCTTTTCGCGGTAGAGGATGTACGCCTTGGCCACCTCATAGTGTCCGCGCTCCATGAGCGTTCGCTCCACCTCGTCCTGCACACGTTCCACGGTGAGCGGCACTGTGACGGAGAGATTGTCGAGAACGGTGGCGAGGATCTCATCCATCTCTCTGCTCCCGATCTCCCTGCCCTGTCCGTCAAACGCCTTTTTCATGGCGTTGAAAATTTTCTCCTGTTGAAAGGGAACAGACTCCCCATTTCGTTTTCTGATCTCCATTTCGATCCTCTCATCTTCTCCGGTCACTTCTCATATCCTTTTGCGCAAAGAGCAGGCAAGCGCAGTATCACGCTTGCCCGCTCTGTTTTTGAAAGCCGGTTTTTCTGCAGCCGACGCGGCGGGGGTTGTTTGTTGTCTGTTGTCTTGGCTTTGGCTTCCCTGCCAGTCACTTCATAGATTCCAGAATGGCGTCCGCCAGTGCTTCCAGCTCAGTGCGCTTGTCCGTGCCCATGGACGAGGCGAGGCTGAGCCGCTCGTTGAGCACCGTCATGTTCTTAAGCTCATCGTTGACGAATTTCTGCATGAGATCACCGGACTTCACCGCCCATGAGCCGTTTTCAATGATGGCAAAGGTGCGGTTTTGCAGATTCAGTGCCTTCATATCCATGAGGAAGTCATGCATGGCGGGGTAGATGCCGAGGTTGTAGGTCACAGAGGCCAGGACAATGTGACTGTACTTAAACGCCTCGGAGATCAGCTGGGAGACATGAGTGGAGGACACATCGTACATCGCCACCTTGCTCATGCCCTTATCGCAGAGCGACACCGCCAGCGCCTGCGCCGCGTTCTCCGTGTTGCCGTACATAGAGGCGTAGACGATGAGCACGCCCTGGGTCTCAGGGGCATAGCGGCTCCATGTGTCGTACTTTTCGATGAACCAGCCCAGATCCTTGCGCCACACGGGGCCGTGGAGCGGGCAGATGTACTTGATCTGATCCAAAACGCCGCCGGCCTTTTTCAGCAGGAGCTGGATGTGGGGGCCGTACTTGCCCACGATGTTGGTGAGGTAGCGGCGGGCGTCGTCCAGCCAGTCCCGCTCGAAGTCCACCTCGTCGGCGAACAGCTTGCCGTCCAGCGCGCCGAAGGTGCCGAAGGCGTCGGCGGAAAAGAGGACGCCGTCGGTGACGTCGAGGGTCACCATGGCCTCCGGCCAGTGAACCATAGGCGCGCCCACAAAGGTGACGGTGTGCTTACCGAAGGAGAAGGTGTCGCCCTCCTTCACCTCGATGCACTCATGTCCGTCCACATGGAAGCCGAACTGCCGCATGAGCATGAATGCCTTCTCGTTGGAGATCAGTTTCACCTTGGGATGGCGCAGCAGGATCTCCTCGATGCAGGCGGCGTGATCCGGCTCCAGATGGTTGACCAGCAGGTAGTCCAGCTCGCGGCCATCCAGCACATACGCCAGATTTTCCAAAAGCTGGCGGCAGGCAGACCAGTCCACCGTGTCAAAGAGCACCGTCTTTTCATCCAGCAGGCAGTAGGCGTTGTAGCTTACGCCCCGGGGAATGGGAAAGCAGTTTTCAAACAGGGCCAGGCGATGGTCGTTGGCGCCCACCCAGTAGAGGTCGTTCGTTACTTTACGCACGCAATACATCTTATCTTGCCTCCTTCACGGCCTCAAGCCTTTACAAATTGATCCTTCGTCTCCGCGCACTCGGGACACACCCACTCGGCGGGAAGCTGCTCAAAGAGCGTACCGGGCGCGATCTCGCCGTCCTCATCGCCCAACTCCGGCACATACTCGTAGCCGCAGCCGCTGCAGACGTAGCGGTCGCCGATGGGGGCGGGCTTCGGCGGCGTGGGCCGCTTCATCTTTACCATGGGCGGCGCGGGCAGCTTTTCGCCGCTATCCAGCGCGGCAGTGAGCAGGGGCAGGATCTCCTCCACATCGCCCACGATGCCGTAGTCGCAGTTCTTGAAGATAGGCGCGTTACCGTTCTTATTGATGGCCACGATGGTGGAGGCGTCCTTGATGCCCTTAAGGTGCTGGGATGCGCCGGAGATGCCGCAGGCGATGTACAGATTGCCGGTGAACTTCTGACCGGACATACCCACATAGCGGTTCAGCGGCAGATATTTGAGAGTCTCCGCCACAGGGCGGGAAGAACCGATGGCCGCGCCGGCGGCCTTGGCCAGCGACTCTACCAGTTTCATGTTCTTTTTCTCCCCGATGCCCTTGCCCGCGGAGACCACCCGCTCCGCCTGCGGGATGGGCGTATCCATAGGGATGCCCACGGAGAAGTCGTGACCATCCTTCTTCAGCGCCGCCACAAGGTCGGCCACCTGCTGGGCAGCATCCCCCTCCCGGAAGATGGTCTTTTTGCGAATGCCGGTGATGGGCGCGGGTTTCTTGGCCGCCGAACGGCTCTCGCCGCCGGAGCTCTTGCCCAGCCTGCCCAACAGATGAGAGGCGATGACCACCCGCTGGATCTCGTTAGTGCCCTCGTAGAGGGTGGTGATCTTGGCGTCGCGGTAGGCCCGTTCCACCTCCATGCCCTTGAGGTAGCCGCTGCCGCCGTAGATCTGCAAGGCATCGTTGGTGACCTCCAGCGCGATGTCCGAGGCGTACATCTTCGCCATGGCGGACTCCATGCCGTAAGGCGCGTGCTGCTCCTTCAGCTCCGCCGCGGAGTAGATGAGGAACCGGGCGCAGCGCAGCTTGGTGGCCATATCCGCCAGCTTGAAGGCGATGCTCTGCTGGGCCGCGATGGGCTTGCCGAACTGGACGCGCTCCTTGGAATAGCTCAACGCGTGCTCAAACGCGCCCTGGGCGATGCCCAGCGCCTGCGCGGCGATGCCGATGCGTCCGCCGTCCAGCGTGGACATGGCAATCTTGAAGCCCTCGCCCTCCTTGCCCAACAGGTTTTCCTTGGGAACCTTCACGTCGTTGAAGATCAGCTCCGCCGTGGAGGAGGAGCGAATGCCCATCTTGTCATAGTGGTCGCCGAACTCAAAGCCCTTCCAGCCCTTCTCCACGATGAAAGCGGAGATGCCCCGGGTGCCGATGTCCGGCGTGGTGACGGCGAAAACCACATAGGTGTCCGCCTTAGGGGCGTTGGTAATGAAGATCTTGCCGCCGTTGAGGAGGTAGTAGTCCCCCTTATCCAGCGCCGTGGTCTCCGTGCCGCCGGCGTCGGATCCGGCATTGGGCTCCGTAAGGCCGAAGGCGCCGATCTTCTCGCCCTTGGCCAGCGGAACCAGATATTTCTTCTTCTGCTCCTCGGTGCCATAGGCGAAAATGGGCCATGAGCCGAGGGAGACGTGGGCGGAGAGGATCACGCCCGCGCCGCCGTCCACACGGGCCAGCTCCTCCACCGCGATGGCGTAGCTCAGGGCATCAAGACCGGCACCGCCGTACTCCTTGGGGTAGGGAATGCCCATCCAGCCCAGCTTACCCAGCTTCTTGACAGCCTCCTCGGGAAACTCATTGTTCTGATCCATTAAAAATGCGAGGGGCTTGATCTCCTCCTCCGCAAAACTCCGGATCTTCGCGCGCAGCTCTTCGTGCGCCGACGTGGTTTGAAACAGCATACGGGTACCTCCTTTTAAAATTTTACAGCTCGCTTGTGTCTTGGGGATCGGATCCGCCGGTCAGCAGCCTGCGCAGGCTCACGGCACGGAACGCCTCGTCCTGCTTTTGCTGCAAGGCCGCCAGCTGACAGTGGATGGCGCACCGCCCATGCTTGTCCTGCCAGCGGCATTCATATCCCGGCTCCATGCAGGCGCATAGGATGCCCCGCTCCCCCACGACCCCCATGAGATCGTAGAGGGAGGTCGCGTCCAGATCGCAGGACAGCGCGCAGCCGCCGAGAGCGCCGCGGCTCACCCGCACCAAATTGCCGGCGGCGAGCTTGCGCAGAATCTGGTAGGCAAACTGATTGGGGATCAATTCCGTTTCCGACATCTCGGCCACCGAATGCTTCTCCCCGTCCAGCAGCACCCGCAAAATGCGCAGCGCGTAGTCCGTCTCTTTGGTGATGATCATTGCTCCACATCCTCTTTTCGCTTGCTTGTTAATACCATCATATCAATCTTGATAAATTTTGTCAAGATAGTTTCAAAAAAATATTGCTTTCATACAGACCGCCCCAGCCCGGGTCAGCTTCGCTTTCCATTCAGCGAAAAACCATGTTCCTTTTCATATTGACAATCTCCTAATCGGGATTGAGCTTGATTTTCATGTTCGCCACCTCTTTCTTGTTTATTGATTGTGGCTTTATCATACCGCAGGACAAAGTCTTTTTCTGTGACGAGGTTACATTGAAAAAAAATCCGGTGCTTTTGGAGCACCGGATTTTAAGAAGGTGAATTACGCTTTCCACAGACTGTGGAGGTTGCAGTAGGCGTAGACCGCCTCGACCTCATCGCCCTCGCAGAGAGCGAAGCAGACCTCCGGCTTTTCGCCGGGATGCAGTTCCTTACGCTGATTGCCCTGCTTGGTCTGGAGAGATACCCATTCGATGTAGTGCTCCGGCAGCATGGGGTGCTCCACGGAGCCGACCTTGACATGGACGATGCCGTTTTCCACTGTCCAGACAGGGACGTGCTTCTCCACGGCGGCGTCGGTGGTGCCGGGAACGATCTCGCTCATCGGCTCGCCGCAGCAGACGACAGGGACGCCTGCGTCCTTAACTTTGGCAATGATGTTACCGCAATGCTTGCAAATGTAAAACTTCTGCTCCATGATAATTCTCCTTTTCTTTCTTTAATAGTTTTCTGCGTGAATTTCAAAATAGCTCTGGGGATGGTTGCAGGCGGGGCAAACCTCCGGGGCCTTCTCGCCCACGACGATGCGACCGCAGTTGCGGCACTCCCACACTTTGACCTCGCTCTTGGCGAAGACCTCCGCCATCTCTACATTGTGCAGCAGGGCACGGTAGCGCTCCTCGTGGTGCTTTTCAATGGCGGCGACCAGGCGGAAACGCTGGGCCAGCTCATGGAAACCTTCCTCATCGGCTGTTTTGGCAAAGCCGTCGTACATATCCGTCCACTCGTAGTTCTCGCCCTCAGCGGCGGCGAGAAGATTTTCGGCAGTGTCGCCAATGCCGTTCAGCTCTTTGAACCACAGCTTGGCGTGTTCCTTCTCATTATCAGCGGTTTTGAGGAACAGCGCCGCGATCTGCTCGTAGCCTTCCTTCTTGGCCTTGGATGCAAAATAGGTGTACTTGTTGCGCGCCTCGGACTCACCGGCAAAGGCAGCCATCAGTTTTTTTTTTCGGTTTGAGTTCCTGCGTATTTCGTTTCCTTCATGGTGGATACTCTTTCCTGTTTTTCTGCTTTTATTGTAGCAAATCTACGATTTTCTTCTGTGACGAAGTCACAGTCCTTTTTATTTTAGACGATTTAGTCTGTTCTTATCCCGCAGCGTGATTGCACCACGCTTCAGCCCCACCAGTCCGTTCTCCGAGAAGCTTTTGAGCATCACGATAGGCGTTTATAGCTCTTCGATAAATTTCAAATGCGGAATATGCCGGAGCGTATCTATCATACTGTCATGCGGACGATGTTCAAGGCTGCGAACGGTGACAACAAACGCAACACTGTTGATCGAATTGGTTCCGAGATAGTCCGGCTCCATCTGCAAGTTGCTCATGGTCAAACCGGCATCACGCATAAACTCGATAAACTCGCCCATATACTCACGATTTTCAAGCTCGACGTAGATGTCAATGACACTCGTATGCTTCCGTGTAAAGTAGTCCATGTTCTGCATGAGCGACAACACAATGAAAATCAGGATGCCGCCTGCAATGGCAACTTCGTAAAAACCGATGCCAATAGCCAGACCGATGCAGGCTGCTGCCCACAAGCCGGCAGCAGTTGTGATGCCTCGAACCTGGTTGCGTCCAGTTTTCATAATCGAGCCAGCACCAATAAAGCCGATGCCCGAAAGGACCTGCGCACCCATACGAACCGGATCGCCCGTGTTCATACACTGGGAGACATATTGATTCGTCATCATCACAACGGTTGACCCCAGACAGACGAGGATATAGGTGCGAAGTCCCGCAGGTCTGCTTTTCCGTCCGCGCTCTAAGCCCAAAACTCCGCCAATGACGATAGACAGAAAAAGTCTGAAGAAAATCGTTCCGTATGTTATTTCGCGTATTGTATGAAGATTCATCAGGGTTCACCTAGCTTTTAACTATATTTTCCCAAATTTTACATGATGGGTAAAAAGAAATGTGTTCTGCCTTACCTAATCATTGGCAGAACACATTCTTTTCAGTATTACACGCTTGTGACGACTTGGAAACCAGCTTCTTTTATCTGGCTCATAAAATCGCCACCAAAGTGCATACAGTAGACCCGATTTCTCATTTCAGGCGGAATGTACTCACACAGCCGTTTCAGCGAGCAATGCGACGGACTTTCCTTCGTCAAAAATGTGCAATCGTGATAAATAACCTGAATTTTTCCCTGCTTGAACTGCTGGAGGATATCGTCTGAAAGTTCCGAAGCATCTGCACTGAAGTAGGTAGTTTCTTCTTCATCGCAAATCAGAAGACCGCAGCACTTCATATCAGAAGCATGCTTGACGGGAACAGCCTCCACATGCAGACCATCCTCAAAAATTTGGGTGTAATCTGTCGTGAAATCGTACATATCAGCAGGAACACCCATGAGCTTCAAGATTTCAACTACGGTATCATCCTGTGCGATGACTGTGATGCGTTTTTGGAGAACGGACAAACAGTAGGAGGCAAATGAGCCAAGGCTACCAATGTGATCTGCGTGCAGATGGGTGATGAAAACTGTGATCTTGTCACAAGTCCGAATCTCATCACGCGCCTCCATTTTCCGAAATGTGCTTTCGCCGCAGTCAATCATAAAGAGATGATTGTTTTTCACAAAGAATGCCGCATTACTGCCCAACCGAGGATAATATGCAGCGCCAGTGCCAGTAAAATGAAGTTCCATTGGTTTGGAATCTCCTCTCCTCGAAATAATTAGCCTTTGTTGCCGCCAGCGGTGACGCCAGAAATAATCTTGTCCGACAGGAACGCGTAGATAACGACCGTCGGGATAAAGACGATGACAACAGACGCAAACATTCCAGCCCAGTCACCGGAGTTCATCATGGAAGTAACGGTCTGATACAGGCCGACACCGATGGGGCGCAGATTGGATTTATTTGCGAAAATCAAAGCCATGAAGTATTCGTTCCACTTACCGATAAAGTTAAAGATAGACACGGTAACAATAGCAGGCTGCGCCAAAGGGAACATAATTTTCCAGAAGCACTGGATCGGGCCGCAGCCGTCGATAGCGGCAGCTTCCTCGAACGAGGTGCTGATTCCCTTGAAGAAGGTCAGCAGGAAGAAAGTCGTATATGGAACAGAGCACGCCGTGTACAGGAATATCAGAGTAAAGTGAGTGCCAGACAGATTCAGCGCACTGACGATAGAAAACAGCGGCATGACGATCATAATATTAGGGATTGCCAGACCGATGATGATAAGAGCCTGAATCAAACCAGCACCACGGAACTTAAAACGAGACATGCAGTATGCAGCCGGTGCACAAACCACAATGATCAAAATACACGACGGAACGGTGTAAATGACAGAGTTCAGCAGGTTCAAAGCCGCTTTATTCGTAAAAAGTGCCTTAGTGTAGTTTTCAAAATGCAGTCCGCTCGCAAGCAGGCTACCCGTGAAGATTTCCTTTGTAGTAGACAGAGATGCAAGGATAATCCAGCCAATCATGCAGAAGATAAAGGCCGTCCACAAAATGACGATGATATAGCCCGGAAGAAGCGGAAGTTCTTTCTTCAACTTAAAAGGATTCGCTTCCATTTTTTCTTTTTTTGCTTTTGCCATTGTCTGTTTTCCTCCTTACAGTTCGTAGCCATCGTCTTTGATACTCTTACGAGAAATCGTAGAAACTGCGACGACAACAATGGTCATAATGCAGGCTGCCGCTGCTGCAACACCCGTGTTCATACTGTCTGCACTAATCTCACTGCCGAACAGGGTTTGGTAGGTGTATATCATCGGAGTATAGGTGCTTACACCGCCGAAAACCTGTGCCAAAGCGAAGAAGCCCATCGTTTTGGTAGTCCACAGCACCAGAGAAGTGCCAAGAACGCCCTTAATCAGCGGGAGGGTGATGTGGAAGAATTTGTCAAAAATATTTGCGCCCTCAATAGTGGCGGCTTCATAGTAATCGGGAGAGATTTTTTCAATAGCTGCAATGTACATCAGCATGAAGTAGCCCACATTGCTGAATACATAAGCGATGCACATTGAGAGGAACATATGGTCTGTACCAAGCCACTGGAAGTTCGCCATGGACTCCCAGCCAAGGGCAGTGAAAAGGGAGTGGAACAGGCCGAATTTTGCATTGTAAACATACAGCAACCACATATAACCAACGGCGACTGCTGCAATAACGTTGGGCATATAGATAATAGCACGGAAAAACTTCTGACCGCGAAGATCACTTGTCAGGATGATTGCCAGAACGATTGCAAGCCCAAGGCAAGCAATACCGCAGTATAGCCAGATCTTACCGATATTTTTGACCGATGTGATGAACAGCGGCGTATGGAACAGCTTAATGTAATTGTCCAGTCCTGCCCAAGACCATGTTGAAACAGCGCTTGTAACGCTCTTCACGCTGAAAAAGCTCATAATAGCGGTTCGGGAGACAGGATAAATAAAAATCAAGCAGAACAGCAGCATGGCTGGTCCCATAAAATACAAGATAGATGCTTTTGTTTGTTTCATCGTTATTTTCCCTTCACTATGCAAAAGGGTAGGAAAGCCGTAAACCTCCTACCCTTTTGTAAAAACAATTGATTTAGAATGCGCTTGCCATCTTGACGAACTCGTCTGCGGAGATCGAGCCGCCCATCAGCTTCAGGCAGGCATCTGCAATGATCTGCTTGCTGTCGCTGTTGGTGATGATAGCAGTCTGAGAAGGATAACGGGAGGTGTAGCTGTTCAGGACGACCTGAGCATCGGCCAGGTTTTCGGGCCAGACATGATCAACGCTCATAGGGATGACGTTTGCCTGATTGGTAAACTCCTGATCCCACTCGCTGGTCGTCAGATAAACGATGAATTCGACTGCTGCCTGTGTTGCAGCATCATCGCAATCCTTATTGACTGCGATTGCGTAGGTGGAGTAGCAACCACCCTCCGTGCCTTCGACACCGTTAGGAACTTCCGGGAAAGCAAATGCTCCCCACTTGAAGTCATCGGGAGTAGTTGCAGCAACTTCGTTCGGCAGCCAAGTGCCGTTGATGTACATTGCAACGTTCTCGCTGATAACCATATCCTGCTGTGCTGCGGGATAGACGTTTGACTCAATGTTGGGATCAAAGTAGCCCTTTGTTGCCATGTAAGCGATTGCCTCGGCGGTGTCCTTGACACCCTGCTCACTTGCCCACTGGCTGCTATCCTTTGCCAGTTCCATCACGCGATCGTTACCGAGACGGCGAGACATATAATAGCCAACCCAGCTGGTGCAGTAGTTCGAGTCAGTCGTTACAGGAATATGCCCAGCAGCCTTGACCTTCTCGCAAGCATCCATCAGCTCTTCCCAAGTCTGAGGATACTCGGTAACACCGCACTCTTCCAGCAGACCCTTGTTGCAGAAGATCATGAACGCCTGCGGAATGTAAGGAATGCACATGGTCTTACCATCGAACAGGGAACCAGCCAGAGAGATCATGCTGGGAATGACGACATCTTTGTATGCCTTGCCGTTGGTGGTGTCGTAGGTCTTATCAATGTAAGAAGAGAGGTCTTTAATGTTCTCGCTCCACAGCTTCTGAACATTGTCAATGTTTGCATCCATCAGATCGATCTGGGTGCCTGCTTCAATTGCGGAAACGACGAGGTTGCGGTTATCACGGCCATTGAAGGTAAAATTGATTTTCACGTTCGGATGCAGCTGAGTGAAAGCGTCAGCTGCCTGCTTCAGAACCAATGCCTGATTCTCCGTCTCACTCCAGCTAGACCAGTACTCAATCGTACCGGACAGCGTATCATCTGCCGCATTTGCAGCAGTGGAAGATTCAGCTACACTCGAAGAGGAAGAACTGCTGCCACCACATGCGGCCAGACCCATTGCGGCAGCACCTGCTCCGGCAACCTTGAGGAAATTACGACGAGAAATCTTATTCATAATAAATTCTCCTTCTAATTATCTCTGGCAAAAATACTTTGTGCAGCGTCCCCACTGCACTTCACTGTAACTATAGTTTACGCAAAAACTTGAAACGTGTCAATTATCATTTCGGCAAAATATATGTAAAATATTTGTGCATAGTAACAAATTTCAGTAATTCTACTTGGATTTTACATATCATATATTGACACGTTTCAAATTATAGTGTATTCTTGTTCAAACTTTATTCATCTGTCTCTTTTATACGTGCAAGGAGGCACCTCCTATAATGATTACGCAGAATCAGCTTTCTCTTATCTTTTTAATCATTTTCGCCGGAATCATCTTTTTCTGTTTACAGTAAGCTTTTCACACATTTCTCCTTCAAGATAGCATAAGGCCGGGATCGAACTAGCGATCCCGGCCTTATGCATTATTTCGGAGCTGTGATTTCCGAAGGAGAATAGCATCAATATTTCTGAATAATACGCATCATATCAGCGAAAGCAGCCTCCATCCCTTTAACAAGGGTGAACTGCGTGCGTGCTCGATCAAGGTTCTGTGCAGGGCGACTAATACGGAAATAGTGGTCTCCCTCAAGATAATCGGTAAGGAATCGCATTCCACATTCCAGCGTCATCAGCTTTGCTCCCCAGACCAGACTGCTCTTTTCCTGCTCGGACATAGTTGCTCCAGCGGTCGAGAGGAAGCCTTTTGCAAACACCTCAAACAAGTGCAGGTCAAAGTGGACCTTGTTCTGATCGGGTTCATCCTCGGCGCAGTCGTTTGCGCCAAAACGGATGGAGTCGCCAAAGTCATATGCAGCCAAACCGGGCATTACGGTGTCCAGATCAATAACGCAAACACCCTTTTTACTCGTTTTGTCGATGAGGACATTGTTGAGTTTGGTATCATTGTGAGTAACGCGAAGCGGAATCTCATTTTTGCTCAGCATATCGACCAGAACATGGCAGTCAGCCTCACGAGAGCGAACAAATGCGATTTCATCTGCAACATCCTTCGCACGTCCCATTGCATCCTCTGCGACAGCTTTCTCAAAATTCTGGTAGCGCGTAGGAGTATCGTGGAATTTGACAATGGTTTCATGCAGCGTAGCAGCAGGAAATGCGGCCAGCTGATTCTGAAACGTGCCGAAAGTTTCCGCTACAGTGTAAAAATCATTTTCGTTTTCGACTTTTTGCAGACAGACAGTATCCTCGACAAAGCTATAAGCTCGCCATGTGCCGCCGTCGCTATCAGTATAGAAAGGTTTCCCCTCTTTGGTCGGAATAACGTTCAGCGTCTCACGCTCCGGGTCACCGCCCTTTTCCAGAATCACCTTGCGCAGGAAACCGGTAACATGGCAGACGTTTTCCATCAATTCTTTCGGGTTCTTAAATGTGTCAGTATTGATGCGCTGCATAATGTAGCGCTTGCTTTTGTCGCTTGCCCAAACGACAAATGTATCATTGATATGTCCTTCGCCATAGCGAGAAATTTCACCCGTTGTACGGTCGAAGGCAAATGCATCAGCTGCTTCTCGCAGGATATTTTCTGTGATAGCGTTCACTTTTTTCCTCCCATAAGTCCATCGGATAGATTCCAGCTTCGATTTTATTCTTGATGGCATTGACGACCGCAGGCTTATCCTCGCGATAGGTCATGCCATACCACTTGTCCGCACTGTGAAGAACGGTGACAGTCGCCTTCTTTTCGTCAATCAGCTCACTGACAACAAGGGGCAGAAAATATTCGCACTTCAGCGGATTTTTCGGAAGATTCTCGTTCAACCAATCTGCAAAGCGGTTCTCTGCCTCCTGCAAGAAGCTCTTTGTGAAGCCCCACAGATTCATACTGACAGGCGTGTTGCCGTTGATTTCCGTCCAAGATGCGCCGCCATCTTCTGAATAGCAGATTTTATCGTTGCGAGTCTCAATTCGTGTGCGTTCGGTAACGCTTTGAAGTGTACCGTCCGAATTTGCTACACAAACGCCGCGCGCTACACTACCATTCTCCGAGACCGTGTTTTTCAACAGGTAGCTCACCATGCAATAATTATAGACTTCTCCATCCTGATGGGCGGACAGATAGTCATACATTACCTGAAAAGCCTCCACCCCATAGTAATCGTCGGCATTGATGACAGCAAACGGTCCATCAATCAGATTCTTTGCGGCAAGGACTGCATGGCAGGTTCCCCACGGTTTTTCGCGGTTTTCAGGAACTTCAAATCCTGTAGGCAAGATGTCCAATTGCTGAAACGCATATTTTACTTCCATGATTTTGGAAATGCGATCGCCAATTGCAGCACGGAATGCTTCCTCGATTTCATGCTTGATGACAAAAATGACAGTCCGAAATCCGGCGCGATATGCGTCGTAAAGCGAATAATCAATAATGACTTCCCCATTCGGACCAACAGGGTCAATCTGCTTCATTCCTCCATATCGGCTGCCCATACCTGCAGCCATGACAACTAATACCGGTTTGTTCATTATCAAATCTCCCTTTTGTTTTTACAACCATCTATCGAAATCAAAAACATACGATGCAAGGAAGGAATCTCAGACTGCCGGTTTTTTAGGAGAAGTTTCAGCGATTCACACCACTGTCTTTCAGATATTTACAGCACTGATAAGTCCAATCTGACTGGATAATATCGAAGCCATGCTCGACCAGCCAGCCCCATCCCAAAGCCGGGTCTTTCATCATAGAAACATCGTCCGTGTGACCGGCAGAAAGAGGAACCTTGTAATTGTATAGGACAGCATTTCCCCACAAAGTACGTCCTTTTTTATGCATTGCCTCGATGTACTCTGGCTGGATAACCGGAGCTTTTTCGGTCGAGAACACAAGCTCTGCACCCATGTAGTTAATGTTCATGGACTCAATCAGCTCACTGGCCGTATCATTTTCCATGTAGATAGGCATGAACATATAATCCGGGGCAACTTCTTCAACGGTCCTTAAAACTTCTTTGGTAGGTGCATTTTTGAGCAAGATTTGCTCCTTCATGCCGTGCCGCTCAACCTGCTTGATAACATCAGGGATGAACGCACCACAACGATCCAGATTTAGGATGCAGCGATTTTTCATGTGTTCCAACACTTCATCGAATGTGTTCAACCCGTGTTCCGTCTCGTTGAAATCCACATTGATGAGTCGCAGCTTGCGGATTTCCTCTGCGGTCATCCGGGTCAGATCAATGTGACGGTCAAGTTGAAACGGTTCCTTTCCGGTGTGGAAGATGAAGATTTCGCCGTCAAGACTTTTGAATAAGTCCATCTCCAGAATGGCTGCACCGCCGTGCAGTGCGATATCAAAGGCCGGGATCGTGTTGCAAGGGATGTTCACGCCAGCAACACCCCGATGTGCTGCTACCTGAACGCGGTCACGATTATAAAGATGTAACGTATTATTCATGGCGATAGCCTCCTTGTTTTTAGTATGGCACATATTTTGAAACGTGTCAATACAGCAAAACATAGAAGTTCTTTCTTGAATATTGTGAAAAAGTTCAATAGATTTTTGCGAAATGCTCCATTATACTGTAAATATAGAGAAGGTGTCCAATTAGGAGGAAAATCATACTATGCCTACTATTAGAGATATCGCTAAAGAAGCGGGCGTTGCACAAGGCACCGTTTCAAATGTGCTGAACGGACGTGGCAATGTCAGCAGCGATAAAATAATTCTGGTTGAACAAGCATGTGCAAAACTGGGCTATACCATGAATCAACGAGCCAAAACACTCCGGCAGGGCTCATCGAAGCTGCTGGCAGCAATCATACCCAATGTGCACGACAGACGATATACCGACTTCTTTTTAAGCTTTAAGAACTATGCGGAATCTAGTGGCTATTCCGTTCGACTCTATTTTTCAAACGATTTGCTTGCAGAGGAGGAATTCCAACTCCAAACTATCCGTTCCGAAATGACGGCGGGAATTGCTACGTTTTCGTCTTGTACAAAAGATGGCCGGAACATTTATGACGAAATCGGGATTCCAAAGCAGGATGTTGTCTTTGTGGAGCGAAATCCCTTTGATTCCCCTTTCTATATTGGATTCGATTACGCCAAAGCCGGTTTAGAATTAGCAGAAAAGCTAACATCTAAAAAGTGCAGTCGCATCCTTCTCATCACTGAGACTTTGGATTATTCCAGCCAGAATGAATTTTACATGGCTTTTTCGGCTGCATTAAAAGCCAAAAACTGCGTCCTGCACCATGTCCAAACCGATTCGCTGCATTGTTATACCCATTTTTTGCAGGTTTTGAACGATCTTGAACCAGTTGATGCTGTGGTTCTGACTAATTATCACCTGGCAGAAAATTTCAGCAATGTCAGTAAGACATTCTATCCCCATCTTCATTCGCCAATTTATACCATTTCGCCGCTTTTTACAATTCCATCGGTCGGATGTAAAAAATATGAGTTGAACTACCGTCTGATGGGACGCTGTGCTGCAGAGCAGCTTATTAAGCGGAAAGAAAACAAACGATTCGAAACTCAACCAATGATTTTGCATAACGATGGGATGCGGAATTGGTTATCTAAAATTCCGGGTTCGACTTGCAAACGGCTGACGATCCTGACACTGGACAGCCCGACAGCTCGAATTATGGAGAACATGGCGCATATTTATACGGATGCAACAGGAATCGAAATCAAAGTCGCCATCTGTTCCTATGATGGAATTCACGAGATTCTGAGCGATCTTGGAAACACAGATGCCTATGATGTCATCCGTCTGGATCACACATGGCTTTCATGGTTTGGTGAACATATTTTTGCACCCTTGAGTGAGTTAACATCTTCCAGCGCCGAGCAGTTGTTCGAGCCTTTTATCCCCGGCCTTGTTCCACAATATACAAGTGTGAATGGCGTTGCCTATGCCTTTCCTGAAACACCGAGCGCACAGTTACTGTTCTACCGTAAAGATTTGTTTGAGAACACCGTCCTGCAGCGTCTTTATAAGGAACAGTATAAGGAAGAGCTTGCGCCGCCGCAAGATTTCGAGCACTTTAACCGTATCGCAAGGTTCTTCACTAGACGTTTCAATGAACATTCCCCCACAACCTATGGCACAACATTGACACTTGGAAACAGTGGCGTTGCTGCAACCGAATATCTAACACGGTATTTCAGTCACTCGCACGATTTGTTCGATGCAAATGGAAATCTGCTCCTCAACACAGACATCGCTATTCAATCCATGAAGGAACTTATCGAAGCCAAGGATTATTCTCCCAAACGATATAATAGTTGGTGGCGAGAATCGGCACGTGAGTTTGCCGCAGGCGATACAGCAATGTCTATCATTTTCAGCAATTATGCCTCAGAGATGATGGACAGTGATTCAGTTATTATCAATAAAATCGGTTACACATATCTTCCGGGGCAGAATTCGTTGCTGGGTGGCGGCTGTATTGGAGTATCCAAAAACAGCCAAAACAAAACGGAATCATTTGATTTTATAAAATGGATTTGCAGCGAGGAGATTACGACTGCCATGACCCTTCTAGGCAGTGTTTCTCCTTGCGAAAAAACGTACAGCAACTATGAGGTCCTTGACACCTATCCTTGGCTTGGACTCTCTCACAAGTGTATTGCACAGTCAAAGATCAATCGTATTCCCCCGCAGAAAGCAACCTGCTTTGATGAGCGCAGATTTTTAAGCATCTTAGGCATGGCGGTCAATACGGTATACAATGACACAGCAACTCCACAAGATGCCTTAACCTATGCCATTCAAAGCTACAATCGCACTATGAAATAAAATACAGCCTCCGAGTTTAGGCATAGTGCCGATATCTCGGAGGCTGTATTTTTGTGATTAAACATCACCTTGAAGCGTCTCAAATTCGTCCCATGCAAAAGACCATGATGCAACAGAAGGAGTCAATGGCACAGTGATTCCAGTTTTTTCGGGAGAGGGTGGAACAAAATGACCTTCTACTCCTTTTACCGAAGCACCGTTTTCATCCAACGTGACGATTGCATAGATTGGATCTGCATAGGGAACAACAAACTGCAAATTTGGGAACTTCGCTTCAATCTCAGAGCTGTAACGGTGCGTTGCGTACGCAGTTCCCGCCCAGTAGTTGGAGATACTGTTAAGGGTATAATACAAAATTCCATTTTCAAAATGCCTGATATCCCGATGAACATGACCGTTCATGCAGAACTGAATCCGCTTTCCTGCTGCTCTGCCTTCCCGGATAATCTTCTGCAGGTCGTCAACATTTCTGAGTCCGCGAGGGCAGTCATAGAGCGGCTGATGCGAAAAAATCACGATGGGTTCTGTCGCAGAAAGAACTTCTTCCCGAAGCCACACAAGCTGCTGTTCTCCAAGATACGGGAGGTCTGTGGTTTCAAAATATTTTCCAAAATTGTAATCCACAAGGTCGCTGTGTTCATCCCGATAAGAGTTGCCGTCCAGAACGATGAAGTGCCAGCCTTTGAGATGGAACGAGTAATAGGGCTTTTCCATCCCATACATTTCCAGAGCATCTGCCTTGGAGCAAAAATCACACTCATGATTTCCGAGGAGATGATACTTCGGTTTGGAAAACAAATTAAATTTATTCAGAATCTCTAGTTTTGGTATTTCAGTCGGACATTCCATTGCATATTTGAGATTGATGGGCATTTTCTCCGGTGCACATAGACAGGTCGAAGTGTCCTTGGGATAAGAAAAATCACCCAGCTGAATGATAAAATCGACATCGGCCTTTTGTGCAGCATCCAGAAAAGCATCTATTCGCATCATGCCATCGTGCATAATGTCCAGATGCAAATCTGTCATTGCTGCGAAGGTCACAGGTTGTGTTTTCATATCAATTCTCCTCTATTTCGTTTCGGATTAACACACTTGTTCGGAATGAGGTAGTATTCTATTTGTGTGTACTTCTTTACGAATTTCTATGCAGAGAGACCACTGTAGCAGCTACTTTCTGCATCGCAAATATGCGCCCTGTTGTATACATTTTTCACCTCCTATGGTAAATTTCTTTATGCTGATGCTATTCTATCACTTTTTTTGAAACGTGTCAAAATAATTATTGACGAATCCCAGTGCTTGTTCTATAATGGACATATGAAAGCTGTATTCGAGGAGGTATTAGTATGGATCAAATCCCTGAATTTTACCAACCGCACCATCATCGGAGAACTGCCATCCGAATCATCAAATCAAAGGCAGGGCACTACGGTCTACCAATATTTCACTTTGATGCCGACTTTTTCTTGGAAGCTGTTAACGACCCACATTTCTGCTATGAAACGGATAATGAACTCGTTGTCTATGTGGAACACACACAGTTAGCAGATGCTTGTCTTGCAACCTGCTCCTTTGATACCGAAAACAAGTATGAGGTAACTGCAATTCTCTGTGAAAAGCAGACTCTTTACTTCGAGAACAAAAACGGTATCATCACCTTTAATTTTGAGATCAGCGGTCTGACCGGGCCAACACGAACGCTATATGTACATTCTATTCTGCGTAATCCCGGTTTGACCCTGCGAATCGAGCAGAACCATATCGGACGACGTGCAGGAAAATACCGCGAAGGAGATTATCCGGCAACCGAAATTTTAGCAGCAAACCATTATATGTTTGCCATGCGCGAGATGTTGTATGCACTTGATCTCCCGCAGTATTTGAACCGGAATCGTCTGGGTTATCTCCTGATTTTGGGCTTTGAAACGAACAATGAGATTCATACAGATTACCCTCCACACTGGCATCTCATTTATCGCTGGCCCAATCATGCTGGTTCTCCTGCACCTCACATTTACCTTGCCCCCGATGGTAAGATGACAGAAAACGCGTGCTATGTAGACTGTGCTCATGGCACGCACCGTGACTATTCCGCAGGTGAATGGTGTCCCTTTGTTGACCCTTATGGACATGATGTATGTGCTATCCGGATAAATGCGGATGGAGGAATGTCTATAACCAAACCGATGTCCTCCATTTATACGATGAGTGCCTATACTCCAGATGTTGGTGTGACCATCTATAAGGATGATACACTCATTGGCACAATCCGAACGGAAAATGATACGGATCAAGGAATTTTCAATGTCACATGGAACAGTACTGGAAATCTCAACTTCCACGGTAGCTATTCCGAAACCATCGAGTACAACACCCTTACAGGTGCAATTCTTAAAATAAAACGATAATTGATACAAACCCCTCAATGCCACATACAGTTTTGGGGAATTGTTGAACAGATAGTTGTACGTCATTAAGAGACTTTCTCTGAAAGAGGATGATTTGTCAAAACTGTTCTGTAGAATTGCTGCTATAAATTATTGATAGCCCGTCTATCCGAGCGGAGTCCTGTTTTTCAGGGCTCCGCTTTTTGATGTTGTGCAAGTTTGATCTTGAGAAATCCAAGCATCGGTGTACAAGGGGTACAAACAAGATTAAAAAGAAATGTTAGATTTGAAAGTAAGTAGAGTGGCAAAATCAAGAGTGTTCAGATTTTCCACTCTACTTGAACGTGGTCGCTGGTTGCGCTGATTGAAATAATCAGGCCGTCAGCGGATTTTCTCTTGTCCTCAAAGTCAATGCTGTCCCAGTGGTCAAGGAAATAAGAAAGCTCCTGTTCCTTTTGGGGCGACATTGTTTCAACGGACAATTCTGCAATCGCCTTTGAAATAGTCTGGCGGCGAGTGTCCAGTTCTTCAATTTTTTTGTTGGCGTAGGCAAGCAGTGTCGCATTGGCTCCGGTCAGTGTATCAAGCAGTTTTTCAATTTCAGCCTCGACCTGTGCAAGCTCGATCTGATGGGCGGTCAGTTTCGGATTTACTTTTTCTTCCCTGTCATGCCGGACTTGAAAATTCTTAAATCTTTTCCGCATGGCATTGAAGATAAATTCTTCAAATTCAGTCTTTCGGATTTTCCCACATCCCGGACAGCCCTTATTTTCTGCCCGTTTTGTACAGCGGAAATATCCCGGACTGTTCGGAACATGGGTTGCTTTCAAAGCATATCCGCAACGCCCGCATTTGACTTTTCCGGCAAGCCATGTATTTTTGGGTTTGCGGCCTTGCTGAAAGGTCTTATTCATCATTAGCTTCTTCCGGCATCTCAGCCAAACATCAGACGGTATGAGTGCTTCGTGTGGGGCAATCACAAGTATCTGGTCCTTCAGGCACCTGTCCTTATCCTCCTTTACATCACGGCCCTGATAGAGATAACAGCCGTTGGTTCCGGCAAAATCGGAAGCGTCATTGACAATCGCCGCGCCCTGGCTCTTGAAAAACTCATATAGTTCCAAGTCGGCCTGTGCGTAAACAGGGTTCCGTAAAAGCTGGGAAAGGAAACTCCGAACCATTGACTTTTCGTAAATCTTGATACCCTGTTCCTCAAAGTAGCGGGTAATGTCTCCGAAAGAGGTTTCCGGCTCGGCGTACATCTCAAACATCAGTCGTACATGGTCGGCGGCTACGGGGTCGGCAACCATCTTTTTTGTGCGGATACCAACCTTACAACTATATTATACCATTAGCAACCCCAGACGACAATGTTGCGATTGATTAGCGAAACCTGTCCCCGTACTTGCTGAATATATCGTACAGGTTATTTTCGATTTCTCTTTTTCGCTTCTTCTTTTCCTCCGGGGAGAGTAATCGGTCAGGCCATTGTCCTGTATATAAGCAAGGGCAGCAGCCATATGCTGTGGCAAAATCAAAAGGGAAAAGTCGTTCTACACAGGTGCGTTCAAAGCTTGCGATACAAGTTGGTGAACGAATCCGTAAAACTCGCAAACAAGAAGGACTTAGTATCGAAAACTTTGCACTTCGTTGCGACATTCACCCGTCCTATGTTGGTCATATAGAGCGAGAAATGCAGAATCCGACGCTTTCCACCTTGGAGCGCATCAGCCAGGGTTTGGGAATCAGCATGGAGGACCTTTTCAAGGACATAGATACACCGATCAATGTGGAGAACGCTGCAATACGACATCTATCTCAGGTCATAAGCGAGTTGTCCCCTGAGCAAACGCAACAGCTTCTGCAGATTGTTGATAGTGTCATGGCAATCAAAAACGAATATTTATAAGAAAACGCCCTCTTATCGAGGGCGTTTTCTTGTTGCAAAAAAAGTGACACTGTACAATAGGAAGCAACGGATTGCTACATATAAATAGCCTTTTTTCGAGCGATATAAACATCGAGCATTCGTTCATTTTGTGACATTCTACAGTTGTTATTTGAATTTATTTGATATTTATACAAAAAAACATTGAGCATATTGCAGCATGAGAAAAAATGCGGTATAATCGGCGCAATCTACACAGATCGAGTAGGATAATAAAAAAGAATGGGAGGCGTACACATGAGTTGTTTTGGTTCAAAGCATGAGTTACTGCAAGTTGCAGACCATGTAATCGCTCATTATTATCAGCGTGTTCCGTTTGTACGGAATCATCCGCAGGCGATAGACTTGGATATGCTTGTGATGGAACTGATGGGCGGCAGCATCAAGATGTTCCCACTATCTAAAGATGGCTCTATCTTAGGCATGACTGCACATGAGCGCCTTATAATCCGAATAGAACTAGAAGACGGCACAGTCATTCGTGACACGTTGCGCCCCAAAGACATTGTGGTAGATTCCTCGCTGGCAGGTTTCCACAACACCGGTGTGCGGAACTTTACTTTGGCACACGAAATCGGGCATCAGCTTTTGCACATTTATTATCCACTTCTGGCTCTTTCAGACCAGTTGGAAGAAGACTGTGCAGACATTATTGCAGAAGGTCTTTTGCTGCCAGAGTGTCTTGTGAGGGCATCCATGGCATTCTTCCAGTTCCCTGACACGTTATCTCATATATCCAGATCGCAGTTAGATATGAACTATCCTAGTTTTAAGAAGATGGCGAGGCATCTAGGTGTGCAACGTCAGCTTCTTGCAAATCGTATGAAGTATTTGCATATCCTGACCAGCGATATTCCGTATCGCCACCCATCTTCGTTGACGGAGGTCGGCTGACATGAAGAATCGACTGAAAGATCACCTTGAAGGCTGGCAGTTTTGCGAAAACTGTGGTATAAAGCTGTATCAAAAAATCAACGGCTGCAGCGGCACGATTCATCTGAAATGTCACCGCTGCAATACACTCCTCCGCATTGATTTATCATTCCGAAGAAAGAAGTGACCCTCTAAAAAAAAAAAAAATCGGGTGCATTGCACCCTGAATATGGACTGTTCGCACCGAGCAACGGGCCGTCACCTCCGGGTGATGTATGAAACGTAGCACCAAATAGCCGGGCAACAGCTTGATTGAGTGATTTTCGCTTGAGAATCCCTCAGTCGGCTGTTGTCCGGCTATTTTTTTTTTTATAGCTTCAGGAAGCCTGCTCCCGAAAAGGAGTAGGTTTTATGTTTGCCCTCTTTTCATGGCTGCCCCAGATGGCGAAATATCCGTAGTATCTCCAAATTTTCAACATTTCACGTTTTATCGAAAATTTGGAGGTTACACATGGGCTTTAATTATGGTTTGGAAAAGAAGAACTTTGACCGTCAGTGGGCTATCATGCGCAAGCAGTATGAGGACGCTGGCATGAGCATTGAAGTGATTCAGGCAATGTATGAGTATGACTGGTCTGTTTTCAATGCTGCGCGTTCTTACCAGAACCACACACAGGAAATCGCTGCCCCGTCCTTTGAGCAGGGCGAAGAAGCCTACTCGCCCCTTATGAACAAGTATCAGGAAGCCATTTCTATTACCGAACACTATCGTGAAACCAAGAGCCGCTTCACATGGATTGGTGAGATCGAGGACGAACGACTGCTGTCTGCGCTGGAAAATTTGTCGGATGCAGACCTTGAACTGATTACTCTGTACGCCTATGAAGAATATGACACCGTTGAAATTTCTAAAGTATTTGGCACAACAAAGCAGAATATTAGTAAGAAAATCCGCAGAATTACTAATTTTATCAAAAACTTTCAAATTGAGGTTGTCTGAAAGGCGTTTTCGATGCCTACCAAATGAGAGGACAATTCACCAGATGGCGAAAGTCGCTGAACGAAATGTCTACACTCCTGTTCTTTGAAAACTAAATAGTTCCGTCATCTGGTACTCCGATAATGATACTTCCGTAATTCGCGGCCCGGTCACAAAGCAGACGGGGTGGCTGAAATGCCAATGAAGCGGTACAAGTCCGCTGCCAGATGTTTATGCCCCACTCGCAGGGAGCCGAGGGCGAATATGCGAGACCTTAACTTATTAAATCAGGCGTGGCCGAATGCTGTTTTCGGTCTTCGTCCACGCCTGTTCTTTTTACTTATTCCATATATCCACATTTTCGTCCTACATAGGAGGTTTTATGAACGAAAACGACCGTACCACCTTAGAGCAAGCGATCTACGAGGAAATGGAACTGACCCCGGAGATGATCCGGTCCATCCGCACGCTCTGCGGTGTCTGCCTTTGTAGTTTTGTAGAATCCAAGGCGTTCAAAATCGCCATTGTTCCCAGCGCAGACCGGAGCATGGACACTTGCACAGTCTGCCAGACCCGGCGCGGTCATGACTACGTTGTGATAAACCGCTGAACAAACACACCGCACACTGCCAAGGAGGTGCAGCGGGCGGTGTACATATTGCAAAAGGAGGGCAGCTATTGATTCAAAACTGGAAATTCCAACGTGGAGACATTTTCTTCACCCGTTTCGACAACGCCACCGGTTCAGAGCAAAGCGGGAATCGTCCGGCAGTCGTTCTCCAGAACGATGTGGGGAATTTTTACTCGCCCACGCTGATCGTGGCCACATTGACAAGCAAGGCGGCAAAAAAGTATACCCAGCCGACCCACTGCCTGCTGGTGAACGATTTTCTCTCCGTTCCGTCCATCGTTCAGGCAGAGCAGATTTTTACCGTTGACAAGAGCAGGGTTCTGAAATATCTCGGACACCTCACCCCGGAAGAAATGAGCCGGGTGGATGATGCTGTCCGTGCCAGCCTTGCCCTGAACCCGATGGGGAGCATTCAGCGGCTTCCACCCATCATCCGCTCTACGGCGGCTTACGCGCCGCCTGAGGTGGTTGACGGCAAGCCGCCCATCTATCCCTACACGCCCATCAAATCGTCCTTTGAGGACGCTGGGAGCGTTGAGGACATGATGCTGTACACCGAACTGGAAGCTGCGGTGCACGCAATGATCCAGCGGCTGGAATACAGCTTCACATTCAACCCAAGTCTGCTCACCATCCCGAAGCGTAAGCAGCAGGTTGCTGAAATCCTGAAAGAAGCCGAAACGTACATCTGGAGGATCAAGGAGGAAATGCGATGCGCCTGAAAGACAATAACAATCCCTTCATCCATGTCAACCCGCCGTACCAGCTCATGGTCATCCACAGCAGCAAGCTGGTCTATCCCCGCGAACTGTATCAGCGCGGTGTGGAGCGCAAGCGTGTGGAACTGATCGCCGCCCACTTCAACGAATATGTGGCAAATGAACCGAAGGTCAGTTTCCGCAACGGTCAGTTCATCGTAACGGATGGGCAGCACACCATCGAGGGGCGCATCCTCCGCAACGGCGGCAAGGATCTACCGGTCCTCTGCAAGGTGTACACAGGCATGACCGTGGAGCAGGAAGCCCTGCTCTTTGCCGAGCAGAACGGCTTCTCTGCGCCGCTGACAGCGGGCATCAAGCTCCGTGCCAAGGTGGTGGGCGGCGATGCCATCTCCAAAGCCTTTCTCGCAGCCACAAACCGGGTGGGATTGAGCCTCAATTATGACAGCCAGCAGCTGACCGATTACCGCATCGGCTGCGTTGGTACGGCTTTCCGGCTCTACAAGCAGATGGGCGAACCGCTCTACTGTGAAACGATGCGGCTGATCGTGGCAGCATGGGAGGGCAAGCCCGATTCGTTCCGGGTCTCTGTTCTGAAAGGCATGATGCATTTTGTGGAGCTGTACCACGGCGAGTTCAGCGAGGAACGGCTGCTCCGTGCGCTGCGCAGCATTCACCCGGTCGATATTTACCGCATCGGGCAGGATGACCCCGCAAAGCTGCGCGGATGGAAAAAATACGTTTTCCCCATCTACACCGCCTACAACGGCAAGTGCAGAAAAGACGCACTTCCGATGAAATTTTGATGTTCACAGGCATTTCTCCCATATACACAAGGGGCATCCGCAAACCGCAGATGCCCCTTGTTACATATCAAAGTGCAATATATAGTGTTTCTATATTCATTTAATACAACATATAGAGAAAAGAGGTATTCTATGCGCTCTCAGTTCACTTCGTATGAGCAGCTTCCCATCACCCTGACAGCCGACCACGTCGCTGCTGCGCTGGGCATCTCCCGCGCCAACGCTTACATCCTGCTCCGTTCGGACGGCTTTCCCACGCTCCACATCGGTAAGCGGATGGTCGTACCCAAAGACCGTTTTCTTCAGTGGATCACGGACAGCGTAAATGGCTGATCTGACATCCTTGATTCAAGAGGTTTCTTTTTCTATACTATTCCCGAAACGACTTGACATCAGGAAGGAGGCAATATGCCAAGCAAACGTTCACACGGCGAGGGTACGCTTCGCCACCGCAGCGATGGTCGCTGGGAATTACGTATGATGGACGGCTACCAGAAAGATGGTTCGCCGCGCTTCAAGACCTTCTATGGCAAGACCCAGAAGGAGGTCAAGCTCAAACTGAAAGAGTATCAGGATGCGCTTATCAGCGGTGTCCAGCTGGACACGATTCTGTACTTCGAGGATTGGGCCGATACATGGTTCGAGGGTCACAAGGATAATATCGCTCCCACGACACAGGAAAGCTACAAATACTGCCTGAAAATGCTCAAAGAGGGATTTTATCATCGCCCCTTGACCGTCATACGCCCGATCGACATTGAAAACTTCCTGAAAGGGATGCGGCGCGATGGCCGCTCGGATTCTTATATCAGCAAGGCACGAGGGATGCTTTACCAGATCTTTCAAAAGGCAGAAGCCAATGACCTTGTGCGCCGCAACCCGGTCCGGCTTGCTGAAAAGATGCGGGCATCCGGCACCGCAAAACGCAAGGAAGCCTTTACCACAGCGGAAGTCGCCCACTTAATGAAAGTTCTCCCCGATGACCGCATGGGCTTGAGCATCCGGCTTTTGCTCGGCACTGGGATGAGAATGCAGGAACTTCTGGCTTTGGAGCCGCAGTTTATTGAAGAAGATGGCTCTGTCATTCACATCCGGCAGGCAGTAAAGGTCGTAAAAGGTACCGTCAGCATCGGCAGTCCGAAATCCAAAGACAGTATCCGGGATATTCCGGTGCCGCTGAATGTCCGCCCGTGTGCCATCAAGCTGCGGGATACCACCGACCAGTTCATCTGGGAAAGCCCCAAGACCGGCTTGCCCTGCAATCCCACCCATTTCCGGGATGTGTTCCGCAAATCTCTGGAAGAAGCGGGCGATGTCCGCTTGCTCACGCCGCACAGCTGCCGCCACACCTATGTGTCGCAGATGCAGGCGTTGGGCGTGGATATCCAGACCATCCAGAGCATCGTAGGCCATGCCGACACCGAGATGACTGAGCATTATCTCCATGTTCAGGAATCCATTCGGCAGAGTGCGATCCAGTTGTTCAGTGAGGCGTTTTCGGCCTGAAAATTGGACGGAACGGCACGAATTATCGCGAGCCAGCTTTTCAAATCGTTGGCATCAACGCTGGCTCGCATATCGCAGCAGATGATGTTGCGTTCAAAAAAGCCCGACTATCCCTGCGATCGACCAGATAAAATCTTTGGCATTGTGGTCAAAATTGTGGTCAAAACCAAATGAGGCCAGCCTATAAACAAAAAAATCCAACGATTTCTAACGTGAAATCGTTGGATTTATGGTCCAGCAGAGCTGGACAAATCCGAACTTGTCGGGGCACGGCCCCTCCATCTTGCTTGCGCAAGACCGTTCTGTTGCTCAAAAGCCCCACTGGGGCTTTCGTTGCTTCGCAAACGCAAACTTTTTTCTCCGCAATCGGTGGTCAGAGTGTCCTCAAACCGGATGGTTTGGGTGCCATCCTTGTAGTTAAACGTAATCAGCATCCGGTCATCATACAGGAAAATGGCATTTACAAAAATTTCAATCAGCGCCTTCCGCTGTTTTTTCTGCGAAATATCGAACTTTCTAAATTTCATCAGCCAGAATCGGATGAAATCCTCATTGAAGCTGGGCTTCTTCAATTTTTCATCTGCGATTTTTACAGTCAGCTCATCTTTCTGGCTTTCCAGCGCTTCCAGACGCTCTTTCGTTGTCCGGGTGTACAAGCCGTCCTCGATAGCCTTCATCAGGTTGTCCAGCTTTTTGTTGACCTCTCGCAGTTGCTTTTCCAGCAGCGGCATCGTGGTGTTTTCCCGATTCTGGACATCCATGACCAGTTGAACGATTTTGTCGATTACCGCATCGTCCTGAATCAGCTTCATGGTCTCCCGGACGACTAGATCTTCCAGCCAGTCCTTCTGCACGGTCTTTTTGTTGCAGCCCTTGCGCCGCTTGACGTTGGCGCATTTATAATAATAGTAGGTACGTCCAGTGGCACTAGTTCCGCTTTCGCCAAACATCAGCGCACCGCATTTGCCGCAGAACAGCTTGGTGGTCAGCAGATATTCCTCGTCTGCCTTGCCACAGGCAGGGGCACGCTTGTTCTTATCCAGACGCTTCTGCACCCGGTCAAACAGGTCTTTCGGAACAATAACCGGAATTGCATCCGGCACAACGATATCCCGGAAAGACAGTTCGCCAATGTACCGGCGGTTCTTGAGCATGGTATTCACGCTGCTGTGGGTCATTTTGCCGCCCAGCATATTGCGGACACCCTTGTCGTTGAGGAAGTTTACGATCTCCACCATCTTATCGCCGTTGTCATACCGCTGAAAGGCTTCCAGTACCAACGGAGCGGTCAGCGGGTCAAGATGATAGAACTTGTCATCGTCGATTTTATAGCCGATGGTTCCCGTTCCGCCGGTACACTTCCCTTTCAGAGCGTTCTCAGTTTGACCACGGATCACCTTTTCGGACAACTCTGCGGAATAGTATTCTGCCATGCCTTCCAGAAGGGTTTCCACCAGAATGCCCTGTGAACCCTCGGCAATGGGCTCCATGACGGAAATCAGATGGACGCCGTTCTTTTTCAGAATCATCTTATAGTTTGCGCTATCAAAACGATTCCGGGCAAAGCGGTCAAATTTCCAGACGAGAGCAACATCAAACAGCTTCTTGCCGCTGTCTTTGATCATCTGCTGGAACTCCGGGCGGTTGTCCGTTTTGGCAGAGAATGCACGGTCAATGTAGTGCTTGATGACCGTGATGCCGTTCTTTTCGGCGTAGGCAGTGCATTCCCGAATCTGCCCTTCGATGGATTCTTCACGCTGGTTGTCGGAGGAGTAACGAGCATAGATAACAGCAGTCATAGATTCACTTCCTTTTTAACGGGTAAACTTAATATTTCATTGCACGTCCATAATTATTGAGTTTCATAATCTTTTAGACGTTCAAGATCCTGATAATATTGTTTGATTGATAAATTCATACATTGCCTTCTGTTCATTTCCGTTCTCTGTAAAAAGTGTTGACTTCCATAAAAAAGCGAAAAATCGTGTATGCCGGATATAATATTTGAACAGAGTTGGCTCCACTCTCGGAGCTCTTCCGGGGGAAAGTCCAAATCGCCTTCTTTACAATACAGTTCATTAATTCTAGATAGGGCATCTGCTACAAGATTCACAAACTCCTCTTCGGTTCGCTCGTTATTGAGAACTTCATTGTATTGTGCGATAACATATTCGGCCAATGTAATCATTTCTGACAGAATTGATTTTGTTTCTTGTATGATTTCTTCTGCATTCGCAGTATGTTCAGCAGTGTATTCTTTTAATGATTGATAATAAGAATGAATATTGAAATAAATTCCATTTATTACAGCCTCTGATTCTTTTCTTATACGATACCACCATTTTTTATCTTGCGTATCATCCGCCCAAGTAGTGTCACAAATATAGTTTCCCGATACTATGTCTGAATAGTCAAGTCCAAAATAAGCAAAAATCAAGTTGGCTGGCTTATTTTTCCACTTCGATTCTTGTGCTTTGCTATTGAAAATGTTTAATAACTTTATCCTTTCAACAATTTGAAGGTTTATCAAGGACACTTGCTCGAATGATACTGGCTTTTTAAGAATCACTTTAACTGCATAACGTTTTGCAATCCCATTATGAAGCGGCTCGACTGAGCAAATACAATAATCCTCATCATCATAAAAGAACTTTTTCAGAAGATACGGCTTGTAATCCTTAACATCAAAAAAAACAGTGCCGCCTATATTAGCTCTATAAATCGGGAATTGCACGCAATTTGGATTGTTTTTGTTCCATGTTTCTAAAAGTAAGAACAACAATTTGTGTATATCATTCAAATTTTTCTTTCCGTTTCGGATTGTGCACTTACTTGTTATTGCATCGTATAAAAAATCAGTAAACAAGCTGATCGATTTATTTGGGTAAAGTCGAGAAACCTGGCTTGCATTACTAGAAGCAAAAACTGCATACCCTTTTCCTGCAAAATCGCGTACTGTCGATTCCATATCAAAAACAGCAGACCCATCAACTTGAAAGTTCCCCGCAAAACAGCAATCGAGAAAGATCACTTTATTTCGTGCAGAAATTGCATCTAAAAAAGAAATTATATCTTGTGTACATATTAATCTATCACTTAATACCAAGTAATGTTTTTCACTCAATGTTGTCCCATGTCCTGAAAAATAGAATAGTAAAGTATCGTCATCTTGTACAATCCTTTCAATCCCTTTTAATGCTGTGATTAAGTCGTTTGCTGTAACTGTGTTTGTTAATCCGCAAACTATCATATCTTTTTCCGCAACTTCTAGGCCGTAAATAAAGGCATCTTGCATTGCAATAATATCGTTTTTACAAAAGAAGAGGTTATCCGCTCCATCAATAAAGTATTCGCTTACGCCAACGATTAGAGCTTTTGTAGTTCCCATGAGTGCACTTCCTTTTTAACGGACAGCCGAATAACTCTTTGCGTACTTGTAAATTTGCCGGGCGCAGTCAAGGCTCATTTTGCTGGAATCGTTGTGCTTGAGCCACGCATTCACGTTGCCGGGATTCAGTTTCAGGTCTGCATAAATACGATAATTCGTCAGATGTTTCTTTTGCTGAATCTCTACCACTCTGCGGTGAATCAGTTCTTTTGTATCATTATCGGCAAGAGCAGCATCCCGGACGGAGCAATAACTGCGCCAGACTTTCAGATAGCCCTCCGACAGCTCTGCCGACTGGTTCTGCAAAAGCGCAAGTACCTGCTCCCTCGAATAGCGATTTGAAAGTCGTTCATACTCTGCAAGACACACAGGGTCTTTTGCATAGCGGAGCAGCAGATTTACTTTATCAAACACCAGTGCATAGAGGTACAGCGGCTCTTTCAGCCGTGGATTTTCATGTAAGCAGTTCGCCAGCTTGTGAATGCTGGCAGTCTGAACACCGGAAAGTTCCGTCACATACTGCTTCAAAAAGCCTTCGAATGTCAGCTTTCGCATGGTCTCCACCTCTCCACATACTCCTGATAGCGGATATAGAAATCCCGATACCGCCAGTCGTTCAGGATGCTGGCTCTCAACTCATCTTCATCCGTTGCAAGGTGTTCCAGCAAATCCCAATCCAACGAATTCCGCACAGCCTCACTCTCTACGTCTGCCTTGTCAGTGTCCCGGAAAGAGCAGAGCTTTGCAATCACCAAATCTTCCAGGCTGGGTGTGTAGAACTGCACCTTTGTACCACCAAAGGGTAGCGGCTGAAGCCGGTCTTGGAAGTTATACGGGAAATTGTCGATGTAGGCTTCCACATCGGTGTTGATGTCGTACTTGCCAAGCAAACTGTACAGTTCTTTCGGAACACTCAAGGCATCAATGTCATGAGTAGCGCGGGTCAGCTTTCCCAACAAAATGAACGCACTACCGCCTACAATCACCATCTGATAGCGGTCGTTATTGTCGATCATCAGGTCTGCGTCTTCGTCCAGACGTTCCAGACGCTTGCGGAGGTCATCTAAAATCATCTTTCCCATAAAACAGCCTTTCGTATTTTCAATAATAGTATTTTCTAAAATTATTTTACAGGAAGGAAATCTGATTGTCAAGCACAAATCAACGACATTTCATACAATTCATACTACCATGTTGTCAGTCCACATCTCACACTGGCTAATGACCGTGCTGATTGCCGTATCATAATCTTCCGGTGGATACTTATATTTTTTCAGCAAGTGCTTCACCATCTTACGCATACTCGCACGGGCAGTTTCTTTTTTCTGCCAGTCTATCGTCCGATTTTTGCGCAGCATTTCCGTAAGTTCTCTGGTCAAGTCAATCAATTCATTATTTTGATAGAAGTCCTTTATGTTTTCCGGCTTTGTCAGAGCATCGTAAAAAGCCAGTTCTTCCTGTGTCAAGCCCAGCTTTTTACCGTTGTTATACAGTTCTGTAATCTCCTGTGCCGTTTTCAGAAGTTCCTTGATGACCTCCTCGTTTGTAATCAGACCGTTATAGTAAGAGTTCATCAACTGTGTAATCTTTTCTGAAAACTTCTGAGACTGCACAACATTTGTCCGTTTATACAGTGAAACCTGCTCTGCCATAAGTTTTTTCAAAATTTCTACGGCAATGTTCTTTTCTTTCATTTTTGAAATTTCATCCAACACCGCCGGGTCAAACAGGCTGATATTTTCATCTGCCTTCTTACTGTCAAACAAACTGATAACACCTTGACTCTGGATACTTGCTTTCAGCAGTTCATTGATTTGAGCATTGATTTCTTTCAAAGAAAGTGTCTTGCCGCCACTCCCACCATAGGTGATCTTCACCACCGTAGAACGGACTGCTTCCATATAGGCTGCTTCGTGTCTCTCCTGCTCCGTGGTCATGCTAGAGCACAGAGAGTGCGACTGTTTCAGCAGCAGAGCTTCTCGCAGAAACAGATCTTTGCGCTTGGCTGCATTTGCGTCCAGAACAAAGTTCACGCCGCCAGTGACCAGCTTTGCCATCATCAACGGAGAACCGCCAATAAATCCGCTAAAATCAAAGCCGTGCAACAAATCTTTACACACCTGAAGTTTTTCCTGAAACTTCGGATATGCAACTTTGGCAATGTCCATATCACCATATCGGGACTGGTCACGCTTGGTATACTCCTTCATAGCGGCTTTGAGGGCAGATGCAATGCCAACGTAATCTACAATCAAGCCGCCCTCTTTGTCCTTGAATACACGGTTGACACGCGCGATGGCCTGCATCAGATTGTATCCGTGCATTGGCTTGTAAACATACATCGTAGCCAGTGAAGGCACATCAAAACCTGTCAGCCACATATCCACAACAATGGCAATCTTCATCGGGTCATCGTTGTCTTTGAATTTCCGGGCAAGTTCTTCTTTGTGAGATTTTGTGCCGATGATTTCTTTCCAATCCTCCGGGTCATTGTTGCCACCAGTCATAACTACGCCGATTTTTTCGTTCCATGTCGGGCGCAGCTCCAGAAGTTTTCGATAAATCTTCATCGCAATCGGGCGCGAATACGCCACGATCATCGCCTTGCCCGTCAAAAGATTAGCGCGGTACTTTTCGTAATGGGTGACAATATCTTCACACAGCGATTGAATGGTAGAATCTGCTCCCAACACACTTTCCATCTGTCCCAGCATCTTTTTGCTTTTTTCAATCGTTGCAGCATCCGATTGCTGTTCCAGCGCATCGTAGGTCGCATCAATCAAGGCCAGTGTATTCTGGTCAAGGTGAAGTTTGATAACACGGCTCTCATAGTAAACTGGACGCGTTGCTCCATCTTCCACAGCCTGCGTCATATCGTAAATATCGATATAATCACCAAAAACTTCACGCGTATTTCTATCTTTTGCCGAAATCGGCGTTCCTGTAAAGCCTATGTAGGTTGCATTCGGCAGGGCGTCATGAATAATACGGGCATTACCAATGACCGTATGTGCTTCTTTTTCACCCTGTTCATTTTCTTTAATGACTATTTTTTCATCAAAACCATACTGTCCGCGGTGGGCTTCATCAGCCATCACCACAATATTTCTCCGTTCGGACAGCGGCTTTTCGCCACGCTCAAACTTAAACATCGTGGTGAAGATAATGCCGTTTGCTTCTCGACCATCCAGCAGCTTGCTTAGATTATCCTTGCTGGTTGCCTGTATCGGTGTCTGGCGCAAAAATGGTGCGCACTTGGCGAACTGCGTGTAGAGCTGATCGTCGAGGTCGATGCGGTCGGTCATCACAACGATGGTGGGGCTATCCAGAGCTTCTTGCAGCAAATGGGCATAGAATACCATCGACAGTGATTTTCCGCTGCCCTGCGTATGCCAGAACACACCACCCTTGCCATCCGTTTTAGTGGCAATTTTGGCTTTTTCAATTGCTTTTCGCACCGCGAAATACTGATGATACCCCGCCAGAATCTTGAACTGCTTCTGTCCATCGCCAGAGAACAGAATAAAGTTTTTCAGGATGTCCAGCAACCGCTCTTTCTGGAACATTCCTTTATAGAAGGTATCAAACTGCGCATACGCAGTGTTTTCATAATCACCGTCTTTTGTTTTCCATTCCATAAAACGGTCAAGTCCAGAAGTAATTGTTCCCGCCTTGTTGCTCGAAAGGTCACTGATTACGCAAATTGCATTATAATAGAACATCGAAGGAATGTCCTTCATGTAGTTCCGAATCTGGTTGTATGCGTTTTCTGCACCCACTTCGTCCTTGGAAGGACTTTTCAGTTCCATCAAAACCAACGGCAAACCATTGATAAACAAAATAATATCCGGGCGGCGGTTGTTTCCATTTTCCACGAAGGTATACTGGTTTACCACATAGAAATCATTATTGTCTGCATCTGCATAATCAATCAGCCTTACTACCGAAGACCGTTCTTCACCCTTGACTGCGTATTTGACCGTGATACCGTTTTGCAGATAGTCCATAAAAATAATATTCTTCTGCAATAGGCTTCCTGCATCAAAATCATTCAATTTCAGGATTGCCTCATCAATCGCCATAGCCGGAAGGCTGCGATTCAGCCGCACCAGACAATCCCGCAAAACATCGTCCAGCAGCGGGCGACTGTAATCCGTCCGGTTCATATCGGGAGCATAGATATGGGTGTAGTCCATGTTCTCAAACAATTCGATTATGGCTTGTTCAAAGGTGTCTTCATTGAAAAGCATATTCTTTCTCCACCAATAAATCAATCTTGATTTTTTTCGAGCTCTTTTGTGATGGCATCAACTATATCGTCAATGATTGACTTTGACACAGTTTTTGCCATAAGGCGTTCCATCGATGAATATTTCTGTAAGGTATCTGCTAAGGCTTTTCGTGCCTTACTCTGCCCAATTTCTTTGTTGTACCAATCAGGAATCAAGCTTTCCTGAACTGCAACATAACATTCATCAAAAAGAATCGGATTGATTTTCTTTTTCAAAATGTCTCTAACGATTTGACTATCTTCGACATGTGGTGTTTTCTCCAGTGTTGCAGTATCACCATTCATTGAAGCCACATCAAACATTTCAAATGGCTCATCTTGTAGGGATGGCATGTTTACATGAACATCTTTTATATACGCCATTTGGTGTTCCAATTCAGGGAATAAGCTTCCTTCGTTTATATTGTAAAAATCCAACTCCCTTAGAATGTGCTCTTTTGATTCTGCCGGGATCCTAAAGCTGAATTCATCAAATTCGTCCCGAACATTTTTATAGGCTCTTTTTATAATGTATTCTCCAGCCCCCTCTCCTGCGATCTGAATATTATATTGTCCGCAGATCAAGAATGAGCCATTTTGCCTTTTCAAACGTTCGTTATTAAGATTTGATAAAACAAAATAGTTGTTCTGAATGATTTCAATGATACTCTTATATCCATTTTTTCTGCAATTGACCGCATCAGCTTTTGAATAGATGCCTTCCTTCTGAAGCTTGTCGAGTAACGTTTCCAACTTGAAGTTTCCTGTTATCTTTTCTGTTGCCAAATAGGACAGAACCTTAATCTCGTCATCGTCATACGATTTTCCATACTCCTGCTTAAAATAAACGCGTCCGTCTGTTGGCGGCAACAACACAGTCTTCCCATCTGAAATCGATATATCTTGATTGGTCTGGCACGCAAAAAACAGAGCAACCAATGGATTTTCTGTAACATCCAATAGTCTTGTTGGCAGTCCGTAATGCTGCAACTTTGCAAGCTTTTCAAACGCCGTTATCGTATCGCCGAAGTCTCTTGGGTTCCGTATGTACGCAGCACGAATCATATCATACTCGTGCGCCAACATTCCGTTACGAAATATTCCCGGCATAACATTCCAATCATAGCTGGCTTGTCCTCGAAAGAAATAATGCTTCGCACTCTCTTCGGGTTCCACATTAGCCATTTCATTCTTTATCAGCGAAATTCCGTCCAAATAGCCATTCAGATCCCAGACAACCCAACTGTCATGGCTACTGGTTCGTGTTTTGTCCGAATTATCCATGTTATTCCTTCATTTCTTTTATAAACGATAATTTAGCGGCTTAGAGCTGAATACTCGCGATATCAATTGCGCCAGACATTAGTTTAGGTAACAGACTATCTCTTAGCATAGCAAGTGAATGATTTTGCTCTTCCAAGATTTTTTGTTGCGCAAAGATTGGCGCACAGAAACTATTAAATTGGTCAAGTGTGTTCCGATCAGGAATGATGGCGGGGATATTCTTCATGGCACTTCCTGAAATTTCTTTGAATGTCGAGCCTGATGCTGCATTCTCAATAACCGGAAGACTGTGTTTCAAGAAAAAGTATACAAACGCTGTTCCAATTTCCGAGTAAGGTATAACAGAGTTAAAGCCTTGATTGGTTGTAACTTCATTAGATGCAATTGCAATATATCCGATGGGAGCACGTGATGAAAACAATACTGTACCTTTGGGCATGACTGTTGCACTGCTGTTCTTCAAACCAAGTTCTGTGATATCATTTTCGCCATGAGATATGAATTTGGACTTGTTGATAGATAAATCTTTTGGCGTTATCCACGCAATACCATTATTGGTATAGTATTCAGGCTTGGTTTTTGAAGGCGTACTACCGCCCACAACAGTTCCAAGGTCACTTATTGTGCTGGTTTGCCACATGGGATTTGCATTGTTGATAAATAATTCTTGAAAATAGGTGGCGGCTTGCTGCTCTAAATTATCGTTTATCGCTTTATTTACTGCGATTTTCTTGTCTATCGTTGATAAAACAGATGCAATCTTCTGCTGTGTTTCAAAATCTGGAAAACGAACAATTTCTTTGTGCACAGTGTTTCGGTTGATTCCAGGAACTGCACTTGCTGATGCAAATTTTTTCCATTCAAGTGTCTTCAAAAAATAGTACACGAATTTTTCATCGTTTTCATGAAAATTTTCCACGTACAGAGTTGTGTTTAATGGCCAAAAAGATGTTTCTGCAAAAAAAACTTCTCCGATCGTTCCATATCGTCCTGTAATTACTCCCGGTGCTTCAACCATTGCTTCATTATGTGTTCCCGTTACACCGGAAGAGGAAAAGATTGGAATCTCGCCATTTTTCCTCTTTTGCTGGGGCAAGTCATATCCTCTTTTCAGGGTAACAAATTCTCCAAGCTCATCTATTTTCCATATTGCCATGTTTGTACCTCAACCAATAAATTTCCTATGTGCCAATTTCACATTTTGTTGTTTTACCATTGCATAGCGCATCGTTGTGTCAATTTTCTGGTGTCCTAAAAGCTGCTGCACCTGTTCAATCGGCATTCCCTTGTCAATTGCTGATGTTGCCAATGTACGCCGGAACTTGTGCGGGTGCACCTTATTTAGCTTCAATCGCCGTCCCAATTCACGGAGCATCGTTTCCACGCCACCGATCATCAATCGCTCGTGCGGCTCTTTCAGCGTCACAAAGAGCGCTGGATTGCTATCTGACCGTTCATCCAGATAATTTTGAAGGTGGATCTTCGTCCGTGCGTCAAAGTATACCAATCGTTCCTTGTTGCCCTTACCAAATACAACACATTCGCGCTCGTTGAAATTGATATCCTCCCGATTAAGTGTCACCAATTCCCCGACACGCATTCCAGAAGATGCCAGCAAATCAATAATCGCCAAATCTCGTACTGTTGAACAGTTGTCACGCATCAGCTCCAACGCTTCATCCGTATACGTTTCCTTGATGATTTTGGCGGTTTTCACTTTGTGAATCCTGCGGACAGGGCTTTTCACAATAAAATCTTCATCTTCCAGCCACGAGAAGAAACTGGAAAGAATACGCCGGATATTATCAATCGTAACTTTGCTTGACCGCCGCTGTGTTTGATAATCCGTCAGATATTTTCGCAAATCGTCCGTTGTAATTTGCTGCGGTGATTTTCCAACATCATTCAGCATCGCTTCGATAGTTTTTGAATAATAAGTCAATGTTTTCTCGGAGCAACCCTCTATCCGTTTTGCCGTAATGAACGCTGCTGCCGAATCTTGTTCCTCAGCCTTTGGCTGTTCTTCACCCATTTCAATTATGACACCTTGAAATGACGCTTCCAGCACTGCTTTCAAATGCAGCAACTGTTCGTTATTGAGATACGGCAGCATTTTTCGCTGTATCTCGTTGATAATTTGATTTTTCATCGCCGTATCTCCTTATTACGATTTCAGAGAACGACGGCAGTGGCAGTTTCTCCATAGAATCTCCCGCCACTGGTGAGAGTTATTAAAATTATGATAAACGATAATTTAGAGCAGCAAGCCGCCGCATTGTTTTCAAGCCTCTATAAT
>ERZ507665.27-NODE-27-length-84253-cov-7.05082_pt1 | contig 84253 bp, 75 predicted proteins | sample MGYA00513947_ERZ507665 | MGnify/ENA metagenome assembly ERZ507665 | reverse complement strand
GCGGCGTAAGCCGCATAAGCAGGGTTTGGGGAAGGCACTCCCCAACAAGATTCCCACCGGGGCAAAAGGAGCGATAAGCGAATTTTGGCACCGTGGTAGAATCTTGCTCTAAGAAAAGCACGCTCCGGCTCGGCGTACTTTTTACTCAATTTCTCCTGTTATGTCCTACTACGGACAACTTGCGATTTTGCCAAACGGAACGGCAAACTTTTTTCAACGCTGCACACTTTAGGAGAAATGGGCGCAAAAAAAGCAGCAAACCTTTTTCAGATTTACTGCTTGTATGTGCCGCTATGACGGCGGCGGGTATTCAGTTGTATTTGCTTATTTCAGTTCGGCAAATTGGAATTCATCGTTCCTGCACTTCTTTTCCGCTCATATGCTCTATTTCAATTTCAAACATCTGAACGGCTCTTCCGGATGATGCCACTTCTTCATCTACCAGCTTTTCATCAGGATAATATTTCATCGCAAATTTCTTTATCAGCATCATTGTGGCTTCCTGATTTTCGACTAAGTGGCAGCGTCCAAAGACAACCGTACTTTGAAGAAATGGTGCCCACGATTCTTCCTGAATGCGTTCATCACCATATACAGTAAAGCAAACCTTATCACATACTTTCAAACAATCCACCTTATAGCCTGCTTTGGCTCCATGGAAAACAATCTTATGCGCATCTTCATCATATAGATAATTGATCGGTATCGCATAGGGATAACCATCATCACCGTTAACTGCCAGTATACCACGTCGAGAAGAACGTAGCAGTTCTTTCACTTCGTCTGTGCTGATTTCATTTCTCTTGTTTCTAATTGATCTAAACATTGAAATTACCTCCGAAAATTCTAAGTTGTTAACCTCTTTCTCTGTTCCATCTTCTTGCCCTTAGGACAAGAAGCATCCTTCGCTCTAAAGAGCTCGGTCAATTCATGTTTGTAACTGGCTTCATTCTATCATATTTCGATACGAAAATCTATATTGACTGTTGTTGATTCCATAGGGGGCAAGTTGCTTGTCCAAATAGATTTTGTAAAATCGGTCTGTTACGGAAAGCCATTTTAATAGTTGCATAGATATATACCTCCAAACAGAACGTATTATACATCAATATGCGTGCGAACGCAAGTAATTTTTTCTGCCAACAAATATTTCCAAATTAAGGTATTGAATCCTTATCGTGTTTTTGTAGATAGGTATGAGAGGGATTCCGTAGTAGTCGGCATTGTGGGAATGTGTATAACTGGCTGTCTTATAGAGTTATCCATGATTCCATAACCTGTTATGCACATTTCCACAATGCTTGTCTTTTGGTCTTTGTTTTCTTTGGTTCGGAATAGTGTGGTGCTGGCGGTCTATCTCTTGTTTTCGGTTGCTTGCTTCTTTACCGTACATGAGCATTGCTGCCGGGGTTATCGTTGCCATAACCTTCCAGCAGGTTGATGGCACCCCAAACGCCGAGGCCAGCACCCAGAGCGACAACCAGAGTCTGAAGAACTTCGATAGCAGAGTTAAAGAATTCCATAGTCGTTTCTCCTTTATAATTGAAAACTTGTAGACCGTCCGTACACACCTGAAGCCATAATAGTTGAGCCGCAAGCTGCGGTGGGAGTTGACTTGCTGGTGTACCTCTCTGGCCGGGTAAAAATAAAGCCGCCTACCGAATCAGGCAGACGGGAGCGAATCAGCGTCCACCACGATGAACTCATCATCGGGGTGGATTTTTTCTTTGCGGTTCAGATACTTTTCAATATCGAAGGTGTTTTTGGGGTCATAGTCGGAGGTCAGCCTGTAATTGGGGTGCTGGGTCAGGTCGTACTTGTCTGAAAGAAACGGTCTGACACCACGCAGTTGCAGGATGCACTTGCCGCCGTCCAGCACCGCAAGTTCGTCTCGGCTCAATAATTCGTGACCCATCTTTTGGAACGTAGTGCCGTAACTGGGGCTGTTGCCACGAGTGTCCGAGGTGTTAAACGCATCAATGGTCTCCTTGCCCAGCATCTCGGACAGGTCTTTCAGAGTGGTCGGCTCGCTGCCGCCCAGAAAAATTTGAGAATCCATGTTGCCCACGATGGTGTCCGCATTGTCCTTGTAGATGGCCTTCAACTGGCTTCTCGCCTGCAAAACAAGGCAGGCGGAGATCTCACGGCTGCGAATGGTCGCCACCAGCTTTTCCAGATTGGGAATCTGCCCGATGTTGGCGCACTCGTCGATAAGGCACCGCACATGGATGGGCAGTTTTCCGCCGTACACATCATCCGCTTTGTCGCACAAAAGGTTGAAAAGCTGGGTGTAGACCATGCTGATGAGGAAGTTGAAGGTGGAATCCGTGTCCGACATGATGAGGAACAACGCCGTTTTCTTATCGCCCAGCGTGTCCAGTTGCAGTTCATCGTACATAGTGAGGTCACGCAACTCTTGGATGTCGAAGGGGGCTAATCTGGCACCACAGGAAATAAGGATGGATTTTGCGGTCTTTCCGGCAGCCAGCTTGTAAAGTTTGTACTGCCGCCCGGCAAAGCTGTTGGGCTTCTTTTTTGCCAGTTCCTCAAACAGCAAGTCCACAGGGTTCTGGTATTCCTCGTCGTCCTCCAGTACCTGCATGGTGTTGAGCATTTCCAGCAAAGTAGCGAAGTTTTGTTCCTCCACCGGGGCTTCATAATGCAGATACGCGATCAGTGCGGTCAAAAGCAGTCTTTCGGACTTTTCCCAGAAAGGGTCTCCGCCGGACCCTTCGCCCTTGGTGTTGGTCATCAGGGTCGTGACCAGTTTCAGAATGTCCTTTTCGCTGTGGACATAGGCGAAGGGGTTATAGTGCATGGACTTTTTGAAGTTGATGGTGTTCAGAATCCTGACCTTGTAGCCGTTCTTCAACATTGTGTTGCCACATTCAAGCACGATAGTTCCTTTGGGATCGGTGACCACGTAGGAACTGTGACATTGTAAAAGGTTGGGCTTGAGCCAAAACCGGGTCTTACCGCTGCCGGAGCCGCCCACCACCAGCACGTTTTTGTTCCGGGCGTTTTTGGGGTCTGGTGGGCGGTTGGACATCATCAGCCGTTCCGTTTTGGTCAGGATAATGTTGTCGGCAAACTTGGGAGCCATGAACGGCTCAATGTCCTTGGGCGTACCCCACCGGGCAGAGCCGTACTCCATGCCATGGCGGTACTTCTTTGCGTTTTTGCCACGCAAATAGACCGCCAGCCGTAACCCTGCACCACAGCACAAGCCTACCAGCAAATCCAGAGGGTGCAGGCTGGGCAGCGGATTCGCAAACGCCATCGGGATGGTGCCCATCATGGACATGATCTTATCGCCCAGTTCTTTGCCCTCGGCAAGCCGCCATGCTTCACCAAAGTTGGTTGCCACCAGTCCCAGCAAAATATAGGGCAGATACAGCGCCAGCAGCTTTGTCAGTTTTTTCGTGGTCACAGTCCACGCTCCTGTTCCTTGTGCCGGACTTTGCCGGGGAGTTCTGCCGCTGCCTGCACCAGTTCCTGCAACCGTGCCAGTACCGAGGGGCGTTTGTCCTTGTTCAGCAGGGATGCCGAATACTCTTTGAACGCCGAGTTGAATGCTTCTGCGTCCGGTGCTTTGAAAAAGACCAGATACCGGGGCGGCACCTCGGAGGTGTCCTTGCGGATGGCATAGTCGATGCCGTACTTTTTGGCATAGCGTTCCAGCCCACGGATGCCGGTCTTGCTGATTTCCACGCTGGACACGCCCCGGTTTTGCCGCAACAGGGTGCGGACACTTTGCTTACCTTGGGATGTTTTGGACTGGTACAGCCGAAACGCCGCTTTTACTGCCCGCAGGACGGTCCGGGCGGACAGCTTTGTGGTGGAGATCATAATGTTGAATGACTTCTGTTCGATTTCTTCCTGCACTGCCATCACCTCCCGTGCAACAGGGTGATTTTAGCGGTCATACTCTGCCGGAGGCTTGGTGCGGGGCTTTTCTGCGGGAGGTTCATCCGGCACCGGCAGCACCAGCAGACGGTTGCCCAGTTTCAGAAAGGCTTCCGGCTGATGGAAAAGCTGCTCATATTTCTGCGCCATCTCCGGGGTCAGGGATGCGAAATCCTCCTCGCCCAGCCCCACCACCAGAAAAGTCCCGGCAACGGCATCATACATTTCTCCGTTTTCATCCCGAAGGGCACGGTTCAGGGGCAGTCCCATGAGCTTGCCGTCATCGTTATAGACGATGGCAACCGGATCTTCAAACGGGTAGCTTGCGCCGATGGAACCGCCCACCGCCTGCTGCAAAGCCTTCAGGTCGTTATCAATCTCGACCTGCTGCGGATGCTGTCCCGGTGCAACTTTCAGCACCGACAGAGTGCTCTCGTTCTGTTCCATTATCTTCCTCCTCAAATTTGATAGTGATTTCCTGCCCAGCACGGGCGGCGTTCAACAGAGCTGCCACAAAGAAGCCGAAAAAGGCACCAGCTTCAAAAATGATAAACGAATAAATATAATTCATGGCGAACCCCCTGCATTGACTGAACTGTGAGAAGAATCCTTTCAGGGAGGACGGGGAGCGCAAGACGCGGTGACGGTATGCTTAGTGGAAACATTGGCATGAGTATGCGGTGCGGCATCGGTAGAAAAATAGTCGTACAGAGCATCCCGCAGAGAATGGAAGCAACGAGCATGGTAGTCGTGCAGACGGAGAACCAGAATCTTCAAAACATCAACGGCGGAACAGTAAAAGTCCTCCGTGACTTCTGCGAAACTCTCATAGCAGGTCATTTCGGTATCCATGCTGCACCTCTCAGTCAATGCAGATGCAGACCATCTTTTCGCGTCCAGCCATCAGAGGAGCACTGTTCTCGGCCAGATAACACTGGATCAGGTACAGGTCACTGGTGGTAAGGGCAACAAAGTTGCCATCGGTGTCATAGCGTACAAAGATGACCGCGCCGGACAGGTAACGCTTGCCAGCCAGCGTAATGACCTGACGAGGATCGTAGCAGAGTGCCAGCGGCACATCTTCGCTGATGCTGTAGCAGGAATCAGTTTCATCGAAGCAAGGCAGGTAACTGCGAACGTTCGCCAGCGGGATGATGGTCAGTTCGATCTCCGGGGCAATCACGGCGGCGTAAACTTCATCATCGCCGAGCTGCCGCTCCAGCACATCGCTCATCTTGTTGAAGAAGTCGGTCACAGCATTGTCCATGTGGCTGATTTGCTGGCTCATACTGTCGATGATCTTTGCGGTCTTGAAATCAATGGTAGTGTTCATAGTGCTTTTTCTCCTAATTTTTGCAAAAAAGAAAGACCCGGTTGGGTCTTACATTCAAAATGTGTGTCAGCGTTCGTTCTGCCGCTGCTGTTTGCGCTGCCACTGTTCCAGCAGCTTGATGATAGTGTCCTCCATCTGTTTCGGGGTGTAGCTGCGCGGGAAATATTTCCGCAGGGTGTCATTTTTGATGACCACCTTGTCCAGCTCGTCCTTTTTCTCTTCTCCCATGACCGCAAAGGCAACGTCATACGAGAAGTGCCCTTCCTGCGCCAGCTTTTTAAGCCGCTGCGCTTGGGAAAGGGACGGTGCATTCTGGGTGTCGTTCATTGCTTCTAAAAAATCCCGCTGTTGGTTCGTGTCGAGATACGACAACTCCACAGCGGGATTGAAGGAGATCTTCTTTTCGTCCACCATGTCCAGCAGTTCGGGAACAAGGTTGGTCAAGCGGATATAGCGGAAAATTTGATTCTTACTAGTTCCGAGTTCTTCAGCCATCTCCTCACTAGATAGTGTACCGAAATTATTCCCAACTTGGGAATAATTATCTTGCGTAGGACGTCCTGCCTGATGCTTCATGGCTTCCAGCTTCATCTTGTAAGCGAAAGCCCTCTCGCTTGGCAAGATGGTTTCGCGTTGAAGATTGCTGTCTACCATGAGCAAAACAGCGGCATCATCATCCATCTGACGGACGATAACAGGCAGGGCATCCAGCCCGGCAAGCTGTGCAGCGTGCTGACGGCGGTGCCCGGAGATGATCTCATAGCCACCTTCCGGGCGGGGGCGGGCAATCAGCGGAGACAGCACACCGTACTGCTCCACGCTTTCCACCGTGCGCTGCATGGACTCATCATCCAAAACCTTAAAGGGATGATTCTTGAAAGGAAACAGCTCTCCGATGGGAATCTGCTGAACCTGTTCCCGTTGTTGTTCCTGTCGGGATTCTTCCGTGGAGAAAATGTCATCTGCCCCTTTCAGCGACACGTTTAAGCTGTTTTTCGGCATTCGCCATCACCTCCTTCGTCAGAGAGCGGTAGGCTTCTGCCACCTTGCCTTTGGGGTCATGCTGGAAAATGCTCTTACCCACGGCACTGATCTCCGCAGCGCGGACAGACCGGGGAATGGTCTGGCCGAACACTTTGATCTTGCTGCCGTAGGCACCTCGAATCAGGTTGTCGATTTGCTGTCCGTAGTTGGTGCGGCTATCGGTCATGGTCAGCAGGATACCCTCGATTTTCAATTTCGGGTTGATCTGCCGCCGGACCTTCTGCACAGTCTGCAAAAGCTGTTCCAGACCCTTTGCGGAAAGATACTGCGCTTGCACCGGAATCAGGGTGGTGTCTGCCGCTGCCAAGGCATTGACGGTCAGCATCCCAAGGGAAGGGGTGCAATCCAACAGGATAAAGTCGTATTCTCGTTTTGCACCGTCCAACACCTGCTTGAGAATCTTTTCCCGGTTCATGGTGTTGACAAGAGAGACTTCCAGCCCTGCCAGTTCAATGTTTGCCGGAATCAGGTCAACGCCCTCTGCATGGTGCAGGATGCCTTCACCGGGCGGAATGCTCTGGTCGTTCATGGCTTTTGCCATCAGGGTGGAAAGAGTGGTGGGCAGTTCATCGGGCTGCTGCCAGCCCATGCTGATGGTCAAGCTGCCCTGCGGGTCAGCGTCCACCAACAGGACTTTTTTGCCCTCCATCGCCAGTCCGATGCCCAGATTTTCACAGGTGGTGGTCTTGCCGGTGCCGCCTTTCTGATTGACGATGGCTATTGTGGTTGCTTTCTTTGAAATTTTTATCACCTCCGCATCGCTAAGTCATGGTTGGTTTGGTTCTGATAGAAAAGCTGCATTGTGGTGGGTGCATTATACAGAGAAGCAAGCAGATACTGTTTCATGTTTCGGATCGGGCTGCTGTTCTCTGCAAGGCACTTCAGCACAAAGCGAATATGGTCGGCGTTCAGCTTCATAAAGCGGCTGCGTACCACCTCAGCGGGTTTATCGTCCCCGGCAATGTGCAGCAGCTTGCGGTTGGTGGCACAGGTGTCCACCAGCAAATCCACGATCTGATAGATGGTGTCCTCATCATCTGGGCAGAGTCGGAGCAGAAGGTCTATCTCCAAAGACTGCGAAAAATATTCTTCCAGTTGGGCGTGTTTGCTCATCCAGTCGTTTTCATCGGAATAGATAGGATCAGTATCGCTTACCTCTGTATTATTTCTCTCAGTCTTATTACATCGTAGTTTGGCCGGGTCTTGAAGCGTATTCTGGACGGTTCCGGAATCGTCATTATCACGATTCAAGTAGGGCGTTTTTGACGATTCTGACGAAAAATTCTTTACATAGATGAGATCGGGCTTGCCCAGCCCCCTCCGTTTGCGTTCAATCAGGCCGTACTCTTCCAGTTCTCGCAGCAGCTTGGTGGCCTTTTTATCGGCACAGCCCAGTGAATCCTGCACCTCCTGCACAGTATAGATGATGAACACCCTCCCAGCTTTGTCCAACCAACCATTCCGGGCTGAAAGGCTCATGCGGTCCAGCAGGATACCATACAGGGTTTTGGCATCTGTGGAAAGCGGTTGGAAGCGGCTATCCTGAAACAACAGCTTGGGAATCCGGTAGAAGGAGAACAGCTCGCTGGACTGCCCATAGAAGTAATCAAGGTCTGCGGTTCTTGTCGGCTTTTTTTCGGGCATAGAGAATATCCCATTTTTCAGGTGTGGAATGGAACACATTGACCTGCTTCTTATAAGGGCAGTGGGCATACAGGCAGGTGCGGAACTTGAAATCGGGTCGATAGTACGGGCACAGCTTGCAGCTGTCCGGGGCACGGTCGGAACCTTCTCCAGCGGCGATCACATGGTGCATGGAGTGCTGAACATGGCGCAGAGCTTCGTTTCGCTTGTGGCTCACTTGGCATCACCTCGTTTCTCCAGCGGTGCCATCAGGTCTTTGTAGCAGGGAACCAGCACACAGGGCTTTGCCCGCTTGTAGGGGCATCCTTCGCACTTGCTGGGGCCTTTGGGCGGCTCGATCAGATAGTAGCAGTTCTCTTTGCCGAGAACGCAGCCCTTCTTTCGGTTCTTCCAGAAGAAGCAGTGCCGGCAATCTGCCGGGCGGGAAGCATGGTAGCGGATACCGTCCATCGTGACGGTCAGAACTTTTTTCATTGGTAAACCCTCCTTTGATGGATTCGGGAAGTTCAGCCCGAAAACAAAAAAGCGCGTTCCTCTTTCTGTTCCGAGAGAACAGCGAGTGAACGCGCTATGTATGGAGAAAAGTGTTTTGCACGGTTTTGGGCGGGAATGTGGAAAATAGATTTACACAAATTATCTTGTATTTACATGGATTTACAGGAAAGCGGCTACCAATTTTAGCAGAGGGCGGGAAAACAGAGCTCAAAAGGTGCTTTATGGGGCTTCATTAGCTGGAAGCCTGATTTTATTAGCTGGAACTGAAAATTCTGCTAATGGCATTAGCTGGCTAATTTTGGTGATAGGTTCAAAATGAAAAATGCGAAGATCGTCTTTCACATGGAAAAATGACCTTCGCATTTTCATAAAGGGATACCCCAGACAGGATTCGAACCTGCGGTCTCCTCCTTAGGAGGGAGGCGCTTTATCCAGCTAAGCTACTGAGGCATATTATGTATTATCGTTGATTTTTTGAAATTCAACGCACTTGGAAACGAATGTGCAGAATGATTTTCACACCGAAGTGACCGACTGCGTTGCAACCGGAACGGTGTTAAACTTGTTGCATCAAAATTTGTTGGGAAAATCTCGATCCTCAGCCTTGCTTTTGATTAGAGCAATCACTTCTTCACCCAAGGTATCAGGTTGACCGAATTCTTAGGAGGCGAACCCTCTATCCAGCTGAGGTATAGAGACATATATGTATTATCGTTGATTTTTGACTTTTCTGCACTTTGCATGGAATGCTTTTCACAACGAAGTGACCGACTGCGTTGCAACCGGAACGGTGTTAAACTTGTTGCATCAAAAATTGTTGAGAAAACTTCGATTCCCGGTCTTGCTTTTGATTAGAGCAATCACTTCTGCCCCCAAGGTATCAGGTTGACCGAATTCTTAGGAGGGGGACGCTCTATCCAACTGAGCTACTGAGACGCACTACAGATATAATACCGCAAACAGCGCACAAAATCAAGTTGAATCGGAGAGAAAAAAGGTGTATCCTATAAAGAGAGGCTCCTGCGCCGGGAAACTTTGCGCAGGGGCGGCAGAACGACTCGCCCCTCTGGCTGCTGGCCGGGGGAGCCCCGGGAGGTTGCAATGGGAAAAAACAAAACCAAAAAGCGGACACGCCGGCCAAACAAGGGCTGGCTGGCGGGCAGCAGTGCGACGCAGACCATCTGCGGCAGCTTTCTGCTGGTCATCGCGGTGGGAACGCTGCTGCTTACCCTGCCCATTTCCAGCAGGACGGGGCGGCTGGGCGTCATCGACGCCATGTTCACCGCCACCAGTGCCACCTGCGTGACGGGCCTCGTCGTGCGGGATACATGGAGCCAGTTTTCGCTGTTCGGGCAGGTGGTCATCCTGATGCTCATTCAGGTGGGCGGCCTCGGCCTTGTCACCCTCACCAGCTTCTTCGCGCTGGCGGCCCGGCGGCGGATGGGCTTCCGCGACCTGCGGCTGCTGGGCGAGAGCGTCTCGGCAGACGGCCTGTCCAAGGCCACTGAGGTGCTGAAGATCGTCATCAAGCTGGCGGCGGCTTTCGAGGCCGTGGGCATCGTGCTGCTGCTCTTCGCATTTGTGCCGCAGTTCGGCGCAGAGGGTGTGTGGGTCAGTGTGTTCACGGCTATCTCGGCTTTCTGCAACGCAGGCTTTGACCTCTTCGGACGGTTTGGCGCCTACTCCTCGCTGGTGCCGTACGTCAACAACTACTATGTGCAGGCTGTCATCATGTTCATGATCATGGCCGGTGGTTTGGGCTTCATGGTCTGGGTGGAGCTGGCGGAGCACCGCAAAAAGCGGCGGCTCTCCCTCCACGCGAAAGTCGTGCTGCAGTTCTCGGTCATCTTCTGGGTGGGCGGCGCGGCGCTGCTGGCCCTGCTCGAGTGGTCGAACCCCAGGACGATGGGCGGCCTGTCCGTCCCGGGCAAGATCATGGCGGCGCTGTTCCAGTCGGTATCCACCCGTACCGCGGGTATGAACACCATCGACCTCGCGGCCTGCAGCCCCATCAGCAAGCTGCTGATGAGCGTGCTGCAGTTCATCGGTGCGGCCCCCGGTTCGACGGGCGGCGGCGTCAAGGTGACGACCTTCGCGGTGCTCATCCTGACCATCCGCAGTGTGGCGCAGGGCCGCGATGACTGCGTCATCGGCGGCCACCACATCGAGTCCAAGACGGTCTACCGCGCTCTGACCATCATCGTCATCGGCGCGGTGGCGGCGTTCGGCTCTGCCGTCGTGGTGTACTACAACACCGCAGAGACGGTGTCGGTCATCGACTGCATCTTCGAGTCCTGCTCGGCGTTCGGTACGGTGGGCCTGTCGGTGGGTGTCACGGGGCAGCTGAACACCGGCGCAAAGCTGCTGTATATGGCCTGTATGTTCATGGGCCGCGTCGGCCCGGTGTCGCTGGCGATCAGCCTGACGGCAAAGCCCGACGACAACAAGTGCAAAGTTCTCCCGGTGGGTCACATCAACGTAGGTTAAACAAAAAGCGGGCGCTCCACCTGTCCGGAGAGACAGAGGAGCGCCCGCTTTCACTCATTATAAATTGTCCAGTTCCGTCTGGAGCTTTGCAAGAGAGTCCCGAATCGGCAGATGCTGGGGGCAGACGGCCTCACACTTGCCGCAGCGGACGCAGTGAATGGCCTTTTCGGCATCCGGGAAGCGGGCTGTCCACTGCTGGCGGATGGCGTCCTTATTGCCGAACATCCCGAGCTTGTTCCAGATGCTGAAATTGTCGGGAATGTCCACGCCCATGGGGCAGGGCATACAGTAGCGGCAGCCAGTGCAGCCGATTTTGATGTGGCTGCGCAGGACGTCGGCAGTCTGCCGGATGGCGGCGTTCTCGGCGTCGGTCATGGGGCGGAAATCTCCGAAGGTGGCGAGGTTGTCGTCCAGCTGGTCTTCTGCGCTCATGCCGGAGAGGACGACCTTCACGTTTTTGTGGCTGGCCGCCCAGCGCAGCGCCCACGAGGCCGCGCTGGCGTCGGCGTCCAGTGCATTCAGCGGCGCGGCAGCGTCCGGCGGCAGCTGTGCCAGCGTACCGCCCTTGATGGGCTCCATGATGATGAGGGGAACATTCAGTTCCTCGGTCAGAGCATAGCCCCGGTCTCCTGCGATCTCCTCGGCACGGTCGTCGGTGTCGAGGTAGTTGTACTGCAGCTGGCAGAAGTCCCACGGCTGGTCGCGCAGGATATGCTCGAAGCCCGCCGCGTTGTCGTGGCAGGAGAAGCCAAAATTCCGGATGCGCCCGGCGGCCTTCTGCTCCCAGAGCCAGTCTACGATGCCCATCTCTTTGGCCGCATCGTAGCGGGCTTTGTGCAGGGAATGCAGCAGATAGAAGTCGATGTAGTCCACGCCCAGCCGCTCGAACTGCTTCTCGAAGATGGCTTTGGCCTCGTCGAGGGTCTTGCAGCTCCACAGAGGCAGCTTGGTGGCGAGGAAGAAGCTCTCCCGAGGCCACTTGGCAATGACCCGGCCCACGAAAGGTTCGCTCTCACCGCCGTGGTAGGGGAAAGCGGTGTCAAAGTAGTTGACGCCCGCCTCCCGGGCCGTGTTCAGCAGCTTTTCGGCCCGCACTTCGTCGATGCGGCCATCCGGCAGGGTGGGAAAGCGCATACACCCGTAGCCCAGCAGCGAGGTGGAGATGTCCCGCCCGCTGCCCTCTTTTTTCGTCCAATCGCGATACTCCATAGCCATTTCTCCGGCGGGGGTCTGCCCGCCGCTCCTTTGCCCTAAGTATAGCAGGAGAAATTGCGATAGACAAGACGAACACCCCGGCCTGCAGGCAGCCGGGGTGTTGTATTCGTGCGGGAAATATGATATTCTATAGGTGCTGCCGATGCAGCAAGGTACTGTCTGCAATGTAGGTGGTCACGCCCTTCCGGCCCTGCGCCGGGGAGGTGAATCTTTTGCTATCCCCTGACGCATGGTGCGAAAGGGGGGATGTTCCATGACATTTGAACAGGTCGTATTGCTGCTCTCGCTTCTTGGCGGAGCGATCTACATCACGTTTCAGATCAGCTGGACCATTTTTAACAGCAAAAAGAAATGACCGCCACGCCCCCAAAGCTTGCGGTCATTTCTTTTGATCTAAAGCCGGAAGGACGCTGACCATTCGCAGGCAGTGCCTTTCTTGTTTATAGTATAGAGCTTTTGCAAGCCATTGTCAAGCAAAACGAGGGATAAGATGGATTCTCTGAAAATCGGAAATATCACCCTGCCCCACCGGGCAGTTTTTGGCCCGATGGCGGGCTTTACGGACGCGCCCTGCCGTCGGCTGATGGCCCAGCACGGCGCAGGCTTTACGGTCAGCGAGATGGTGTCCAGCCGGGCGCTGGTCTACCACGATCACAAAACGGTCAGCCTGCTCAAAGCCGAACCCAACGGCGCACCCTACGGCGTGCAGATCTTCGGCGAGGTGCCCCAGATCATGGGCGAGGCCGCAGCGGCTATAGAAGAATATCAGTTCGACTTTCTGGACATCAACATGGGCTGCCCGGCCCCGAAGATCGTCTCGGGCGGTGCAGGCAGCAAGCTGATGCTGGACCCCGACCTCTGCGGCCGCATCGTCGAGCAGGTCAAGGCCCACACCACCCGCCCGGTAACGGTCAAGATGCGGAAAGGCTGGGACGCCGACCACATCACGGCGGTGGAGTGCGCCAAAGCCTGCGAGCAGGCGGGGGCTGAACTCATCGCCGTCCACGCCCGCACCCGGGAGCAGATGTACACCCCGGGCATCGACCCGGACATCATCGCCAAAGTCAAGGCGGCGGTGAAGGTGCCTGTGCTGGGCAACGGCGACATCCACACGGCAGAAGATGCCGTGGAGATGATGCAGCGCACCGGCTGCGACGGCGTCATGATCGCCCGTGCCGCGCTGGGGGACCCGTGGCTGTTCGAGCGGGTGAACGCCGCCATCGAGGGCCTGCCGGCTCCCAAGGAGCCGAATCTGCAGGCCCGGATGAACGCCCTCCGCCGTCAGGTGGAAGAGATGGTGGAGCAGAAGGGCGAATATACCGCTATGCCTCAGGCCCGCGCCCAGACCATGCACTATATGAAGGGCCTCAAGGGCGCTGCCGCCCTCCGCCGCTACTGCTGCACCCTGTCCCGTCTGGAAGACCTGGACGAGCTCATCACGGCAGTGTTCGAAGAGCAGCGCAAGGCCGGGCCGGACCCGGACGACGTGCGGGAAGTCCCCTTCCCGTGATCATTCGCTGCGGGTCAGCTCGTCGAGGTTCTGGGTGAAGCAGGGGAGGCAGTGCGCCATAAACCAGTCGGCCTCGGGGCAGTGCATCCCTTCCAGTGCCTCCCGCTGCTGACGAAGCGCGGCATCAAATTCGTGGTTGCCGCTGCGCTGCTCCTCCATGCACTTGACGAGGGCCGAGAGCCGGTCAGCAGCTTTCAGGAGCCGCTTTTCCTCGGCGGTCAGCAGGCTGCCGGTGATGAAGGGGCTGACCTCCTCGGCCAGCTCCGGCGGCAGCAGGCGGGTCATGGAATCCACGCTCTCGGTCTCCAGCGCCTTATAGGCGTCCCGCAGGCCGGGGCTGCTGTACTTGACCGGCGTGGGCATATCGCCGGTGATGATCTCGGGTGCATCGTGATAGAGCGCCGCCACCGCCACCGTCTTGGGGCGGCAGGGCGTGCCGGTGTACCGCCGCGCGATGAGGCAGAGGGTATGGGCCAGCAGGGCAGTGTCGCAGGTGTGCTCGCTGAGGGATTCCGGGCGGGTGGAGTGCATCAGACTCCACCGGGTGATGTACTTCATCCGCGCCAGAAGGGCGCTGAACGGGTATAGCTTCATGTCGGCCTCCTTGAAGTGTCTTTGAGAGGGTTATACCCGCCCGGCGGGCGAATGTCAAGCAAAACACGAAAATTCTTTTTTTCCACACAGCCGCGTGCTATACTGGAACGCGAGAACGATGCAGGCGATGGGCCTGTGCCGCCCCTCCGGGCGGGGAAAGAGGATAGACCATGGACGATTCAAAAAATCAGGCCGGAAATGCCCGGCTGCTCAATATGCCGGGGCGGCGGGACCAGATGCTCCGCACCATGCTGCTCTGTGCGCTGACGGCGGCGATATTCTTCCTGCCGTTTTATATCATCGACGGCGGATTTTTCCACTATGCAGGCGATTTCAACAGCCAGCAGATCAGCTTCTACCGCTATATGAACGGCTTCATCAAGGGGGCAGGCTGCCCGGACGGCATGGCCGGCGCGGCCCGCAGCACCTTCTCCTGGGCCACCGACCTGGGCAGCGGCGCGATGAACGCCTACTCGTTCTACCTGTACGGTTCGCCCTTCTTCTGGCTGTCCCTCATCTTCCCCCAGAACTGGCTGCCCTACCTCATGGTGCCGCTGCTGGTGCTGAAATTTGCCGTGGCGGGCGGCGGCGCTTACCGCTACCTCTGCCGCTATGTCCGCCGCTCCGATCACGCGGTGCTGGGTGCCTGCCTGTATGCCTTCTCGGGCTTCAGCATCTACAATGTCTTCTTCAATCACTTTATCGACGTGGTGGCCCTCTTCCCGTGGATGCTCTGGGCGCTGGACGAAACGCTCTACGAGCAGGAAGAGCACTACGGCCTCTTCGCGTTCTGGGTGGGGGTCAACCTGCTCAACAACTACTTCTTCTTCATCGGACAGGTCCTCTTCCTCGTCATCTACTTCATCTGCAAGCTGACGACGAAAGATTTCCCGATGAATGTCCGCCTCTTCGTCCGGCTGGCCTTTGAGAGCCTGCTGGGCGCGGCTCTGGGCTTCGTCCTGCTCTGGCCGGCGGTACTCAGCATTTTGCAGAACCCCCGCACCATCGACCTGTCGTCGGGCTGGGGCTTTCTGACCTACTCGAAGGTGCAGCAGTATCTGGCCATCCTGCTGAGCTGGATCTTACCGCCCGATTCGCCCTACATCACCTCCATCTGGTCGGAGGGCATCATCAAGTGGACAAGCATGTCGGCCTATCTGCCCCTGTGCAGTCTGGCCGGCACGATGGCCTACTGGCGGGCGCGGAAGGGCGACAGCAAAAAGCGCATCGTCGCCACCTGCGCCATCTTTGCGCTGGTGCCGGTGCTCAACAGCGCCTTCTACGCCCTCAATTCCAGCTACTACGCCCGGTGGTACTATATGCCGGTGCTCATCCTCTGCGCCATGACGGCCAGTGCGCTGGAAAGCCCCGACATCTCTGCCAACGAGCTGGACGTCCCGGTCCGCGGCATCGGCTGGCTGATGATCGCAACGCTGGCGTTTGCCCTGGTGCCGGTGCAGGACAGCGACACCAAAGAATGGTCGCTGGGTGTGCTGCAGAACCCCGGCCAGTATGCCGCCGTCCTGAGCTTCGGCATCGGCGGTCTTATCCTGTACCGCCTGCTCTGCCGCCGCTGGCGGGGGAGCAGGGCCTTTGCCCGTCGGATGACGGCAGTGGTGCTGGCCTTTGCCTGCGCGTTCGGCATGGTACACATCGGCATCGGCAAGTTCGGCCAGTGGCACACCGACAGCGACCTTGTGGAGCAGTACACCTCTGCCATCAAGCTCAAGGATGACCTGCCCGAGGGCGACTGGCGCGTGGATACCTACAAGACCCACGATAACCTCGGCCTCTGGCTCGACAAGAGCAGCCTGCAATACTTCGGCAGTACGGCCGCGCCCAGCATCCTCAGCTTCTACCCGGCACTGGGCGTCAAGCGGGATGTCCGCAGTGAGCCGGACATCTCCAACTACGCCCTGCGGGGTCTGCTGAGCGTCAAATACCTCATCACCACGCCCGAAAAGCAGGAAGATTTCCTCGCCGCTGCGGACGACGGATGGAGCTACTACGACACCAAAGACGGCTTCATGCTCTACGAGAACGAGAACTACGTTCCCATGGGCTTTACCTACGACTACTATATTACGGAGGAGTCCTACGAGACGACCGTTAAAAATACCCGCGCGAACCTCCTGATGCGGGCGCTGGTGCTCAGCGAAGAGGACGCCGAAGCCTACGGCAAGTACCTCAAAAAGCTGCCTGAAGCAAAGCTGGACGATCTGTGGTACGACACCTACGTCTCGGACTGCGCCGACCGCCGCGCCTCGGCCTGCAGCAGCTTCCAGATGACCAACTCCGGCTTCCATGCGGAGATCACGCTGAAAAAAGACGACCTTGTCTTCTTCTCCGTACCGTATGACGATGGATTCACGGCCTGCGTCAACGGCAAAGAGACTGATGTCATCCGGGTGGACGAGGGACTGATGGCCGTCTTGGCCCCGGCGGGGGAGAACACCATCGACTTCGTCTATCAGGCCGACGGTTATCCTCTGGCCAGCAAAGTCTCGCTGGCAGCGCTGGCGGCATTCGCCCTATACGCCGGGTATTTTGTCCGGAAGAAAAAGAAACACTGTTGAATCGCGGTTTGTCAATGCGCATTCTCCCATAAAATACAGAGCGCTTTTTGTGGAAAGAGCGAATAGCCCTTCCGGCCAAAACGTGATAAAATAAACACGTTATGCTGCCGGAGCAGCCGGAAAGGAAGCGCGAAAGCTATGGAACAAAGCTATTTGATGCCGGGACAGGAACGATGGGAATCATTCCGGGATGCAAATGGAGTGCCGAAGGTTCGCTATTCTTACTGCTCGCTGAAAGGGCGGCTGTTCCGCTGCGTGAGCCGCAGCCGGGAAGAGGCCGAGCGCCTGTGCGAGGACTGGCTGGTAGGCCAGGACCGCTGCTACCGCAACTGAAGATCCGATTTGACAAGACTGCCGTGCAGAAAGACGATGCACGGCAGTCTTTTTCGTGCGTCAGAAACGGACGGGCCGGAAAAATCAGTTGATTCCAACTTGAAAAGACGGTATAATAAACTATCACGGGAAACGAGACTCTGCCAACAGCAGAGCGTGAAAAAACGGAAAAGGGGGAGAGGGGATGGACCCACGATTCGAGCGCTATATTGAAGATCTCAGGACAGTCCGCACCCTCTCCCAGCCTAAATTCTCCCCGGAGATGAAAGCGAAGGAGCTGCTGGAGACCATCCAGTCCAACGCCATCAAGTGCTTCGACTACATGAAGGAGAACAACGCCATCCTCAATGAGCTGGTATTCCGGCGTGCGCCTGCGGAGCTGACGAGTGCCGAAATTGCCAGCCTGCAGGAGTTTGCCGACAAGATGTTCGACTACGCCAGCAGCGAGGACTGCGGCATCGCCTACAAGGTCTACAGCCTCCTGCTGGAAAACGCCCGCCTTCGGGGCGACAAGCCTGCCATCGTCCGCTATCTGTATGGAAAAGCGGTTTCTCTCCACTACCTCAATGTCCGGGGCCGCGACTATGCCATCAACCCTTATGGGACGCAGGTGCGCGGCCTTTTTCAGGAGGGTGCAGGCTATATTGCGGAGTATGAGTCCTTCGATAAGACAACAAAAGGCTACATCATGCGCTGTCTGGGCAACAGCCGGATGTCCATGCCGCGCAGTACGCCGGAAGAATGCACCGAATACATGAAGGTGTTCGACAAGGCGATGGGCATCATCACCGACCCTTACTACCACCGGCTCGACCCGGACCTTCCGTGGGGCAAATTCGAGTATGCGATGCATATGGACCGGGAGACGCTGCTGAGCTATCTGCGCCACCACAACGACCCGGTGGTCGCCGCCAGGGTGATGGAGTCGGCGGAGGCCATCTACCGCGACCGGGTGCTCTATAAGGGCGAGGAGGCACGGCTGCAGAACTGGCGGGTCAGCTATCTTTATAAGGCGGCCTGCTTCCATGCCGGACGGTGTACGGCCCGCGAGGTGGTGGAAGAGCTGCTGGACATCATCCACCACACCGACATCCAGGACTACAGCGACACTGGCATCAACAAGAACCTCACGGCGGTGTCTTATCTGGTGGCCTACGAGGTCAAGATGCCGCCTGCCGACCGGAGGGAGATGGCATGCCGCACCGAAGAAGTGATGGACCGCAGCTTGCGGTATCTGGACAATGTACCCCAGAATCGGTACTCTCGTGTGGTCAGCCGTGCCGTGCGCGAGCTGGTGGAGATGCAGGCCGAGGCCGGAACGGCCCGCCGCAGTCTGCTGAATTATATCCTCGTGGCTCACAAGCCGACCTATGTCCACTCCATGATGGTGGCCGGCCTGACCCGCATGTTCGTCAAGCAGATGCTCAAAAAGTCGCCCGAGCGGTTCGTGGGCGTCATGGGCTGCAAGACGGTGGAGGAAGTCCGCCGCAGCCGCATTGAGATCTGCGAGCTGGCCTATGAGTGCGGCCTTTACCACGATGTAGGCAAGAGCTGTGTGTTCCTGTACATCGGCAACAACTACCGCCGCCTGCTGGACGAGGAATTTACCTGCATCCAGTGGCACACGGTGTTCGGCTGCGAGCTGCTGTGCAATGTGGGCGGAAAGGACGACCTGGCCCCGGCGGCGCTCTACCACCACACCTTCTACGACGGACACGGCGGCTACCCGAAAAATTATCCTCCCTGCCCGGCAGGCATCAAGCCCATCGTGGACGCTCTGACCGTGGCCGACTCTCTGGACGCGGCCACCGATAATATCGGCCGCTGCTACACGATGGCAAAGCCGGTGGATACGCTGCTGGGCGAATTCCACGCCCAGAGAGGCACCCGCTATGCGCCCGAGGTGGTGGCGCTGCTGGACGATGAGGAGTTCTGCCGCGATTTGAAGGAAACGCTGGATGAGACGCGCAAGAGCGTCTATCTCGAGGTCTACCACGTCAAGCGGTAAAAGGGGGCGCTGAGGGTGAAAACAGAGAAAACGCCCCTTTTCCGGGGCATTGGCGAGACGGCGCTGGCCGAGATGTTCACCTGCGGCGGTGCGCGCTGCAAGACCTACGCGAAGGGCGAAGTCCTTCTGCGGGCGGGTTGCATCACCCGCGAGGTGGGCATCGTGCAGGCGGGCGGCGTCAACATCGAGAACATCGACCTCTGGGGCAACAGGAGCATCCTGAGCCATGTCCCGGCGGGGCAGGTGTTCGCGGAGACCTATGCCTTCTGCGGCGAGCCGATGATGGTGGACGTGGTGGCAGCGGAAGAGACGGAAGCGCTCTTTTTGAACATGGACGTCCTCATCCACACGCCCCACCCGGACAGCGAGTGGCAGCCGGTCCTCGTGCAGAACCTGCTCAACATCTCGCTGCACAAGAATCTGGCCCTCTCGGAGCGCATCTTCTGCACGGCCCCGAAGACCGTCCGGGGACGGCTGCTGCTGTATCTCTCCAATCAGGCCGCGAAGGCGGGCAGCAAAAGCTTCCGCATCCCCTTCGACCGTCAGGGGCTGGCCGACTACCTCAACCTTGACCGCAGCGCCCTCTCAAAGGAGCTGGGCAAAATGCGGGATGAGGGAATCCTGGAAACAACAAAAAACGAATTTACCCTGCACGAGCTGCCGGAATGAGGAGAGCTTTTTCTCTTCACATTTCCCCCTCCCTTCGCATACATCGGTGGGAAGGGGGAATGCAATGTGAACGTCTATCTGTTTGCGGCGGTCATCCTGCTGCTGCCGGCGCTCTGTACGGCGCTGGGGGCGGCGGGGGTCTTCTTAGTGCGTCGGGCCGACGAGCCCCGCACCCGGCGGATGCTCTGCGGCATGGCGGCGGGCATCATGCTGGCCGCCAGCGTGTGGAGCCTGCTGCTGCCTGCCATCGAGAGGGCGGAGGCCGGGACGCTGCCGGTCTGGCTGGCCCCGGCGGCGGGGCTGGTGCTGGGTGCTGTGGGCCTGCTGCGGCTGGAAGAGGCTGCCGGGCGGCTGATGCACACCGGGTCAAAAGAGGATGGCCGGATGGGCCGGGTGGTGCTGGCCGTGACTCTCCACAATCTGCCCGAGGGCATGGTGGTGGGACTTGCGGCGGCGCTGGCCCTGCGGGGTGAGCCGGAGGCCGTCAGCGGGGCGCTGGCCCTTGCGCTGGGCATCGGCCTGCAGAATATCCCGGAAGGCGCGGCGGTGAGCCTGCCGCTGGCGCAGGCCGGGCAGGGGAGGCGGAAAGCCTTCTGCGCCGGTGCGGCGTCGGGCCTCGTGGAGCCGCTGGGGGCGCTGCTGGCGCTGGTCCTCGCAGGCTGGGTGAGCGCGGCTCTGCCGTGGCTCATGAGCGCCGCCGCCGGGTGCATGGTCTGTGTGACGGCTCAGGAGATGATACCGGAAGCCGTGGAGCAGGACGAACCGGCGGGCGTCATCAGCGTGGTGCTGGGGTTCGCCCTCATGATGGCGCTGGATATTGCGCTGTAGCAAAAAAGCCGATGCAGCTGCATCGGCTTTTTTGCTGTCAGTTCTCTTTTGCGAGGTAGACCGTCGTGGAGGGAAATGCGAACTCCACGCCGTCGGCCTTCATCACGTCCATGATGTTGAGGTTCAGATCGTTCTGCATCCGCAAAAACACGCCGAGGTCGGCGGTGCGCAGATAGGCAGAGACCATCAGGTTGATGCTCGAGTCGCCGAAGCCGGTCATCCGGACAAAGGCGGTGTCCTCGTAGGTGTCGGGGCTGGCCTTGAGCAGGGCGTCGAGGTCGGCCATCAGCTTTTCCAGCTGGGGCCGGGTGGTGTCGTAGGTGACGCCCAGCGTGAAGCGGTAGAGCCGCTTGTTGCGGAGGGTAGCGTTGTTGATGGTGGCACTGCTGACGGTGCTGTTGGTGAGGATGTAGATGGAGTTATCCACGGCCCGGACTTTCGTGGAGCGGAAGTTGATGTCCACCACTTCGCCCTCCACGTCGCCGACGGTGATCCAGTCGCCGATGGAGAAGGGCTTGTCCAGCAGGATGACCACGCCGCTGAAGAAATTCTTGGCCATATCCTGTGCGGCCAGAGAGATCGTAAGGCCGATAAGACCGGCACTGGCCACGACGCTGCCCACGGGCAGGCCGCTCTCCTGTGCGATGGTCGCGCCGCAGAGCACCACGACGGCTACCTTGTAGACTTTATCCAGCAGGGTGAGCAGGGTGCGGTTGGTGCGGACTTCTTCGCTGAACGAGGCCAGCAGCAGAGCCGCGATGCCGGAAGCGTGGTAGAAGCCGGTGCCGATGAGGAAGACCAGCATCATCCGATAGGCTTTGAGCAGCAGGGCTGCAAGGCCGGGGATGGCCCAGGGCAGGCTGCGCAGGGCCAGATACATGCCGGTGTACCACGCGATGCGGGCCGCCGGGCGGGCAAAGCTTTCCAGCAGGGGGTGCGTAAAGGCAAAGTGCCAGCTGCGTTTCAGCAGGCGGGGGAAGAGGTTTTTTTGCATCCAGCGGCTGACGACCCAGCCGATGAACAGCAGGGCCAGCGCACAGACGCACCGGGCTGCAAAGGCCAGCCAGCCTTCCAGCAGCAGTCCGGCGATGGAAAAGCCGAGATCGTTGATGGTGAAAAGCATAGAAACAGATACCTTTCTGACGAATGATAAAATCAGTATACCATATTACAGCCGGCGGTGCAAATCGGGAGAGGCTTGTTAAGAAAATGCATAAAAGGGCTTGACAAGACAAACCCGCCGCGTTATACTCTGCGAAGAAAGTTCGTTTCAGGGCGGGGTGCGATCCCCCACTGGCGGTACAGCCCGCGACCACTCCCAAAGGAGTGCTGACCCGGTGAGACTCCGGGGCCAACGGTATAGTCCGGATGCAAGAAACGGCAGGCAATTTGATTTGTTTGTGCGCGCCCTGTTATAGTGTAAGCTATGGCAGGGCGCGTTTTCATTTGTCTTCCCGGTTCCGGCGAGCGAGAAAAGGGCTTTCCAGTCTTTATTTGAATGGGGCCAGCCGCCCCGGGAGGAAAACTATGAGAAAAGATACGACCCACAACCTGACCGTTGCCGCCATGCTCAGCGCAGTGGCGTTCATCCTGATGTTCATCGAGTTCCCCATCCCGATGCTCATCCCGTCCTTCGTCAAGATGGACTTCTCCGACCTGCCCGCCCTGCTGGGCGCGTTCGCCCTCGGCCCGGTGTACGGCGTGGTCATCAGCTTCATGAAGAACCTGCTCCACATCGTCGTCAAGGGTACCAGCACTGCCTGTGTCGGCGAGCTGTGCAACTTTATGCTGGGCGCTGTCTTCTCCGCTGTGGCAGGCTTCATCTACAAGCATCATAAGAGCCGCAAGACCGCCATCCTCGGCGCGGTAGCGGGTGCCGCCGCAATGGCCCTGTTCAGCGTACCCTCCAACTACTTCATCACCTACCCGGCCTATGTGGAGTTCTACCATATGCCGCTGGAGGCCATCCTCGGCATGTATCAGGCCATCCTGCCCTCTGCCGACAGCCTCATGAAGTGCCTCGTCATCTTCAACCTGCCCTTCACGCTGGTCAAGGGCCTGCTGGACGCCGTGCTCTGCATGGTCATCTATAAGCCCCTGTCTCCCATCCTGCATGGCCGGAAGTAATTAAAAGAAAAACCTCTCAGTCAAAGCCTTTGGCTTTGCCAGCTCCCCTATCGAGGGGAGCCTCTGGCGAAAAGGGAAAGTTCCCGGTTATGCCAAGGCCTCTCCTCGGTAGGAGAGGTGGCATCGCGTAGCGATGACGGAGAGGTTTTTTTATTGCAAAGCGCCCTTGTCGAGCCACTTGCCCCTTGTAAGCCGAATGAGGAACAGCGCGCCCCGGATGCAGAGCTCGATGCACATGGCGGCCCAGACGCCCACGAGGCCCAGCCGGGGAGCCAGCAGGAAGGCGAGAGTGAGCCGGACGCCCCACATGCTGAACAGGTTCAGCAGGAAGCAGCCTGTGCTGTCGCCTGCGCCCTGCATCGCGCCGCTTGCTACGATGCTGGCCCCAAACATCGGCTCTGCAAAAGCCTCGATGCGCAGCACCTGCGCACCCAGCGCGATGACGGCGGCATCTGCCGTGAAGATGCCCATAAGGGCCGGGGCGAAGAGCCAGAGCCCCGCGCCGGACAGCGCCATGATGCCGATGCCCATCATGGTGCAGAGCCAGGCGAACCGCTTCGCCATGTCCCGGCGGTGTGCGCCGACGGCCTGCCCGATGAGGGCGATGGAGGCGTCCTGGATGCCGTAGCCTGCCATGTAGCAGAGGCCCTCGGCGCTGACGCCGAGGCTGTTGGCCGCGATGGCCACCGTGCCGAGGCCCGAGACGATACGGACGAGCAGCACCTGCGCCGACGAGAGGGCCGCACGCTCAGCGGCCAGCGGTGTACCCACCCGCCAGAGGTTGCGCAGGCAGGCGGAGGTGATGCGCCAGCTGCCGGGCTTTCGGATGCAAAGCGGGCCGTCCCGCAGCAGCAGGACGCCCAGCGCCAGCAGACCGCCGATGGCCGTGGAAAGCGCTGTGCCAAGCGCCGCACCCGGGACTTCGAGGCCGGCACCCCAGACTGTGACGCTCTGGCCGAAGAGCAGGATCTGCCGGGTGGGGTTGATGAGGAAGAAGTTGAACACCACGTCCAGCAAACAGACCAGCACGCTGATCAGGCTGGGCGTCAGGGCGTCGCCGGTGGCGCGGAGCATGGCTGCGTACATTCCCATGGCCATCGTGAAGGGGAGGGCCGCCGACCAGATGGCGAAGTAGGCGCTGGCATCGGCTTGGAGCGAGATGTCCGCCCCCAGCCACCCGGGCAGGAAGCGGCTGATGCCGACGCCGAAAGCCGCAGCGCCCAGACCCAGGATGAGGTTGAAGAGCATGGACTGCCGCAGCACGCCCCGGGCGTCCTGCCGGCGGTCGGCCCCGAGGTACTGGGCGATTTGGATCGAAAACGCGGTGTACAGTCCCACAAGGATGCCGTGGAGCAGCCAGGTGCTCGAGCTGACGATGCCGATGGCGGCGGTGGCCTCTGCGCCGATGTGGCCCACCATGGCGGCGTCGATGTACTCCATCGCCGTGACCACCAGCTGCTCCAGAATGGAAGGGATGCTCAGCGCCAGCGCGATGCGGGCCGTGTCGGACAGCGGGACGTCCTCGCCCTGCCGCATCCGGGCCGAGAGCTGCTCCAAAGAAAGTGTCATGTCGTCTCCTGTTTTCTGTGTTGATAAACTGCCCTACTATTATAGGCACGGGAAGGAAGATTGTCAAACCGGGCGATTGATTTTTTGGCTCTGGCGTGATACACTCTCGGAGTAAGAAGAATATCATTGAAAGAGGTTCAAAATATGCTGCAGCTTATTTCAGCTACCGGCCAGCAGACCGTGGACGCGCTGGCGTTCCTGCTGGCGTTTGCCCTGACCGCCCTGATGGACTCGGTCTTCCACGACAAGCTCCCCCACGACCATGGCCGTGCCTTCGCCGTCAACGGCGAGCTCTCCAAGGGCAAGGCCCGGGGTTCCGGACTCATCTTCGTGCTCTGCATCGCGCTGGTGACGCTGGCGGTGGTGCCTTTTAAGGTGGAGTACCTTATTTATACCGTTCTGCTCATCGCCTCCATGCTGTCGGGCTACTTTGACGACGCCTCCGAGACGGCGTGGAACGAGTACAAGAAGGGCCTCATCGACTTCGTCATTGCCGTGGTGGCAGGTGTTACCTATCTGAACTTCAACGGCACGAGCGTCAACTTCCTGAGCACCACCTTCACCATTGCCTATCCGCTCTACCTGCTGCTCATCGTCATCCTCATCTGGGCCAGCATCAACGTGGTCAACTGCACCGACGGCGTGGACGGCCTGTCCGCCGGCCTCGCGGTGGTGAGTATCGGCACCTTCCTGCTGGCTTACGGCGAGGAGCTGGGGGACTACTCCACCGCTGCCGTCGTCTTTATCGGCGCACTGCTGGCCTACCTGTGGTCCAACGCAAAGCCCTCCAGCCTCCTGATGGGCGACGCCGGCAGCCGCGCCATGGGCTTCTTCCTCGCCATCCTGGCCCTCAAGAGCGGCCACCCGTTCGCCTTCCTGCTGGCGGCGCTGGTGTTCATCGTGGACGGCAGCCTCGGCATCCTGAAGATCAGCTTCAAGCGCTTCCTCCACATCAGCATCCTCAAGAACACCCTCACCCCGCTGCATGACCATGTGCGCAAGCGCATGGGCTGGAGCGACGAGCAGGTGGTGACCCGCTGGCTCATCCTGCAGGCCGTCGCATCGGCGCTGCTCCTGCTGATGACCCGCTGATTTACGGATTTTAAGTACGATGTTTGTGCAGCTTTCCAAAATGCAGATTGACCCGCTCTGATTTTTGTTGCACTTTATGGATTGAAAGTCGAGCGGAAAAAGACTATACTTTAACCAATGAAAGCAAAGGCGCTTAAGTGGATGGATTCACTTTGCGCCTTTTTTGTTTTTTCGTTTTTGTGCGGTTCGGGAAAGCCGCACAGGCTGCGCTGTCCGCGGCGCTGGAGCACGGACGACAGAACAGGATAGGGAAAGGCGGGGATCACAGTGATCAAACTCGAACACGTTGACAAGTACTTCGGAGACCTGCACGTCCTCAAAGACGTGAACCTCGAGGTCGCCGAGGGCGAAAAGCTGGTCATTATCGGACCGTCCGGCAGCGGCAAATCTACCACCGTCCGCTGCATGAACTTTCTGGAAGAGCCGACCAGCGGCCACGTCTACATCGACGGTCAGGAGCTGACCAACAAGAACAAGACCAGGATCGTCCGCGACAACATGAGTATGGTCTTCCAGCAGTTCAACCTCTACCCCCACATGACGGTGCTCAAAAACCTGACGCTGGCACCCATGAAGCTCCATCACAAGACCAAGACAGAGGCCGAAGAGCTGGCATATCATTATCTTGAGGTCGTCGGCCTCCGGGACAAAGCGGATGTCTACCCTCCGCAGCTGTCCGGCGGCCAGCAGCAGCGCATCGCTATTGCACGCGCCCTCTGCGCACAGACCAAGATCATCCTGTTCGACGAGCCGACTTCGGCCCTCGACCCTGAGACCATTCAGGAAGTGCTGGATGTCATGGTAAAGCTGGCACACGAGAAGAACATCACGATGGTGGTCGTCACCCACGAGATGGGCTTTGCACGAAACGTGGCCGACCGCATCGTCTTTATGGCGGACGGCCAGATCATTGAGGAAGGCACGCCGGAGCACTTCTTCACCAACCCCAAGAACGAGCGCGTCCGGCAGTTCCTGAGCAAGATCGTCCGCTGAGAGGACGAACAACAAAGGTTGACACGGCAGGGGCTCACAAGTTGTGGTGAGACGCCGTTGTTGATAACAGGCCGTTTTCGGAGCGGACAGGGAAAGCCGCTCGGGCCGAAAAAAACAAAGAGGAGTGGTTTATTATGAAAAAGATCTCGCGTCGTGATTTCCTGAAAGTCACTGGTTTGGTGGGCGCTGCTGCTGCCCTGACCGCCTGCGGCGGCTCTGCAAGCTCCACCGCAGCCTCCACGGCCTCTTCTGCCGCCGGCAGCGCAGCCGCTTCCGCCGCAGCACTGGGCGCTGACACCCAGGCCATCGTGGACCGCGGTGTCCTGAAGGTAGGCGTCAAGAACGCAGTTCAGGGCTTCAGCTTTCAGGATACCCTCACCGGCGAGTACAAGGGCCTCGAGGACAGCCTCGCAGAGATGATCGCAGAGCACCTCGGCGTGGACGTTGAGTTCACCACGGTTACCGCCGCCACCCGCGGCGAGCTGCTGGACTCCGGCGACATCGACGCCGTTCTGGCTACCTTCACCATCACCGAAGAGCGCAAGAAGAGCTGGGACTTCTCCACCCCCTACTATACCGACTACGTTTCCGTTCTGGTGGAGGACTCCACCGGCATCAAGGGTCTGGCTGACCTGAAGGACAAGGTCGTGGGCGTCTCCTCCGGCTCCACCTCCGCTCGTGCTCTGGTCAAGGCCATGATCGACGAGGGCGTGCTGGACGGCGCAAACTTCGACGCCGACACCTTCAACGCCGACACCTGGAAGGATGGCGTCTCCTTCCGTCAGTACGACGACTATCCCGCCATCAGCACCGCACTGAGCGCAGGCGAAGTGCAGGGCTTCTGCGTCGATAAGTCCATCCTCGCCATCTACAAGACCGAGGGCCGCAGCTACATTGACGCTGAGTTCAGCCCGCAGGAGTATGGCGTCGCCACCAAGAAGGGCAGCGACTTCTCCACCCTGTGCGACGACCTCGTCAAGGGCTGGCTGGCAGATGGCACCATCGAGCAGCTCATCAAAGACAACGGTCTGGATTAAGCCCAGACTTTTCAGAACCAAGAGAGCGTAGGGAAAGGGGAGTTTGCCATGTCTGGCTTGTTTTCGTTAGAGTCCTGGTCCACCGTCTGGACGCATCGTGAGAGTTTTCTGCTGGGTCTGGGCAACACGCTGCAGACCGCCGTCTGCGCACTGGCGCTGGCCTTCATCATCGGCGCTGCGCTGGGCCTGATGTCCACCAGCGGCAGTAAGCTGCTGCGCATCATCGCCCGCATTTACGTCGAGTTCGTCCAGAACACCCCGCTGCTGCTGCAGCTGTGCTTCCTGTATTACGCGCTGGCATTTGCAGGCGTGAGCCTCGGCGTCATCCGCACCGGCATCATCGCGCTGGGCGTTTACACCGGCGCTTACATGGGCGAGGTCGTCCGCGCCGCCATCGAGTCTGTGCCGAAGGGCCAGTTCGAGGCCGCACAGGCGCAGGGCTTCAACTATCTGCAGCGGATGGGCTACATCATCCTGCCCCAGAGCATCCCCGTGATGCTCCCTCCGATGGTCAATCAGGTGGTCAACCTCTTCAAGAACACCTCCTGCCTCTACATCGTGGGCGGCGCGGACCTCATCAGCGTGACCTACAGCTTCGTCACCGGTGCTTCCACCGGCGGCGCATACGCCCCCGCTTATATCGTCTGCGGCCTCATCTTCTTCGTGGTCTGCTTCCCGCTGTCCACCCTGGCAGCCCGCTGGGAGGCTTCCCTCAAGGAGCGCAAGGGCCGCGTGAACCCGGGTCTCAAGACCGCTGCCAAGAAAGCAGAGCTGAAGGAGGCTGCCTGATATGAAGACGCTTGCTGCAAGCCTTTCCATCCTGACAAGAGAAGGCGTCATGCTCTACCTGCTGCGCGGCGTGGCCTTCACCTGCATCATCTCGGTGCTGGGCGTCATCATGGGCCTCATCGTGGGCTCTCTGCTGGCGCTGGCCCGCACCTACTGCAAAAAGGGTCCGGCCCGCATCCTCGGCTGGTTCGCTGCCGCCTACATCGAGCTGTTCCGCAACACGCCCTACCTGCTCTGGATCTTCATCTGTGTGGTGTTCTGCCCCTGCCCGGGCTTCTTCGCCCGCAAGATGTTCGGCCTGACCAGCGTGGAGATGAAGCTTCTGTTCAAGGCCGCTCTGGCCCTCATCCTCTTCAACTCCTCCGTCATCGCCGAGATCGTCCGCGGCGGCCTGAACGGCGTCTCCAAGGGCCAGTTCGAGGCCGGCTATGCACAGGGCTTCAACACCGCTGAGGTGCTGCTCTACATCGTCCTGCCGCAGGCCTACCGCAACATCGTGCCGACCCTGCTCAGCCAGGTCATCACCACCATCAAGGACTCCTCCTATCTGGCAAACGTGGCCACCATCGAGCTGATGGCCCGCATCCGCCAGCTGCTGAGCGCCGCCGGTACTTACAACGGCCTCGGCACGGTGAACGTCTCCGACGTCATGGTGCTGTTCGGCACGGCCTGCGTTATCTACTTCATCATCAACTTCACCCTGAGCTGTGTGGTGCGCGCAATGCAGAACCGCCGCAGGAAGGCTCTGGTCTTTGCCCCGGCAAAGGCCGCATAAATGAAGACCTGTTCCAATTTCCCAATTCCCAATTATTCCCCTGTCATTGTTCTGTCAATGCCAAAAGCGCCCGGCGGGTCATCCGCCGGGCGCTTTTGGTGTATAGAGATAAAAATAGAAGCTTTTCAATATGCAAAAGCCTCTCCCTTTGGGAGAGGTGTCATTGCAAAGCAATGACGGAGAGGGCAAGCCCGGCGAGGAAGAGCCACTGCACAGCGATAGGCAGACTCTTTGTCAGAGCGAAACGATCGCCGCATCCATGTCTCCCTGTCAGCATCCTTGCCCTCTCAGGCGCTCCGCGCCAGACTCCCCTTTTTGTCGCTTCGCGACATCTTCCCCCGGCCGGGGGAAGTCTTTCCTCAAAGGGAGAGCCTTTGGCGGAGAAGTTATACGCTCTTCTCCGCCGCCTCCACCACATGGCTCACGAGCACGGAGGTCGTCACGGTGCCGACGCCGCCGGGGACAGGGGTGATGGCCTCCACCACAGGCTCTGCCTCGCCAAAGCGGACGTCACCGCAGAGTCTGCCTTCCTCGTTGACATGGATGCCCACATCCACGACGACCTGACCGGCCCGCAGATGCTCTGCGCCGATGAAGCCCATCCTGCCCATGGCCACCACCACAACATCGGCCTCGCGGCAGACATCGGGCAGATTCTGGGTGCGGGAGTTGCAGAGGGTGACGGTGGCGTTTTCCCGGTCCAGCATCATGGCTGCGGGCTTGCCCACCACGAGGCTGCGGCCCACGACGACGGCCCGCCTGCCGGAGAGGGGAATGTTATAGAATTTCAAAATTTCAAGACAGGCCTGCGCCGTGCAGGGCGGGTAGCCGACGGCAGTGTTGGTGAAGACGCCGGCCAGCGAGCCGTCGGTGATGCCGTCAATGTCCTTTTCGGGCGAGAGTGTGGCGCGGATGGTCCTGTCATCAAACTGTTTGGGCAGGGGGCGGAAGAGCAGACAGCCGTGGATGGCGGCGTCTGCGTTGATGCCGGCAATGACGCGCAGCAGCTCTTCCTGCGCAGCGTCGGCGGGCAGAAGGAACTGCTTCACCTCGACGCCCACCTTCGCACAGCGGGCCATGACGCCTTTCTCGTAGGAGAGGTCATCGGGGCGCGCACCCACCCGGACGACGGCCAGCGTGGGGACAACGCCCTTTTCCCGCAGTGCGGCGCAGCGGGCGGTATTTGCTTCGTTCATGGCGGCCACGACGGGCGCGCCCTTCAAAATGGTAGACATATACGTTCCCTTTCTCTGCATCAGGCCCGCAGGCGGCTTGCCACGGACTGGTAGACCTCGTCGGCCAGCGGCAGATATTCCGCCAGCATCCGGGCCGCTTTTTCGTCCAGCGCGGCGGCATGGGCGCGGTCGGTCATGAGCTTTGTGTTGATGGCGACATTCAGAGCCGACGCCTGAAGCGCGGCCTTGCAGAACAGCGCCGCACAGCCTGCGTCCGAGACAGCCAGCACACTGCCCTTTTCGGCGTAATCGGCCGCAAGGCGGATGCCCTCACAGCAGGCGTCCATGATGTCCAGCGGCACGGCGCAGGCCCCGTCCAACGCCTCGGCCAGCACAGCGGCCTTGCGGGCCTGCTGTTCGGGCGTCTCTCTGGGCAGGCCGTAGGCCGCCGCCAGAGGCGTGAATGCGTCGGCGTCCGCCTGCACGAGGGCTTCCAGCCGTTTGCGCAGTGTTTCAGCACGGGCATTCAGCGCCAAAATCTCTTCTTCCACGGCGGCGTATTTCTTTTTGCCGGTGGTGAGATTTCCCACCATATTGCCCAGCGCGACGCCTGCCGCGCCCACGAGGGCCGCCGCGCCGCCGCCGCCCGGGGCGGGGGCTTTGCTGGCAAGCCGGCTCAGAAAATCCTCACAGCTCAGTTGCGTCAAATCCAAGGTAAAGTCCTCCCTCTGTCACGAATCCGTCCAGTTTTTCGTCATGGGCGTCCACTGCCACTTTATTCACCCGCTGGGCCTCAAAGGCCACGCCCAGTTTCACAGCCCGGGTGCAGCGGGGGAGGCAGCGGTCATAATAGCCTTTCCCCATCCCCACCCGGCGGCAGGCGATGTCAAAAGCCGTACAGGGGACCAGCACGAGGTCGAGCCGGTCCGGCCGTAAGACCTCCGACCGGCTCAGGATGGGGGTGCGGATGCCGTAGGCACCCACCTCCCAGCCGTCCGGCCCCGGCACGGCGGCTGTCAGCGAAAAGCCCTCGCCGCAGACGGGATAGGCCGGCGTTTTGCCCTGCCGGGCCGCTTCCGCAGCCAGCGCCGAGAGGTCGGCTTCGCCGCCGAAGGCCGCATAAAGCAGGATGCTTTCTGCCTTCTTGAAGCAGTCCAGAGCCATGATGCGGGCGCAGAGAGCGGCGTTGGAACGGGTGCGCTCGGTGTCCGACAACGCCCGGCGGGCCGCAATGCCCGCTTTGCGCTGTGCGGCTTTTTGCTCCGTGATGGTCATGGCAATGGGCTCCTTTCTGCACCCGGCGGGCAAATCTGCACAAAAACCGGAACGGATTTTTGTTATAATAATAAGCGCTGAGGGCAGAAAAAGCAAGGCTTTGGCAGGATGGGTGAAATATCTTCATCCAACCGAAAAGAAACGAATCAAACCGTATCGGTAGCTTTCCCCCTGTACCAGTAAAGCCCCCTGCCCCCCGGCGGGAGACTGAAAAAATACTGCACCTTGCAGCCCCGGGCTGCCGCCCCAAAAGCGGCCCCGGGGCTGCATTTTTTTGCTTTCAGCCCCTCGAATCCTGTTATTTTGTGGAAAATGCACGGTTGGTGAGACTATATTTTGTAAATGTGACGAAAGTGAGAAAACCCTATTGACAGACTGACAGGGGGGGGGGTATAATTGGCCCACAGGCCGACAGTCGAAAAATGCTAGCCTGCCTGTATAATTTATCTTTATTTATGGAGGCAAAAATCATGAAAATGGCAAAGAAACTTCTGGCCGTCGTCCTCGCTGGTGTTATGGCAGTGTCCATGCTGACCGGCTGCGCAAGCATCTCTTCTCGTCGGGTCGCTGACGAGCTGGAGGGTATGCTGAAGGCCGCTAACGACAAGGCTACCGTTAAGGCTGTCGATGACGATCTGGCAAACAAGGCAGCCAATGTTGCTAAGGACGAGCACGGCGCTCTGAAGGCTGACAACGTTCTGAAGGCTGCCGTCAAGACTGAGCTGACCAAGAATAACAAGCTCGGCGACTCCTATATCTGGATTGCCTACTTTGCAACCAAGGATGTGAATAAGACTGTTAAGGCTCAGAACATCGCCAAGGCGCTGATCGGCACGGACGGTAAAATCAGCACCGATAAGGCTATCAACAGCAACGATGTCAAGGTCGGCGACAAGAGCGGCAATGAAATCGAGGCTGGCAACAAGTTCGAGCTGAGCATGAAGCCGTTCAAGGTTGGCGACGCCGATTACGTCATGGTCGTTGTCACCTGCAAGGCTGTTGTTAAGGCTGCAGGTTGATTGCACCTGAGCTGACACAAGCCCAGCGATAAAACGATATTATCTATTCCTCGAAATAAAAATGGCACAAGGGCCCGGAGTGGAAACACCCCGGGCCCTTGTGTTTTTTGCTGTCTTCCCACACTCTGACATGCTTTGCCTTTCGTATCTGGTAGGATGGAATGGAGGACAGGCCCCGAGGGCGCTGACTCTGAACGAGGAACAAAAAAACTTCTCACCAGCGGAAAGGAAAGGATACCATGAGGAATCATCAGATGCAGATGCCCGCCCAGTATACATCCATCGGGGACGACGAAATGGTGCTGCTCTGCGGCGGCGAGACCACAGCATGGCAGATGTTTCAGGACATTGGCCGGGTGCTGAACTATGTGGCGCGCATCTTCTCGGCGGGCAGCTCCATCGTCAACAATGTGGTCACCATCGTCAATTATTTCAATAAGCTCGAAGACCTGCTCCCGGTCATCGGGGAAGTATAAATGAAAAGAGGCTGTTGCGGTGCAACAGCCTCTTTGTGTATTATAGCTTAGTAGTGCAGCCCGTCGGCGGTCAGTGCCTCGAGCACGGGCAGCATGGCGGCAGCCTCAGCCTTTGCGGCGGGCAGGTCCATGTCGCGGTAGTTGCCGCACTCCACCTCGCTTGCGCCGGGGACATCGCCCTCGAACGCAGCCATGAAGCGGAAGGACTCCACCGTCAGGCTCAGCGCCTCGGCGGGGGTCAGGCCCCGGGTCAGCAGGTAAAAGCCGGTGCGGCAGCCCATGGGGCCGACGTAGATGACGCCGTCCTGATACTGGCTGTTGCGGGCGTAGGTGGCGAAGAGGTGCTCCAGCGTGTGGGCCGCGCCGGTGGAGAGATAATCGCCGTGGTTCGGCTTCTTCATCCGGATGTCCCAGGTCAGAACATCGCCGTCCTGACGGCTCAGGTACATACCGCGGTCGAGCCGGGTGTGGTCTACGCAGAAGCTTGCGATGCGCTCCATGTCACGCCTCCCGGGATCAGGCCTGCAGGCGCTGGACGCTGCCGTGTGCGCAGTCCACAGCGACCATCAGACCGTCGCGGATGTGGGCGGTAGCGCCGACGGCGCCCACGATGGTGGGCTTGAGCAGGGCCTTGCCGGCGATGGCGGCGTGGCTGTTCAGGCCGGCTTCCTCGACCACCAGAGCGGCGGCGTCACGGACGTAGCTCAGCATCTCGTTGGAGGTGGAGGGGACGACCAGGACCATGCCGGGCTTGAACTTTGCGCGGATCTCCTCGATGGTGCGGCAGACGCAGGCCTTGCCGGTGGCGTTGGCCAGAGCAGCGCCCTCGGGGCCGACGCCGACGCCGGTAGCCAGGCAGTTGCCGATCATGTGGATCTTGATCATGTTGGTGGTGCCGGAGACGCCCACGGGGACGCCGGCGGTCACGACAGCCAGCTCACCGTCGTGCAGATAGCCGTGCTCTTTTGCCAGAGCGGTGGACTTCTCGATGAGCTCATCGGTGCTGGTGGCGAGGTCCATCATGAGCGGGGTGATGCCCCAGGAGACGGACAGCTGGCGCTGGACCTGCTCGTCCATGACGCAGGCGATGATGGGCTGAGAGGGGCGGTACTTGCTCAGCAGGCGGGCAGTGTTGCCGGACTCGGACACGGTGACGATGGCAGAAGCGTTGACGTCCTTTGCGGTCAGGCAGGCAGCGTGTGCGGTAGCGTCGCTGACGCTGATCTGGCCGGTGGTATCGGTCAGGCGGTTGTCGCGGTAGTGGACCTCGCTCTCGGTGCGCTCTGCGATGGCGGACATGGTCTTGAGGGCCTCAACAGGGTATGCGCCCGCAGCGGTCTCGCCGGAGAGCATGATAGCGGAGGTGCCGTCGTAGATGGCGTTTGCCACGTCGGAGATCTCGGCGCGGGTGGGGCGGGGGTTGACGATCATGCTGTCCAGCATCTGGGTGGCAGTGACGATGGGCTTGCCGAAGGAGAAGGAGCGGTCGATGACGCTCTTCTGGATGCCGGGCAGCTCGGTGAAGTCGATCTCGACGCCCAGATCGCCGCGGGCGACCATGACGGCGTCGGCAGCGGACAGGATGCTGTCGATGTTATTGACGCCCTCGCGGTTCTCGATCTTGGCGATGATGCGGATGTGGGAGTCGTACTCGTTCAGCAGGTTGCGGATGTCGTAGACGTCCTGTGCGGTGCGCACGAAGGAAGCGGCGATGAAGTCGAAGCCCTGCTGGACACCGAAGATGATGTCATCCCGGTCGCGCTGGCTCAGGTAGGGCATGGACAGGTGGACGCCGGGGACATTGACGCCCTTCTTGGTCTTGATCTTGCCGCTGTTGAGCACTTCGCAGACGATGTCGGTGTCCGTGACGCTCTTGATGGCCAGCTTGATGAGGCCGTCGTCCAGCATGATGGTGCCGCCCTCGTGGACGTCCTGAGGCAGGTCCTTGTAGGTGATGGAGCAGATCTCCTTGGTGCCCTCCACCTCGCGGGTGGTCAGGGTGAAGGTCTGGCCGGCTTCCAGCATCTCAACGCCGTTCTTGAACTCCTTCAGGCGGATCTCGGGGCCTTTGGTGTCCAGCAGGGCAGCAACGGGCTTGTTCAGCTCAGCGCGGACAGCCTTCAGCATGTCCAGACGGCCCTTGTGCTCCTCGTAGGAGCCGTGGGAAAAGTTGAAGCGGGCCACGTTCATGCCGCTGGCGACCAGCTCGCGCAGGACGCCGTCCTTATCGGTAGAAGGGCCAAGGGTGCAGATGATCTTCGTTTTTCTCATAAATATACCTCTAACAGTCTCTTTTTTCCTCTATGATGGGCGCACAGGTGCTAAATATGCCCTGCGGCCGCTGGCCGGACATCGGCCCGGTCAGGGGTGTTTGAAAACCATACCACTCTATATTATAACCGCTTGTGTACAAGAGAGCAAGAAAAAATTCGGCAAAGAAAACCTTAAATTTTCGTGATAGATGCCGAAGCGATAAAAAGCTTGCGAAAAGTGCGTCCATCGCCTATAATAGGACTAAGCAAAAGTCTCACTTCTGCCCCGAAGGGACAGAGGGGAACGCAAAATAATAGAAACGGAGTGAAAGCGTAATGGAAAAGCGCGTTTTTCTGATCGTCCTGGACAGCTTCGGCATCGGCGCAGAGCCGGATGCCGCCGCCTTTGGCGATGAGGGGACCAACACCCTCGGCGCCATCGCCAGCCACCCCAACTTCAACTGCCCCAACCTGAAAAAGCTCGGCCTGTTCAACATCGACGGCGTGACCGCCGGCGAGAAGGATGCCGCCCCCATCGGCTCCTTCGCCCGCCTGCAGGAGCAGAGCATGGGCAAGGATACCACCATCGGCCACTGGGAGATCGCCGGTGTCGTCAGCCCGAGACCGCTGCCCACCTTCCCGGACGGCTTCCCGGACAGCCTCATCCACGAGTTCGAGGAAAAGACCGGCCACAAGGTCCTCTGCAACAAGCCCTACTCCGGCACCCAGGTGCTGAAGGACTACGGCGAGCAGGCCATGAAGGAGAACGCCCTCATCGTCTACACCAGCGCCGACAGCGTGTTTCAGGTGGCCGCCAACGAGGAGCTGGTGCCGGTGCATGAGCTGTACCGCTACTGCGAGATCGCCCGCGAGATGCTGAAGGGCGAGTACGGCGTGGGCCGCGTCATCGCCCGCCCCTTCCTCGGCCGCACCGCCGACACCTTCTACCGCACCACTAACCGCCACGACCTGAGCCTCAAGCCGCCCCGCAAGACCATGCTGGATCTGCTCAAGGACGCGGGCAGGGATGTCATCGCGGTGGGCAAAATTTTCGACATCTTCGACGGCGAGGGCGTGACGGAAAAGATCAAGACCACCGGCAACACCAACGGCATCGCCTTCACCAAGGCATTGCAGACCCGCGACTTCGAAGGTCTGGCCTTCGTGAACCTCGTCGATTTCGATATGCTCTACGGCCACCGCCGCGACGTGGCAGGCTACGCCGCCGCCGCCACCGAGTTCGATAAGTTCGTTGCCGACTTCATCCCCGGGATGCGGGAGGGCGACATCCTGATGGTCACGGCCGACCACGGCTGCGACCCCTCCTACACCAAGACCACCGACCACACCCGCGAGTATGTGCCGTACCTCATCTGCGGCAAGGGCGTCAAGCCGGGCGTTGACCTCGGCACCAGACTCTGCTTCGGCACCATCGCACAGACCATCTGCGACTATCTGGGTGTGGATGCCTCCACGCTGGACGGCCAGAGCGTGCTGGGCGACATTTTAGCTTAAACAGGCAAAAGAAAAAGGACTGCGTGAGCAGTCCTTTTTCTTTTGCAATTCTATTTACGCTGCATCATTTTCAGCGCTGGAAGCGTCGCCGCTGCCGGAGCCGAACAGGGCGTCCAGCACGGTGGAAGCGGCCTGATGCAGGGAGGAAGCCGCCTGCTCCACCTGCTCCTGGGTCGGCATACTGAAGGACGGCGACTCGGTGGAGTCTGCCGGGGCTTCTTCGCTGCCGTCGGCGGGGACCTCAGTGGAAGCGCTGGGCTCACCGGAGGCGTCGCCCTCGGCGGGCTGGCTGTCAGCGGGGGCCTCTTCCGCCGGGGCTTCGCTCCCGGCGGGCTCTTCTGCGATCACGCTGTCGGGAGATTCCTCCGGGATGGATGCACCGGCGTTGGGGTCGGCGGTCGGCGTGAAGACATCGGTCTTCTCGGGGGTCTGGCTGGTGCTGGTGAGCTTGTCCTCGCCGCCCAGGACCGCTGCGATGAGGGCCTTGGCCTCGTTGACCGAGTTCTCATCCGGCTTCATGACGTAGAGGCTCTGGCCCTTGGCGGAGTAGCACTTGGTGCTCTTCGCGCCCGAGCCGGTGACGGTGTAGCTCTGGATGTCCCAGTTGGCAAGGTCGCCCAGCTGCATCCGGACCAGCGCAGAGATCTGTTCCTGCGAGAGGCTGGTGACGAAGCAGTCGGCGGCGGCGTCCATCAGCTTGGAGAAGCCCATGAGCAGGGCCGGGGATTTGAGCTTGTTGGCCATCGCGTCGATGACTTTCATCTGGTTGATGCCGCGCTGGATGTCGCCGGTCTTGAAGGCGTGGCGCTCACGGGCAAAAGCCAGAGCGGACTTGCCGTCCAGATGGTTCCAGCCCTCGGCGAAGGTGGTGGGGTCGTAGTAGCCGGGGCTGCCCACCGAGGTGAAGGCCTGGTCGGAGTAGACGTCCACGCCGCCGATGGCGTCGATGATGTTGATGAAGCCCGCAAAGTTGATGCGGAGGTAGTGCTCCACATTCACGCCGTAGAGGTTGCCCAGCGTGGCCATGCTGGTCTCGACGCCGTAGAGGCCGGCGTGGGTCAGCTTGTCCTTGCTGTCGGTGCCTGCGAGGTCAACATAGTAGTCGCGCGGGGTGTTGATGAGGGCCGCCTGCTTGGTGGTGGGGTTGACCACGGCGAGGATGTTCACGTCGCTGCGGGCCTTTTCGGTCAGCTCGCCGCGGTTGTCCACGCCGCTGAGGTAGACGACGAAGGGCTCTTTCGTGATCTTATTCGCCTCTGCGCCGGTGAGCAGGCCGGAAGTCATGCTGTCCAGTGCGGTCAGACCCTGCTGCGCCCAGACACAGCCCACGGCCAGCGCGGCGCAGAGCAGGACGGACAGCACCCGGGCCACGACGGCACCGCTGCGGGAGGCGAGGCACTTGCGCACCAGCAGCCAGAGCAGCACCAGAAGCGCGGTGATGATAACGAGGTAGAGCACCGGCAGCATCTGGGTGCGCCAGAGCTGCACCAGCGCGGCAAGGCTCAGGATGGCCTGCAGTACCAGCAAAACCATTCCTCCTTTCGGAAGTTTGTCGTCAGCGGGGGCGGGCTCGCTGGGGTGCGGCGGCTCCCACTGTCTGCGGGGCGGCACCGGAGGCTCCGGCGGCTCAGACGGCGGCGTCGGTGTTGGTTTCGGCGGCGCTTTGGGGCGGGGAGGCTCCGGCGAGAAGAAATCGGCGCTGTCTACCTCCACCTCGTCGGGCTCGCTGCGATTGATGCCCCGGTGGATGTGCCGGGGGCCTTCGTCGTTATTCTGGGGATGGATATGCTCGTTTTCGTCAAACATAGGCGTTCACTCCTTTGGATGTGTATGCCGTCATGTGGTGGGGATGATGCTCAGCACAGCCCGGGCGGGCAGGCAGGTGGCCGTCTGGTCTTCCTCGCTGAGCCAGCCGAAGGATTCGCAGATGTGGTCAGGGCAGGGCGAGTCCACAAAGCGGGCCGCGCCGTCCTGGATCCGGATGTGGACGGTGAGGTAGCCGGTGTCCACAGCGTAATCGGCGTCTTTTTCGAGAGGAAAGGTGAGCCTGGTGTTGCTGTCGCCATAGATGAGCTCTGCGCAGAGCGGCGCACCGGTCTGGTTTGCTTTCCGCACCAGCAGCAGCACGGCGGCTGCGGCCAGAATGACGGCAGCAAAGACCAGATTTATCAGCAGTTTTTTGTGTTGTTTCATAAAAAATCATCCTTTGAGCGGGATCTGCTCCAGCTCGGCCAGCCAGAGCGCGGCGGCTGCGTCGCTGGGCATCCGCCAGTCGCCCCGGGGCGAGAGGGTGACGCTGCCCACCTTGGGGCCGTCGGGCAGGCAGCTGCGCTTGAACTGCTGGGCGAAGAACCGCCAGTAGAAGTTGCGCAGCCACTTGTAGAGCACTTCGTCCGGGTACTCGGCCCGGCCTGCGAAGGCCGCTTTCGCCAGCCGGAATATCTTCGACGGGCCGAAGCCGAAGCGGAGAACATAATAAAGGTAGAAGTCGTGCAGCTCATAGGGACCCACGAGGTCTTCCGTCTTCTGAGAGATCTCGCCGTCCCTGGCAGGCAGCAGCTCCGGGGAGACGGGGGTGTCGAGGATGTCCAGCAGCACCCGGCGCAGCTCGGCGGAGGCGGCAATGTCGGCCTCATACTGGACGAGGTGGCGCACCAGCGTCTTGGGGACACCGGCGTTGACGCCGTACATGCTCATGTGGTCGCCGTTGTAGGTGGCCCAGCCCAGCGCCAGCTCGGAGAGGTCGCCGGTGCCGACGACGAGGCCGCCGGTGCGGTTGGCGGTGTCCATCAGCTCGAGGGTGCGCACACGAGCCTGTCCGTTCTCAAAGGTGACGTCCAGCACGCTCTCGTCCTGGCCGATGTCTTTGAAGTGGCTGTGGACGGTGTTGGCGATGTCGATCTCGGTAAAGCTGACGGCCAGCTCGTCGCATAAGATCTCCGCATTGCTGCGGGTGCGGTGGGTGGTGCCGAAGCAGGGCATGGTCACGGCCAGCACATCGCCGGTGGGGCGGCCCAGCTGCTTCATGGCGCGGACGGCCGCCAGCAGAGCGAGGCAGCTGTCCAGACCGCCCGAGATGCCGATGACCGCCGTCTTGGCGTGGGCATGCTCGAGGCGCTTGGCGAGACCGTCGGCCTGCATTTTCAAGATCAGCTCACAGCGCTCGGCCCGGCGGCGCTCGTCGTGGGGGATGAAGGGCGTGGGGTCTACCCAGCGGGAGAGCTTGGTCTCGGTGAGGGCAAGGTCGAAATCGACGGTCAGATACCCCTCGGCGCTGGGCTCGAAGCTGGTGTTGCGCGCCCGCTCCGACTCCAGCCGCTGGCAGTCCAGCTCCGTCTCAGCCCAGCCGCCCTCGAAGGGAGACGTCTCGGCGAGGAGGGCGCCGTTCTCGGCGATGAGGTCGTGGCCGGCGAAGACCATGTCCTGGGTGCTCTCGCCGTGGCCGGCAGAAGCGTACAGGTAGCCGCAGAGCAGGCGGGCGGACTGGTTCGACACCAGCGCCCGGCGGTACTCGGCCTTGCCGACTGTCTCATCGCTGGCCGAAAGGTTCGCAATGACGGTGGCACCGGCCAGCGTGTGGAAGGTGGAGGGGGGCAGAGCGCTCCACAGGTCTTCGCAGATCTCCACGCCCAGAACGAAGCTGGGCATCTGGCGGCAGCGGAAGAGCAGGGACGTACCGAACGGCACCTCCTGCCCGCAGACTGTTACCGTCTCCACCTCCGTGCTGCCCGGGGTGAACTGGCGCTTTTCGTAGAACTCGCCGTAGTTGGGCAGGTAGGTCTTGGGGACAAGGCCCAGCAGACGCCCGCCGCAGAGGACGGCGGCGCAGTTGTACAGCTTGCCCCGCACCAGCAGCGGCAGGCCCACGAGGGCCACGACGTCCAGCTCTCGGCTGGCGTCCAGCACGGTCTGCAGGGCGTCCAGCGCGCCCTGCTGCAACGTGCGCTGCAAGAACAGATCGCCGCAGGTGTAGCCGGTGAGGCAGAACTCGGGGAACACCGCCAGCCTGACGCCGCGGGCCGCAGCGTCCTGTAGCTGAGATACGATTTGGGAAGCGTTATAATTGCAGTCGGCCACCCGCAGCGAGGGCGAGAGGGCGGCTGCTTTCAAAAAACCATCTTTCATCGGAGGATTTCACATCCTGTCTGTTGGATTAAGGCCCCGGCGGAGACGTGCGCTGCGGGGTTTTGTTCAGTATACCACAAACCGGCCCAAACGAAAAGTGACAGTGTGGTTAAAGAAACGAAAAAACGCTGTCTGCACACCGCAGACAGCGCTGAAAACAAAAGATGGAAAACGAGATAGACCGTAAGCCGGGTTCTGTATTAAACGACGATCTGTCTAGACCTGCCATTGCTGACAGGTTCGTGCCGCCTTCGGGACACGCGAGCAGCGCTGTACGTCCCATATAGGCGTTGCTTCCGGTAGGGTTTACAAAGCCGCATAGTCACCCATGCGCTGGTGAGCTCTTACCTCGCCCTTTCATCCTTACCGCATTGCTGCGGCGGTTTCCTTTCTGTTGCACTTTCCCTGAGGTCACCCTCGGCTGCCGTTAGCAGTTACCGTGCTCTGTGAGGCCCGGACTTTCCTCAGAGCGGTCAAAGCCGCCCCGCCGCCGTATGTTCCACTCGTTTTCCGCTCCTCATGATACCATAAAAAAACAAGATTTGCAAGAGAAAGAGAATTTTGCTATACTTATCTTATATGTTGCCCGCGCTGGAGGTGGGAAGATGAAGCTTTATTTCAAAGTCCCGCCCGAGGCGGATGGGATGCTGCTGCGCGGTTTTCTGCGCAGGTGCAGTGTCTCCACCGACCTGTCCCGGGCCGTGAAATTCCGGGGCAGCGGCTTTTTTGCCGACGGCGCCCCCGTCCTGGCCAACCGCCGGGTGGAGGCCGGGCAGGTCATCTCCTTTGAACTGCCGCCGGAGGGGGAGGGTGTTGTGCCGCAGGACGACATCCCGGTGGATGTGGTCTACGAGGATGCTTTCGCCCTCGTGGTGGAAAAGCCGCCCCATCTCGCAGTGCATCCTACCCTGAATTACCCGCTGGATACGCTGGCGAACGGCTATGCGTCCTGGGCGCTGCGTCAGGGCAGAAGCCCCGTTTTCCGCCCGGTGAACCGCATCGACAAGGACACCAGCGGCCTCGTGCTGGCGGCCCAGAATGGTTACGCCGCCCCGCTGCTGGCTCAGCGGGTGGAAAAGCTCTACTACGCCGTTGCAGAAGGAGAGCTTCCCCTCGGGCCGGGCGTCATCGACGCCCCCATCGGGCGGCAGGGGGAGAGCATCATCGGGCGGTGCGTCACCCCCGACGGCAAACCCAGCCGGACGGAATATACCATATTGAAAGCCGAAAACGGCCTGAGCCTCGCGGCCTGCGTCCCGGTGACGGGCCGGACCCACCAGATACGGGTACATTTTGCATCCATCGGCCACCCGCTGGCCGGAGATGACCTCTACGGCGGGAGCCGGGCGCGCATCGGGCGGCAGGCGCTCCACTGCGCAAAACAGACGTTCTGGGTGCCGCGCTGCGAGCCGATGCCGGACGGCATCCGCATCGAAGTGCCGGTGGACGAGACGACCCTGAGGCCGGTGACAGTGGAAAGCCCGCTGCCGGAGGATATGGCAGCCCTTTTTGACTGAGTTTGTGTATTTCGTGAAAAGTAAGTGAAAGCTAAGCCCAAATTCTGTGTCAATGCTTGTTTCGGCGCCGGCAGGGTGTATAATAAATAGAGTTATTCCTGTCAAAAAAGCTGTCCTGATGCGGCAGCGTGTCGATAACAGAGAAAAGAGACAAATCAGAATCTCCTGAAGATACAGGAAGGAGCATCCTTTTTGCTGGAAGATAAAACAACTGAAACGCGGCAGGACGAGCCAGCCGGTGCGCCGTGGCACACCGGCTTCCGCGCAAAGCTGCGCTCGATTTGGGCGCAGCTCCAGTGCGTCCGTCTGCTGCGCCGCCACCGGCGGTATCGCCGCCGCAGACACCGGCTGGACAATGTCTCCCGGAAGCTGCGCTCGTCGAAGCTGGTATTGCGCGTTGGCGCAGTGCTCTACGCACTGGGCTTTGGCGCGGAGTATGCTGCCGTGCGGGTGGGACGTGCCGTCAAGTACGCCGCTCTCTGGGCTGCTGGATGCATCCGCCGCTTTGCAAAGGCTCTGGCGGAGACGGCGTTCCCCGGCGCAGCACAGGTGGCCAAAGACCTGTTTGGCCCCATCGTGCTGTTTGCAAAGGGCATCGTGTCCCTTCTCATCCATGCCCACCGCATCCGCAGGGAGCAGGGCTTCGGTGCAGCATTTGAGGCCAGCGTCCACTACTTCAAAAACGGCGTCCGCCGCAACCTCAGTCTGCTGCCCCGCATGGCGATGTATGCCCTGCCCATCTGCGCACTGGCGCTGGGCGCGGCAGTGTTCCAATATGTCATCCACCAGCCTTATGCGCTGGCCGTCCGGGTCAACGGCGAAACCGTGGGCTATGTGGCGAATGAGGACGTCTTCAACACGGCCCGCGAGGACGTGATGGAGCGTATCAGCTACGCCGGCACCGACAAGACCGAGTGGACCATCGAGCCGAGCTACACCCTCGCCATCGCCCACCACATGATGGACGAAAACGAGATGGCAAACGCCATCATCCAGAGCGCCGGCGACCAGATCAGCGAAGGCACGGCTCTTTATCTGGATGGCGAGTTGACGGCGGTGTGCAGCGACGGCAACGCGCTGCGGGATTACCTCGCCGCCATGCTCGACCCCTACGAGGAAGAAGAGAACGGCCCCGATGTGAGCGTGGGCTTCAACAAGCAGGTCACGCTGGAAGACGGCCTCTACTTCAAGGAAGGCTTGCAGGATTTTGAGACCGTCCGGCAGGAGCTGGTGGGTGTGAAGCAGGCTCAGAAGGTCTACACCGTCAAGGCGGGCGACACCCTCTGGTCCATCGCACATAACAATGACCTGACCTTCCGTGAGCTGTGCGCCCTCAACCCGGAGTTCAAGGGTGAGCCGCTGAGCGAGACGTCCAGCATCCTTGAGGGCGACCACCTCGTCATCACCAAAGAAGAGGCTGGCCTTGAGGTGCGCATCACCCGCATCGAGACCCGTGAGGAAGAAATCGCATTCTCCACGGAGACGACAAGATCCAACGAATATACGAAGGGAACCACCAAGGTGCTCCAGGAGGGCGAGAACGGTCTGCGCCGTGTGACCCTCCAGAACGTCTACGACACCAAGAATATCCTTGTGGACCAGAGCGTGCTTTCCACCGAGGTCATCAAGGAGCCGGTGAACAAGAAGGTGGTCGAAGGCACCAAGAAGGTGACTTCCGGCACCAAGTACATCACCGGCAGCGGCCGGTTCATCTGGCCTGTGCCGAACTACCGCTACTGCTCGCGCTGGTACGGCGGACGCCACAAGGGCGTGGACATCTGCGCCCCGGCCGGTACGCCCATCTACGCCTCCGCAGGCGGCACCGTCGCAAAGGCGGGTTACAACAAGGCCGGTGCAGGTACGGGCTATGGCTACTCGGTCATCATCAACCACGGCGGCGGATACAGCTCTGTGTATGCACACTGCCTGTCCTTGACCGTCAGCGCGGGCCAGACCGTCAAGCAGGGCCAGCTCATCGGCTATCTGGGCAGCACGGGCCGTTCCACCGGCAACCACTGCCACTTCGAGATACGTCTCAATGGTTCGTACATTCCCCCGCAGAACGTATTCCCGGGGAAGAAATAAACCTCTCCGTCACGCCTGCGGCGCGCCACCTCCTCTAAAAAGGGGAGGCTTTGGCATGTCGGCTGACATTCAGCGGAATGAAAAAAGCTTTTGGGTAACGCAAGGCGGCGGACTCCGCTGCCTAGATAAAATTCATAAAAAGGAGATAATTATTATGGCTACTCCTCACATCAGCGCCGAAAAGGGCGATTTCGCAAAGACTGTCCTGATGCCGGGCGACCCCCTGCGCGCAAAGTTCATTGCTGACACCTTCCTGAAGGATGTCCGTCAGGTGACGGGCGTCCGCGGGATGCTGGGCTTCACCGGCACCTACGAGGGCCGTCCCATCAGCGTGATGGGCAGCGGCATGGGTATGCCCTCCATCGGCATCTATTCCTACGAGCTGTTCAAGTTCTACGATGTGGACAACATCATCCGCATCGGCTCCGCCGGCAGCTACACTGCCGACGCCAAGCTGTTCGACACCGTGCTGGCTGCCGGCGCGGTCAGTGAGTCCAACTATGCCCGCGTCCAGAGCGGCAACGACCACGACATCACCTTCCCCAGCGAGACTCTGAATGATAAGCTGCGCGCCTCCGCCAGGAAGCAGGGCATCAAGCTCATCGAGGGCAACATCCACTCCTCCGACGTTTTCTACCGTCAGCCCTCCGACGCAAAGCCCACCTACTGGGAGCTGCTGCGTGACGAGCGCGGCTGCCTCTGCGTGGAGATGGAGAGCTTTGCTCTGTTCGCCAACGCCGAGGTGCTGGGCAAGAACGCCGCCTGCCTGCTGACCATCTCCGACAGCTTCGTCTCCCCGGAGATCACCACCGCAGAGCAGCGCCAGAAGAGCTTCACCGATATGATGAAGGTCGCACTGGGCGCGGAGTACTAAGAGCTTTTTGGATCAAAGAGGGCCGCTGTGGTTGCAGCGGCCCTCTTTTTCGACGCAGAGGCGGCGGCTTTGCTTGCACTTCTGAAAAGAATGATTTATACTTAAATACACGACACAGAAGAATGTACGACACAGAAGGGAATGAGGCCGATGAACAGAGAAACGGTGAACATGGTGCGCAGTCCGATTTCTGTGGAGGGGAACATCCGGCTTGTTCCGTATTATCCGGCCTACGATACAGCACTTGCGTGGTATCAGGATGCACAGCTCTGCAAACAGGTAGATAACAGGGACTTCGTTTATGATTTGCCACTGCTGAAGCGGATGTATCATTATCTGGACACACACGGGGAACTGTTTTATATCGAGTATCGGGGTGTGCTTTGTGGTGACGTCAGCCTGCGGACGACCGGAGAGCTGGCCATCGTCATCTGTAAGGAGTACCAGAATAAACACATCGGGCGGAAGGTCATCGAAAAAATGCTGGAGCTGGCTCGGGAAAGGGGCTTGGCGGAGTGCTTCGCGCACATCTATTCCTTCAATACCCAGTCGCAGAAAATGTTTGAATCCGTTGGCTTCGTCCCACAGGACGAAGAACGCTATATCTACAAATTGCAAAAAGGAGAACTGACCATGACAAAACTGACTCTGGAAGAAAAGCAGGAGCTCATCCGGATGGCCCTTGCGGCCAGGGAGAGGGCTTACACGCCTTACAGCGACTTTATGGTGGGCGCTGCCCTGCGCGCCGAGGATGGCCGCATCTTCACCGGCTGCAACGTGGAGAATGCCGCCTTTACCCCCACCAGCTGCGCCGAACGGACGGCCCTGTTCAAGGCGGTGGCCGAGGGCGTGACCAGGTTCACCGACATCGCCGTGGTGGGTGCGCGCCGGGGCGAAGTCAACAAGCAGGTCACCTCGCCCTGCGGCGTCTGCCGTCAGGCGCTGTTCGAGTTCGGCGGCCCGGAGCTGAATGTCATCATGGCAAAAAGCCCGGACGATTTCATCGAGCGCAGCATGGACGAGCTGCTGCCCTTCGGCTTCGGTCCCTCCAACGTGGCGGGCAACAAGGCTGTGGAAGACTGAACACAGCTGCGCGAAAAAGGCCGGGCGGAGCGGATTTTCCGGGATAAGTATGATTTTTTTACAATTTTGATAAAATATTTGTAAATGTTTTGTAATCGGAAAAGGCTTGCATCTGCCGCTTCTTCCCGCTATACTTGAGCCAGTAAATGTGCAAGTGCGCACATTTCGTCAACAAAACGCGGTTATATAAAATAAAAGGAGAGTTTTCATTATGATGATTTCTCGTCGTAACTTCCTGGCAGTGGCTGGCGCCGCTGCTGCTGCCGCTGCTCTGACTGCCTGCGGCGGTTCTTCCTCTTCCACTGCTTCCTCTGCAGCTGCTTCCACCAGCGCAGCCGCTTCCACCGCTGAGGGCGGCGAGAAGATCGTGAAGGTCGCTCTGACCTGCGACACTGGCACCATCGACGATGAGAGCTTCAACCAGGCCTGCTGGACCGCTGTTTCCGGCTACATGGGCGATGACTGCCAGTACTACATCCCCGAGGCTGACGCTTCCGATGAGGACCGCGAGACCATGATCCGTCAGGCTGTCAACGACGGCGCTGATGTCATCGTCTGCGTCGGCTACCTGTACGGCGCTTCTCTGGCATGGGCTGCTGACCAGTACCCCGATGTCAAGTTCATCGCCATCGACGTCACTCAGGGCGACATCGGCACCGACGCCATCCCCGCAAACTGCTACTGCATCACCTTCAAGGAGGAGCAGGCAGGTTATCTGGCCGGCTACGCTGTCGTTAAGGACGGCATGACCAAGCTGGGCTTCCTCGGCGGCATGGCTGTCCCCGCTGTCATCCGTTACGGCTACGGCTATGTGCAGGGCGCTGACGCCGCTGCTCAGGAGCTGGGCACCAACATCGACATCAACTACTTCTACGGCGGCCAGTTCTACGGCGATGCAAACATCACCTCCCGTATGGAGGGCTGGTACTCCAACGGCACGCAGGTCGTCTTCGCCTGCGGCGGCGGCATCTACACCTCCGCTGTTGAGGCTGCTCTGAAGAACAACGGCTATGTCGTCGGCGTTGACGTTGACCAGAACTACATCGGTGTCAACGGCGTGGCAGACGGCTCCTTCGCTTACAACCCCTTCATCACCTCTGCTATGAAGGGTCTGACCGAGGCTGTCAACACCGCTCTGTCCGACATCGAGGCAGGCGATTGGAGCAACATCGCTGCTTCCAACGGCAATTTCGGTCTGGAGGACGGCGACTACGTCGGCCTGCCCACCGATGCTGACAGCTGGAACTTCAAGACCTTCACCACCGACGAGTACGAGGCTCTGAAGAACAAGATCAAGAGCGGCGAGATCGTTGTGGACAACAGCTCTGACGACAGCACCAAGCCCACCGTCAGCGAGTTCACCACCGTCAACTACATCCAGTAATCAGAAACTTCCCGGGCGGGGCGCTTTGCAAAGGGCGTCCCGCCTTTTTTTGCGTGCTTTTTCAAGACGATGAAGGAATGTCCGTCAAAATGCACAAAAGTAATACTTATGATATGGCAAAACATTAAATTTTCAAAAAGAAGTGTGCAAAACAGCAAAAATACGGTATAATGGGCACTAGAATAGTATAAGTGTCGTTTGGACACGAAAGGAGAGTGAGCAGATTGGCAGAGGATTTTGTGATCGAGATGCTCCATATCACCAAGGAGTTCCCGGGCATCAAGGCAAACGACGACATTACCCTGCAGCTGCGAAAAGGTGAGGTCCATGCCCTGTTGGGCGAGAACGGCGCAGGCAAAAGCACCCTGATGAGCGTGCTGTTCGGCCTGTATCAGCCGGAGGAGGGTAAGATCCTCAAAAACGGAAAGGAGGTCGCCATCCGCAACCCCAACGATGCAAACGCACTTGGCATCGGCATGGTCCACCAGCACTTCAAGCTGGTGGAGTGCTTCAGCGTGCTGGACAACATCATTCTGGGCGTGGAGCCCAACAAGCTGGGCTTTTTGCAGAAGGCCGAGGCCCGCAAGAAGGTCATGGCCCTGAGCGAGAAGTACGGCCTGCGTGTTGACCCCGATGCGCTCATCAGTGATATTTCGGTGGGTATGCAGCAGCGCGTGGAGATCTTGAAGATGCTCTACCGCGACAATGAGATCCTCATCTTCGACGAGCCCACCGCTGTGCTGACCCCGCAGGAGATCGACGAGCTGATGGAGATCATGCGCGGGTTCAAGAAGGAGGGCAAGTCCATCCTCTTTATTACCCACAAGCTCAACGAGATCATGGCGGTCGCCGACCGCTGCACCGTCCTGCGCAAGGGCAAGTATATGGGTACCGTGGACATCAAGGACACCACCAAGGAAGAGCTTTCCCGCATGATGGTCGGCCGTGACGTCCAGCTTCAGGTCGATAAAAAGCCCGCTCACCCGGGCGATGTCGTGCTGGACGTGGAGGGTGTCACCATCCACAACGACCAGCGCAAGAAGGACTCCGTCAAGGACGTCACCTTCCAGGTCCGCGCAGGCGAGATCGTCTGTCTGGCGGGCATCGAGGGCAACGGCCAGACCGAGTTCATTTACGGACTCACCGGTCTCGAAAAACTGTCGGGCGGCAAGATCACGCTGGACGGCAAGGACATCACCCGCGAGAGCATCCGCCAGCGCTCTAGGGACGGCATGAGCCACATCCCCGAAGACCGCCACAAGCACGGTCTGGTGCTGGATTACAGCCTCGAGAACAACATGGTGCTCCAGCGCTACTGGCAGCCCGAGTTCCAGAAGGGCGGCTTCATCCAGTCCGATAAAGTCCGCGAGTACTCCGATAAGCTCATCGCTCAGTACGACGTCCGCAGCGGTCAGGGCAGCTCCACCATCGTGCGCAGCATGTCCGGCGGCAACCAGCAGAAAGCCATCATCGCCCGCGAGATCGACAAAGACCCCAAGCTGCTGGTGGCTGTTCAGCCCACCCGCGGCCTGGATGTCGGCGCCATCGAATACATCCACAGCCAGATCGTCGCCGAGCGCGACAGGGGCAAAGCTGTCCTGCTGGTCAGCCTCGAGCTGGATGAGGTCATGAACCTGTCCGACCGCATCCTCGTCATGTACGAGGGCGAGATCGTGGGCGAGTTCGACCCCAAGACCACCACTGTGCAGGAGCTGGGTCTCTACATGGCCGGCGCACGCAAGCAGGGAAAGGAGAGCAAATAAATGAACAAGAAAAAACTTTCCCACAGCAACCTCAACAACTCCATCACCAGTGTGCTGGCCGCGCTGCTGTGCATCGTCATCGGCATGGCTGTGGGCTTTCTCGTGCTGCTGGCCATCAACCCGGCTCACGCATGGGGCGACGGCTTTGTCCGCATCCTCAAGGGCGGCTTCCATGATGCTCCTTACGGCGTCGGCAAGGAGCTGGCCAACGCGGCGCCCCTCATCATGACCGGTCTGTCCGTGGCCTTCGCCTTCAAGACCGGCCTGTTCAACATCGGTGCTGCCGGTCAGTACACGCTGGGCGCTTACGGCGCACTCTACTGTGCCATCATGCTCAAGATGCCCTGGTATGTCTGCCTGATCGTCGCCACCATCCTCGGCGGCATCTGGGGCGCTATCCCCGGCTTCTTCAAGGCTTACTTCAACATCAACGAGGTCATCACCTCCATCATGTTCAACTGGATCGGTTTGTATCTGGTCAATGAGCTTATCTACCAGAACGGCACCGGCCCCATGTACGACGTGCGCAACACCCGTACCCTGAACCTCGGCAAGAACGCTGAGCTGTCCAAGGCGCTCATCCCGGACTTCGGCCTGAACAAGATGTTCCAGACCAACAGCACCACCATCGCGATCTTCCTCGCCGCGGCAGTCGCCATTCTGATCTGGGTCATCCTGAACAAGACCACCTTTGGCTATGAGCTGAAGGCCGTCGGCCTGAACAAGAGCGCCGCCCGCTACGCCGGCATCAACGAGAAGAAGAACATCATCCTCTCCATGGCCATTGCAGGCGCTCTGGCAGGCTTCGGCGCCGGCCTCTACTACCTGTCCAACGTCTCTCAGTGGAACCCGCTGAACTCCACCAGCCTGCCGACCATGGGCTTCAACGGCATCTCTGTGGCCCTGCTGGCAAGCTCCAACCCCATCGGCACCATCTTCTCCGCGATCTTCATCTCCCACATCTCGGTCGGCGGCTCTTTCCTGTCCACCAAGTATTACCCCACCGAGATCTCCGACCTGATCAGCGGTATCATCATCTACCTGTGCGCATTCTCCATGCTGTTCCGTGGCAAGATCCACTCCATGCTGTTCAAGAATGCGGACAAGACCAACGTGAATGCAGAGCCTGCCCCTGCTAAGACCGAAACCAAGAAGGAGGGCAAGTGATATGCTGCTTCTCATCAAGTATACTCTGCTGTATGGCATCGTGCTGATGCTGGTCGCTCTGGGCGGTATGTTCAGTGAGCACTCCGGCATCATCAATATCGCACTGGAAGGCATCATGGTCATCGGCGGTGTGGCGGGTGTCCTCACCCTCACCATGCTGCCCGCGAGCATGCCGGCTTTCGCCACTGTGCTCATCGCTGTGCTGGTGGCGGCTATCGCCGGCATGGTCTACAGCCTGCTGCTGGCCTTCGCGTCCATCAACCTGAAAGCGGACCAGACCATCGGCGGCACGGCCCTGAACCTGCTGGCGACGGCGGTGGCTGTGGTCATCTCCAAGCACTTCAGCGACAGCGGCAGCGCCAAGCTGAACTACTCCAACAAGCCCTTCCTGTTCAGCATCGGCGGTCTGGAGCTGAGCATCTTTGTCCCGCTGGGCATCGCACTGCTCATCATCAGCTACATCGTGCTGTACAAGACCCGCTTCGGCCTGCGTCTGCGCGCCTGCGGCGAGCATCCTCAGGCTGCGGACTCTGTGGGCATCAACGTCTACAAGATGCGCTATGCCGGTGTCGTCATCTCGGGCGCTCTGGGTGCTATCGGCGGTCTGGCCTATATCGTGCCTCCCGTCCAGACCTGGAACTTCGAGGTCGGCGTGGCCGGTGCAGGCTTCCTTGCTCTGGCTGTTATGATCTTTGGTCAGTGGAAGCCCTTCCACATCTGCGGCGCAGCCATGTTCTTTGCCGTGTTCAAGAGTCTGGCCAACATCGCCGACTCCACCTTCCTCGCACAGCTCCACTGGTCCAGCAACATCTACAACATGATGCCCTTCGTGGCATCCATGGTCATTTTGGCCTTCACCTCCAAGAACAGCATGGCCCCCAAGGCCGAGGGCGTCCCCTACGACAAGGGCTCCCGCTGATTCGAGCGTATTTTCCGGGCGCAGCTGCTTTTCCGGGTGGCTGCGCCCTTTTTGCTTCTTTTTCGACAGATTACACAAAACGGCGCTTGCTTTTGCGGGAAAATTTGCTATACTTGAATTACAATGTCATACGATTGCCGGAGGCGGGGCAGCGCGGCCCGGGCCGCCGGCGGAGAATATTATTTAGGAGCGTGACCTTATGCGCATTTACGATTTGATCGCCAAGAAGCGGGACGGCGGCACCCACAGCCGCGAGGAGCTGGAAGCCATCGTCAACGGCTTCGTCAGCGGCGAGGTGGCCGATTATCAGATGGCGGCCTGGATGATGGCAGTTTATCTGCGCGGCATGACCGACGAGGAGACTGCCGAGCTGACCGATGTGATGGCCCACAGCGGCGTCATGGTAGACCTTTCGCCCATCCCGGGCATCAAGGTGGATAAGCACTCCACCGGCGGCGTGGGCGACAAGACCACGCTGGTCATCGCGCCCATCGTGGCGGCCTGCGGCGTCAAAATCGCCAAGATGAGCGGCCGCGGCCTCGGCCACACCGGCGGCACCATCGACAAGATGGAGAGCGTCCCCGGCACAAAGACCGCCCTCTCGCAGGAGGAGTTCTTTGCACAGGTGAATAAGATCGGCCTGTCGGTCATCGGCCAGAGCGAGGGCATCGCCGTGGCAGATAAGAAGATGTACGCCCTCCGCGACGTCACCGCGACCGTCAGCTGCATCCCCCTCATCGCGTCCAGCATCATGTCCAAGAAGCTGGCCTCCGGCTCCGACGCTATCCTGCTGGACGTCACCACCGGCACCGGTGCGTTCATGAAGACCGTGGACCAGAGCATCGAGCTGGCCAAGCTGATGGTCTCCATCGGCACCCATCATGGCCGCCGCGTCGCTGCGATGATCACCGACATGGACACCCCGCTGGGCCACAACATCGGCAACAGCCTTGAGGTCATGGAGAGCATGGACGTGCTCAAGGGCCGCGGCCCCGCCGACCTGACCGAGGTCTGCCTGCAGCTGGCTGCGAATATGCTGGTGCTGGCCGATAAGGGGTCCCCCGCCGAGTGCCGCGCCATGGCCGAGGCTGTCATCGCGGACGGCTCTGCCTATGCAAAGTGCAAGGAGATGTTCGCGGCTCAGGGCGGCGATACCCGCGTTCTGGACGACTACAGCCTCTTCGAGAAGCCCGCCGCCAGCTATGAGCTTCTGGCCGAGGAAGACGGCTACATCGTCGCCAACGACGCCGAGAAGATCGGCTCTGCCAGCGTTCTGCTGGGCGCAGGCCGTCAGAAGAAGGGCGACCCGCTGGACTTCGCCGCCGGCATCACCCTCCACAAGAAGCGCGGCGACTACGTGCACAAGGGCGAGAGCCTCGCCACCTTCTACGGCGCGGCGGATAAGTTCGACGCTGCCGCCGCCGAGTACCGCAGCGGCCTCGTCTACGGCCCTGAAAAGCCCGAGGAAGCCCCGCTGGTCTACGCTCTCGTCACCAAGGACGGCGTGGAGCGGTACTGAAATACCTGAATCGCTGAGAACGGCCCCGGGATCTGTGTGTCCCGGGGCCGTTTTTCCGCCAAAACTGCGCTTTGTGGTTGGATAAAGCCGGCAGAAGGGCTGATTTTGTAGATGTTTTGCCTGAGATGTGATATAATCTATTCAATAGCGCCCAGACGGCGCAGGAGAAGAGAAAGGGTTATTCTATGAAGATCGTTTTGGTGGGCGGCGGCAAGGTCGGCACAGCGCTGGCGCGGCAGCTCAGTGAAGAGGGTCACAACGTGACCGTTATCGATACGAACAAGGCCCGTGTGGAGCATATCGGGGAGTCCTACGATGTGATGAGCATTCTCGGCAACGGTTCGTCCATCACCACCCTGTCCGAGGCGGGCGTGGAGGAGGCGGACGTGTTCATCGCAGTCACCGGCTCGGACGAGCTGAACCTGCTGTGCTGCATGTTCGCCAAAAAGGCGGGCCACTGCCACGCCATCGCCCGCGTGCGCAACCCGTCTTACAGCCATGAGCTGGACTTTATCAAGAAGCAGATCGGCATCTCGGCCATCATCAACCCCGAAATGGCAGCGGCCAAGGAAATCTCCCACCTGCTGCGGTTCCCGGGCGCAAGCAAGATCGATACCTTCGCGGGCGGACGCGTGCGGCTCATCAAGTTTGCGCTGACCGAGCGGCAGGGGCTGGACGGCGTGGCCATCCATGAGATCCCCACCCGCCTCAAGAGCGACATTCTGGTCTGCGCGGTGGAGCGTGACGGCGGGGTCATCATCCCCAACGGTAACTTTGTGCTGCAGAACGGCGACCAGGTCACCTTCCTCGCCACGCAGGAGAAGGCCCACGAGTTCTTCCAGCGTATCAATATGCCGGTGCGGCCGGTGCGCAACGCCCTCATCGTGGGCGGCGGTGCCATCGCCTATTATCTGAGCCAGGAGCTGCTGGAAAATCACGTCCGCGTCCGCATCGTCGAGCGGGACCCGGCCCGCTGCAATGTTCTGGCCGAGTCCCTGCCTGAGGCACAGATACTGAACGAGGACGGCTCCAACCGCGACTTCCTGCTCTCGGAAGGTCTGGAATCCACCGAAGCCTTCGTGGCTCTGACCAACATCGACGAAGAAAACGTGCTGCTGACCCTGTTTGCAAAAAAGCACTCCAAGGGCAAGCTGGTCACAAAGATCAACCGCCTCGAGTTCGACGATATTCTGGCAGGGCTCGATTTGGGCAGCATCGTCTACCCCAAGTACATGACCTGCGACTACATCGTGCAGTATGTCCGCGCCCTGCAGAACGAGGCCGGCAACAACATCAAGACCCTTTACCGCATCCTCGACGACCGCGTGGAAGCGCTGGAATTCACTGTCCATGAGGAGAGCCGGGCCACCGGCGTGCCGCTGAGCCAGCTGCATCTGAAAAAGAATCTGCTGCTCTGCTGCATCACCCGCGGCGACCATATCCTCATCCCCCGCGGCGGCGACCAGATCCAGGTGGGCGACAACGTCATCGTCGTCACGCTGGAACACGGCCTGCATGACCTGCGGGACATCGTGGAAGAGTGACGGGGGACAGGACGTATGAATTATGCGATCGTCTTTCGTCTGCTGGGCTACATCCTGATGATAGAGGGTACACTGCTGCTGCTCCCGGCGGTGACGAGCCTCATCTACGCCGAGTGGGCCGTCATGGGCGTGTTCCTGCTGACGGCGGCCATCAGTGGGGCGCTGGGCTTTGCCCTGCAGGCCATCAAGCCCCGCAGCAAGGTGTTCTATATGCGGGAGGGCTTTGCGGCCACCGCCCTGAGCTGGATCACCATCAGTATCATGGGCGCAGTGCCGTTCGTCCTCACCGGCTGCATCCCGAATCCCGTGGACGCCATGTTTGAGACCGTTTCGGGCTTTACCACTACCGGTGCCAGCATCCTGCCCGGTGTGGAGGGCCTGCCCAACGGCATCCTGTTCTGGCGTAGCTTCACCCATTGGATCGGCGGCATGGGCGTTCTGGTGTTCCTGCTCTCCCTGCTGCCCCTGACCGGCGGCTCCCACGTCAACCTGATGAAGGCGGAAAGCCCCGGCCCGCAGGTGGACAAGCTGGTGCCGAAGGTGCAGTCTACGGCCAAGATCCTGTACGGTATCTATTTCGCGCTCACGGTGGTGGAGCTCTGCTTCCTGCTGGCGGGTGGAATGAATGTGTTCGACTCTCTGCTCACGGCCTTTGGCACGGCGGGTACTGGCGGCTTCGGCTTCAAGAACGACAGCTTTGCCAGCTTCTCGCCCTACATCCAGTGGGTCGTGACCGTCTTTATGATCCTCTTCGGCGTCAACTTCAACGCGTATTTCCTGCTGCTGCTGCGCCGGTTCCGCCGTGCAGCGTCCAGCGAGGAAGTCCGCGCCTATTTTGCCATCATTCTGGCGGCGGTGGCCGTCATCACGGTGAACATCCGCAGCCTCTACGGCACCTTCGGCGAGGCGCTGCGCCATGCGGCCTTCCAGGTCGGCTCCATCATCACCACCACCGGCTTTTCCAGCTGTGATTTCGACCTCTGGCCCACGCTGGCAAAAGAGGTGCTGGTGCTGCTGATGTTCGTGGGTGCCTGCGCGGGCAGCACCGGCGGCGGCATCAAAGTCAGCCGCTTCCTCCTGATGGGAAAGACGCTGGGCAAGGAGCTGAAGCAGGCCCTCCACCCGCAGGTGGTGGCCCCCGTCCGGATGGACGGCAAGCTGGTCAATCATGAGACCATCCGCACCACCAACGTCTTTCTGGCGGCCTACATCTTCATCTTTGCGGCGAGTTTCATGCTTGTCAGTCTGGACGGCTTTGACATGGTGACGAACTTCACCTCCGTCGCCGCTACCCTGAACAACATCGGCCCCGGCCTCAATCAGGTGGGTCCCATGATGAACTTCGGGGCCTACTCCAACTTTGCAAAGCTGGTGCTCATCTTCGATATGCTGGCCGGTCGTCTGGAAATTTTCCCGATGCTGGTGCTCTTTCTGCCCGATGCGTGGAGAAGATTCTAAAAGTTTTATAACGCAAAAAATCCCCCGGTCCAGCCGGGGGATTTTTGTCTGTATCAGAACGTCAGATCGACCTTTTCCTGCGCACGGTATTGCAGAGCCTCGAGCAGCGAATCCTCATCGAGGAGGCGCTTGCCGGAGAGGTCGGCAATGGTGCGGGCCACCCGGAGGATGCGGTCGTGGGCGCGGGCCGAAAGGCCCAGCGTCTCGTAGGAGGCCCGCAGGAGCTGTTCGGCAGCGGGGGTCATCCGGCAGATGCGCCGCACCTGCCCGGCGGTGAGCTGGGCGTTGCAGCGCACATCCTCGTAGCCGGGAGCAGCGTACCGCTGGGCCTGGATGGCCCGGGCGGCAAGGACCTGTTTCCGCAGCTCGGCGCTGCTCTCGGAAGGGGCAGCGCCATGCAGTTCATCGAAGGCCACCGGGTCCATCTCGACGCAGAGGTCGATGCGGTCCAGCAGCGGGCCGGACACCCGGCTGCGGTACTGCCGCACCGCGCTGGGCGAACAGGTGCAGGCCCGGGTAGGGTGGCCGTAGTAGCCGCATTTGCAGGGGTTCATGGCGGCGACGAGCTGGAAGCGGCTGGGATAAGTGGCGCTTCCGGCGGCCCGGCTGACCGTGATGCAGCCGTCCTCGAGGGGCTGGCGCAGCACTTCGAGGCTCTCGCGGGAGAACTCGGGCAGCTCGTCGAGGAAGAGGACGCCGCAGTTGGCCAGACTGCACTCGCCGGGGCGGAACTGCGCCCCGCCGCCCGCCAGCGCAGCCGAACTGGCCGAGTGGTGGGGGCTGCGGAAAGGCCGTGCCGTCACGAGGCCCCGGCCTGCGGGCATCTGCCCGGCGATGGAGTAAATTTTCGTCGTCTCCACAGCTTCTTCCCGGGTCAGGGGCGGCAGGATGCCGGGCAGGCGGCGGGCCAGCATGGATTTGCCGGTGCCGGGCGCACCGACGAGCAGGACGTTGTGTCCGCCCGCAGCCGCGATGACCATTGCCCGGCGGGCCAGCGGCTGGCCGCAGATGTCAGCGAAATCGGGAACGTGGCTCCACGCATCGGCAGGGTCAAAGGGGACAGGCATCGTAGGCAGGATGGGCTGGACGCCCCGCAGTGCATCCACGACCTGACGGGCCGTTGCGGCAGGGTAGACCTGCATTTCGCTTCCGCAGGCTTCAGCGGCTTCGGCAGCGTTCTCGGCGGGGACATAGAGCGCCCGCACACCGCCGGCGGCAGCCTCCAGCGCCATGGGCAGGACGCCGGACACCGGGCGGAGACTGCCGTCCAGCGCCAGTTCCCCCAGAAAGGCCGTGTCCTTCGGCGGCGGCTCCAGCTGCCCGGAAGCGGCCAGCACCGCCAGCAGCAGGGGCAGGTCATACACCGGGCCGGTCTTGCGGACGTCGGCGGGAGCAAGGTTGATGGTGATGCGGCGGTCAGGCCACTTGAAGCCCAGATTTTTCAGGGCTGCGTGGACGCGGTCGCCGCTCTCCCGGACGGCGGAGTCCGGCAGGCCGACGATGGAGAGGGCGGGCATCCCGCCCGAGATGTCGGCCTCGACTTCCACGGGAAAGCCGTTGAGGCCCTTGAGGCCGAAGCTCTTGAGGACTGCGTACATGGGCGCTCCTTTCTGCCCGATGGGGCGGCAGAGACCATCCATAAAAGGAGATGACAAAATTTTTGCGGTGCTTCGAAATTTCTTCTGAGATAACAGACAAAAGACATGGAATGGTCGGCTAAGAACTGACTAAGAAATGGGAAAGACAGGGCGCAGATGCCCAAGTTCGACACAATTTTCTGTTTGAATCTATTATATTAGAGGGCATGTGAGATGTCAACGAAACGCGAACCATCTGTAATTGGAGGAAGAATCTTATGGTTGCGAAAGAGTACTGCTGTTACACCAGGCCCTATTCCAGTATCGAAGGCTTTCAGCTTGCACACACGCTGTACTACAGCGCAAGCGTAGAGGAAGAGGGTGTTGTACTGGCAGTGCGGCGGCAGCAGGGAGAAGAGTGTGTCACGGAGCAGGTCATCTGCCCGGTGGGCGACTTCGGGCGGCTGATGTCCCTGATGCGGTATCTGTGCGAAAATGGAGTAGGGCTGGGCCACTGGCTGGATGTACTGGACGACGCAGGGCAGGTGTACTGGCCCTGCACGGCTGCAAATGGGCAGCAGGAGAGCGGAAAGCCTGCACGATTTGTGGCATTTGCTGGTTTTGAGGGGGGAAACTTGGTACATAATCCTGAATTGACACAAAGCGTATAAAAGCTTATATTATAAGTAGACTTGGATGAATTTGTCCATTATGGTCAAAAATTATAAAGGTAAGGTGTGCAATATGTATCAGGATGAGTATAAGCGCTGGTTGGCAGCGGATCTGGAGGACGCAGATCTGAAGCCGGAGCTGGCCAAGGTCGAGGGAAACGACGACGAGATCAAGGACCGCTTTGCCGTTGCACTGAAGTTCGGCACCGCCGGCCTGCGCGGCGTGCTGGGCGCTGGCACCAACCGCATGAACATCTATGTCGTGCGTCAGGCCACCCAGGGTCTGGCAAACTGGGTCAAGACCCAGGGCGGCAGCCAGACCGTGGCCATCAGCTACGACAGCCGCCTGAAGAGCGACCTCTTTGCCAAGACTGCCGCCGGCGTTCTGGCCGCAAACGGCATCAAGGTGCGCATTTATGATGCTCTGATGCCTGTCCCGGCCCTGAGCTTTGCCACCCGTTACTATGAGTGCAATGCGGGCATCATGGTCACCGCTTCTCATAACCCCGCCAAGTACAACGGCTACAAGGCCTACGGCCCCGACGGCTGCCAGATGACCGATGACGCCGCCGCCATCGTCTACGACGAGATCCAGAAGACCGATGTCCTGACCGGTGCAAAGTACATCTCCTTTGCCGAAGGCGTTGAGCAGGGCCTCATCCGCTTTGTGGGCGACGACTGCAAGAACGCCCTCTACGCCGCCATCGAGGCACGTCAGGTGCGCCCGGGCCTGTGCAAGACCGCCGGCCTGAAGCTGGTCTACAGCCCGCTGAACGGCTCCGGTCTGGTGCCGGTCACCCACGTTCTGAACGACATAGGCATCACCGACATCACCATCGTGCCGGAGCAGGAGTACCCCAACGGCTACTTCACCACCTGCTCCTACCCCAACCCCGAGATCTTCGAGGCTCTGAAGCTGGGCCTCGACCTCGCCACCAAGACCGGCGCCGACCTGATGCTGGCCACCGACCCCGACGCCGACCGCGTGGGTATCGCCATGAAGTGTCCGGACGGCAGCTATGAGCTGGTCTCCGGCAACGAGATGGGCGCTCTGCTGCTGGATTACATCTGCGCTGGCCGCATCGAGAAGGGGACCATGCCCAAGGACCCCGTCGCCGTCAAGTCCATCGTCTCCACCCCGCTGGCGGATGCCATCGCCGCCCACTACGGCGTGGAGATGCGCAGCGTGCTGACCGGCTTCAAGTGGATCGGCGACCAGATCGCAAATCTGGAAGCTGCCGGTGAAGTGGACCGCTTCATCTTCGGCTTCGAGGAGAGCTACGGCTATCTGGCCGGCCCCTATGTCCGTGACAAGGATGCTGTCATCGGCTCCATGCTCATCTGCGAGATGGCCGCTTACTACCGCAGCATCGGTTCCTCCATCAAGGAGCGTCTGGAAGAGATCTACAAGGAGTATGGCCGCTACCTGAACAAGGTGGACAGCTTCGAGTTCCCCGGCCTGACCGGCATGGAGAAGATGGCCTCCATCATGCAGAAGCTGCGTGACGAGCCCCTCACCGAGCTGGCCGGCCACAAGGTGGTCAAGGTCACCGACTACAAGAAGCCCGAAGAGACCGGCCTGCCCGCCGCAAACGTCCTCATCTACACTCTGGACAACGGCGCTACCGTGGTCGTCCGTCCCTCCGGCACTGAGCCGAAGATCAAGACCTACTTCACCACTCTGGGCAAGGACCTGGCCGAGGCTCAGGCTCAGAAGGATGCTCTGGCCGCTGCCATCGAGCCCATCCTCGCATAACGCAGAAATTTCATAAAAAATTTATGCCCCCGTACAGCGCCAAAAGTGCTGCACGGGGGCATTTTTGATGGGCGCGGGCAGTTGCAGTTTGTGGGTGGATACGCTATAATATTCAATGAATAATAATACGCTCTGTGCAGTGCGGCACAGGGTAGGAATAAAATGGGGCAGGTGTAAGAAATTGGAATGTCGTGTGACGGCAGTCCTGGTGGCGGCTGGTTCTTCCACCCGGATGGGATTTGATAAACTGAGCTTCGATCTGGGCGGTGAGACCGTCCTGGAGCGGAGCGTCCGGGCCTTTGACGAGTGTCCGGAGGTGGACGAGCTGGTGATCGTGACCGGCGCGTCCGGTGAGAATGCCCGGCGGGCTGCTGCCCGCTGCAAAAAGCCGGTGCGGCTGGTGAAGGGTGGCTCGACCCGCGCCGAGAGCGCCCGCAGCGGCGTGGCCGCTGCCCACGGCAGACTGGTGGCCGTCCACGACGCGGCCCGGCCCTTCGTGAGCCAGAGCGTTATCGCCGATACGATAGCGGCCGCTGCCCGCTGCGGTGCCGCCGCCCCGGCGGTGCCGGTGAAGGACACCATCAAGCAGGCGAAGGGCGGCGACGGCAAGACTGTGCCGGAAGGCTGCATGGTGGAGAACACCCCTGACCGCAGCACCCTTTATGCGGTGCAGACGCCCCAGTGCTTCGACCGGGCCGCCTATCTGGCGGCGCTGGATGAACTGGACGAGGCCAGCGCCCGCCTCGTCACCGACGACTGCAGCCTGTTCGAGCTGACGGGCCGTCCGGTGGAGCTGGTCCGGGGCGACTACGCAAACATCAAGATAACCACCCGGGAGGACCTGCCCCGGGCCGGGAACGGAGGAAAGAAAATGCGCATTGGTCATGGTTACGACGTCCACCGTCTGGTGGAGGGCCGCAAGCTCATCCTGGGCGGCGTGGAGGTGCCGTATGAGAAAGGTCTGCTGGGCCACTCGGACGCCGACGTGCTGGCCCACGCGGTCATGGATGCCGTGCTGGGCGCAGCGGCGCTGGGCGACATCGGCCAGCACTTCCCCGATACGGCGGAAGAGTACGCCGGGGCCGACAGCCTCATGCTGGCCCGCCGTGTGGCAGAAATCATGACCGGGCACGGCTGGCGCATCGAGAACATCGACGCCACCATCCTCTGCCAGCGCCCGAAGCTGGCCCCCCACATCCCGGCCATGCGGGCAAAGCTGGCCGAGGCTTTCGGGATGCCGGTGGACGCCGTGAGCGTCAAAGCCACCACCGAGGAGCATCTGGGCTTTACCGGCGAGGGGCTGGGCATCGCGGCCCATGCCGTCGCCCTCATCGAAGCAGTGTGAACGGGAGAATGTGACCCATGACTCTGAACTCTATCGTAGCAAACTTCCAGACCTTCAAGCTGGTAGACCTGCTGGACATCCTCATCATCGCGTTCCTCATCTACCAGCTGCTGGGCTTCGTCAACCGCACCCGCGCCGGCCAGCTGGCCAAGGGCGCGCTCATCGTGATGGCGGTCTATCTGGTGGCCAACATCCTGAATATGCGCACCGTCACCTGGCTGCTCAACTCGCTGCTGCAAGTCGGTCTGCTGACGCTGGTGGTGCTGTTCCAGCCCGAGATACGGCGTGCGCTGGAGCGGATGGGCCAGACCGACCAGTGGGCCTATCGCTTCTTCAATAAAAACCGCTACAACGACACCAGCCTCAAGGGCGCGTGGCGCAGCGCCATCATCGCCATCTGCGACGCGGCAGAGCGCTTTTCGGAGACCAAGACCGGCGCGCTCATCGTGCTGGAACGGAACACCAACCTTTCTGAGATCGTCCGCACCGGCACGCCTGTGAACAGCGCAGTCAACCTCGAGGTGCTGGGTACCATCTTCTACGAGGGTACCCCCCTCCACGACGGCGCGGCCATCATCGAGAATGGCCGCATCAAGGCCGCAGGCTGTGTGCTGCCCCTTTCCAACAACCTGGACCTGGGCAAGGACATGGGTACCCGCCACCGCGCCTGCCTCGGCATCGCCGAGAACTCCGACGCCATCGCCATCGTGGTCAGCGAGGAGACGGGCATCATCTCGATGGCGAAAAACGGTGTTCTCATGCGCCACTTTGACCGTCAGACCCTTTACACCCGGCTGGTGGATGAGATGATACCCAAGGAGACCGCCAGCGAGAAGAGCGCTGCCGAGGGCTGGAAGGCCCGGGGCAAGCGCCTGCTGAACTGGGTGAACAACAAGGAGGAGGATGAGCAGCAATGAGCACTGAGCAGAACAACGGCAAGCCTGCCGTACCCCCCAAGCGCAACCTGCTGAACAACCGCCGCATCCGGCTCCTGCTTTCTTTGCTGGGTGCGGTCATCGCGTGGATGGCGGTCACCATCGTCGTGCAGCCCGGCACCACCACCACCATCTATAATGTTCCGGTGGACTTTACCTATGATTCGGCTGCCTACACTTCCCGGGGCCTGAGCATCGTCAATGCGGAGGAAAAAACGGTCAACCTGAAGCTTTCCGGCGACGGCTACACCATCGGCAGCCTGTCGGCCAACGACTTTGTCGTCTACCCCGACTGGTCCAGCGTCCGCGACAGCGGCGAAAAGAGCCTGCGCCTTCAGGTGCGGAGCCAGAGCACCCTGCTCACCGGGGTGTCCGTCTCCATCGATGGCGACAACACCGTGGACGTGGTGTTCGATGTGGTGGAAGAAAAGACCCTGCCCATCCAGGTGACGACGAATTACCTGAAGATAGCAGACGGCTATATCCTCTACGGCACCGACATCTCGAAGGAGACGGTGACTCTCTCCGGACCCAGCACCGAGTTGAGCCAGGTAGAGACCTGCACCGCCGAGGTGACCTACAGCGGCGAGCTGACCAGTCCCGTCACTCTGGACACCGGCCTGCGTTTTTACACCCGCAGCGGCGGAGAGGTGAAATTTGAGTATACTACTCTGGAAACAGACAGCGTCGAGGTCACGCTGCAGGTGTATAAGCTGGCCACCCTGCCGGTGGAAGTCAGCTTTATCAACGCGCCCCGCGACTTTGACCCCTCGGTGCTGGTCTACTCCCTGAGCAAAAAGACCCTCAATGTGGCCGGCCCGGAGTCCCAGATCGACCGTCTGTCCGCCCTGTCGGTGGGTACCATCGACCTTTCCACCTTTGCACTGGATAAGGTGTACGAAATGCCCATCGAGCTGCCCAGCGGCATCCGCCTGCTGGACAACATCTCCAGCATCACGGTCAGCTTCGACAGCTCCCGTCTGGAAACCAAGACCATGAACCTGCCCGCCAGCTGTGTGCAGGTCATCAACCTGCCCTCCACCTACACCCTGACCGTGGAGACGGAGCGGCTGATGAACGTCACCCTCTGCGGCCCGGCCGGTTCGCTGGAAGCACTGAATCCGGAACAGGTGGTCATTGAGATCGACGCCGACGACTTCTATGTCGCCATCGGCCGGCAGAACATCGCCTGCCGCCTCTATGTGCCGGCCAACGACAAAATTTTTGCGCTGGGCAGCTATGTGGTGCAGTGCAAGATAGAAAGTAACTGAGTATATGATCCTGATCCATGATATTCGCCTGCCCCTCTCCGCCGGGGAGCCGCAGGCCTACGAAAAAGCCCTCCGCCTCGCCCGCATCCCCCGGGGAAAGGTGATCCATCTGGGCATCGCCCGGCTCTCGGTGGACGCCCGCCACGGCCAGCCCAAGCTGGTGTACACCGTGGCCGTGACCCTGAAAGAGGAGGGGGAAGAGGCCGCCTGTGCGGGTGCTTCCCGCAGCGTCACCGTCCGGGGCAAGACCGATCTCTCGGTGCAGAACGGCACTCTGCCGCTGACGCACCGGCCTGTGGTCTGCGGCCTCGGCCCGGCGGGCCTCTTTGCGGCGCTGCTGCTGGCCCGTCAGGGCTACCGGCCCATCGTGCTGGAACGCGGCCCGGCGCTGGACGAGCGCGTCAAGGCCGTGGAGCATTTCTCCGCCACCGGTGAGTTGGACGAAAACGCCAACATCCAGTTCGGCGAGGGCGGCGCCGGAACCTTCTCGGACGGCAAGCTCACCACCCGCATCGGCGACGAGCTCTGCGGCTTCGTGACCGAAGTGTTCCTCGAGCACGGCGCGCCGAAGGAGATCGCCTGGCAGCAGAAGCCCCATGTCGGCACCGACCTGCTGCGGGGCGTCATCACTTCGATCCGAAAAGAGCTCGAGTCGCTGGGCGGCGAAGTCCACTTCAACACAGCCCTCACCGGCTTCGAGCGGCGGGACGGCCGGCTCGTTGGCATCCAGACCACGGACGGTGCATTCCCCTGTGAGGCGCTGGTGTTCGCGGTGGGCCACTCGGCCCGCGACACCTTCGGGATGCTGATGGACAGCGGCCTCGTGCTGGAGTGCAAGCCCTTCAGCGTCGGCTTCCGGGCAGAGCATCTCCAATCGGAGATCGAAAAGAGCCTCTACCACGAGGCGGCGGGCCATCCGGCCCTGCCGCGCGGCGAATATCAGCTTTCGCAGCACGTTGAAAAACGGTGCGTTTATACGTTCTGTATGTGTCCGGGCGGCCAGGTGGTGGCTTCGGCCAGCGAAAAGGGCCGCGTCGTGACCAACGGCATGAGCTACCACGCCCGCAGCGGCAGGAACGCCAACGCGGCCGTGGTGGTCAGCGTGGGCGGTGAAGACTTCGGCAATGACCCCCGGAAGGCCATCGCCTTCCAGCGGGAGCTGGAAGCCCGGGCCTATGCGGCAGGCCGTCCCGGCGGAGAGTATGCCGCCCCGGCGGAGAACATCCAGAGCTTTTTGGAGGGCAGGGGCCGGCTGAGCATTGGCCGGGTCCAGCCCACCTATGACCGGGGCGTCGTCGCTGCGGACCTCGGCGCACTGGTGCCGACCGAGCTGGCCGACACTCTGCGGGCCGGTCTGCGGGCTTACGAGCGGAAAATTGCGGGTTACACCGCCCCCGAGGCCATTCTGACCGGCCTCGAGACCCGTACCAGCAGCCCGGTGCGGCTGAAACGGGAAGAAAATTTTGAATGCGCCCAGCTGGCAGGATTGTATCCCTGCGGCGAGGGTGCCGGATATGCGGGCGGCATCATGAGTGCCGCCGTCGATGGCCTGCGGGTGGCCCGCGCCATCATCAGCCGGTACAGCCCGGCAGAAGGGTGAGAAGTTGAATGACTGATCGTGAAGACGATTTTGACCGCACGGCGAAGGACAGCGAAGGCCGTAAGGTGCAGCAGGAGCTGGAACGCCAGCTCCGCGAGCTGGGCAACACCATGTCCGACTCCTTCCGCCACGGCTTTGAGGGCCGGGGCGAGGAGATCGGCGACCGTGTGTGGGATGTGGGCCGCGCCGCGGTGAATGCCGCCGGTTATGGCATCTCGGAGGCAGGCCGGGCCTTTCAGGCCGGAAAACAGGAGTACCGGAAGCGGGCCGGGGAGGCCGGAAGCAGCGCCGGCGCCAGCGGGATGACCGACTGGGCGCGCAATTTCTTTGCAAAGAAGCCGGAACCGACGGCCATCGAGAATATCCGCACCAGCGCGAAAAAGCGCCACAGCGCAGGCGTCGCCATGCTGGCGACCGGCATCACCTTCGCCGTCCTCTTCGGCATCACGGCCATCGCCTGCTTCGGCACGGCGGGGGCGTTCACGTCCGGCGGCGTGATGGTGGCGGCTGATATGACGGACCTCAGTGCCATCGGCGATTTTGCACTGGGTGCTATCGCGGTGACGGGGTGGTGCTCTGCCGCTGTGACCGCTGTGTTCGGCTGGCTGACCGCAGCGGGCGCGTCCCGTATGAAGGCCGCCAAGACCCTGGAGCTCTACGCCGATACCGCCGAGGGCTTCGACTGGCACAAGGGCCTGTCCCTCTCCATGCTGGCCGACCTGACGCATAAAAAGAAGACCAAGGCGCTCAAGATGCTGCGGAAATTCATCCACAGGGGCTGGCTCAGTGCCTGGCTGGACGAGAAAAACGACAAGCTCTACCTGACGGCAGAGGACTACCGCGCCGCGCAGGAAGATCAGCCCCAGCCCGAACCGGAAAAAGCGCCGGAACAGGCCGGAGAAGTCCCCCTGAACCTCGAGACGACCCGCCGCTTTGCGCAGGTGCTCGAGAAGGAGCAGGGGCTCATGGAGGATGAGCGGGCTGTGGAGGAGCTGCAGCATATGCAGAAGACCACCGAGTCCATCTGTGCCTGGCTGGAAGCCCACCCCGAGAGCCTGCCCAAGGCCCGCCGCTTTGCGGAATACTATATCCCCACCACCCTCAAGCTCCTGCACACCTACAACGACGTGCAGAGCCAGCAGGGCGAGAACGCGGAGGCCATCCGCCGGGATATTGCGGGCATCCTGCACACCCTGAATCAGGCTTATGATAACCTCTACGATAAGCTTTTGTCGGACGTGGCGCTGGACGTTTCCAGCGAGATCGCTGCGCTGCAGGGGATGCTGGCGAACGATGGTCTGGCCGGGGAGGGATTGCGATGACCTACCGGGCCTGGAACACCAAGACCGTTGACCGCGCCGCCCTGAAAGAGCTGACAGCGGCCATCGCCCAGCAGAACACCGAAGAGCTGGAATACCAGAACATGGACGAGGAGTGGAGCGAGGAAAAGTACCGCTCTGTCCTCGCGGCCCAGCAGAAAGAAGCCGGCCTGCTGGCCGGCATCCTCGCTGCCCGGGGCATCACCGACCCCGCCGAGGCGCTGACCCTTCTGGCGGGCGAAGAAGAGCTGAGCGACCCCATGCTCCTGACCGACATGGACAAAGCCTGTGAGCGCATCCTGCGGGCCATCGACGAGGGGGAGACCATCGTCGTCTTCGGCGACTACGACGTGGACGGTGTGACCGCCACGGCCCTGCTCTATCAGCACCTGAAAGGGATGGGTGCCGCCGTCAAGTGCATGCTGCCCAGCCGGGAGGGCGACGGCTACGGCCTCTCGAAGAACGCGATCCAGTCGATTTATGATAAGGGCTGCCGCCTCATCGTCACGGTGGACAACGGCATCTCTGCCGTAGAGGAAGCCGCATTCGCGGCCAGCCTCGGCATCGACCTCATCATCACAGACCACCATCTGCCCCACGACACCCTGCCCCAGGCAGCGGCCATCGTGGACCCCCGCCGTGCCGACGACCACAGCCCCTTCAAGGGCCTGTGCGGCGCGGGCGTGGCCTTCAAGCTCTGCGCCGCGCTGGATGGCTGCCCGCCGGAAGAGATGCTGGAATACTGCGGCGACCTCGCCGCTGTTGGCACCGTGGCCGACGTCATGCCCCTGACAGGGGAGAACCGCACCATCGTCAAAGCAGGTCTGCGCCAGCTGCAAAATACGGACAGACCCGGCTTCTGCGCCCTTTTGGAAGAAGTGGGCCTTGCAGGCAAGCCGGTGACGGCAGAGAACATCAGCTACGCCATCGCGCCCCGCATCAATGCGGCGGGCCGGATGGACAGCGCTGTCACCGCTTTGCAGCTGGTGCTCTGTGAGGACGAAGACCGGGCGGTCGAACTGGCCCATAAGCTGAGCGACATCAACATCCAGCGGCAGGAGACGGAGACGGAGATCGTCAAAGCCGCGCAGGAGCTGCTGGACGCTGAGCCGGAACGCCTCGAGGACCGGGTCATCCTGCTCTGGGGCAGAGACTGGCACCCCGGCGTCATCGGCATCGTGGCCTCCCGCCTTGTGGAAAAGACCGGACGCCCGGTCATCGTGGTGTCGGTGGATGAGCACGGCGAGGGCAAGGGCAGCGGCCGCAGCGTGCAGGGCTTCAACCTGCACGAGTGCATCGCCTCCTGCGCCGACATCCTGCTCCGCTTCGGCGGCCACGCCATGGCAGCGGGCCTCTCGGTGCGGGAAGAGGATCTGCAGACGCTCCGCCAGCGGCTCAACGACTGGGCGGCCCGGGAGTGCCCCGTGCTGCGCACCCCGCCGCTGGAGTGTGATCTGTCCGTCCACCTCGACCGCCTGACGGTGGAGAGCGTCCGCCGCCTCGACCAGCTGGCACCCTACGGTGCCGACAACCCCAGCCCGGTCTTCGTGCTGGAAATGGCTGTCGTGGAGGGCGTTTACGCCGTCTCGGAGGGCAAGCACTGCCGTCTGCGTCTGCGGCAGGGCAATTCCAGCATCTACGCTGTCTGGTTCGGGATGCACCCGGAACAGGTGCCTTATTCGACGGGCGACGTCGTGGACGCAGCCATCAGCCTTTCGGTCTACGATTCGCCCCGGGGCGCACAGCTGTCGGGCCGCATCATCGAGCTGCACCCGGCGGGCCTCGGCAACACAGCTGCAGAGCAGGCCGCGCTGGTGCAGGCGCTGCGCCGGGGTACGCCCCTGACGCCGGAGCAGAAGGAGAGCATCGCCCCGGAGCGCAGCCATATCATCACCGTTTATCGGGAGCTGCAGGCGCGGCGCTGGCACGCCGAAGACCTGCAGCCCCTGTTTGCAAAACTCGGCGAGGAGAACACCGGTCGGACGCTGGTGGCCGTCGCCGCGCTGGAACAGGTCGGCCTCATCACAGCGGCTGACCGGGGCGGGGCAAAGTTCTGGGAACTCGTGCCTGCCACCGGAAAGAAGAACCTTGCCGATGCGCCCATCCTGAAATGTCTGGAGGAACGATAAAGATGCCTGAGGGAAAGAAACCTGTCGCCCCCTCGCCCGCAGCACCGGCTGCGGCGAAAGAGGACAGCTACTCTGCAAAGACCCATCTCCACCAGCCCGTGCCGGTGACGGAGATGGCTACCGTGGCCGCAACGGCCCTGCCGGCCAACGCCCCTGAGGGGACCCTTCCCTCGGAGGTGCGGCCCGAGATCGTGACCTGGGAGAAGCTGGTGGAGGCCATCAAAGCCAGCGGCAAAGCCTACAATATGGCCATGATAGAAAGGGCTTACAATCTGGCCAACGACGCCCACAAGGGGGTCTGCCGCCGCAGCGGGGAGCCCTATATCTGCCACCCGCTGGCCGTGGCCCGCCTCGTGCTGGACCTCGGCATGGACAGCGAGAGCATCGCCGCCGCCCTGCTCCATGATGTGGTGGAGGACACCCCCACCACGCTGACCGACCTGACCGCCACCTTCGGCGAAGAGGTGGCCGCGCTGGTGGACGGCGTCACCAAGCTGACCAAGATCCAGTTTTCCAATATCGAAGAGCTGCAGGCCGAGAACCTGCGCAAGATGCTGCTGGCCATGAGCCGTGACGTCCGCGTCATGATCATCAAGCTCTGTGACCGCCTGCACAATATGCGCACCGGCGACGCATGGCCGGAGCAGAAGCGCCGCGACAAGGCCCGGGAGACCATGGAGGTCTACGCCCCCATCGCCAACCGTCTGGGCATCCTGAACGTCAAGGAGGAGCTGGAAGACCGCAGCCTCCACTACCTCGACCCCGTGGGCTACGAGGAGATCAACAAGATGCTCAGCGAGCGCGCGGGCGACGAGTTTCTGGCCAGCGTGTCGGGTGTCATCAAGAGCCGCCTCGAGGAGAGCGGCATCGAGGGCGCGACCATCAAGCGGAGAGTCAAGAGCATCTACGGCATCTACCGCAAGACCATCATGCAGAACAAGTCCTTCGATGAAATTTACGACATCTACGCGGTGCGCATCATTCTGGACACCCTGGCTGAGTGCTACAGCACCCTGGGCCTCATCCACGATATGTACCACCCGCTGCCCAACCGCTTCAAGGACTATATCTCCACCCCCAAGCCCAACGGCTACCAGAGCCTCCACACCACCGTCATCGGCCACGAGGGCATCCCCTTCGAGGTGCAGATACGCACCCGCACCATGGACGAGCAGGCCGAGTACGGCGTTGCCGCCCACTGGAAGTATAAGGAGGGCCTCGAGGGCCACGATAAGCTGGACGAGCGTCTGGCATGGGTCAGCCAGCTGCTGGAAAACCAGCGCGTCAGCGAGGATTCCGGCAATCTGCTCCACGATTTGAAGAGCGACCTGCTGCCGGAGGAGGTCTTTGCCTTCACCCCGAAGGGCGACGTCATCAACCTGCCTGCGGGCGCCAACTGCATCGACTTTGCCTACGCCATCCACTCTGCCGTCGGCAACCGGATGGTGGGCTGTAAGGTCAACAACCGCATCGTCCCCATCGACCATGTCGTGGCGACGGGCGAGATCATTGAAGTCATCCTCGGCCCGGCGGACAAAGGCCCCAGCCGCGACTGGCTCAAGATCGTGCGCACCAGCGAGGCCAAGAGCAAGATACGCAACTGGTTCAAGAAGATGCGCCGCGAAGAGAACATCCAGCAGGGCCGCGACGCGCTGGCCAAAGAGCTGCGCCGGGAGATGATCTTCATCCCCGACGACCAGCTGGACGAGTTCGTGGGCAGCTGCAGCCGCCGTCTGCGTCAGAACAACGCGGAGGAAATTTACGCTGCCATCGGCTACGGCGGCATGACCATCGCCAACTGCCTGCCCAAGCTCAAAGAGGAGTGGCAGAAGCTCAAGGCCGCCGAGGCTGCCGAGAACAAGTCGATGGAGGACCTGCCGAAGGTCGATCTGAGCCGCGTCCACGCCACTGACGGCGTAGTGGTGGAGGGCTTCGATAACACCCCCATCAAGTTTGCAAAGTGCTGCTCGCCCCTGCCCGGCGACCCCATCGTGGGCTTCATCACCCGGGGCTTCGGCGTCTCCATCCACAAGCAGAGCTGCGCCAACGCGGTGTCCAGCATGAAAGACCCCTCCAACGCCCCCCGCTGGGTCAAGGCGTACTGGGCCGACAGCGTCAAGGACAGCTACAAGGCCGGTCTGGAGATCATCGCCCTCAACCGCAACGAGCTGCTGTCCGATGTGCTGGCCGCGCTGGCTGACATCCGCGTCCCCATCTACGCCATGAACGCCCGTCAGGTGGAGAACAACTGTGCCGTCATCAGCCTGACCATCGGCATCAACAATACAGAGCACCTCAACCGGGTCGTGGCCCGTCTGTCCAAAGTCAAGGATGTGCTCAAGGTAACAAGGAGCTAATATGCGTGCAGTCATTCAGGCCGTATCCTCGGCCAGCGTCCGGGTCAACGGCGGCGAGCCGCGCCCCATCGGCCCCGGCCTCGTCATCCTGCTGGGCGTCAAGGACACCGATACCCTCGACATCGTGCCGAAGCTGGCTGAAAAATGCGCGGGCCTGCGCATTTTCAAGGACGAAAACGACAAGCTGAACCTCAGCGCAAAGGACCTCGGGTACTCTGCACTGGTGGTGAGTCAGTTCACCCTCTACGGCGACACGAAGAAGGGCTTCCGTCCCAGCTTCATCAAGGCGGCAAAACCGCCGCTGGCTGTGGACGCCTACGAGCTGTTCCTCGCCGAGATGAACAAGCAGGGCCTCAAGGATGTCCGGCACGGCGAGTTCGGCGCGGATATGCAGGTGTCGCTGGTCAACGAAGGCCCCTGCACCATCGTCATCGACACCGACGAGTGGCATAAAGGAGAAAAATAAACCATGAAGGCATTTCATCTGGTCGGCCCTGCGCCGTTTTACACCAACAGCTTCCTGCTCATCTCGGACGCAGGCAACGCGGTGGTCATCGACCCCGCCGCCGAGGTGCAGGAGTACGATAAGATCTTAAAGGAGCACGGCGGCAGGCTGAGCCTCATCCTCTGCACCCACGGCCACTACGACCATGTGGGCAGTGCGGGGGTCCTGAGCCGCGAGTGGGGCGCAAAGCTCTACTGTGAGCCCGCCGACTGTCGGGGGACCCAGCTGCTGCCCCTCAAGGGTTCGGACAGCGGCTACGAAGAGGGCGAGGTCATCCCCCTCGACGAGCTGCGCTTCACCGTCTGGCACACCCCCGGCCACACCGAGGGCAGCGTGGTGCTGCTGTGCGAAAGCTATCTCTTCGTGGGCGACACCGTCTTTCAGGGCAGCATCGGCCGCACCGACCTCGAGGGCGGCGACAGCCGGAAGATGGACGAGAGCCTGCGCAAGTTCGCGGCACTGCCCGTCCCGGCCGAGGCGCAGGTGCTGCCCGGCCACGGCGATTTCTCCACCTTCGGGCAGGAGGCCGCCACCAACTTCTATATCAAAAATGCGCTGAGAAACGCATAAAAAGGCGGGATTTCACATGAATATCTATATCACGGGCCTCGGCTCGGGCTACGAGGTGGAGCACCTCGTCCGCCTGTTCTACCCAATGGCCCCGCTCACCCTCACCCCGCCCGAGGACGGCGCAGACTGCGTCTGGGCCGAGAAGCGGCCTGACAAGCTCTGGGCCATGGTGCGGCAGGGCGGCAAGAGCCGGACTGCCGAAGCACCTCTGCCCATTCCCGTGGAAGAGGGCGGCGAGACGCCGGAATTTGCGCTGGCCAGCCTGACCTATGACCTGCTGCGCAGCTGGACGGGTATCCGCCCGCCCTGGGGCAAGATGACCGGCGTCCGTCCGGTGCGCCTCGTCCACGACAAGCGGGCCGCAGGCTGGACGGAAGAGGAGATCGACGATTTCTTCCTCAAGCGCTTCGACTGCTCGCCCGAAAAATACGGCATGGCCAAGGCCATCGCGGACTTGCAGGAGCCTGTCCTGAAAGCAGGCAGTGCGCCCAAGACCTACAGTCTCTATATCGGCATCCCGTTCTGCCCCTCCCGATGCAGCTATTGCAGCTTCGTCAGCTGCAACCTCGACCGTGACCGCAAGCTGGTGCAGCCCTATGTGGACTGCCTGTGCAAAGAGGTCGAGGCCATCCGGGACGAGGCTGACAAGGCCGGGCTGAAGCTCTGCAGCATCTACATCGGCGGCGGCACCCCCACCAGCCTCTCGGCAGCGCAGCTGCGCCAGCTCATGGGGACGGTGCGGGACTGCTTCGACCTTTCCGCCATCGTGGAATACACGGTGGAAGCCGGACGCCCCGACTGCACCGACGCCGAAAAGCTGGCCGTCATCCGAGAATACGGCGCGACCCGCATCTCCATCAATCCGCAGACCTTCTCGGACGAAGTATTGGAGAACATTGGCCGCAGGCACTCGGCTCAGGACATCCTCGACTGCTATGCCGAGGCCCGGGCCGCAGGCCACGACGACATCAACATGGACCTCATCGCCGGCCTGCCCGGCGACACGGTGGAAGGGTTCGAGAAGAGCCTGCGTCAGGCCATCGCCCTCGACCCTGAGAACATCACCGTCCACACCCTGACCCTCAAGCGGGCCTCCCGCATCGTCATCGAGGACCAGAAGGAGAACGACTACGCCGATGTGGCCGCCATGCTGGAAAGGTGCCATCTGCTGGCCGAGGCGGGCTATCGGCCCTACTACCTCTATCGTCAGAAAAATACCCTCCAAAACCTGGAAAACGTGGGCTGGTGCAAGCCGGGCCACGAGGGGTATTATAATATCTATATCATGGAAGAAGTCCAGACCATCCTCTCAGCCGGCGCAGGCGGCAGCACCAAGCTGGTGGCCGACGGCGGCAAGCGGATGCAGCGCATCTTCAATTTCAAGTATCCGACAGAATACATCCAGCGTTTCGACGAAGTGCTGGAACGGAAAAAAGGAGTGGCTGTTTTTTATGATCACGATTTGGGTACCGAAACGTCTGGTTGAGATAGACCTGTACAACGTCGCCGCCCAGAACCCGGCGGCGCTGGCGGAGATGAGCGAGAAGAGCTACCGCCAGCGGGTGGCCTATGCTGCCCAGAAGATCAGGGACTCCCGCGCCAAGATCGTCATGCTCACCGGCCCGTCGGCCAGCGGCAAGACGACTTCGGCTCATAAGGTGGCCGAGGCTCTGGAAGCCTCCGGCACCCCGGCCCATGTCATCAGTCTGGATAACTTCTTCAAGGGCGCTCAGTATTACCCCCGCCTGCCCGATGGTACGCTGGACTACGAGAACCCCGACACGCTGGATATGTCCCTCATCCGCCAGTGCCTCAGCGATCTGAGCACCACCGGAAAGACCGTGCTGCCCATCTACGACTTCACCGCCGAGTCCCGCTCCTCCGAGACGGAGACGCTGGACCTCAAGGGCGGCGTCTGCATCGTGGAGGGCATCCACGCCCTGAACCCCGAGCTGACGGGACTCGTGAAGGGCGACGACGTCTACCGCATTTACGCCGGCCTGCGGGAGGAATACTGCATCGATGGCCGCCGTGTCATCAACACCCAGGACATCCGCCTCTGCCGCCGCACCCTGCGGGATGCCGCAGCCCGGGGCCGCAGCCCCGCCAAGACCCTCGCCATGTGGGATAGAGTCCTCGACGGCGAGACCCGGTATATCAAGGGCTTCAAGACCACGGCAGACTTTTTGCTGGACACTTCCTTCACCTACGAGCTGGGCCTCATCGCAAAGCTCCTGCGCCCGGTGAGCCAGCGCTTCACGCTGGAAGGCCACAACGCGGAGCTCTGGGACGAGACGGCCCGCCGCTTCGAGCATGTGGCCCCGGTGGAGCTGGAGCTTCTGCCCGCCGACAGCATGCTGCGCGAGTTCTATGCAGGTGAGATGTAAAAAACATCAGAACGCGGAAAGTGTGCAAATTGCGAAAAAAATGTTTCCAAATCCGCACGATTCTGTAAAACTTGGGTGGGATTCGTTGCATTCCCCCCGGGAGTGCGCTATAATGAAAATAATCTCCGGCGGCACAGGGACAGCCTGAGCAGAAAACGCAGAGGAGTGCTGCCCGCCCCGGGCATAGACAAGTGAGGTGTCTTTTATGGACTTCAATAAGATCAAGGAAATGGGCCTCGAGTATGCCGAGAAAGGCAAGAATGCCGCGCTGGACCTGGCCGAAAAGGGCCGCACTCAGGCAAAGATCGTGAACGCGCAGAGCAAGCTGTACAAGGCGCAGCGCCAGCTGGGCGCTCTGGTGTATAGTCTGGCCAAGGGCAACGAGGAGAACCAGCCCCTTGTAGACAAATACATCGAGATGATCGCCAACATCGAGCAGGAGCTCTCCGACCTGAAAGCCTCTCTCGAGCCGGATACCGTCATTGAGACGACTTTCGAGGATACGGAAGAGGCCGCCGATGGGACGGCTGACGCAGCCGCAGAGCCCGCCGAGGAAAAGCCCGAGGACGACGAGGCCAAGACCTGCCCCCAGTGCGGCGCACCCGTCTCGGACGACGCGCTGTTCTGCAACAAGTGCGGCGCACAGCTGTAAGCGAAAAAGCCCACGCAGGGCGGTGTCCTCCGGGGGATGCCGCCTTTTGTTGTGAATGAAATGAAAATTTTGCCGCAAAAAGCCGGAAAATGCGCTTGTGCCCTTGCATTTCGGCAGATTCTGCGGTACAATTTTAATCTGTTCGCAGATGTTTTCGGAATGCGGAAAGGAGACACCCCATGCAGGACTGGACGCCGAGGGAGCACTATACGGCGGAAGACCTCGTGGAGATCATCCGCATCCTGAGAGACAGGGAGAACGGCTGTCCGTGGGACAAAGTCCAGACCCACGCTTCCATCCGGAAAAACTTTCTGGAAGAAACGTGCGAGGCGCTGGAAGCCATCGATGCCGACGACCCTGTCATGATGCAGGAAGAGCTGGGCGACGTCCTGATGCAGGTGGTGTTCCACACCGTCATCGAGGAGGAGCGGGGCCGTTTCGACATGGAAAAGGTCTGCCGCGAGGTGTGTGAGAAGCTGGTCTTCCGCCACCCGAACATCTTTGCTTCCTCGGCGGCGGAAAATGCTGGTATAAACAGCTGGGATGCGCTCAAAAATAAGGAAAAGGGCCGCACGACTCTGGCCGATGAGCTGGACACTGTCCCGGCCACCCTGCCCGCCCTGATGCGCGCCCAGAAGCTCCAGAAGCGGGCCGCGCGGTTCGGCTGCGGGCCGGAGGATGCCGCCGGTGCGGCCAGGGCTCTGGACAGCGCCAGGGCCGCGTGGGACGCAGAGCAGACGGCAGAGAACGCCGGTGAGCTGCTGCTGGCCGCCGCCGATGCCATGCGTCTGGCCGGTGTGGACGCCGAAGAGGCCCTGACCTTCGCGGCCAGGCGCTTTACCCAGAGGCTGGAAGCGGACGAAACGTAAACGGGTACCAGACGGTCAGACCGTCTGCTCGAATAGAAAATGTTGAGAATATTGTGGAGGTTTTTATTATGACCAAGACCGATCTGATCGCACAGGTTGCGGCAAACACTGAGATGAGCAAGAAGAGCGCCGAGATGGCTGTCAACGCTGCATTCGAGGCACTGGGCAAGGCCATGGCCGAGGGTGAGAAGATCTCCATCTCCGGCTTCGGCACCTTCGAGGTGCGTGAGCGCGCTGAGCGTCAGGGCATCAACCCCCGCACCCGCGAGCCCATCACCATCGCTGCTTCCAAGAGCATCGTGTTCAAGCCGGGCAAGGCTCTGAAGGACACCCTGTAAGAGAAGACCCATCGCCGCCGGAACCTTTAGGCCCGGCGGCTTTTTTGTAGCCCTCTCAGGCGCTTGCGCGCCAGATTCCCCTTTTTGTCGCTTGCGCGACATCTTCCCCCGGCCGGGGGAAGTCTTTCCTCAAGGGGGGAGCCACTGGCGTGCCGGTGAGGTCTGAGCGGGATGAGAAAGGCCCTGTGGGGCGTGAGCCTGTGGGCTCCGCTGTACAGGGCAGGAGGAGAATCATGCGTTTAGACAAATATCTGAAAGTTTCGCGGCTCATCAAGCGCCGCACGGTAGCAAACGAGGTGGCCGACGCGGGCCGCATCCTCATCAACGGCAAGACCGCCAAGGCCAGCCAAGCCGTCAAGGCCGGCGACATCATCGAGGTCACCTTCGGCAACCGGCCCATCAAGGTGAAGGTCCTCTCCGACGTGGAGCCCCGCACCAAGGATGTGGCCCGCGAAATGTACGAGATCATCGAGCAGGACAACGTGCTGGCAGCCGCCCACGACGCCCCGAAGGCCGAGTAAATCCGGCATGACCCCGCCCCGCCCTGCATAAGATGGCAGAAAAGGGGAGGGGAATGTCATGAAACAACAGGACGCAAAGCCGGAGCAGGCTCTGCCTCACGACCTCATCCTGGAGGGGCGGAACAAGCTGACCGTCACCGGTGTGCGGCGGGTCATCCGCTGTGACGCCGAGGGGGCGGCGATGCTCACCTCGAAAGGGACGCTGGAACTCACCGGGGCCGAGCTGAGCGTCACCAGCCTCGACCTCGACAAGGGCGAAGTCAAGCTTACAGGCCGGGTGGACACGCTGGAATACACCGCAGAGCATACGCCGGGCGGCTTTCTGCGCCGTCTCGTCCGGTGATGGGCCCGGCGCTTTCGCCCGGGGCGGTGGGGCAGGAGATGGCGGCCTGCGCGGTGCTGGGCGGTGTGCTGGGCGCGGCGCGGGCCGTTCTGCCCACCCGGGGCAGGGCCGCGTTCCTGCCGGATATGCTTTTTGTGGGAGTGGCGCTGATGGCATTGCAGAGCTACGCCGTCTCCCAGAGTCAGGCCGGGCAGCTGCGGGGCTATATGGCGCTGGCGGCGTTCTGCGCCGCCGGGGCGGTGCAGGCAGCGCTGCGGCCTCTGTTCGCCGCTGCCGAAGCCTTTGCGGGGAAACTGCTGCTGGGGCCGGTGCGGCTCGCCGCCCGGTGCATCGCCCCGTGGAAAGCCGCCCGCGCCGCCGCCAAAGTACGGCGGAACGAAAAAAGACTTGCAAAAAAACAGAAAAAGAGCTTGCCAACACCACGGCGTATGTTGTATAATTCAAACGTATCAAAGTGAGAGTACAGGCGCATCGGGCCTGCTGTCCGAAAACGGGAGGCACTGTGTTATGGCAAATCCGAGCCGAAAAAAGCGGAAGAGAAAGGCGTCCGTCGTGGGCGCTGTGCTGAAGCTGCTCTTCCTTCTGCTTTTGCTGAGTATGCTGGCGGCGTACATCGCAAATCAGGTGGCGCTCAGCTCCAAGAAAGCGGAGCTGGACACCCTGCAGGAGCAGATCGACCAGCAGAAGACCCAGAACGAGGAGATGCAGCGCATCCTCAGCGGCGACTCGGACGACGTGACCGAGTGGGTCGCGCGGGACTCTTACAATTATGCGGCGGCCAACGAGCGCATCTTTGTGGATGTGACGGGCAACTGATGCCGCGCCCCGGGCGGCTTGCGGCCGGCGGGAAACATATTAGTCAACAAGGAGTATTGAGTTTTGGCGATTGAGGTAGGGAATATTTTTGAAGGCCGTGTCACCGGTGTAAAACCGTTTGACGCATTCGTTGCGCTGCCGGAGGGCCGCGTGGGCATGGTCCACATTTCTGAGGTGTCCAACGAGTATGTGCAGGACATTGCAGCCGTGCTGCATGACGGCGACACCGTGAAGGTGCAGGTCATCAACGTGGCACCGGACGGCAAGATCGCGCTGTCCATCAAGCGGCTGCTGCCGCCGGCACCCCGCGCTCCGCGTGAAGGCCGCGGCCCCCGCCCCAACAACAACGGCCCGCGGGAAGGCGGCTTCCGCCGCAATGGTCAGGGCGGCCGTCCCCAGGGCGGACGCGGCCCGGCACGGGACGCAGCGCCCCGCGTCTGGCAGCCCAAGGCCCCGGCCAAGAGCGACAACCTGAGCTTTGAGGACATGATGAGCCGCTTCAAGAGCCAGAGCGAAGAGAAGATGGCCGACCTCGACCACGAGACCAACAACCGCCGGGGAGGCGGCTACGCACCCCGGGGACGCCGCGGCAGCCGCTGAGCCGTCCGCACAAGACGAAGAAGCTTTGGGCCTGCCCCCAGCGGGGCGGGCCTGTTTTTTGGTGCGGCACGCCGCACCCGACAGGAAAGGAAACCAGAATGCCTGCAAAATTTGAACTCATCGCCCCCTGCTTTTTCGGGTGCGAGTCCACGGCCAACTTTGAGCTGCGCCGCATCGGCGCCGAGGACATCCGGGTCAGCGACGGCCGTCTGACCTTCAGGGGCGGCGCGGATATGATCGCTGCCGCCAACCTCAATCTCCGCACCGTGGAGCGCGTGATGCTGCTCCTGAACACCTACACGGCCACCACCTTCGACGAGCTGTTTGACGGCGTCTACTCCATCCACTGGGAAGAGCTGCTGCCCGCCGACGCGGCCTTCCCGGTCACCGGCTCTTCGCTGAACAGCCAGCTGTCCAGCGTGCCGGCCTGCCAGAGCATCATCAAGAAGGCCGTGGTCAAGCGCCTGATGCAGGGCCACCGCACCACCAGCCTGCCCGAGACCGGCGCGGAGTATAAGATCCGCTTCATGCTCCGCAAGAACGTCTGCGAGATCATGCTGGACACCACCGGCGACGGCCTGCACAAGCGCGGCTACCGCCGCAACTCCATGGAGGCCCCCATCCGTGAGACACTGGCCGCTACCATCGCCGATCTGGGCCGCGTCCGCCGCGACAGCCTCGTGGAAGACCCCTTCTGCGGCAGCGGCACCCTCCTCATCGAGGCCGCTCAGAAGGCCATGAACATCGCCCCCGGCCTCAAGCGCCGCTTTGCCGCCGAGCGCTACAGCTTCGTGCCTGCCGCCATCTGGGCCGAGCAGCGCCAGAAGGCTCTGGCCGACTCCAAGCTGGACGTGGGCTTTGAGGCCTTCGGCTACGACATCGACCCCGCCGCCGTGGCTCTGGCCAACGCCAACGCCAAGCTGGCCGGGGTGGAGAAGCGCTGCCACTTCGAGGTGGCCGACGTGGCCGATTTTGCCGCCAAAAGCGAGGCCATCGTCCTGACCAACCCCCCGTACGGCGAGCGCATGAGCACCATCGAGGGCGCCGCCAAGCTGGCCCGCACCCTCGGCCAGCAGATGGAGGCCCACCCCTGCGCCGGTGTCTACGCCATCACTGCTGATATGGATTTTGAGCACCACTACGGCAAGCGGGCCAACAAGCGCCGCAAGATGTACAACGGCATGATCCCCTGCCAGCTGTATATGTACTACAACGCCCCCAAGTTCGAGGACCGCCCCGCAAAGCCCATGCCCAAGAGCGGCTTTGACGGCAAGCGCACCCGGCCCGGCCACACGGGCCGTTTCGAAAAGAAATAAGATGCACCCAAAGACTGCACTGAAATCGATTCCAGTGCGGTCTTTTCTAATTAAATTTACAAAAGAACGGTTGAACGCTGACGAAAAATAGATTATACTAGTCTACAGCTGTGGGGAAGCGGTCTTCCCCTGCAAGAAAGGCTGCGCCCGGCGCGGCCCGTGAAAGGAATGAACAGAATGAAGGGACGTATGCGGCCCTATCTGCCGGAGCTGACCATCCGGGATTACAACACCTATCAGTGGTATCAGCGCGGCGTCCGCCGCCAGCTCTACACCACCTATGGGCTGTATTCCTGCTATGGTCTGCGCTACAACGGCGTCCTGTTCGCAGTGCTGGCCGACAGTCTGGCAGGACGTCCGGCCACCTGTAAGCAGATGCGGGAGCCGGGTACGCTGGTCTGGCGGCAGATGATGTGTCAGACCAAGGGCATCCGGCTGGCCGCACAGGTGGAAGTCCTGCTGAGCTGGCACCGCATCCAGGATGCCCAGTGGGCCGATCTGCCCTTCTATAAAAAGGTACGGCGGGTGGTGGACACCGTCCTGCTGCGGCAAGCCTACCGGAAGGCCGCCGCCGAGAACCCGGCACTGGAGCGCATCTTCGTGCAGGAGCGGGACCAGGCCAACGTCCAGATGACCCTGAACGCCAAGAACTATCTGCTGGCCGCAGAGCCGAAGGGCAACCTCTACGGCGCGCTCTACTCGGTGCTGGCCACCGACGACCCCAATCAGCGCAAAAGTATGCACTACATCGGCAGCTGCATCGGCCGGGCCGCTTATCTGCTGGACAAAGCGGAGAGCTTTTCCCGGGACAAAGATAAGGGCCGCTACAACGTCTTCCTCCTCAACGGCATCAACGACAGGAACGCCGCCCGGGAAAACGCCCGGCGGCAGGCCCTCGCTGCGGTCAACGACCTCGTCCGCGCCTACGGGATGCTGGACGTCAAGCTGAACCGCACCCTGCTGGATAACATCATGATCTTGGGCCTCCGCCACGCCATCGAGCCGCTGGACGCTGAGAGCCAGCCGGTACAATGGGAGCTGCCATGAAGGGACGCAAAAGTAAAAGCTGGGCCATGGCCTACTGCGGCATGGCCGCAGCGCTCAGCGTGGCCCTGATGCTGCTGGGGGCTGTGTTTCCCATTGCGATGTTCATCGCTCCGGCGGTGGCCGGCTTCCTCATCGCCACAGTCTGCGTAGAGTGCGGGGAGACCATGGCTCTGACGGCCTATGGCGCGGTGAGCCTGCTGAGTCTGCTCTTCGTGCCGGACAAGGAAGTGGCCCTCACCTTTGTGTTCCTGCTGGGGTACTATCCGTTGGCAAAGCCTTATTTCGAGCGGATACGCCCGGCCCTGCTGCGGGCTGTCTGCAAGCTGCTGCTCTGCAACGGCGGGATCCTGGCGATGTACGGGCTGGTGCTGCTGCTGGTCCCGGCGGGCAGCATCGCCGAAGAGCTGCGCACTACGGCGCTGGCCGTCTCGCTGGTGACGCTGGCCATGGGCAATGCAGCCTTCCTGCTCTATGACCGGGCGCTCCACAATATGCTGATGCTCTATAAAGTGGTCTGGCAGCCGAGGCTCCACAAAATGCTGGGCGTCCATTGACGGATGTGGGACTTTGTGATACAATACCGCTGACCTTTTCCGTCGGCTTCTGACAGCTCCGAAAGGAGCTGTTTTTGGTTTCAGGAAAGCAGCGGAAAGAGCAGAAAGAGGGGATAGACCACTTCAGTTGACGAAAAAGCGCCGGGCCACGCGGGTGACAGCCGTGAGGGTGACGAGGAGAGGGATCATCGAAAGTTTCGGCGGGTGTTCCTCCGGTTGAAACGGGAGCAAAAGCTCCCGGGGCTTATACCAGCCGCAGAGAAGGGCAAAAAACGGCAGCAATACCGCAACAGAACCCTTTCAAAGAAAGCCATACAAGAACATAGACTGATCATAAGAGGCTGACAGCTGCCGTGTGCGTTCGCGCCGGGCTGTCGGCATGGAGGTGTTTTGTATGTGTGGCATCGTAGGTTATTCGGGTAAGCGCAGCGCCCAGGAAGTGCTGCTGAACGGTCTGGAAAAGCTGGAATACCGCGGCTATGACTCCGCCGGCGTCGCGCTGGCGCTGGAAGGCGGCATCCACGTCGTCAAGAGCAAGGGGCGGCTGGAAGTGCTCCGCCGCAAGCTGGAGGCAGAAAACCTGCCCGAGAGCTTCTGCGGCATCGGACACACCCGCTGGGCCACCCACGGCGAGCCCAGCGACGTCAACAGCCATCCCCACTCCACCCCCCGCGTGAGCATCGTCCACAACGGCATCATCGAGAACTACGGCCCTTTGAAGGCCGACCTGCTGGCCAAGGGCGTCACCTTTGAGAGCGAGACGGACACCGAGGTGCTGGTCAAGCTCATCGACTACTTCTGCTGCGCCCAGCCCAAGCAGAGCCCTCTGGCAGCCCTGCGGGAGGCGCTGGCGATGGTGCGGGGCAGCTATGCGCTGGGCGTGCTGTTCCGGGAAGAGCCGGACACCATCTACGCCGTCAAGAAGGAGAGCCCCCTCATCGTGGGCTGGGGCGAGGGCGAGAACTTCGTGGCCTCCGATATTCCGGCTCTGCTCAAGTACACCCGCCGCTACAGCGTCCTCGAGGAGGGCGACATGGCGGTGGTCAAGGCCGGCGGCATCCGGTTCTACGACGCCTTCGGCAAGCCGGTGGAGCGGGAAGTGCTGACCGCCGACTGGGACGAAGAAGCCGCTGAGAAGGGCGGCTACCCCCACTTCATGCTGAAAGAGATCCATGAGCAGCCTGCCGCCATCACGGCCACCGTCAGCCCCCGCGTGGAGGACGGTATGCCCGACCTCCGCATCCCGGAGCTGAGCGACGAGAAACTGCGCAGCATCAGGAACATCCACCTCGTGGCCTGCGGCACGGCCATGCACGCCGGTATGGTGGGCAAGACTGCCATCGAGCGGCTGGCCCGGGTCCCTGCCGAGGTGGACATCGCCAGCGAGTTCCGCTATCGTGACCCCATCCTCGACCCCGACGACCTCGTCATCATCATCAGCCAGTCGGGCGAGACCAGCGACACGCTGGCCGCCCTCCGCCTTGCCAAGAGCAGGGGCGTGCCGGTGCTGGCTGTCGTCAATGTGGTGGGCAGCTCCATCGCCCGCGCAGCGGACTACGTCCTCTACACCTACGCCGGCCCGGAGATCGCCGTAGCGTCCACCAAAGCCTATATGGTGCAGCTCTGCACCCTCTACCTCTTCGCGTTCCGTCTGGCCTACGCCAGAGGCCGTCTGAGCGAGGCAGAGACCCGCCGCCTGACCGCCGAGCTGCTCCGCGCCGGTGAGGTCATCCAGCCCCGTCTGGCCGACTGTGAGCAGATAAAGTACCTCGCCAGCCGCTTCGTCAACACCCAGAGCTGCTTCTTCATCGGGCGCGGCTTCGACTACGCCCTCTCGCTGGAAGGCAGCCTCAAGCTCAAGGAGATCAGCTACGTCCACTCGGACGCCTACGCTGCCGGTGAGCTCAAGCACGGCACCATCAGCCTCATCACCGACGGTGTGCCGGTCATCGCGCTGGCCACCCAGAAGCAGGTGTACGAGAAGACCATCTCCAACGCCAAGGAGACCAAGAGCCGCGGCGCGCGGGTCATCCTCTTCACGACGAAGGACGTTGTCGTCCCGGAGGGCGTGGCGGACTATGTGGTGCGTCTGGACGACTACGACGAGCTGCTGATGCCCCTGCAGCTCATCGTGCCGCTGCAGCTGTTCGCCTACTATATGGCCGTCCTGCGCGGCTGTGACGTCGATAAGCCCCGCAATCTGGCCAAGAGCGTGACGGTGGAGTAAAATAAGTACCCCGCTGAAAGGCTCTCCCTTTGGGAGAGCTGGCGCGGAGCGCCTGAGAGGGCAAGGATGCAAAAAGGGAAAACACTCCCACAGCGATAGCATCGCTCTGATAAAGGCGTGTGCCTATCGCTGCGCAGGTGGCTTCTTTCGACCCGGCCTTGCCCTCTCCGTCACCTTCGGTGACACCTCTCCCAAAGGGAGAGGCTTTGGCCCACCCGGGCAACTGTAATACGATAAATAAAAAACAGCGGCTGCTGTAAGTGATATGTACCCCTAATACTGGACACCCAGTATTGGGGGTATTTTTATGAAATACAGTTATGAGTACAAAAAGCAATGTGTGGAATTGTATCGACAAGGGAAATGGCCAGAAA